>Ga0137380_10002991_pt1 | contig 14573 bp, 13 predicted proteins | sample SagtaG_17_FD_104809 | JGI IMG/M metagenome (GOLD analysis project Ga0137380, IMG submission 104809) | Vadose zone soil microbial communities from Sagehorn Ranch, Mendocino, California, USA - Sage2_L_100_16 metaG | ecosystem: Environmental > Terrestrial > Soil > Vadose zone | place: USA...
GCGCCGGCGGCACCTCGAGCGGCGGGCGCGGCATCACGTCCGGCGTGCCCGACACGGTCGAGATGGTCACCGTCCCGCCGCTGTCGACCTCGGCGACCGGCGACAGCGCCGCATCGAAAAAACCCCAATGCACCGTCTCGGGCGACGCATCGACGCGCTTATGGGCCATGAACGGACGCTCCTTGGCGGGATGAAATCGGGTTGCGAACGTCGCGTGCGACGCTTGCCGTGCGGCCGGCGCCGGCAAAATCGCTGCCGGATCGTAGCGGTGTCAAGGGAGAAGGGCGCGCATTGACGGGCGTTGGACGGGCGTGAATGATCGCCGTCAGACGATTGGCTGCCTGCGCGCGCGCACATCCCGCGAGGTCTCATGTCCGGTTGCGTTCTGTCGCTCGATCTTCACGACAAGGACGGCGCCGCGCGTCGCGACGTGCGGGTCGACCACGTGGTGCTGGCCGGCTGGACCGGGCGCGACCGGGCGGCGGTGCAGAGGCATATCGACGAATTGGCGCATATCGGCGTGAAACCGCCGGCGACGACGCCGATCTTCTACCGCGTGGCGGCCGCGCGGGTGACGACCGGCGACACCATCGAGGCGATCGGCGACGGCTCCGGCGGCGAGGTCGAGTTCATCCTGCTCCAGCACGCGGGCCGCCTGTGGGTCGGCACCGGCTCCGACCACACCGACCGCGAGGCGGAAAAATTCGGCATCACGCTGTCGAAGCAGCTGTGCGACAAGCCGATCGCCGCGACGTTCTGGCCCTATGACGACGTGGCCGGCCATTGGGACCGCCTCGTGCTGCGCGCCCATGTCACCGAAGGCGGCAAGCGCGTGCTTTACCAGGAGGGCACGTGCGCGCAGATGATCGCCGGGCACAATCTGATCGCGCGCTACGCGGACGGCAAGTCGCTCGCCGAAGGCACGATGATGTTCGGCGGCGCACTGCCGACGATCGGGCCGGTGCGCGCAACCGACCGGTTCGACTTCGAGCTCGAGGACCCGGTGCGCGGGCGCAACATCGGGCACGGATACAAGGTGACGAAGCTGCCGGTGCGCGGGTAATCCCTTGAACGGCTATTTGACCAGGCCGAAGCCGCGCGGCAGCCACATGTAGACTTCCGGCACATAGGTCACGAACAGCAGGACCACCGTCATGCAGCCGAGCAGCGGCAGCAGCGGCGCGACGATCTTGTCCATCGGCAGCTTCGCCACCTTGAGGGCGACGAACAAGGCGGTGCCGACCGGCGGGGTGGTCAGGCCGTAGGCGAGGTTGATCACCATGATGATGCCGAGCTGCACCATATCGATGCCGAATTTCATCGCCAGCGGAATCAGCATCGGCACCAGCATGATCAACGCCGGGGTCATGTCGACGAACATGCCGACGATCAGCAGGAAGACGTTGAGGATGAGCAGGAACGCCCACTTGCTCTGAATCAGGTTGAAGAAATTCTCGGCGAGCATCGTCGGCAGATTTTCGTACGTCAGAATCCACGCATAGACCGAGCAGGTGGCGATCAGCATCATCACCACGGCATTGGTGAGACAGCATTCCCACAGGATTTCCGGCAGGTCGGAAATCCTGATCTCCCGATAGACGAAGACGGTGAGGAACAGCGCGTAGACGGACGCCGCCGCGCCGGCCTCGGTGGCGGTGAAGACGCCGGAAATGATGCCGCCGAGGATGATGACCATGGTGAAGACGCCGGCCATGCCGTCGAGGACGCGGCGGATCTTCTCGCGCCGGCTGAGCCGCGGCAGGGTCTTGCGGTGATAGAGCTTGCCGTGGACGAACGACGCGACCATCAGCGAGAGGCCGATCAGGATTCCGGGGACCACGCCGGCGAGGAAGAGCGCCGCGATCGACACCGTGCCGGCGACATGGGCGAACACGATCATGCCGATCGAGGGGGGGATGATCGGTCCCATGGTGGCGGCGGTCAGCACGATGGCGGTGGCGAACCGCCTGCTGTAGCCGTCCTTCTCCATCGCCGGAATCATCATGGCGCCGATCGACGAGACCTCGGCGACCGCCGATCCGGTGACGCCGCCGAAGAACATGGAGGCGACGCAGACGATCTGGGCGAGGCTGCCCGGCAGCCAGCCGACCAGCACCTCGGCCATCAGCACCAGCCGGCGCGCAATCCCTCCGCGCGCCATCAGCGTGCCGGCGAACACGAAGAAGATGACCGCGAGCAGGGGGAAGGTGTTGATCGCGGTGAGCATGCGCTGGACGATCGTGGCGTTATCCACGCCCGGCAGCAGAAAGGTGGCAAGCACCGAGGCGACGCCGACCGCGAACGAGATCGGCATGCCGAGCGCCATCAGGAGGATGAAGGCCGCTCCGAGGATGACGAGAGTCACGGCTAGTCTACGATCGTGCCGGTCAGCGAGCCCGCGTCCGGGCGCGTGATCTCGTCGGCCATGAGCTTGAGGGCGAACACCATGATCAGGAATCCGGAGATCGGCATCGCCGGGTAGTACCAATAGTTGGTGAAGGGGATCGTCTCCATCAGGTCGCTGCCGAAGTCCTCCACGAAGACGATGCCGTAGCGGAACACGATCCACCCGAAGCCGAAGATGATCGCGGTGAGGAGGACGCCAAGCGCGCGGCGGGGACGCGGCGGCAGCGCGTTGAACAGAACGTCGAATCCCACGTGCTCGCGGCGCAGCACGCACACCGCCGCCGCGAGGAACGAGATCCAGATCAGCAGATAGCGCGGCACCTCCTCGGTCCACGACACCGCCCGGCCGAACCCGTAGCGCGCGACGATCGCGGCTACGATGATGACGAAGAGCGCGCCGGCCAGCGCGATGCAGAACCAGCGCACGACGGCGACCAGGCCGTCGACCAGGCGGCTGAACAGTTTGACGAACGTCACGATGCCCCCGAGTGCCGCGCGGGGCGGCGACCGTTGTGCTGTCCCGCGCGCGCCGCCTGCGCGATCAGAAGTTCTTCTGGCTGTCGAGGATGAAGTCGATGGTCTTTTCGACCCCGAGCCGCTTGCCCTCCTCCTTGACCAGCGGACCGACCGCGTCGACGAACGGCTGCTTGTCGACCTTGATGATCTCCGCGAAACGGGTCTTCAGCGCTTCGATGTCCTTCATCTCGGAAATCTTCCACGCCCCACGCATATAAGCCTGGGTGCGCGCGCCGGCCTCGACGAGCGCCTTCTTCTGCTCGTCGGTGAGCTGGTTGTAGAACTTCATCGACACGATCAGCAGGTCCGGAATGCGCATGTGCTCGTCGAGGGTGTAGTATCGCGTCACTTCGTAGAATTTCTTGGACACGACCGACGGATGGTTGTTCTCGGCGCCGTCGACGACGCCGGTCTGCAGCGCGGTATAGAGCTCGGCCCAGGCGACCGGGACGCCGGTGGCGCCCAGCGCCTCCATCGTCTTCACCATCACCGGCGAGGCCATCACGCGGATCTTCTGGCCCTTGAGGTCGGCCGGCGTGCGCACCGCCTTCTGGGTGAAGAAATTGCGCGAGCCGGAATCGATGTAGCCGAGGACCTTCATGCCCTTGGGCTCGAGCAGCTTGGCAAGCTCCTCCGCCTGCGGCTGGGCGAGGAACCACCAGAAATGCGCCTCGCTCTTGAACAGGAACGGCAGCGAATACATGTCCATCTGCGGCACGACCTGGTTGACGTTGGAGGCCGAGACGGTGGTGAACCCGATGGTGCCGTTGCGAATGCTCTGCACATTGGCGACGGCGTCGCCGAGCTGGGTATTGTGGTGGACCTCGACCTTGACGGCGCCCTTGGTCAGCAGATTGACCTGCTCGCCGAAGTAATCCTCGGCGTAGCTCGACGGATGGTCGAGCGGCTGGATCCCGGAATATTTGGTCACGATCTGCGCATTGGCCGGCGCAACGGCGGCGAATATCATGGCGAGCAAAAATGCGAGTCTTCTCATGGCGTGTCTCTCCCCGGGGGCGCGACGTTTATGCTCGATTGTCCGCGGTCCCGGGACGACCCGGGATCGGCGCGGACGATAGCATTCCGCCGGGTTGCGCGGAAGCCGATCGACCCCGCCGACGGAGGCTGCGCGCCTGCCCATTGCACCGCTACGGACGCCACAAGGACGTTGCCGGACGGGGCGCATAGAACGTACCGTGCCGCGCATGACGCATGACGACCGCAGGGTGCTGATCGCCGGCGGCGGGCCGGTCGGGCTGTTCTGCGCGCTGCTGCTCGGCCGGCACGGGCTGCCGGTGCGGCTGTTCGACGAGAACGCGCAGCCGCAGCCGGACCCACGCGCGGCGACCACCCATCCGGCGACGCTCGAACTGCTCGGCGCGGCGGGGCTCGCTGAGGAAGTGGCACGGGTCGGGCTGGTGGCGCCGATCTTCCAATTCTGGGACCGGCCGACCGGCCGCAAGGTCGCCGAGTTCGACCATGCGCTGCTCGAGAACGACACGCCCTACCCGCTGGTCGTCCAGTGCGAGCAGTTCAAGACCGCGCGGCTCATCCTGGAGCGGCTCGCGGCGCTGCCGAACGTCGAGGTGCTGTTCGGCCACGAGGTGGTCGAGGTGTCGCAGGACGGTCGCTCGGTCACCGCCGGCGTGCGCGGCCCCGATGGTCTGCGTTCGCACACCGGCGCCTATCTGATCGGCGCCGACGGCGGGCGCAGCACCGCGCGCAAGCAGTGCGGCATTGCGTTCGAGGGGTTCACCTGGCCGGAGCGCTTCATCGTGCTCACGACGCCGTTCGATTTCGCGGCGTCGCGCGGCTATTGCTACCGCAGCTACTTCGCGGACCCCGACGAATGGTGCAATTGCTTCAAGGTGTCCGCCGGCGGTCCGCCCGGCCTGTGGCGCACCGTCTATCCCACGGACCCGGCCCTCTCCGACGAGGAGCTGATGAGCGACGAGGCGGTGCAGGTGCGGCTGCAGCGATTCTTCCCGGCGGCCGAGCCCTACGAGATCGTGCACCGCAATCTCTATGTGACGCACCAGCGCGTGGCGAGCCGGTTCCGCGCCGGGCGCGTGGTGCTGGCCGGCGACGCCGCCCATGTCAACAATCCGATCGGCGGCATGGGCCTCAACGGCGGCCTGCAGGACGCCGCCAACGCATCGGAGCGGATCGCGAAAATTCTGCTCGACGGCGCCCCCGACCGCCTGCTCGATCTCTATGATCTGCAACGGCGCACGGTGGCGACCGAGTTCGTGCAGGAGCAGACGATCGCCAACAAAAAGCGGCTCGAGGCACGCGATCCCCACGCGCGCCGGCGCAACCTCGACGATTTGCGCGCGATCGCGGCCGATCCGAAACGCGCGCGCGAGTTCCTGCTGCGCAGCTCGATGATCGCAAGCCAGCGCCGCGTGGCGGCGATGACGCTGGAGGACGCGTGAAAGGCTGTTCCCCGGATGCGGTGCAGCGCATCGCAAGTCGGATGTTTCCGACTTGCGACAATCAAATGAGTGCCGGAAGTCGGGTATACCCGACTTCCGGTGCGGTGCACCGCTGATCCGGGGTCCAGCTTGTATTTGAACGTGGACCCCAGGTCTGCAGCCCACCGCTTCGCGCTGCGCTGCGCCGGGGGAAAGAAGAAGGAAGGACGCGTGATGACACTCGCAGAACCGGCGGCGCAGACCTTCGCGATGCGGCCGTTCCTCGCAGCCAGCAAGGAGTTTTCCGCGGCCGCCGATACGCCGCGCAAATATCTCGAGCGCTGCCTTGCCGCGATCGAGGCCAACGAGTCGGCAGTCGGCGCGTTCGTCGAGCTGAACCTCGAGGGCGCGCGCAGGGCCGCGGATGCGGCGAGCGACCGCTTCCGCGCCGGCAAGCCGCGCTCGGCGATCGACGGCATGCCGGTCGGCATCAAGGACGTCATCGAAACCTACGACATGCCGACCCAGATGGGCTCGCCGCTGTTTGCCGGCTGGCGCGGCGAGCGCGACGCGGCGGCGGTGTACGCGCTGCGCGAGGCGGGCGCGGTCATCGTCGGCAAGACCGTCACCACCGAGTTCGCCGCCACCCACCCGCGCGGCACCCGCAACCCGCACGATCCGCGCCGCACGCCGGGCGGATCGAGCAGCGGCTCGGCCGCGGCGGTGGCGACCGGCATGGTGCCGGCCGCGCTCGGCACCCAGGTGGTCGGCTCGATCCTGCGGCCAGCGAGCTTTTGCGGCTGCGTCGGCTTCAAGCCGACGGTCGGCGCCATCAACCGCGGCGGCAGCCACGATTTCCTCAGCCAGAGCTGCACCGGCCCGATCGCCGCCACCCTCGAGGACGCCTGGGTGGTCGCGCGCGAGATCGCGCGTCGCGCGGGCGGCGATCCGGGCTTCGCGCGCCTCGCCGGCCCGATGCTGCCGCCGGCGCCAAAGACACCCGACACCGTCGCCGCGCTGGAAACGCCCGGCTGGCCGGTCGCCACCGCGGACGCCCGGCAGGAGCTCGACCGCGCGGTCGCGCGGCTGCGCGCCGCCGGCGTCCAAATCCTCACCCGCCGCGACAATGCGCTGGTCGAGAAGGTCGAGACGGCGCTCGGCGACGCGATGCCGATCACCCGCGCCATCAACGAATGGGAATGGGTGTGGCCGCTCAACACCTATCATCGCCGCGACCCGGGCGCGCTGAGCGCAAGCATGCTGGAGCGGCTGAAGAACGCCGAGGCGATGGACGAGGGCCACTATGAGAACCTGATCGCCGAACGCGCGCGCATCCGCGCGCAATTCGCCGAGCTTGCCGCCATCTGCGGTGCCGCGGTCACGCTCTCGGCCCCCGGCGCCGCGCCGCTCGGGCTCGACTGGACCGGCGATCCGATCTTCGTGGTGTCGGGCTCGCTGCTCGGCGTGCCGGCGGTGTCGCTGCCGCTGCTCGAGGACGACGGCCTGCCGCTCGGCCTGCAGGTGCTCGGCTTCGCGGGGCGCGATGCCGACCTGGTCGCGGCGGCCGGCGCGATCCGCGACGCGGTCGGAGGCGTGCGTGCTTGAGCGCAAGGACAGCGCTTCGCATCCGGCGCTGGCGCGCTACCGCGGGAGCCCGCAGCACGAGCGCTGCTACCCCGACCTGCACGAGCACGTGCTGGCGCTGGCGCGCGCCGGCCTGCTGGTCGTGGTCGACGAGCCGATCAACAAAGACACGGAGATGCATCCGCTGGTGCGCTGGCAATATCGCGGCGGCATCCCGGCGGCGGAGCGCAAGGCGTTCCTGTTCACCCAGCCGACCGATTCAAAAGGCCGGCGCTACGACGGCGCGGTGCTGATTGCGGGCCTCGCCGGCAACCACGACATCTACCGCATCGGCTTCGGCAAGCCGCTCGAGGAGATCGGCGCGACCTGGCTCGAGGCGATCGCGGCGCCGATCGCGCCGCGCCTCGTGACCGCCGCGCCGTGCCAGGAAGTCGCAATCATCGGCGACGCGCTCGATGCGCCGGGCCGCGCGCTCGACGGATTGCCGGTGCCGATCTCGACGCCCGGCTGGGACAATGCGCCCTACCTGTCGGCCGGCCATTACGTCACCAAGGACCCGGACAGCGGCGTGCAGAACGTCGGCAATTATCGCGGCCAGCTCAAGGCGCCGCGCCGCCTCGGCATGAACCCGTCGGTCGAGCTGCGCGCCGGCATCTATGCCCACTGGCTCAAATGCAAGGCGCGCGGCGAGCCCCTGCCCTGCGCCGTGGTGGTCGGTTGCCCGCCGGCCGTGTCCTATACGGCCGTGCAGAAGCTGCCGGAGAACCTCGACGAGCTGGCGGTCGCCGGCGGGCTCGCGGGCGGGCCGATCAACGTGGTGCGCGCCAAGACCGTCGATCTCCTGGTCCCGGCCGAAGCAGAGATCGTGATCGAAGGCCTAATCAATACCGAATTGCTGGAGCCGGAAGCGCCGTTCGGGGAATCGCACGGCTACGTCAATCTGCAGGAATACAACGCCTTCATGGACGTAACCGCGATCACCCGCCGCCGGCATCCGATCCTCACCTCGTTCATCAGCCAGGTGACGCCGAGCGAATCGAGCGTGATCCGGCGCGTCGCCATGGAGCCCCTGTTTCTCAATCATCTAACGTCGGCGCTCGGCATCCGCGGCGTCAAGCGTGTCGCCATGCACGAGCCGCTCACCAGCCTCTATGCGCTGATCGCCGTCCAGTTCGCGCGCGGCACGCCGGAAACCGAGGTATGGCGCGCGCTGCACGGCGCCTCGACCTTGCATCGCTTCGCCGGCAAATGGATCGTCGCCGTCGACGAGGACATCGATCCGGAGAACGCCGACGCGCTGTTCTGGGCGATGTCCTACCGCTGCCAGCCGCAGCACGATCTCCAGCTCGTCCCGCACAAGGACCCGGGCCACGGGCCGCGCGACGGCGGCGAGACCGCCGCGGTGCTGATCAATGCCACGCTCAAGGGCACGTACGCACCGGTCGCCTTGCCGAAGCGCGAATTCATGGAGAACGCGCGGGCGATCTGGGAACGCCTCGGCCTGCCGCCGCTCAAGCCGGAAGCGCCGTGGCACGGCTACGACCTCGGGTACTGGCCGGCGGAGCTGGAGCGGCAGGCGCGGATGGCGGCGGCGGGGGAGTATTTCACGCTCGGCGCCGAGCTGGAGGCGCAACGGCGCGCGGACGTGGCCATGAACACGCCGGTCGATCGCGAGCGCGACGCCGATCCGGTGCCGCCGAACCAGGAATAGGAAGATGACACGGCAAGCGGGGAAGCTTTTTGTTTGGACCCTGTGCCTGCTGGCCGCCGGCGTGGCATTTGTGCCGGCGCAGGCGCAACCCAGGACGTGGCGGCACGGCATCGTCGAGGCCAAGAGCGACGCCGGCTTCGTCATGATGGCCAGCCGCGGCGGCTTTGCCGAGAAGCAGGGGCTCACCATCGAGATGGTGCAGTTCAAGGGCGATGCGCTCGCGCTCAAGGCGCTGCTCGCCGGCGAGCTCGACAGCTACGAGGGAAGCCCCGGCGGGCCGATGATCGCCGCCTCGCGCGGCGCCGACGTGCGCATCATCGGCTGCTACTGGCCAGCGCTCACCTACGGCATTTTCGCCAAACCGGCGATCGCGACGCCGCAGGACCTCAAAGGCAAGTCGTTCGCGATTTCTGCGCCCGGCGCGCTGCCCGATCTGCTGGCGCGGGTGGTGCTCGAAACCAACAACATTCCGGCGTCCGAGGTGCGCTTCGCCATGCTGGGGAGCGATGCCGACCGCTACCGCGCGCTCGCGGCCGGCACCGTCGACGTCGCGACCGCCTCGACCGAGTTCGTCCCGCTCGCCGCGAAATCCGGCCTTAGGCTGTTCGTGCACGGGCACGACGTGGCGCCGAACTACCTGCGCTTCTGCACCTATGTGGGCGGCAAGACATTGGCCGCGCGCGGCGACGACGCGGCGCGCTTCCTCGCCGCGCAGATGGCGGGACTGCGCCACGCGCTCGCCAATCGCGACGAGGAGATCAGGCTGACCAAGGAGATCACCGGCGAGAAGCCGGACGACGCGCGCGCGGCGTACATTTTCGACGAGGTGGTGCGGCTCTCGGCGATCGATCCGCAGATGGCGATCCCGCGCGACAAGCTCGCCTGGATGCAGGACCTGCTGGTGCGCACCGGCAACCTGACGAAGCCGGTCGACCTTGCCGGCATGGTCAACGACGGCGTGCGGCGGAAGGCGCTGGAGATGTTAGGAAAGTGACGTCCTTCGGTCGTCATTGCCCGCGAAGGCGGGCAGTCCAGTAAGCACGGGCGAGAGGGTTTGCGCGCGACCGTCCAGCATTCTCCGGTCGTAGTTACTGGGTCGCCCGGTCAAGCCGGGCGACGACGAGTCGAGTGTTTGACAGCGGAACCCTCCCCATGAAACTCGCCGTGCCCGACATGATCTCGAACTCGTACTTTCCCGCCGAGGCGGCGGTGGAGCTCGGATTCTTCGAACAGGAAGGGCTCGACGTCTCCCTGGAGCTGATCTTCCCGGTCGACAAGGCCTATGCGGCCATGCGCGACGGCGCGGTCGATTTCGTCGGCGGCTCGGCGCATTCGGCGCTGGCGGCATTTCCCGACTGGCGCGGCGTGAAGCTCTTATGCGCGCAGGCGCGGGGCATGTACTGGTTCCTGGTGATGCGCGCCGATCTCGGCGCCCGGCGCGGCGATCTTTCCGTGGTCAAGGGCCGCAGCATCGGGGCGGCGCCGTGGGTCGAGATGGGCCTGCGGCGCTTGCTGATCGAGGCCGGCGTCGATCTCGTGCGCGATGACGTGAAGATCGCGCCGGTGCCGGGCGCGGCCGGCGCCGGCGCCAATTTCGGCCTGACCGCCGCCAGGGCGCTGGAGGAGCGCAAGATCGACGGCTTCTGGGCGAACGGCATGGGGGCCGAGGTGGCGGTGCGGCGCGGGGTCGGCACGATGGTGCTCGACGTGCGCCGCGGCGACGGCCCGAAGGCGGCGTTCGACTACACCCTGGCGACGATCGCCACGACCGAGGCGCTGATCGCGCGCGCGCCGGAGACGGCGGCCGCCGCCGTTCGCGCGATCGTCAAGACGCAGTGCGCGCTCAAGCGCGACGCCAACCTTGCGACCAAGGTCGGCGAAAAACTGTTTCCGCCCGAGCAGGCGGCGCTGATCGCCGAACTGATCCGGCGCGACCTGCCTTATTACGACGCGGCGATCTCGCCGGCGACGGTCGCCGGGATGAACCGGTTCGCGCAGCATTTTGGGCTGCTGTCCGGGCCGGTGCCCTACGAGCAGGTGGTCGCGACGCAGTTCAGCAAATTGTGGGTGGGGTAGGCGGACTCCTTCTCCCCGCTTGCGGGGAGAAGGTCGGGATGAGGGGGCCTTTACACAAGCGCACCCCTGGGCCCCCTCACCCGGATCGCTTCGCGATCCGACCTCTCCCCGCGAAGCGGGGAGAGGTGAAGCGTGCTCAATCCGCCGAGACGCCGCTCGCCTTGATGGGGGCGGCCCATTTGTCGATCTCGCTCTTGACGAAGCCGGCGAGATATTCGGGCGAGCGCCGCTCGGGCGCGACCAGTGTCGCGCCGAGGCCTTCGAGACGCTCGCGCACGAGCGGCGTGTCCATCGCCTCGACGGTCGCATCGTGCAGGCGCTTGACGATGTCCGCGGGCGCGCCGCGCGGCAGGAACAGCGCGTTCCAGGTATAGGCCTCGAAATTCGCGAGCCCCTGCTGGTGTGCGCTCGCCAGATCCGGCAGCACCGGCGAGCGCGTCCGGGTGAGGGTGGCGATCGGCTGCACGGTGCCGCCCTGGATCTGCGGCAGCGCGGTCGAGATCACCTCGCACAGGAAATCGATGCGGCCGGCGGCGAGGTCCTGCATGGCCGGCCCGGTCCCGCGATAGGGCACGTGGGTGATGTCGGTGCCCATGGCGGTATTGAGCAGCACGCAGCCGAGATGGGTCGCCGAGCCGCTGCCGGCGGAGCCGAACGTCATCTTCGCCTGGTTCGCCTTGGCGTAGGCGATGAACTCGGGGAGCGTCGCTGCCGGCAGGTCCTTGCGCGCGATCAGCACCAGCGGCACCTCGGCGATCAGCGCCACCGGCACGAAGTCGGTCACGGCGTTGTAGAGCGGCCGTTTGTAGAGCGACTGGTTCTGCGCGTGGGTGCCGACGGTGCCGAGCGCCACCTGGTAGCCGTCGGGCTGCGCCTGCGCGACGCGCTGCGCGCCGGTCATGCCGCCGGCGCCGCCGACGTTCTCCACCACCACCTGCTGGCCGAGGATCTCGCCGAGCCGCTGGGCGATGACGCGGCCGAGCACGTCGGTCGGGCCGCCGGCCGCGAACGGGATCACCAAGGTGACCGGCCGCGCCGGCCATTGCTCGGCGACGGCGACACCCGCCAACGCGAGCACGGCCGCGGCGGCGGCCAGAACCGACCTGCTCATGCTATCCTCCCGGACAAGGGCGAAGCCTTGCCGGCCGGTGCGGCGGCGGTCAAGGCACAGCGCATCGACGGAGACCCAGATGCCCAGCACCCGCGTCGGAATCGCCGGCCTCGGCAGCATCGGCCGCGCGTTGGCGCGCATGCTGGGCAAGGGGGTGGACGGCCTCGCGCTGAGCGCGGTCGCGGCGCGCGACGCCGCCAAGGCGCAGGCGTGGCTCGACGGCGAGGGGATCGACTGCCCGGTCGTCGCGCTCGACGACATGCCGGCACACGCCGACCTCGCGGTCGAATGCGCGCCGGCGGCGCTGATCGACGACATCTGCCGGCCCATGCTGGCGGCCGGCAAGGGCGTGATCGTGCTCAGCTGCGGCGCGCTGCTGCCGCGGCCGGAGCTGATCGATCTCGCCAAGGCGCATGGCGGCCGCATCATGGTGCCGACCGGCGCGCTGCTCGGCCTCGACGCGGTGGCGGCGGCGGCGCAAGGCACCATCCACGCGGTGCGGATGACGACGCGCAAGCCGCCGAACGGCCTCGCCGGCGCGCCCTACCTGGTCAGGAACAACATCTCGGTCGAGGGCCTCAACGAGGCCAAGCGCGTGTTCAGCGGCACCGCGCGCGAGGCGGCGGCGGGATTCCCGGCCAACGTCAACGTGGCGGCGGCGCTCTCGCTCGCCGGCATCGGCCCCGACCGCACCATGATCGACATCTGGGCGGATCCGGCGGTGACGCGCAACTGCCACACCATCGAGGTCGACGCCGACGCGGCGCGGATTTCCCTGTCGATCGAGAACGTGCCGTCGGACGACAACCCGAAGACCGGCAAGATCGTCGCGCTGTCGGTGCTCGCCATGCTGCGCAAGCTGCACGCACCGCTGGCCGTCGGAACATAGCAACAGGCGTCATTGCCCGCGAAGGCGGGCAATCCAGTAGACTCCGCCGGTTCCGTGGTTACTGGATCGCCCGCCTGCGCGGGCGATGACGGCAGAGGGGAAACAATGACGAGCGCATTCGATCCCGACAAAGTCGCGCAGCATATTCTGGCGGAGCACGACAGCGGCGCGGCCTATCGCAACCTGCCGCCGCAGATCGCGCCGGCGGACATTGCCCAGGCCTATGCGGCGCAGCTCGCGCTGGTGCGCCTGCTGGTGCCGCGCAAGGGCCCGGTCGCGGGGCTCAAGATCGCGACCACCACCAAGGTCATGCAGCAGCTGATGGGCATCGATCATCCGTGCGGCGGCACCATCTTTGCGCGCACGGTGCACAAGTCTCCGGCAAAGCTTCGCCTCGCCGATTTCCAGCACGTAGTGATCGAATGCGAGCTGGCGCTCGAGATCGGGCGCGACCTGCCGGCGGCGGCGGTGCCCTACACGGCGCAGTCGGTCGCGGCCGCGGTGGCGGCGGCCATGCCGGCGTTCGAGCTGATCGAGGACCGCCGCGCCGACTACAAGCAGACCAACGTGGTGACGCTGATCGCCGACAATTGCTGGAACGCCGGCATCATCGTGGGCGCGCCGGTCGCCTACGACCCGTCCCGCCCGCTCGACGGCATCGAGGGGCGCCTCGCGATCAACGGCAAAGTCGCGCACAAGGGCCGCACCGACGGGCCGCTCGAGACGCTCGCCTGGATCGCCAACCTCGCCGCGGCGCAGCACCGTCCGCTCGCCGCCGGCATGGTCGTCATCACCGGCAGCGTCATCCCGACCCTGCCGATCGCGGCGGGCGACCGGTTCGCGTTCGAGATCGACGGATTCGGCACGAGCGAGGTGGAGGCGGAGTAATCCTCTCCCGCTTGCGGGGGAAGCAAACCCGCCGTCACTCGTGCGGCGGCTCCAGGCCCTTGGCCTTGATCACCGGATAGACGGCCGGCGACGTCAGGAATTTGATCAGCGCCTGCACGGGCTCGCTATCCTTGGTGGCGGGGAAGAGGCCGGCGGCGAACACGGTTATCTGCTGCAGCGCGTCGGGCATGGGCGAGACGTCGACGCCCTTGACGGCAATCAGCTCGCTGATCTGCTGAACGCCGATTTCCGCCTCGCCCTTGGCGACCAGCTCGGCGACGAGGCCGCTGCGCACGATCGTCGTCTTTCCCTTCATCTCCTCGGCGATGCCGAGGCCCTCGAGCAGCCGCGCGATATAGACGCCGCTCGGCCCCGTGCTGCGGGCGAAAGATTTTGCGGCGAGCAGCGTGCGCTTGAACGCCTCGGCCGAGCCGATGTCGGGTTTGGGCGCCCCCGCGCGCACGGCAATGCCGACGCCGGAGCGGACGAGGTCGACCCGGCGCACGAGCTTGCCCGCCTCCACGAAAGTGTCGATCACCGGGGACGCGGCGATGACCACGTCGACGGTCTCGCCGGCCTGCAGGCGGCTCGCGATCGCGTTGGTGCCCGCAAAGCTGATGGCGAGCTTGTGCTCGGTCGCGCGCTCGAATTGCGGCGCCAGCTCTTCCAGCGCGGTGCGCATCGCGCCGGAGCTGAGCAGCTTGATCTCGGCGGCACCCGCCGCGCCCGGAAGCAGCATGAGCGCGACGCCCGCTTGCGCGGCGACGGCGATGACCGACCATGTGCCCATGACGACCTCCGTGCTCCTTTTGATCGAATAGTGTAGCCCGAGATCGCGGGTGCGAAAACCGCCGATCGCCGCGCCAACCAAGCCGAGGCGGCGGCAAGGGAACCAGCCGCCAAGTCCCGTATTTGATTCCGTTGGACACGGACCGATCCGTGTCCCGTGCGAGGGATTGCCAATGCCGAACCGCCGCC
>Ga0137380_10002996_pt1 | contig 14563 bp, 7 predicted proteins | sample SagtaG_17_FD_104809 | JGI IMG/M metagenome (GOLD analysis project Ga0137380, IMG submission 104809) | Vadose zone soil microbial communities from Sagehorn Ranch, Mendocino, California, USA - Sage2_L_100_16 metaG | ecosystem: Environmental > Terrestrial > Soil > Vadose zone | place: USA...
ACGCCGTGCCGGTCGGCGTGGACACCGTCTCGTGCCGCTCCCAGCTGTGAGCGTGCGCATCGGGATCATCGGCACCGGGTTCGCCCGCCGGGTCCAGCTCCCGGCGCTGCGCCTCGTGCCGGGAGTGACGGTCACGGCAATCGCGAGTGGCAGCATGGAGCGCGCCCGCGCGGTCGCCGCCGAGTTCGCTATCCCGCACGCCTTCGGCGGCGGGGAAGAGCTGGCCCGCGCGAGCGACGTAGATCTGGTGCTGGTCTCGTCCACCCCCGACTGCCACGCGCGCCAGGCGATCGCGGCGCTCGAAGCGGGGAAGCACGTGCTGTGCGAGAAGCCCATGGCGCTCGACACGCGCCAGGCGGCCCGCATGGTCGAGGTGGCGGAGCGCAGCCCGGGCCTCGCGCGCATCGACCACGAGCTGCGCTACGAGCCGAACCGCGTCGCGGCGCTGCGGCTGCTGCGCGAGGGGGCGATCGGTCCCCTGCTGCACCTGGAGCTGGTGCTGCGGCCGTACCTGCGGGGCGACGGCCGTCCCCAGGCCGCCGACGCACCCTGGACCTGGTGGTACGACGCCGCGCGCGGCGGTGGCATCCTGGGCGCCGTCGGCTCCCATCTCATCGATTTGTGCCGCTTTTGGACGGCGAGCGAGGTCGTGGAGGCGAGCGGCCGGACGGCGACGCTCGTGCCGACCCGCGTCGACGAGCAGGGCGTGCGACGCGCCGTGACCGCGGACGACTACGCAAGCTGTGTGCTGCGGCTCGCGAGCGGCGTCATCGCCACCATCACGCTCACCACCATGTCCGGGCACGGCCCGGGCCACTTTGGCCAGCTGACCGGGCGAGACGGCACGCTGGTCCTGACCGGCGAGACGCGTCTCGAAATCGGCCGTCCCGGCGCGCCGCTCGCCGACGCCAGCGCGACGGACGAGCTGTGGGAGCGAACCACGCCGAACAACATGTGGGCCCGCTCGTTCGTGCGGCTCATGCGGGATCTGGTCGCCGTGCTGGAAGGGCGGCCCGCCACGGGAACGGCTGCCACGTTCCACGACGGCTGGGCCGTGCAGCGCGTCATGGACGCCGTGCGCGCGGGGTCCAGCGTCCGGTTAGATTGACGCCGTGGAGCAGACTTACTTCCGGCGCGGATTCGGCCTCAAGGGCGACATCGAAGGCGCCCTGGCCGCCGATTACCACAGCCGGGTGGTGGACCGGATCCGCGCCCAGGGGTACGCCCTCACGCTCGGTGACCTCAGCTTCAAGCTCGCGCGTGAGTTCGGCTTCTGCTACGGTGTGGACCGCGCTGTCGAGTACGCCTACGAGACCCGCACCAAGTTCCCCGGCCGTCGGCTGCTCCTGGTCGGCGAGATCATCCACAATCCCCACGTCAACGCCAAGCTACGGGCTATGGGCGTCGAGTTCCTGCATCGGCCCGAAGGCGGCGAGTTCGACTTCGGGAGCGTCACCGCCGGCGACGTCGTGCTGCTGCCGGCGTTCGGCGTCACGGTGCAGGACTTCGAGCGGCTGCGCGCGATCGGGTGCGTGCTGGTGGACACCACCTGCGGCTCCGTCCTCAACGTGTGGAAGCGGGTCGAGTCGTACGCCAAGGACGGGTTCACCGCCATCATCCATGGCAAGCATTATCATGAGGAGACCAAGGCGACGTGCAGCCAGGTCACCCGCTACCCGGGTGGCAGGTATCTCGTGGTGCGGGACATGGCCGAGGCGCGCGAGGTGTGCGCGTTCATCGAGGGCGTGGGGAGCGGCGAGCGGTTCATGGGTCTGTTCGACGGAAGAATGTCCCCCGCGTTCGACCCGGATCGCGATCTCGTCCGTGTGGGCGTCGCCAATCAGACCACGATGCTGTCGGGCGAGTCGCTCGCCATCGCGGCGGAGCTCAGGAAGGCGCTGGCCAAGCGGTACGGCGACGCAGCCGTGCCCGAGCATTTCCGCACCTTCGACACCATCTGCTCGGCCACGCAGGATCGCCAGGACGCGGTATTGAAGCTGATCGCGGAGCCGCTCGACGTGATGGTGGTGATCGGCGGATACAACTCGAGCAACACCACCCACCTGGCGGCCATCTGCCAGGAGAAGGTGCTCACCTATCACATCGAAGACGCGGCGTGCATCGATCCCGCCGGGGACGCCATCCGGTTTCGCCCCGTGGGCGCTCATGCCGAGCGGCGCGTGACCGCGTGGCTGCCGCCGGGCCCGCTGACCGTCGGCGTCACCGCCGGTGCGTCCACGCCCAACAACAAGATCGGCGAGACGATAGAGCGGATCGCGGCGGCGCGGGGACTGACGCTCGAGGGGATTCCGGGCGGCTGACCCCAGGGCGCCGCCCCGGGGTTAACCGAGCCATATTTCGGGTATGTCCCTCGCCGGCTTCCACCCCGCCATCGAGCGCTGGTTCGCGTCGCGTTTCCGCGAGCCGACCGAGCCACAGCGGCGCGCGTGGCCGTTGATCCAGGCCGGGCGGGACGCCCTGATCGCGGCGCCCACGGGATCCGGCAAGACGTTCGCCGCCTTCCTGGCGGCGATCGATTCGTTGCTTCGCCAGGGGCTCGACGGCACGCTCGCCGACGGGACGCAGGTGGTGTACGTCTCGCCCTTGAAGGCGCTCTCGAACGACGTCCAGAAGAACCTGGCCGAGCCGCTGGCGGAGATCCGCCACACGCTGGAAGGGTTGTGTCTCCCCGACGTGGAGATCCGCACCCTGGTGCGGACCGGCGATACACCGGCGCCGGCGCGCCAGGAGATGGTGCGGCGACCGCCGCACATCCTCGTGACCACGCCCGAATCGCTCTACCTCATTCTCACCTCGGAGCGCGCGCGCGAGATGCTGCGCGGCCTCCGGACCGTGATCGTGGACGAGATTCACGCCGTGGCGCGCGACAAGCGCGGCAGCCACCTCGCGCTGACGCTCGAGCGGCTGGAGCACCTGGCCGGCCGTCGCCTCCAACGCATCGGGCTCTCGGCCACGCAGAAGCCCATCGAGGAGATCGCCCAGTTCCTGGTCGGCACCCCTCGAGTCCCGAGTCCCGATTCCCGAGGCCCGAGCATCATCGACTCCGGCCACGCCCGCACGCTCGATCTCGCGATCGAGATCCCGTCGTCGCCGCTCGAGGCGGTCATGGCGGCCGAGGTATGGGACGAGATCTACGAGCGGCTGGTGCAGCTGATCTCGGAGCACCGCACGACGCTGGTGTTCGTGAACACCCGGCGGCTGGCGGAGCGGCTGGCGCTGCATCTGTCCGAGCGCCTGGGCGCGGACCAAGTCACGTCGCACCACGGCAGCCTCTCCAAGGAAAAGCGGCTCGACGCGGAAACGCGCCTCAAGGAGGGGAAGCTCAAGGCGCTGGTGGCGACCGCCTCGCTCGAGCTGGGCATCGATATCGGCGCGGTGGATCTCGTGTGCCAGATCGGCTCCACCCGCTCGATCGCCACGCTGCTGCAGCGGGTGGGCCGCTCGGGCCATCACCTGGCCGCGGTCCCCAAGGGACGCGTGTTCCCCCTGTCGCGCGACGAGCTGATAGAGTGCGCGGCGCTGCTACGGGCGGCGCGCGAGCGCGAGCTCGACCGGCTGATCATCCCCGACCACCCGCTCGACATTCTCGCGCAGCAGGTGGTCGCGGCGGTGGCGTGCGAGGAGTGGGACGAAGACGCGCTCTACGAGCTGGCGCGCGGAGCCTACCCGTACCGCGGTCTCGCGCGCAAGGACTTCGATGCGGTGGTGCAGATGCTGGCTGACGGGTTCACGACCCGGCGCGGCCGCCGCGGCGCGTACGTGCATTACGACGGTGTGAATCGGCGCCTCAAGGCCCGGCGAGGGGCGCGGCTGGCCGCGCTCACCTCGGGGGGCGCGATCCCCGACGTCGGTGATTATCGCGTGATTCTCGAGCCGACCGAGACGTTCGTCGGCACGCTCAACGAAGACTTCGCCATCGAGTGCATGCCGGGCGACATCTTCCAGCTGGGCAACAGCTCGTACCTGATCCAGAAGATCGAATCGGGCCAGGTGCGGGTGGTGGACGCCCAGGGGCAGCCGCCCTCCATCCCCTTCTGGACCGGCGAAGCACCCGGGCGCACCCCCGAGCTGTCGGTGCAGGTCTCGCGGCTGCGTCAGGACATCGCGGGCCGGCTGGGGAATGCGGGGGACGCGATCGCCTGGCTCGGCGCGGAGATCCCCGGCCTGCCCGAGGCCGCGGCGCGGCAGATCGTCGAGTACCTCGACGCGTCGCACAAGATCCTCGGCGTCATTCCCACACAGCAGACGCTGGTGCTGGAGCGCTTCTTCGACGAAGCGGGCGGGATGCAGCTGGTACTGCACGCGCCGTTCGGGAGCCGGGTGAACCGCGCCTGGGGCCTGGCCTTGCGCAAGCGGTTCTGCCGCAGCTTCAACTTCGAGCTGCAGGCGGCCGCCACCGAGGACGCGATCGTGATCTCGCTCGGGCCGCACCACAGCTTCCCGCTCGACGACGTGTTCCAGTACCTCAAGCCGGCCACCGCCGAACAGCTGCTGGTGCAGGCCATGCTCGACGCGCCGATGTTCGGCACGCGCTGGCGCTGGAACGCGACGCGGGCGCTGGCGGTGCTGCGCGCCCGCGGAGGCAAGAAAGTGCCCACGCCGCTCCAGCGCATGGAGGCGGAGGACCTGGTGGCCGCCGTCTTCCCCGATCAGCTCGCCTGTCCGGAGAACCTGGTGGGCGATCGCGAGATTCCCGACCATCCGCTGGTGCAGCAGACCATCCAGGACTGCCTGCTCGAAGCGATGGACTTCCCGGGCCTGAAGCGGGTGCTCGAGGAGATGGATGCCGGGCGCTGCCGGCTGGTGGCGCGCGACACGACCGAGCCGTCGCCCTTGTCGCACGAGGTGATCAACGCCAAGCCCTACGCGTTCCTGGACGACGCCCCGCTGGAGGAGCGCCGCACCCAGGCGGTGATCACGCGCCGCGGCCTCGACGTGAAGACGGCGGAAGAGCTCGGCCGGCTCGATCAGGTGGCGATCGATCGCGTGAGAGACGAAGCATGGCCGGACGCCCGCTCCGCCGACGAACTCCACGATGCGTTACTCGTCAGCGGCGCCCTGACGAGTGCGGAATGCGGAATGCGGAATGCGGAATCGCACGTGTGGTTCGAGGAGCTGGCGCGGGCCGGACGCGCGGCCGCCCTGCTGCGAGAGCCCCGGCTGTGGATCGCCACGGAGCGCGTGCCTCTAATTGAGGCTGCATTCGCTGGTACTCGGTACGAGCCGGCGGTCGTGGTGCCCGAGCGCGACCGCGCCAGGACGTGGACCCGGGAGGACGCCCTGCGGGAACTGGTGCGGGGCCGGCTCGAGGTCGTGGGGCCCACCACGGCCGACGGGATCGCCGCGGCGCTCGGCGTGCCCCCGTCCGACGTGGACTTCGCGCTCGGCGCCCTCGAGCACGAGGGATTCGTGCTGCGGGGCCAGTTCACGCCCGGCGTCGCGCAGCTCGAGTGGTGCGAGCGCCGGCTGCTCGCGCGCATCCATCGGTACACGCTCGACCGGTTGCGTCAGGAGATCGAGCCCGTCAGCGCCGCCGACTTCATGCGCTTCTTGCTCCGCTGGCAGCGGCTCACCCCCGAAGCCCGCGCCGAGGGCCCGGACGGACTGGCGGCGGTGCTCGAGCTGCTCGACGGCTTCGAGGCGCCGGCGGGCGCGTGGGAGACCGACGTGCTCCCCGCCCGGGTGGGCGAGTACGACCCGCTGTGGCTCGACGGCCTGTGTCTCTCGGGGGAAATCGCCTGGGGCCGGCTCAACGCAACGCGGAACACGGAAGTCGCAACGCGGAACAGGCGGACCGGTCCCATTCGCACGACACCGGTCGCCTTGTTCCGGCGCGAGCGGGGCGCGGTCTGGCGATCCCTGGTGGCCGAGCCCGATCGGGCCGAGCTCGCCCTCTCCCACGCGGCTGCGGAGGTGCTCGGCGTGCTGGACGGGCGCGGCGCTTCGTTCTTCGGCGATCTCGTGAACGCCACCGGGCTGCTGCGGACCGAGGTCGAGAAGGGGCTGGGCGAGCTGGTGGCATGGGGACTCGTGACGGCGGACAGTTTCGCCGGTCTGCGGGCGCTGCTCGTCCCATCCGACCGCCGCCGCCCGGTTGGCGGCTTCCGGCGCCGGGGCAAGGTGGCGCCGTTCGGGGTCGAGACGGCGGGACGGTGGTCGCGGGTGCGGAGCCCCGCCGCCCTCCCCGAGGAGCAGGTCGCCGAAGCCGTGGCGTGGCAGCTGCTGCGGCGCTACGGCGTCGTGTTCCGCCGGCTGGCCACGCGCGAGACACTGCTCGCCCCGTGGCGCGACATCCTGCGCGCGTACCGCCGGCTCGAAGCGCGGGGTGAGATCCGCGGCGGCCGGTTTGTGGGCGGCTTCTCGGGCGAGCAGTACGCCCTGCCCGAGGCGGTGGGACTGTTGCGCAACGTGCGGCGCGAGCAGCCGACGGGCCAGCTGGTGGCGGTGAGCGGCGCCGATCCGCTCAACCTCGTCGGGATCATTACGCCGGGCGACGTCGTACCCGCGCTCGCGACGAACCGGATCCTGTACCGCGATGGCATCCCGGTCGCCGTGCGCGAGGGAGCCGGGAGCGGGGAGCGGTACCTCGTGGAAGCCGCCCCGGACGAGCAGGAGCGGCTCAAGTCCGCGCTGGTGCGCGGCCGAGTGGCGCCGCTGGTGCGGGCCTATCTCGGCAGGACCGGTCCGAGACCGGCGTCTACGCGCGCTTAGTAGTTGACGAAGCTGATCGCCTGCCGGATCACGGCGCGCACCGGCCGCCCCTCGCGCCGCGCGGCGCGATAAACCGAGCCGCGCACCACCCGCAGCGCTTCCGCGTCGAACGCGTGGTTCGGACTCTCCGCGATCTTCGCGGACCCGGGCTCCACGTGGCCGGTCGCATCGAGCGCCGCTTCCACCAAGACGGTGCCGCCGACCCGCAGCGCCTGCATCTCGAGCGGATAGCGGATCGCCGGATGCGATACGAGCACCGGTTGCTCGTCCACCGGCTCGACCGTGCTCGGGGCCGGCATGGCTGGACCCGCCGCCTGGCCTCCGCGCCGGGCGAGCCGGACAGAGTCGGCCAGGCGGCGTAGGAAGGGCGCGAGGTCCACGCCGCGGGCGGTGAGGCTTTGGTACAGGGCCAGGCCCTCTCCCAGATCGGCGCGAGAGGCGCTGTCGCGCCCGGCGCGCGACGCGGCCACGCCCCGCACCAGCAGCGCGTACGCCCGCTCTCCATCGGTCGGATGCGTGAGCGACGTGTCGAGCGCGAGCTCGAGCAGGGTCAGCGTGCTGTCGGGTCGCCGGGCCGCCAGCTGAGCGCGGGCCGACCCCACCAGCTCCGTCGCGCTCAACCGGGGCGGCCGCACGTCGATCGCCATCTGCACCAGCACGCGCACGGTGGCGCCCTTGAAGCGACCCACGGAGAACTGCGAGGCCAGCATCATCTGTGTCACGGCCTCGTTCAGGCCGGAGTCGGGCGTCGACAACACCTTCACCGACGGAGGCTCCACGCGTCCGGCCGTATCGACGATGGCCTCGACTTCGACGCGGCCCTGGACGTGCCGGAGCAACAGGCCGCGAGGGTAGTCCACCGGGGGGCCCGACAGGCGGCGCGGCGACTCGTCCACGCTGCCGGAGACGTAGACGAATGCACTCCGCGCCGCGGCCTGCTTCTCCTGCCGGAACAGCTGCGCGAGGTCGGGTGAGAGCCGGTCCAGGCCTTTGACGTCGAGAGTGGAATCGTGCGCGAGCGCCTGCCGGAACGCCCCCCGAGCGAGGCCCGAGTCGCCGCGAAAGAACTGCACGATCCCCTCCCACACGAGCGCATTCTGACGCTCGGCGGGCGTGGCGTGCGCGGCGGTATCGAGCGCCGCCCGCAGCAGGGCGGCGGCGCTGTCGAGATGGCTGACGGCGACCTGCGCGCGGGCGGAATCGACGAGCTGGGCGGCGCGCCACTGGCCGGAGAGCCGGGTCGCGCAGAGCGCGAGCAGGCAAGCGGCGCCGCGCAGCCGCTTCACGGCCGGCTGAGATCGACGCTGACCACCGGCAGGTCCCAGTGCGCCGCGAGAATCTCGAAGCGCCGCTGCTCCTCGCGCCGGAACGTGTCCTGGTCGGGGAACAGACGTTTGAGCTCCGCGTCGGGAAACGCTTCGTGCGGCGCCGCCGCGTTCTTCCAAACGATCGTGACGCGATAGTCCCAGCGGCCGTCCTCGGTGCCGTGAAAACGGGGTGCTTCCGCGGTGACCTGCTGCGCGTGGCCGAGCTCGATCTGGCGCTTCAGCACCGGGAAATGGTTCTTCTTGAACAGCCGGATGAACTCGTCGGCGTAGCCCCAGCGGACCTTGTAGTAGTACTCCACCACGAACGGCTCGGTCGAGCCCGCCGGCGGCGCCCCTTGGGCGACGCTCGCTGCCGGTGCCGCCAGCAGCAGGCAGAGGATCCCGCAACGCAGCATGTGTGTCTCCTTATCGGGAGGCGGCTCACGCCGTCGGCTGCTTCAGCTTGTCCATATAGAGCTTTCGCACCTTCGCCACCTTGGGCGCAATCACCGCGCTGCAGTAGCCCCGGTTGGGGTTGCGGCGGAAGTAGTCGCGGTGGTACTCCTCGGCCGGGTAGAACGCCGCGAGCGGCTTGAGCTCGGTCACGATCGGATCGTCCCACACCTTCCCGGCCTCCAGTTCGGCGATGACGCGCTCGGCCGTGGCTTTTTGCTCCGGAGAGTGGTAAAAAATTGCCGAGCGATATTGCGTGCCCACGTCGCCGCCCTGACGGTTCAGCGTCGTCGGGTCGTGAATCGTGAAGAACACGTGCAGCAGCTCGTCGAACGACACGACGGCGGGATCGAATGTGATCTGCACCACCTCGGCATGGCCGGTGGTGCCGGTGCACACGTTCTCGTACGATGGGTTGGGCACGTGGCCCCCCGCGTAGCCGGACTGTACCTGCTCGACGCCCTTCAGCTGCTGAAACGCGGCTTCGAGGCACCAGAAGCAACCGCCGGCGAGGGTCGCGACTTCGCGCTGTGGCATCGACTCTTTTCCTGGTGGGTTATCTGAAAGCTAGCTCATCAAGCGCGCAGCTTCCGCGCCGCCAGCGCGGTGCCGGCCACCCGCGCGCGGATCTTGGCGAATGCCGTGTCCCGATCCGTAGAGGTGTCGTCCGAGAAGGGCGCGAAACCGCAATCGTCGGTCGTCCCCAGCCGGTCGAGTGGCAGGTACTCCGCCGCCTCGAGCACGCGGTCGCGCACCTGCTCGGGCGTCTCCACCTTCGGATCGATCGGGTCGGTCACGCCGATGAAGATCCGTTGCCCGGGCTTGGCGTGCTGCTTCACCAGGCGCAATGCCCTGCCGCGGTCCGGCTCGCTCGCGCACTGGATGTAGAAGTTCGTCGCCTTGAGCTCGAACAGGGTCGGCAGGAGCTCCGCGTAGTCCACGTCGGCGCTGTGGGTCGAGTCCTGGTCGCCGCCGGGACAGGTGTGGACGCCGATGCGGCGGCGCTCCTCCGCGCTGAACCGATCGAGCACGCGGTTGTTCAGGTCCACGAACGCCTTGAGCACTCCCTTGGTGGGATCGAGCTTGACGGCGAGCCGGCCCTCAGTGAAGTCGATCTGGACGACGTGCGCGCCCGCCGCCAGACATCGCCGGATGTCCGTCTCCGCCTCGCGCACCAGATCCTGGAGGAACGCGTCGCGCGGGTATCCCCGGATCCCGTCCTCGGGATAGAGCAGGCTCAGGGCCGAGGCCGCGATCACCGCCTGTTTGACGGGCACGTGGGCGTGCGCCCGCGCGGCCACGAGATACGCATCGGCGTAGGTCTGGTAGCGAAACGGCCCCGCGGTCAGGCGGGGAAGCCGGCGCGTGTGTCCGTCGGCGAACGGAATGGTGACGCCATCGGGCGCGAGGCTGGCGAGGCCGTGAATCGGGTAGGTGGCGAAGCTCGGCTTGGACTGCTCCCCGTCGCTGATCACCGGAGACTCGGTCGCTTCGAAGCGTTTGATGGTGTCACGGAGCGCCGCGTCCTCAAGGCGGGCGAGCTGGTCGCGCGACAGCCGGCCAGCGGCGAACTGCTGCATTGCCGCGACGAGCTCGGGGGGTCTGGGAATGCTGCCGACGGGCTCAGTGGGAATGGACATCGAGCAAGGCTATCCGCCGTGGTGGCGATGTCAATGGCGCTAGCCCCAGTCCTTGGATTCCGGCGCGACGCGGCGCATCGACTTGAGAAAAGCGAACGCGGAATTGTCAGGCATGCTGTCCGTTCCGCGTTCCGCGTTCCGCGTTCCGACTTTGAGCCCCATCGCCTCCTCCGCGATCACGTTCACCGTCCCGTCGTCCTTGGCGAGCTTGCCCCGCACCCACAAGAGCGGCTCGCCGCGGATGGCCGGGCGATACCGCTCGTACACGTCGGGCCGCACGATCACGTTCACCATTCCCGCCTCGTCCTCGAGCAGCACGAAGACGAACCCCTTGGCCGTCTCGGGCCGCTGACGCGCCACCACCAGGCCCGCGACTTCGACCGTGGTCGCGTGCTCGCGGCCGGAGAGCGCGTCGCTCTGCACCACGCCCGGCGGCAGCGTCCCCCTGAGCAGCGACAGCGGGTGGCCGCCCGGCGCGAACCCGAGGACCGCGTATTCGGCGAGCAGCCGCTCCTCCGCCGCGAGGCCGCCGAAGCGGAGCCCCTCGTGGGGATGGTCGAGCGCCAGCTCGAGCTGCCGGCGCGCGCGGGCGTCCGAGCCACGTGCCGCCTCGGGTGGCAGCCACAGGCCCACCTGCCACAACAGCTCGCGCCGGGTGAGCCCCAAGCGGTCGCACCCGCCCACCCACACGAGGTGCTCGATCGCGGTGCGCTTGAGCCGGGGCGGCGCCCGGCGCGCCAGGTCGCCGATGCTCGTGAACGGCCCACGCCGCTCCCGCTCGAGCACGAGCTCGGTCGCCGTCTCCTCGCTCCAGTCCCGAACAAACCCGAGCCCCACTCGCACGGCATATCCTCCCCCCTCTCCCGAAGAGCTTGCCCTGAGCGCAGCGAAGGGGAGAGGGGGACAGGGGGTGAGGACGGTGCACCACACATCACTCTCATTCACATCCGGCAGCAGAATCTCGACGTCATTGCGTTTCGCGTCCCGTCCCAACGCGTCGAGTGAGTAGAACCCCATCGGCTGATTGTTGAAGAGCGCGCAGTAGTACTCGGCCGGGTGATAGTGCCTGAGCCACGCCGACTGGTAGGCGAGCAGCCCGAACGCCGCGGCGTGTGATTTGGGGAACCCGAACTCGGAGAACGCGATCACTTGCGTGAACACCCGCTCGGCGGTCGCCTCGGGAACGCCGCGTTCCGTCGCGCCGTCCCGGAACTCCTCCCAGAACTCCGCCATCAGCTCTCTGCTGCGGCGCCGGCTCATCGCGCGCCGTAGCGCCTCCGCCTGGCCCGCGGTGAATCCCGCGAGCGCCTGGCACACCTGCAGCACCTGGTCCTGATAGAGGATCACGCCCAGCGTTTCCGCGAGCGCCTCCTCGAGCAGCGGATGGTCGAGGGGCGGCTCGTAGGTCCGGCCGGCCGCGCGGGCGCGGCGCTGGTCTTCGCGGCGCCGCACGTACGGATTCACCGCGCCGCCCACGATCGGGCCCGGGCGCACGATCGCGACCTCGACCGCCAGGTCCTCGAGGTTGCGAGGTCGGGTGCGCCGCAGCATCTGGATCTGCGCCCGGCTCTCGATCTGGAACAGCCCCACCGTGTCGCCCCGGCAGATGCGGTCGTAGACCGCGGCGTCGGCGAAGTCGATGCGCGAGAGATCGGGCGGCGTGCCCGCGCGCCCGGCGACCAGCTCGACGCACTCCTCGACCAGCGACAGCATGCCGAGCGCCAGGAAGTCGATCTTGATGAAGCGCGCGTCGTCGCAGGAATCCTTGTCCCACTGGCACACCACCCGGTCTGCCATCGCGGCGCGCTCGAGCGGCACGATCTCGACCAGCGGCCGGCTCGAGATGACCATCCCGCCCACGTGCTGGGAGATGTGCCGGGGCAGTCCGGCGATCTCCTCCGCCAGCTCGCACAGCTCCTTCCAGAGCGGGGCAGCGGTCCGGCCCTGGAAGCCGGGCAATTGCTCCAGCTCGTCCGCCAGTCCCCCCGACCGCCGGTCCGCCAGTCGTGCCACCTGCTCGATCTCGCCCAGCGGCAGGTCGAGCGCCTTGCCGATTTCGCGTACCGTCGAGCGCAGGCGGTAGGTGGGGAACGAGCACACCAGCCCGACGTGCTCGTCGCCGTACCGTTTGTAGACCCGCCGGATCAGCTCCTCGCGGATCTCGCGTGGGAAATCGAGATCGATGTCCGGCACCGAGGCGAGGGTGTCGTTCAAGAACCGTCCCAGGAACAGCCCGTTCGCGATCGGATCGATGTGCGACAGGCCGAGCAGATAGCACACGATCGACGACACCGACGAGCCGCGCCCGCGGCCGGGGAGCAGGTTGGCGTGCGCCCGCCGGCTGCCGCGCCGCACGTCCGCCGCCACTTCCCGCGCCAGGTCGAACAGGTCGTGGTAGACGAGGAAGAATCCGCTGAGCCGATGGTGTTCGATGAGTGTCAGCTCTTGCTCGAGGCGCCGCAGAGCGTCGTCACGGTGCGGCGAGCCGGCGGGGTACAGCTCTTCCAGCTTCGCCCGGCACAGCTCGGCGAGGGCGCGAGGGGCGGGGGTGAGGTCCGCCCCTCGAAAGTCTGGGAAGGTGTACCCCAGGTCACGCGTCAGATCGAAGGCCCTGCAGCGTTCCGCGATCAGGGCGGTATTGGCGACAGCATCGGGACAGTCACGGAACAGCTCCTCGACTTCTTGCGGCGGCCGCAGGAAGAACTCGCTGTTCGCATGGCGCACGTTGTGCGAGCCGTCGAGCGTGGTGCGGTGCCGGATCGCCACCAACACGTCGTGCAGCCGGTGCCGCTCGCGCTTGTGGTAGTGCACGTTACCCGACGCTACGACGCTAAGTCGTACGGAATCGGCGACGTCTTTCAGTGCTCGAGTGAGCGCGAGGTCTCCCCGGACGTAGTTTCGCTGCAGCTCGACGTAGAAGTTCTCCCTCCCGAACACCGCGCGGCACCGCTCCGCCAGACGGCGGGCCGCGGCCGGGCCGTCGCGCCGCAGCACCCCGGCCAGCAGCCCGTTCCGGCATCCCGAAAGCACGATCAGTCCCGCATGCCGGGCTTCGAGCGAGGCGAAGTCGAGCCGCGGGTCGCGCCGGTCTGCACGGCCGAGATGAGCCTCTGTAATCAACCGGCAGAGATTCGCGTAGCCTTCGGGCGTCTCGGCGAGCAGCGTCACGTGAGCACCGTCGAGCAGGGTCAGCTCCGCGCCGGTGATGGCCTGCAGGCCGAGCTTCTGGGTTCCTTGAGCGAACGCCATCGAGCCGTACAGCCCGTTGTGGTCGGTGAGGGCGAGCGCGGGGTAGCCGAGCTGCGATGCGGTGAGCGCCAGCTGCTCGGGGAGAGAGGCGCCGTCGAGGAAAGAAAACGCAGAATGGCAGTGGAGCTCGATGTACATAGAAAGTCGGAACGCGGAAGGCGGAACGCGGAACAGCACGGCGGCCCACGTCGCCTAGGGCTTCTGCATCCACCATTCTCCGGTGATCAGATCTTCGAACAGCACCGCTCTTCCACCACCTTCAAATACCACTTCGACACATCTGCGCGAGATCGACTGTCGCCACCATTCATCGTCGATGCGCCAGACTTCGCCGACCGCCTCAACGGCCCGACTCATCTCGCATCCTGCATCCCGCATCCCGATAGGCTGACCCATTGCGTCGAGCTCTACTGCTACTCGATGGGGCGCATTCAGAGACCGAAGTCTGTCCGCTCTGCTCCGCGTTCCGCCTTCCGCGTTCCGCGTTTGTTCACGGTTCATAATCGATCAACGCATACCGCCGCTCCGGGAGCCGCGACCACGGCTGCACCTCGATGACGTGATAGAGCAGCGAGCGCTTGAGCCGGAGTCTGATCTCCTGGGCGGCGCTCCGCAGCGCGCGGCGCCGCCCGGCGCGTGCCGCTGCCTGCGCGTCGCGGGCGAACAGCTGCAGCTCCGCGGTGCCGGGGACGAACGCGGTGAACTCGACGACCAGCCGCTCCACCGCGCCGGCGGGGGGCGACCGCTCGAGCTGCGTCTTGAGCGGCGCCGCGATGCGCTCCCGGTCCGCGGACGGGTCCTTGAGCGTCGCCTCCACCAGCCACGACGCGCCGTGCTCGAGCTCGGCGCGTGCCCGCACGACCTGCACCCGCCAGCCGCTGCGGCGCGGATCGCGCAGCGCGCGTTCGATCAGCCGGTCGAGCGCGTGTACCAACAGCTCCCGCTCGCCGACGGCCGAAAAGAACGCGAGCGCGGCGACGATCGGCTCCGGCGCCACCCGTCCCACCACCCGCTCGGCAATCAGCCCTGCCGCGAGGAGCCACAGCCGCCGGCCGGCGCGGCCGAACTGCGACACGATTGCCTCCTCGGGCAGCGCGGCGAGCGCGCCCAGCGTCCTGATGCCGAGCTGACGCAAGCGACGATGCGTGTCGGTGTCGAGCGGCAGCGCGGCGAGCGGCTGGG
>Ga0137380_10002998_pt1 | contig 14561 bp, 14 predicted proteins | sample SagtaG_17_FD_104809 | JGI IMG/M metagenome (GOLD analysis project Ga0137380, IMG submission 104809) | Vadose zone soil microbial communities from Sagehorn Ranch, Mendocino, California, USA - Sage2_L_100_16 metaG | ecosystem: Environmental > Terrestrial > Soil > Vadose zone | place: USA...
AAAACTCGCGAAATTTGTATTGTAACATTTCTGTTTTGGGGCGAAGTTGCAAAGTACACTGGACTCAATCACCTCTATATACCATATCATGTCCAGGCCAATCTTTTACCATATATTATCCTCAGAGGACGATTAATCTGGCAAAGCACAGAGCGCACCGGGTGATCTCCTTGCCCTGCTCTGCTCATCATAACATACCTGAAACAGGTGAGTAAGAGTTATCAGCAGGCGGGCAAGGAGGAAGAAAGGCTGTGTGGAAGGACGGTGCTGCTCAAGCACCGTGTGGCTAAGGAGGAGCTGTGGGCGGGAACGCGGGCAGGATGGCGCCGATGAGGGTGTCGCCCCGCAGTGACGAGACGACATTCCTGGCCAGCTCCGTAGCCACACGCGCCTGGGCCTCCCTGGTCAAAGCCCCCAGATGCGGGGTCGCAATCACGCGCTCGTGGACGAGGAGACGCCGCAAGACACGATCATCCCCAATGGGTTCCTGGCTAAAGACATCGAGCGCTGCCCCTGCCAGGCGGCCCTGGTCGAGCGCTGCGAGCAGGGCCGCCTGGTCTATCAGACGGCTACTCGCGCAGTTCACCAGCAAGGCACTCGGTCGGAGCAGGCGCAGTTCTCGCGCGCCGATGTGCATGACTGCCTCGCTTGAACCCGTGGGATGGGCAGCGTGCAGCGTCACGAAGTCGGCTTGTTGCAAGACCTCGGTAAGGCTCAGCATCCTCACGCCTGCCCGCTGTGCCTGACCGACGGCCACACCGGGGTCACAGCCCAGCACGCGCATGGAGAACGCTTGCGCGAGCCTGGTCACCTCCCTGCCGACTTTGCCCAGGCCCAGGATGCCCAGGGTCTTGTTGGACAGTTCCACGCCCACAAAGCGGTTATGCTCCCATCTCCCGGCCTTGAGGCTGTTGTTTGCAGGCGGAAGATGTCGCGCCAGCGCCAGCAGCAGGGCTATACTGTACTCGGCACGTGCCGGCACATCGCCTCCCGGGGCATGCACCACCAGCACTCCTCGCCTGCCCGCCGCCTCCAGGTCGATGTTGTCCACCTCTGATCCGGCGCGACCAATGAGTTGTAGGCGGGGCGCTATCGCGAGCAAGTCGTCGGTGACGCGCGTTGCGCCGTCAACAATCAGGACCGTATAGCCACCAAGTACAGTGCGGAGCTGCGAGGACGTTAACCCGATGCGCTGCTCAATGAGTGCCTCCGGCAGTTCGCGGTGCAGCAAATCCAGGCCCGCTTGTGCCAGACGCTCCGTTATCAGGATGCGTGGCACTTTTCTTTCCTCAACGTGGAACACGACCATCGTACTTTCTCTCCTTCTTCCCCTCCTTGCCCTTTTCAGGGCGAGACACTGTTTGAGCCGTGAACGGCCTTCCCCTGGGCGGAGCTTTCGAACGTCCTGCCCATCCAACGGATGGAAACAAGCTTAGTCGTCTCAGATCAGCACATCACTGCCCGCACGTTGCCTCCACTGAGGTTGAGAATGGTCCCGGTGCAAAAGCTGGCGGTCGCCAGATACAGCACGGCCTCTGCGACTTCCTCGGGTTCGCCCAGCCTGGCCAGCGGCACTCCTCTCGTAGCGAGTTCTCGCTGCTCCGCACTCCTCGTGTCAGTCCCCAACTCCCGTGCGCGCTGCTCCATCAGGACCTCGACCAGGGGTGTCCTGGTCATGCCCGGCGCGACTACATTCACGCGGATGCCATCGGCAGCCAACTCCCGCGCGAGCATTTTGGCGAAGCTGTGGGTGGCCGCCTTGGCCTGCGCGTAGGGACCCAGGCCCGCATCGGGCTGCAGCGCCTGGTCGGAACCGGTGAAGACAATACAGCCCCCGCCTCGCTCTTTCATGAGTGGAACCGCCACGCGGCAGGCGTAGACGTGCGTGAAGAAGTTGATCGCAAACGCTTCCTGCAACTGCCCGCTTTCCAGGGTCTCGAATGGCCCGGCAATGAGCGCACCGACGTTGGGCACCAGGATGTCGACGACTCCCCCAAGGGGAGCAAGAGCGGCCTGCATGCCCTCCCGCACGCCGTGTGCGGTGCGTAAATCGACCACCGTCGTCTGAACCGTCACCCCCATCGGTCGGAGTGCCGCAGCCAGTTCCTCTACACCCGTCTTGTCGCGGTCGAGCAGCGCCAGGTCGGCTCCCTCCCAGGCAAAGGCTTTCGCAATGGCTCGGCCAATGCCGCCCGCTGCACCGGTAATGCAGACCACTTTGTCCCGCAGATTGCTCCTCATGACCGCTCTCCTTCCCCGCCTTCCCGACAGACAAGCACCGACAGGAGCACGAGCGGTTCCACACTGGAGCGGTTGACAATGGCGCGGGGGAGACCGCGTGGGACAAGCACGTTCAGCCCCTGCTCCCACGAGTAAAAACGCTCTTCGGCCACTGTGATAGCGGCGTTACCTGAGAGGACGAACAGGTTCTCGTCGTGGGCTTCCTCAGCATAGGGATGGACGCGGCCACCAGGTGGGATCTCCACCAGCGCTAGCCGTCCCCACGGAGCCGAACAAGAGCGTGCCAGGTCGACTGTGGCGACCCGCAACCGGATGTGCTGCGTCCCCAGGCTCGCTGGGTGGAAGGCAGCGGAGTCTGCGAGCATGGCCGGCAACGAGGGAATCTCTGCCGGCTGGTTCATTTGTTCATCTTGCGGTGGCACGAGTTCTACCACCAGCAAGGCCAGTTCCTCCCGAGAAGACGTGTTGCGAATGCCGTGCCACGTCCCCCTGGGCGCTATGGCCAGGAACCCGGGCGCAACATCGCAGGAGGCGCCGTTGGTCGTCAGCACCCCCGTGCCGCGGTGGATGTAGTAGATCTCGTCCGTGTGCTGGAGGTGCTCACCCACCGAGGACTCCTGTCCCTCAGTGACCGGTGAGATGACCACATACTCGAGACTGTGCCAGGGATAGCCAAGATGCATGGGGATGGCCAGGGCTTTGTTGAAGACCGTGCCACTGCCTCCCAACTGGTCATAGGTGTGAACGGGGCTGCCCGTATCAGCGACGGAGAGCCCGGTTAGTTGATGAAGCACCATAGTGACTGTTCCTTCCTTTCGATCTTATCAGAGCTGATGCTGCTCCTCGCTGTTACGCCTGTAACGTCACAAGCGCCGTGCGTAGTTCCGTCTCCGAGACGTAGGTGAGCGGCAGTCCTGGCCGTTCTTCGACCGGTTGGCCCAGGCGCTTCAAGAGCACCATGGCGTGTGAACCCTCGCGGCGCGGAAGATAGCCGATTTTGTTGTCATCGCGGATGATTCTCATGAGCGCATCGATATCCATCGTCCGTGGTAGGGTCGTTGGCACCCCGTTGCGCCCGATCAGAGCATAGTGCTGGCGAACTTCCTGGTCGCTGAGCCACCCGCGCACATGGGAAATATGGGCCTCGACCAGCAGCCCCAGCGCAATGGCCAGGCCGTGTTTCATGCCCAGCAGCGATTCCAGCGCGTGGCCGACCGTATGCCCGGCTTCCAGCACCAGCGCAGCTCCCTGCTCATGAGCGTCCTGGCGCATCACGGCCTGCTTCGCCTCAAAGCACCAGGTAAAGACCTGCGCGAACTCGTCCAGCGAGTAGTGCGCCTGCGGATTGAGCAGGACCGCGACCTCTTCGTAGAGATGGGGATGGATGGCGAGCACATTTTTGATGAGTTCGCACAGGCCGGAGCGAATCTCGTCGGGTGCCAGGCTCTGCCAGAAAGAGAGATACACCAGGGCGAACTCCGGGGCTTTGAAGGTACCCACCAGATTTTTGATGAGCAAATCGAGCATGGGCTCCCCGTTGACGCCCTGCTTGCAGGAGAGGATGCTGTCCGTCGCTGCCAGCAGCGTGGTCGGGAGATGGACCAGCCGGATGCCCCTCACGACCAGGCTGGCGGCCAGCCCCGTGATATTGCCGACCAGACCCCCGCCCAGGGCGATGAAACAGGAGGCATGCGTCCCGCCGCCATGCGCACGTGCCTGGTAGAGTACGGAGAGAGCGGTCTGCATCAGCTTGGCCTTTTCCGTAGCGTGGAGTGGAACCAGCAGGCAGGGAACGCCCACTTCGCACACCTGCTCGTAGACCGGCTCGACCAAGTCATGCGGCAGGCCGGCATCGACAACCAGGGTGAAGTGGTCGGCGTGCAGAGCGGCTAGTCGCTGCCGGAACTCCGCCCAATCCGGGCGAGCGCGCACGTAAATAGGGTATTCGTAGGTAATGCGAGGAGTTGCCCCCTCCTCTGTCTGGAGGCGAAACAGATACGCTTGTTGGCTTTCCACCAGGGTTTGCATACGTTCTTTACACCTTTCCTACCAATTGGTGACAGAATACGGAGCCTCTTGTATCTGGACAAGCACTTTCCCCAGGACTTCATGCAGGGCGAGCGGTTCAAGTCCATCCGGGACGAGCCGCTCCAGCGAAATGATGCGGTCGGTGATCCGGGTGGCGAGGTCTGTTTGGGAGAGCAGCGCCAGGGCTTTCGGGAGATCAACGTCGCAGATCATGCCGTTGGTCGTGACGATGTTCACCTCGCGAGGCACGACCTGGCCGAGAGGAAGCGATACTCGTCCGGCCGGGATGCCCACCTGGAGGAGCGTCCCCCCTTTGCGTACCACCGCAAGCGCCTGCTGGACTGCGGTAGGAGAGCCGGAAGCCTCGATCACCAGGTCTACACCTCGACCCGCTGTTAAATCCCAGATGGCCGTCTCTGTTAGTTCATCGGTTATGATGAAAGTGGAAGCTGGTGCGCCCAGGCGCTCGACGAAGTGCCGCTTGCGCTCGTCCACCTCCACGACAATGAGCGAGAGGTCGCCCTGCGTTTCGGCGAGCAGCGCAGCCAGCAGGAAACCGCCGATGCCACCAACACCGTAAAGCGCAACGCGCTGGCCGGGTTCGATGCCGACCCGATCAAGGGCGTGCATCGCCACCGCGCACGGCTGTGCCAGCGCCGCAGCCTCATTGCTGCAGGTCTCCGGCACAACCGCGCACATACTGGCGGGCACCTTCACCTGCTCAGCCAGTCCGCCGTGTGTATGGATGCCGTAGAGCACCGCCCGCTCGCAGATATTGGTGCGCCCGGCCAGGCACAGCGGGCACGTTCCACACCACCTCCCCGCGCCCGGCACCACCCGCTGCCCGACGTGCAGATGAGTGACGGCGGCCCCGACCTGCATGACGATGCCCATAAACTCATGGCCCAAGACCACTGGCCCCTGGTGCCCACTCACGGGATGAGCGTGGTGCAGCGGGATCATCTTCGGTCCTGTGACAAATTCGGTCACATCGGTGCCGCACAGCGATCCCATGAGTGGGGCAACGAGCACTTCGTCCGGCCCGGGCGGGCCGGGCTCGGGAACCTCCTCGACGCACACATCGAGTGGGCCATGATAAACGGCTGCTTTCATGCTCTTTCTTTCTCCTTTTTAGCTGTACAGGTATGCTCCTGCAGAACACGACGTGAGTGTCTGCCAACTGCACAGCAGTCAATGAACATTGTCGTGGCGCGGAGCTATGCAGCCCGGGCTGATTGCGAGAAATGCCAGGCTGCTGAGAACGAGAACTTTTTTCCCTCTATGTCCTGCCCACGATCACCTTGGTCGCCTCCTGCTTGATCGGCTGCCGAGTGAGGGCCGGTGTGACCATTGCAAACATCTCTGTTGTCCTCTGCCCGCACGCCACCTGGAGTTGGTACAACTGGCGCACGAGCGCCCGGTCGCGCCGGCGCAGCCACTCGCGGATCTCGTCGCGGAATGGGGAGAGATCTTCCGGTGAGGGCGGGGTGTATGCCGCGCACGCTGCCACAAACTGGGAGTAAGCAGGTAGTTCTTCAGAATCTCCACCACAGGCCATCAAGTTTGCAGGGAGCGGCCACAGGTGGTCCGTCTCTGGCCCTTTTCGCTCATTCGTCCGCTGGTTGAGTTGCAAGCTTTGCAGTTCCCAGCCAGAGCCCAGCACCGGCATCCCCACCAGCCAGGCCAACAGGGCCAAATATCGCTGCATGATCGCGCTCCACGGGTCGGGTGTCTCGCGCTGCACGAGGACTCCTGTGTCGATGGCACGCGCGCCGTTCATTCCTTCTGCCCCCTGGCCCTCTTCGATCAGGCACAACCCCTGTGTCCTCCCGACCAGCAACCGGCAAAACAGCGGCCAGATGTGCTGGTCGAAGGTCTCGCGGAAGAAAGCCTCATCTGCCAGGAGGTCACCGGCCTCGCCGTGAGCGGGAGCAGGTGTACGTGGAAGCACCAGGGGGAGGCCACCGGCGTGTTGTAGCTGTTGGATGATGGTGGCACCGCCTTGTGCAGACGCGCCCAGGGTCACAATCGATGGCAGCGCGGTAGCAGGCAGCGCAACACGCGAGCCACTTGCCAGGGCTCGGGGCAGGAAAGCATCGGGGTCTCGCTCCCGCAGCCGCGAGAGGTCTTCTCCCATCCTGGTTCGGGCGACGATGGGACCGACCACCAGCGCGGCGATGAGGGCAACCACCCCGACCGGCACCAGTGCACCGAACGGAAGCGCGAAGCCTCCCGTGTGTCCCAGCAGCGCGCCGATCAGGGGCGGCCCGAAGGCCGAGGCAGGGGCCGAGATGACGGAGACCACGCCCTGAGCCGTGCCGGGTCCCAGAGCACTTTCCGCGCCAATGTGTCCCGCCTCGTCAAAGACGGCGGCATAGGGCAATGTTGTCCCGCAGGCAAACAGGGCCAGCCCCCACCCGGTCACCAGCGGAACGTGCAGAGGAAGGGCGAGCATGACCACGCCGGAGCAGGCTATGGCGGTTCCCGCGCGCATCAGGGCACTGTGCGTGAAGACCCTGCGCGAAAGCAACATGCCACCCAGAGGGCGAAAGAGCATCCCTGAAAGCTGCCCCACGGCTCCCAGCATGGCCGCTATGGGCAGCGGCAGCCCGTAGGAGAGGGCGAAGTAGACCGCCAGCCAGGGCGCAATTGCCTGCCCGAGTCCCAGCGTTCCCAGATGAACGAGCCCGATGGCCCAGAGGGAAGGGGAACGAAAGGCCGCTGCCAGGTGCCGAGGTGCTGCGGTCGCAGGTAGACGTGGTTCGCCGCTCAACGCGAGCAGGCAGAGGACGCTTGCAACGAGTCCCAGCACGCCCCAGGCCGTAAACGTTCCTTGCCAGCCGAAGCGATCCAGCAGCGCGGGAGTCGCAAACAGCCCCAGCCCTGCACCGAGCTGCATCGCTCCTCCAAAGAGACCCTGACCGAACGCACCGTATGGCCCCTGGCGCGATGCCTGCGAAGCGGCGACGATGGCTGCCCCGGCTCCCAGCCCAATCACGAACCGACACAACACGATCCAGACCAGGTCCGAGATCACTGGCAGGAGGCATCCGCCTATCCCAACCAGCAGCAGCGCCCCGAAGAGCACGCGGCGCGACCCGTAGCGATCCGCGAGCCAGCCCCCTGGAAGATAGGAGAGGCCGATCCCGATATAGAGCAAGGTGGAGAGAAGGCCGGTCGCACCGCTCGAAATGTGCAACTCGCGCTGGAGAAGCGGGATGAGCGGACCGTAGTCGGTGAAATTCGCCGCAATGGCCACCGCTGCCAGTGCCAGCGTGCTCAGGCGCAGAGCGGTACCCAGGGGTTTCGTCGACCGGCTTTCCAGCCTCGTGTCTGTTCGCGCAATGCTCATGGTTTCCTCATTCCTTTGCTCTGCACTTCGCTCGCCCGCGTTTGTCCGCGAGCTACCGGCTTGTCCGCTCTGGTCGGCCCACCCGTGCTGCCACCGCTGCTGTCGTCTCAGCCTGTGTCACAAAGTCCGCCAGAACCGACCAGTCCTCGTGTGAGCGCCCGCTCATCTGCGCAGCCCGCAGATGCTCATGGACAATCTCGGCATACGGCAGCGGCACATCGACGTGCTCTGCCACCCGGAGGACCAGCTCTACATCCTTGAGTCCCATGGACACGGGGAAGCGCGCCTCGCTGTAGTCCCGCTGCCCGATCATGCCGCCATAGCCCTCATAGACCGCTCCCTTGAACAGGGGAGATTCCATTAGCATGCGCAGGAACTGCGCCCGGTCTGCGCCGCACTGCTCGACCAGCGCCGCCGCTTCGCCCATGGCCTCGATGGCTGCGGCAATGAGGAAGTTGTAGCCCAGTTTGACGACATTGGCGACCTCCACGCGCTCTCCCAGGTCGTAGATGTGCCTGCCGAGGGCCTCTAGAAGTGGGAGTACGCGCCCTTTGGTGTCAGGGTGTCCGGAGAGAAAGATCGAGAGCTGAGCGGCTTGGGCCACCTCCGGGCGACCCAGCACGGTGCCAGTAAGGTAGTGGCTCCCTTGCTCCTCGTATACCTTCGCCAGTTGCGCCGCTACCTCCGGTGAGACCGTACTGAGCGAGAGGTGGATACCGTCCTGACCAATGCGCCGCAGGATGCCCCCCTCTCCCAGGGCTACCTGCAGGAGCGCCCGATCATCCGGCACCATGGTGAGCACGATCCCTCCCGGCTCGGTGACCTCCCCAGGACTCGCTCCAGGCTCGGCACCCTGCGCGACGAGCGGAGCCAGACGCTCCTCGTGGAGGTCGAACACTCGCAGCTCGAAACCTGCTTGCAAGAGGTTGAGCGCCATGGGCTGACCCATCTGACCCAGCCCGACGAATCCAATGCATTCCTTCATATCGGTTTCCTTCCCTAGTGGTGCCCGTTTCTGCATGCAGAACGGACATTATGTTTCGGCATAGACGACAATCCCCCGCCCGCTTTCAGGGACAAAGATGTGGTTGGTGAGTGGATCGACAGCTATGCTATGCGCTTTCTTCACCGTCGCCACATTCTCGATCCAAGCGCCGGTTGTAGCATCGACAACTGACAGCACCGGGCCGCTGGGGTTTGTGAAGGCGGCCAGGTAAAAGCGCTGGTCGCCCCGGTCGTACCAGACCTCGTCGCACCCACTCGTCTGCAGGATTGTGGCGACGACCTGGCCGGTCGGGGCGCTGACGATTACAGGATGCCCAGAGCAGCCCAGGAGCAGTTCCTGGGTAGCAGGGTCGAGCGCGATGCCGCTCGGATCGCAGGCCGGGAGGGGGTATTCCCTGACCAGTCGCTGCGTCAGCGGGTCAACGACCGCGACCGCTCCACCCTGGTACTGCTTGTTGGCGGGCACGGACAGGTAGAACAGGTGCGTCTCGGCATCGAACACCGGGGCTTCAAGACCGCCACTGGCATCAGTGAAGACCACTTTGCCCACGATAACGCGCTTGGTGACGGAGATGAACGTGGCAAAGGGCACGGCTTCCGAGCCATTGGTCACGAGCAGGAGCTGATCCTGTGGATCGTAGGCCATTTCATCGGCTCGTTTCGTGCCGCCGGTCTTGAGGATAGCGACGATGGTACGCGAGGAGAGATCGATGAGCTTGACGGTGCTATCGCCATCGGAGGCCCAGAGCTGGCCGAGGTCGTCCACCAGCACGCCGCCGGGTCCCTGCGTCTCGCGGCTCCCGTGAAACCCACGAAAGCCGCCGATCTGCCCGATGAGCGTGTTGGTGCGTGTATCGATCATGTCCACGCTGGCGTTACTCGCGTCGGCCAGGTAGTAGGTCTGGCTCTGGTCATCCACGTAACTGATATCGAAGGCCCAGAGACCCCGTGGCGGGATGTTTGGCCCGGTGATGAGCGCGGTCTGCCGCAGGCCCTGCGACGTCTCCTGCGCCTGCGCCAGATGCGTGCTAAGGACGTAGTTCACCGATGTAGCGATGGTAGCCAGCGCCACCAAGATGGCCAGCGACCAGGTCAGCTTGGTTTTCGCACTCGTGCCCAAGTGCTCTCTCCTTCGTTCCCGGCGAGAAAATACGTAAATAGAACGCCGCTGCTCTTCTCGCAGTGAGCAGCCAACGCGATGGAGCTATCAGCAAAGCACTTGAACAACTGTACCAGAAGAGCGGGAGAAAAATCGCCGTTTCCTGGCCGAAATGGAGGGAGACTTTGACCGTGTTTCCCCGTGACATCAACCGATTCAGCGGTGACAGATGATGACGTTTCTGCTGCGCAAGTGACCAGAAAAACTCGGTCAAAGTCACGGGGGAAATCGGCCACAACATCACACTATGCGAGGGCAATGGAGGATACAGTTGTCCATGCAGGTATTTGACTGTTTGGCTTGAAGCGTCGGTTCGCCGCTAGGCCAAGGAAAAGGAAAGGATATCCATCGTGGGGCAGCGAAATGAACTGGCAACCCAGCCGTTGTTGCTTACCATCCCTCAAGTGGCAACAAAGCTTGGCTTGAGCCGTGCTATGGTTTATAACCTCATCAACAGGGAAGGCCTTCCCGCCATTCACCTGGGAAGGGCTGTGCGGGTTTCAACAGCGTCTCTCCAGAAATGGGTGGAGGAGCGTGAAGAGTCAGCGCGCCTCTCTCAAGAGGAGCAGCGCTTCTTCCTGGCAGCCCGCTAGACAAACTACTATGCCGGTACTCTTGATCGTCATCAAGAGCAATTACCGTCGATATTCCCGCTGGTTCATAGCAGCATCTTTACAATCGGTGCTCAGTGATCAGTTCCAGTGGTCACCATTCATTCATGCTCGCCTTAACTGATCCCCAGAACATCATCGACAAGCTACCGGGAAATTCGTCGCTTTGTGAGCAGGACAGATGCTTACCTATTGCTATTTCCAAGACTATAAGAAAGAATGGTGCTACAGGATGCGAAAAGTAAGACTGTTAGGATAGACCAGGCGAAAGGAAGATTTTATGGCCAGACGTGGACATGGCGAAGGTTCCATCTACCTACGCAGCGACGGCCGTTGGGCCGCAAGTATTTCAGTGGAAGGTGGCAAGCGGAAAACCTTTTATGGCAAGACTCGCAAGGAGGTGCAGGAACAGCTCAAGACGGCGCTGCACCAGCAGCAGCAGGGGATGCTGGCGAGCGGGCCGCAGCAGACCATAAAGCAGTTCCTCATGCAATGGCTGGAAGATCACAAGCACAGCATCCGTGTCCGCTCCTACGAGCGCTATGAGGAGATGGTTCGACTGCACATCATCCCGGTTCTGGGACGCTATCAGCTCCAAAAATTGACCGCGCAGCAGGTGCGGGCGTTCTACACAAAAAAGCTGAACGAAGGCCTCTCCCCTACCACGGTGAATGGACTGCACGCCGTGCTGCACAAGGCACTCGACGACGCTGTGCGCCTGGGCATCCTCGCGCGTAACGTCTGCGACGCCGTTTCGCCCCCGCGCAGGGCGCACTTTGAGATCCAGCCCCTTTCCACCGAGCAGGCCCAACAATTGCTGGCCGCCGCCAAGGGGCACAATATGGAGGCGCTCTTTGCCCTGGCGCTCACGACCGGGATGCGCCGAAGGGAGATCCTGGCGCTCAAGTGGCAGGATATTGACTTTGCGCACAACACGCTGCACGTCCGGCGCATCTTCACGCGCAGGCCGGGCAACCGCTACATCGAGGCCGAGCCCAAAACGGAGAAGAGTCGCCGGAGCATTGCGCTCGCTCCCATGGTGGCTGACCTGCTCAAGCAGCACCGTGTTCGCCAGGCAGAGGCGAAACTGCAAGCCGGTGAGGCGTGGCAGGAACGCGGCCTCGTCTTCTGTACCGCGGTGGGAACCCCGCTCAATCCCTCCAAGGTCGTTGATCGCTTCAAGACCTTATTGAAGAAGGCCGGGCTGACGGAAATCCGCTTCCACGACCTCCGGCACAGCGCGGCGACCATCTTGCTGAGCATGGGAGTGCATCCCAAAGTCGTGCAGGAGCTTTTGGGGCACAACCAGATCAGCATGACGATGGACATCTACAGCCACGTTCTGCCGACGATGCAGAAGGATGCCGTGAGCAAGCTCAATGATGCGTTGCAGGGGTAGACGGTTCATGGCATCACACATCTACGCGCATACGCAGAACTCTGATGAAGGTGGAACGGTATCGAGCCAGGACAGTATGTTCTCACCATGTCGTTGGCTGCCCAAACTCTCCCCCAGGCGCGCGAAAAAGGTAATGCAGGCGGCGCGTCTACTCCTCTCCAGGCACGACTTTCAGGGGTAGCACTCCCTCCGGTTGTATGCTTGCACGAGACGGCCTTTCTGCTGAACATATGGTATGTTATAATACGCACGCAGGAGAGATCGTAAGGGATGCAAGCACAAGAGATCGAGCACTATCTGGCTGAGCTAGGGGCAGCATTACAGAACCAAGGCATCAACAAGCCGGTTCGCCTGCTCCTGATAGGAGGCGCCTACATGATGCTTCTCGCCAATGCACCACGGACTACCGACGATGTTGACATATTCTGGGTCGAAGAAGGCGAAGACTTCCAAAAGGCTCGCCAGGCGTTGCGAGACGGTGTCCAAACCATTGCCGGAAGGTACGCGCTCCCACCAAACTGGCTCAATTACCTCACCCAGATGCTCATCTATGATAAAATTACCATGCCGAGAGGCAGATTATGGAGACGATACGGGCCGCTGCACGTGTATGCTCCTCCCAAGGAGTATATATTCGCGCTGAAAATCCTGGCGGGACGTGATAAAGATATCGCAGATTGTCGCATTCTCCTGCCGCAAACACGCATTCGCACCCGAAAGCAGGCCCAAAGAGCGTTAGATCGCTATCTCCTGCCCGACGCACAACGGGAAGAGGCCGCAACCATTCAGTCCGCGCTGGATGTGCTGTTCGGCTCGGAAAGCGAGAGGGAGCCGTGATGCCGAAAACGATGCACACCATGGCACAGGCGTACCAGGACATCTGTGCCGGGGAAGATCCCTGGACGGCTCTAGGGAACTTCGCGAACGCCTGGTATGACTACGCCAGGGACACCCGAGCCGCTTTAGTCAGCGAACCCCTGGGAAAGCCCGGTCGGGATACGGAGCAGACGCGCCATTGGGCCGCCTTTTGCGCCGCCTCGGTGGAGTTCCTGTGCGAGCGCTATGAGGTCCCTTGCCCGGCGTGGGTGCTGGACCCTTCCTATACCCTCTCCACCCCCTGGTACGGGGATATCATCATCGACCTTTCCGACAACATGGTCCTGGAGCATCGCAGGAAAACGACTCCGGCTCCTTTTGCTCGGCGCAATGTCTTTTGCGGTGACCGACTCTACCAGAACAAGTATGAATTGCGCGAGTGGCTCCAAGAAGCGCATAGCAAGGGCTTGAGCGATCCGCGTGATATCTGGCGCTATGCGCGGCAGAAAGAAACGGCTCTGCATGGCGCATGACCTGCCGTGTTGAGGGGAGAACCAGGAGGGTCAAGATGCCGGTCAGCTACACCAATCGCAAAGGAGTGACCTACACGCTGTACCGAGGTCAGACCAAGACCGGCAAGCCGCGCTATTACTTTGGTCGCCCCGGTCAGGATCAGGGCGAACCGGTCACGGAACTCCCGCCCGGCTTCACGATCAGCGAGAGCGTCAACGGCGTGGTCTCCCTGGCCAAAGACCTACCCGCACTGATCCAGCCAGAGGAGGTGGCGGCCGTCGAGGCGGCGGTGCGGCAGCACCCCCAGGCGCGCAGGTACCGCGTCGCTGTCAAAGGCAACCGCATTGAGGTCTACGAGCAAGTCGGCCCCGATTACAACGCCCTGGTCAGCGAACTGCACATCCCCGGCCTGTCGAGACCGGGCCTCGCCGAGGAGTTGCGAGCCCTGGAGGAGCGCCATGCGCACTTTACGCCGGTGCTGCGCTTCACCCTCCTCGATCAGGCACGACGGTTGTTCGGCGCGCAGCGGATGTCCTCCTTAGGAGGTATCGACGACTGGTTGGAACTGGAGCAGACAGGACCCGTGGCAAAGCTGGCCCATGCGCTCATTCCCGCTCTGGGTACCGAGCAGTTCTTTGAACTCTGGTGAGCCAGCAACGGACCCAGGTGCGATAAAGGACATCCCAGAAGGTTCCTTCCGGGAAGCGAAGCTATCCTTGGACGCTGGCGCTATCAGCACCACTATCGCGCGAAATTCACGACACGCAAGGAGAGCAGCTCATGAACCGCCCTGTGGATGAGGCGTTCCCGCACCTGACAACATGGGTCACAGCGCATGGCTGGATCGAAATCGGCTACGACGACGCTCATCGCTCCTTCATCCGGGCCCTGGACAGCGGAGGGATGGTCTGGGAAGGGGGGCATGGAGTATGCCACTCTCGAGAGCGCCTTGCAGGCGCTGGACGATGCGATCTCCGCCTGGATGAAAGAGAACGTTGAACACGAGTAATGATGCTTGCCGCCAGTGACTCAAATTCGAGTCACTGGTTTTCTTGCATACGACTCCATGAGGAGCAGCATCGATCCGCGCTGAGGAAGACGTGCTTTAGCTCGGCTTGCCAAGCATGGCCTCGGGATCGTAAACTGCTCGACCTCCCACCATCGTGAAGACGGGTGCTAGCTCCGGCAGGTCGTCGATCGGGCAGGTGATCGGGTTCGACCGGAAAGCCACCAGGTCAGCGAGCCTGCGGGGCTCGAGTGTGCCACGTCGATGGCTCTCGCCGTTGAGCCGCGCACCTGCAACGGTGTACAGCTGCACCGCCGTGTACTGGTCGATGGCATACTCCGGTCCCTGGATACCCGCTTTTAGCGTGCCCCTGGTCACCATACCCCACAGCGCCAGCAGCGGGTTGAACGAGCTGACCGGGTGATCAGTGC
>Ga0137380_10002999_pt1 | contig 14558 bp, 14 predicted proteins | sample SagtaG_17_FD_104809 | JGI IMG/M metagenome (GOLD analysis project Ga0137380, IMG submission 104809) | Vadose zone soil microbial communities from Sagehorn Ranch, Mendocino, California, USA - Sage2_L_100_16 metaG | ecosystem: Environmental > Terrestrial > Soil > Vadose zone | place: USA...
CTCGGTGTCCAAGGGCGGCATGCAGAACCTCACCCGGTCGCTGGCGCTGGAGTACGCCGCGCGCGGCATCCGGGTCAACGGAATCGGCCCGGGCGCGACCGTCACGCCGATCAACCGCTCCTGGATCGACGACCCGGTCAAGCGCCGCATGGTGGAAAGCCACATCCCGATGCGGCGGGCGGGCGGCTCTGAGGAGATGGCCGCGGCGGTGGCGTTCCTGTGCTCCGACGACGCCGCCTACATCACCGGCCAGACGCTGTTCATCGACGGCGGCCTCACCCTGTACCCCTCCTTCGAGACCACCTGGTCCTCCGAGTTACCTGGCGTAGCGGGGCGGGCGGCGCTGGAACGCCGCCCGCCCAGCTATTTCTGGCCGGGCCGGCTATTGCGGGCGGTACCGCAGGAAAAGAAACCCGTCCTGCTCGCACAGTGATCGGATCTGCCAGCCGGGTCCGGACGGCAGGGCCGGGCCGGCCAGGATCCGCTTGGCGTCGCCCCCGGCCAGCAGCGGGGACACGGTAAGGCACAGCTCATCCAGCAGGCCTGCCGCCGCGAGCTGCCCGTTCAGGGTGGGGCCGCCCTCCGCGAGCACGCGGGCATATCCGCGTTCGCCCAGTGCGCCGAGCGCGGCCGCCAGGTCCACGTCCCGCTCCCCGGCGATGATCACGTCGGCGAGGCCGGCGGCCTTCTTGCGCTCGAGCGCCGGCGCTTCGGCGACGGTGACCACGATCGGCGGCGTGATCGCGGCGGTGAAGAAGGGGGAATCCCAGTCGAGCCGGCAGGAACGGGAGAGCACCGCCACGGGAACGGCCAATGGCCCGTAATGTTCCGCGCGAACGGTTCCAGCCGCGACGAGCACCACATCTGCCTGGGAGCGGAGTACTGCGAACAGCGCCTGATCGGCGGGGCTGCCCAAGCCGCCGGACACGCCGGCGACCGCGGTGGCGCCGTCAATGCTGGCGATCATGTTGAGCCGCACTGCGGGCCGCATTCGGGCCGACGGCAGATCGCCGTACAGTGCGGCCGGGTCAACAGGGTCACAGGGAAATGGCAGGAGTTGCCGCATCAGTCGCCTCCGGCAGCCAGTGACCCGCGGAGCGGGCCGTGATGACTCATGGTCCCGCCGCCGGCATTCGGCGTTACGCCGTCGGCGCTGTAACACATCCCGGGTCGCCGGGACTCCGTTAGCAATAGGCGACGACAACGATCGTGCCGCGGAGGAGGGATCACCTCGTGACGGACACATACGACGTGCTGGTGATCGGAGCCGGGCCGGCCGGCGAGCACGCGGCCGGCCGGCTGGCCGACGCGGGCCTGCGGGTGGCCGTCGTGGAGCGGGAGCTGGTCGGCGGGGAGTGCTCGTACTGGGGCTGCATCCCGTCCAAGACGCTGCTGCGGCCGGGCGACGTCCTGGCGGCGGCGCGGCGGGCGCCGGGCGCCGCCGAGGCCGTCACGGGCCGGCTGGACGTGCCGGCCGCCTTCGCGCGGCGGGACTACATGACGTCAGGCTGGCATGACGACGGGCAGGCGCGCTGGCTGGAGGGCAAGGGCATCGCGCTGATCCGCGGTACCGGGCGCCTGACCGGGGAGCGGGCGGTCGAGGTCCGGGCCGCCGGCGGCGCCGTCCTGCGGCTCCGCGCGGCCAGGGCCGTCGTGCTGGCCACGGGCAGCGCCGCGGCGGTTCCGCCGGTTCCCGGCCTGGCCGAGGCCCGGCCGTGGGACAACCGGGCGGCCACCAGCGCCAAGGAGGTCCCCCGCCGATTGCTCGTGCTCGGCGGCGGTGCCGTCGGGGTCGAGATGGCCCAGGCGTTCAGACGGCTCGGCAGCGAGGAAGTCGTGGTCCTGGAGGGGTCGGACCGGCTGCTCGCGCGCGAAGAGCCGTTCGCCGGCGAGGAACTGCGCGCCGCGTTCGAGGCCGAGGGCATCACCGTGGTGACCGGGGCGCGGATGGCCGCGGCCCGTCGGCTGGGCCGCGACGGGCCGGTTGTCGCCCAGACCGCGGACGGGCGGGAGTTCACTGGCGACGAGATCCTGGTGGCGGTGGGCCGCAGGCCCGCTACCGCCGACCTCGGCCTGGAGCACGTCGGCCTGGAGCCCGGACGCCCGGTCCTGGTGGACCGGGCACTGCGGGCGCTCGGCGTGGCCGGGGGCTGGCTGTACGCGATCGGGGACTGCAACGGGCTCGCGCCGCTCACCCACATGGGCAAGTACCACGGCCGCATCGCCGCCGCGGCGATCCTGGGCCGGGACGTGGCCGACGCGGCCTCCCGTGACGTGGTGCCCCGGGTGACGTTCACCGACCCCCAGGTGTGCGCGGTCGGCCGCACCGCCGCCGAGGCGCGGGCGGCCGGGCTGCGGGTCACCGTGGTGAGCACCCCGACCGGGGAGGTTCCCGGCGCGTACACCCAGGGCAACGGCATCCGGGGCACCAGCCAGCTGGTCATCGACGACCAGCGGCGGACCGTAGTCGGCGCCACCTTCACCGGCCCGGGGCTGCAGGAACTGCTCCACTCGGCCACGGTCGCCATCTGCGGGGGCGTGACCGTCGACCAGCTGTGGCACGCGGTGCCTTCGTTCCCGACGGTCAGCGAGGTCTGGCTGCACCTGCTCGAGGCCTACGGCCTGTAGACGAAAGGATCTCATCATGGATGGCTTGCCGATCGGCGACTATGCCCTGCTGTCGGACTGCCGCTCGGCGGCGCTGGTGAGCCGGGCCGGCTCGGTGGACTGGCTGTGCTTCCCCAGGTTCGACGCGCCCGCCGTGTTCGCCCGCATCCTCGACCCGGGCGGCGGGCACTTCGCGATCCGGCCCGCGGGCGAGTTCGAGGCCAGCCGCGGCTACATGGCGCAGACCATGGTGCTGGAGACGACCTTCCGGACCGCGTCCGGCACCATGGTGCTGACCGACGCGATGGCTGTTGGCCGCAACGAGCGGGGACACGACCTCGGCGCGGAATCCCCCGGGGTGCTGCTGCGCAAGCTAGCCTGCGCGGACGGGGAGATGGACGTCGAGGTCAGCTACGCTCCGCGTCCCGAATACGGCCTGATCCACCCGATCCTGGAAGAAGTGCCCGGCGGGCTGGCCGCCCGTGGCGGCGCGGGCCGCCTGCTGCTGTCCGCACCGGGCGGTCTCCGGGTCGACGGGGCCACCGCGCACGCTCGCCTCCATCTGACCGCCGGCCAGACGGTGATGTTCGCGCTCCAGCATGCGCCGATATGGGATCAGCCGCTGGCGGCCTGGGCACCCGACGAGATCGCGGCCCGGCTGGCGGACACGGCGGAGGGCTGGCGGTCCTGGTCGGCGATCCACCAGACCTACGAGGGGCCATGGCGCGACCTGGTGCACCATTCCGGCCGGGTGCTGCAAGCGCTGACGTTCGCGCCGACCGGGGCCATCGTGGCCGCGCCCACCACGTCGCTGCCCGAGACGGTCGGTGGCGAGCGGAACTGGGATTACCGCTACACCTGGGTCCGCGACGCCAGCCTGACCATGGAGGCGCTGTGGGTGGCGGCGTGCCCCGACGAGGCGGACAAGTTCTTCGGCTTCCTGGCCGACGCGGCGGCGTCTCAGCTGCAACGCGGGGTGGACCTGCAGATCATGTTCGGGATCGGCGGCGAGCGCGACCTGTCCGAGCGGGAACTGCCGCACCTGGCCGGGTGGCGGGACAGCCAGCCGGTGCGGGTGGGCAACGGCGCGTGGACCCAGCGGCAGCTGGACGTCTACGGCGAGCTGCTCGGCGCGGCGCAGCGGCTGGTCGAGCAGCTGGGAGACCTGGACCCGGTCGCGCGGCGGTTCCTGGCCGCCGCGGCGGACACCGCCGCCAGCCGCTGGAAGGAAAAGGACCAAGGAATCTGGGAGATCCGGGGCGAGCCCCGTGACTTCCTGTACTCCAAGCTGATGTGCTGGGTGGCTCTGGACCGGGCGATCGTGCTGGCCCCGCGGCTCGGCGCGGAAGAACGGGTCACCGCCTGGACGGCCGCCAGGGACGAGATCCGGGCGGCCATCCTCGAGCACGGCTGGAACGAGAAGGCCGGCGCGTTCACCCAGGCGTTCGGCGGCGAGGACCTTGATGCCTCGAACCTGATGCTGGTGATCACCGGGTTCCTGCCCGGGGACGACCCGCGGATGAAGGCCACCGTCGACGCGACCGCCGGGCGGCTGACCGACGAGCGCGGCCTGGTGTACCGCTACCTGGCGCAGGACGGGCTGGGCGGGGAGGAGGGCACCTTCCTGCTGTGCACCTTCTGGCTGGCCCAGGCGCAGGCGCTGGCCGGGGAGGTGGATCGGGCGGTGACGACGTTCGAGCGGGCCGTGGCGGCCATCAACGACGTGGGCCTGCTCGCCGAGGAGGTCGACGCGGACGGCGAGATGATCGGCAACTTCCCGCAGGCGTTCAGCCACATCGGCCTGGTCAACGCCGCCTGGGCCATCGCCCAGGCGCAACAGCGCGCCGCCTCGCCGGCCTCGGCCGGGCCTGAGACCAGGGGCTGACCGTGGCCGCGAGCAGATACCGCATCGTCCTGCGAGGAAGGCTCAGCGAAAGCTTCGACTCGGCGTTCGACGGGATGACGCTGGAACACGGCCCCAACCGCACCGTGCTGGTCGGCGACGTCCGTGACCAGGCGCAGCTGTACGGGCTGCTCGGCCGGCTGCAGGAATTCGGGATCGAACTGCTCGCGGTGGAGTCTGCCGACGTCTCCGAGGGCGGGTCTGAGCCTGGCGTTGGCCCCGTGGCTTCCGGCTTATCCGCGCGTGCCCGAACGGCATGAAGCCCCGGTTTCATGGCACCAGAACGCCCCTGGAACCCGGTCGTCTTGAGTTGATCGTGGCGGGTGGCGCGTTTGCCCGGCTTGCCCTCTGGTGCTTCCCGGCACCCCACCCGGCGGGGCAACATCTCCGGACATGGACCGTCACCGCCCCGCCGACCAGCCCGACGAGCCCGCCCCGCCACGCAAGCCGCCCGCCTGGTGGACCGAACACGCCGCCCGCGAACGCGACATCACCGCCCCCACCCGCGACCACCCCGCCGACAGCCCCGGCCAAAGCCGCCAGCGCTGGTACTGCGACGCCCATGTGCCCCCCGACCAGCAGCCCGCGCCCTTCCGTCCCGACACCGCCGCCAAGGTACCCGACGCCGACGGCCCCGGCGCACGCGGACGGCTCGACGGCACCGCCGGCCTCCCCATCGACAGCGGCAGCAGAACCGGCCTCACCGACGCGCTTCGGCACCGCCTTGGCTACCTCCCCGACGGCTACATCACCCAGAACAAGGCCCACGTCGAAGCCCACGCCGCCGCCTACCTCCGCCTGCACCCCCACATCACCGACGCCGCCCTCTACCTCAACCGCATCCCGTGCCCCGGCCGCCGGGGATGCCACGCCAACCTGCCCGCCATGCTCCCCGAGAACACGACCCTCACCATCTACAGACAGTGAGCACCCGTGGCAGATACGGGAGCCGTGCCCCATCGCGCAGATCAGGTGGGGACAGATCACGGCTGGATAGGGGGTTGTGTCAATTCTGTGAGCGCGTGCAGTGTGGCACGTGTATGGGGGTGCTGTGGCCCGAGTATCTGTGCCCGGGTTTTGAGGACGTCGCGGAGCATGGCCGCCGCCTCGGCGTGGCGGCCTTGTTTGCCGGCCTGAAGAGCCAGGTCGTGGCGGGTGTTGAGCGTATCGGGGTGATCTGAGCCGAGGGTGCGGGTCTGTGCCTCGCAGAGGCCGCGGTAGCCCGCTTCGGCTTCGGCGTAGCGTCCTTGGGATGCGACGGCGCGAAGGAGAGCGTGGCGGGTCCGGAGAGTGTGCATATGGTCTACGCCCAGGACCCGCTCTCTGGCATCCACCTGGTCGCGACGCAACGTACGGTATAGACCTTCCCTGGTCGCGACCTGGTCCGGATTGGTCCGGCACCGATCCCCAAACCCCGCCACATCAACAACAAAGATCGACCGATGGACGGCGGGCGGCAACGCGCACATCTGAACATCCCCTCGACCCACCACCCCGGGTAAGGAAGCAACCAGACCCCGTCCAAGCGTAACCAGCCGGTACCATTTCGCAACCATTCGAGCTCAACGCCAGACCAGACGGCCGCGATCAACGTCTCCGGCGCAGACGCCTGCCACGCCGCCCAAGACGGCCAGCACCGGCTCTGCCCGATGCTGCGGATCCGGCTGCCCGGTGGCGGAGGAAGCGTCACCCCCTTCCACCAGTATTGATGGAGCTGACCGTCCCCTCCCCGGTCCCGGCCCGGCAGCCCCAGCCGGGGCTGGTCCGCTACCGGCTGGCCAGCCTGCTGGTCAAAGGCCAGCCGCTCGGCGGCACCGCCGACGAATGGGTCGTCATCCAGCCCGTCCACCAGGCCGCCGGGCTCGCCGCCGCCCTCCTCGGCGATGACACGCCCGGGACAGCCCCGCTCTGCGGCCGCTTCAGCTTCCAGCCCCGCTACCAGGCATTCCGCTCCTGGGTGAACGGCCCGCCCGGGCACCGCCTCGGGCTCGCCCCGATCCCCGCCGACACGGTGACCCCGCAGGCACTGCGGCGCACCCTGGCCCTGCAGCTCGCGCACCGGCCCGGCGGGCTGCTCGCCGCGAAGATCCACCTCAAGCACGTCAGCGTCGCCACCACCGAGGGCCGTTATCCCGCCCGGGCGGCGCCCAGGCCCGGCTGCTCGCCGAGATCAACACCGAGGAGACCGAACGCAACCTCGGCCTGGCACTTGCCGAGTTCCGCAACTACCAGCGCGGCGTCATGCCCGCCGGGCCCGGCGCCCGGGAACTCACCGCGCTGTTCGCCCGCATCGACACCGCCATCACCGCCCCCGTCCCCGGCGACGTGAAAGTACACAACAGCGACCGCGACATCCTCAACCTGCTCTCCAAGCAGGCCGCCACCTTGCACCCGGGCATCGCGAACTACTGCTCACCGATCCCTCCCGGACACTATGCCTCCAGCTCGCCGGCACCCCTGTTCAGCGCCTCTCTGCGGGGTTGAGCAGGAACGGGATGAGCAGCCCACCCGGAACCCGGTTCCACCCGGAGCCGGAAACGGGAACCATGGCCCGTTCGGGATAAATGAGCCAGGTGCGGCGGTCGGCTCGGGGGCGACGGCGGAGCCCGGCGCCTAGGTGGGGACGTCAGGTTTGTACGGGTCCGAATCGCTGCTCCAGCGCCTTCAGGCCGGGGACGAGGACGCCGTCACGTATCTGGGCGACCGTCTTGTTCTCATCGGCCTCGTCGCAATCGAAGCGCGACGACCACTCGACGTGCGTCTGGTTGCTCAGGGTAACCGGACGGACAGTCATCGTGGATGTGTACGAGCGGACGGGCAATCCGGCGTTGTCGCCGAAGGCGAGCGCGATGCTCCTGTGCTGATCGTCCAGCGAGATCAGCGTCTCACGTTGACTACTCCCCGCCCTGAAGGACGGGGATTCCAGCCCTCGCGGGCTGGGGTTCCTGTTTCACAGCCGACTGCACCCGGGAGGTCCCGGAGTGTCTGACATCAGCCCCGCAGGCCTCGGCACCATCTCTGGTGCCTACGGCAAGGCCTGCCGCCAGGATGTTCTTCGCCGCGTTGATGTCCCGGTCATGCCGGGTGCGGCAGGACGGGCACGTCCAGTGCCGCGTCTTCAGGCTCAGCTCTGCGAGCAGGTGCCCGCACGCCGAGCAGGTCTTACTCGACGGATACCAGCGGTCAGCAACCAGCAGGGTTCTCCCGTACCGCTCGCACTTGTACTCGAGCTGGCGGCGGAACTCGCCCCACCCGCAGTCGGAGATGGCGCGGGCCAGCGAGCGGTTGCGGACCATGTTCTTCACGGCCAGGTCCTCGATCACGATCACGTCATGGTCGCGGGCCAGCCGTGCGGAGGCGCGGTGCAGGAAGTCCGCCCGGGAGGCGCGGACTTTCCGGTGGGCGCGGGCGACCTTGGCCCTGGCCTTGGCGCGGTTCGCCGAGCCCCTTTGGCAGCGGGCCAGCCTGCGCTGGTAGCGGGCCAGGTTCCTGGCCTTGCGTTCCAGGTGGCGCGGGTTGGCGATCTTCTCTCCGTCGCTGGTCACGGCGAAGTCCCTGACGCCCAGGTCGACGCCGATGGCGTGCCCGGTCTCCTCCAGGGGTCCGGGGCTGTCGCCGTCGATGGCGAAGGTCACGTACCAGCGGCCGTCCGGTTCCCGGGACACGATCACCATCGTTGGGTCAAGGCTGGTCACGTCCACGTCCGGCCAGGACCACACGAACCGCAGCGAGCCTGCCGTTTTCGCTATGCGCAGCTCGCCGCCGCACACCTCGCTGACCGGGCCCGACCACCGTGCTCTCCGTTACCTGCGGTATGTCAGCCTCCTCCAGTGTTGTGTGTCACATCAGGTGCGGTTCGGGTACGGGATGCGTCGCCGCGGCGGGGACGGCGGCCGGGCCTGGCTCGTTCCGGCGCAGTAGCCCGAGCGCGATCAGCGGGAAGATCAGCACCGACAGCAGGCCGGCGCAGACCAGCGCGGCGGCGGTCACCGAGCTGAGCTTGCCCAGCGCCACCCCGATCTGCGTGGCCGTCACGATGAACGGCAGCGAGGTCGCCTGCAGCAGCCCTACGGCCAGCGTCGGCCTGGTGCCGCTGGCACGCAGGCCGAGGAGCGCGGGCAGGCCGCGCACGGCCAGCAGCGCAAGGAGGAAAAGGGGGACCCGGGCCAGCGCGGACGGGCTGTGCAGCAGCCCGGTCAGGTTGAGCCGGATCCCGCTGCTGACGAAGAACACCGGCACCAGGAATCCGTAGCCGATCGCGTCCAGCTTGGTGCGGAAGTTCGGGTGCGAGGAGGAGTCGCGGTCTACCAGGCCGACGATGGCCCCGGCCAGGAAGGCGCCCAGGATGCTCTCGAGGCCGAACCGCTCGGCCAGCACGGTGAACGCCACCAGCAGCATGACCGCGAAGCGGACCCTGATCTCCGCGGTGGTGTCCTGCAGCCGGACGAGCACCTGGCCCAGCCGCATGGACCGGGCCGCGCCGGAGACCACGATGCCGGTGACGGCGACGAGCCCGGCGAACGCGCCGAGCACGACGACCCTCGCGCCGGTGCTCCCGCTGGATGAGGAGAAGAACAGGGACAGCAGCACGATCGCCGCGAAGTCGGCGATGCTCGCCGCGGCCAGGGCGGTCTGCCCCACCTCGCTGTGCACCTGGCCGGCGTCCTTGAGTACCGGGACGATCAGGCCGAGCGAGGTGGCCGACAGCGTGATCGCCAGCAGCAGCGGCTCGGACACCCAGCCGGCCGCGGCGAACGACGCGCCCGCTCCGTAGCCCAGCACCAGCGTCCCCAGGTAGCCCAGCACGGCGAAACGGAGCAGGCGGCCGCGCAGCTGGTGCACGTCGATCTCCAGGCCGGCCAGGAACAGCAGGAACGCCAGGCCGAACAGGGCCAGGATCTGCACCGGCAGGTCGACGTGCACCCAGCCGAACCCGGAGGGGCCGATGATGATCCCGCCGATGATCTCGAGCACCACCGCCGGGATGCGCAGCCGCGGCGCGAAGCCGACGGTCAGCGGGGCCAGGACGGCGACGGCCGCGACCACGAGCAGGTTGATGAACGACACGTCAGGCATGGGCGGTCACCGGTTCCGGCCGCGCCTGGTGCTGACGACTTCGAGCACCTTGCCCGGCGTTATCTCGTTCAGCGCGCCCGCCTCGTCATCGGCGCCGTACCTCGACGGCCACCAGCCGGTCATCGGGTCCTGGGGCGCCGCGGGCGGTGTTTGCAGTGCCATGTCGGTTGTGTCCCGCCACCCCGCTAAACGTTTCACCGGAGCGAGCGGTCGTTGTGCCACAGTGGGGTGGTGGCCGGGTTCGGGCTGGTGCGGCGGGCTCCTGGGCTGGCCGGGCTGCTGGCGGCTCAGACCATTAGCCCGCTCGGCGACGCGATGGCGACGACTGCCTTGATCCTGCACGTGCAGCGAACCACGGGCAGCGCGACAGCGGTCGGACTGCTGCTGTTCGCGCAGGCGATCCCGCCGCTGGCCGCGCCGTTCGCGGGCGTGATCGCGGACCGGTTCAGTCCGGGCCGCCTGCTCGCCGTCGGCTGGCTGGCCCAGGCGATCCTGACCGGGCTCCTGGCGTTGTTGCTGCCGCCGATGGGAGCTCTGCTCGCGGTGGTCTTCGTCCTGGCCCTGGTCGATACTCCGCTGTCCGCGGCGATCGGCCGGTGCATCCCGGCCGTGGTGGCCGACGACGATCTCGTCGCGGCCAACGCCCTGCGAAGCGGAGTGCTGGAGCTGGGGACCGTGCTAGGCCCGCCGCTGGCCGGATTGCTGTTCGCCGCATCCGGTGCCCGGCTCGTGCTCGGCCTGGATGCTCTTACGTTCCTCGTGGTGGTCCCCCTGGCCCTGCGCCTGCCGACGCTGGCGCGGGACACCGACGGCTGGTCTCGCCCCTCGTTCGCCCGCGACGCCCGCGACGGGCTCGCGTTCGTCTGGCGCACGCCGTACGTCCTGGCCGTCGCCGCCGGCTTCTGGATCGTGGTGCTCTTCTCCGCGCCAGATGACCTCATCCTCCCGTTCCTGGCCACGGTGACCTTCAGGGCCGGCCCGGTCGCCGTCGGCGTGCTGCTCGCGGCGGCGTCGGCGGGCCTGCTGGCCGGCCTGCCGCTCGTCCGCCCGGCAGGCCGGCGGCTGGGGGTGACCGGGGCCATCGTGGCCGGGTTCGCCGTCATGGCCACCGGTAACCTGCTGACCGCGGCGGCGCCGGCGCTGATTGCCGCTTTCGCCGCCCAGGTGCTCCGCGGTCTCGCGATCCCCTTGGCGGACAGTCACGTGACGACGTACCTGCAGCGCACCACGCCACCCCAGCTGCTTGGGCGGGTCCTGGCCAACGTCTACGGCGGGGTGGGCGTCGCGGCAGCCGCCGGCTACCTCATCGGGGGCCCGGTGCTCGATGCCACCTCCCCGCGCACAGCCTTCGTGATCGTCGGCTGCGGCGGCCTGGCAGGCGCGGCCATCACCGCCGTACTGCTCCGTCGTGCGCGGCGTCAGCCAGACACTGGACCGCGGTAGCACCGTGGGGGCGGAAGCCTAATCGGGTCAGCCGAGCTGCTTCATCAGGTGGATGTCGTCGTGGCCGTGCGGATAGCCCGGCGTGCGGCCGCATTCCCGGTAGCCGAACCGGGCGTATCGCTACCGCGCAGGTAGAGTTCGGCCTGTTCCGAGGACTTCAGCAGATTCGGCGCCGTCATGACATCTCCGTGACATCGTGGCTGGACACTTAGAGAGTCCAGTGCGAAGCGGTGGCTTTACCGGCGCTCGGTGACCATTTCGTCCGGAGGCTCACGATCACGATAGGCCCGGAAGGTATGAGGAGGTATTCCTCGCTCGGCCCGCCGGACGAAGGCGAACTGCTGGAGCGCCTGCGGAGACAGATCCGCCGAACTCGGGTCAGCAGCAGCGATTTCGTCGTCATGATCATGAGTGTCGCGGGGGCGGCGCGCTAGGTCATGGGGTGAGTTCCCCGTCTTCAACGCCAGAATGGGGGTGTGCCTGCAGAAATGCTAGTCGGGAGGCGGCTGGCCACGGGCGCGCTGCGTTCGGCGATCGACGCCGCGGTGGGGGGCGCGGGCGGGGTCGTCTTGCTCACGGGTGAGGCCGGCATGGGCAAGACCGCGCTCGCGTCCGAGGCGGTGACCTATGCGACGGCGCGCGGAGCGGCGGCCGTGTGGGGAACGTGCTGGGAGGGCGACGGGGCGCCAGGCTTCTGGCCGTGGATCCAGGTCGTGCGGGCGCTGGCGCGCGACGGGGACAGCGACAGCCCGGGTGCGGCCGTGCTGGCTGAGCTCACCGGCGTCGCCGAGGAGCGGGCCGGCATCCTGGGCGGCGAGTCCGCGGTCCGCTTCCGTACCTATGACCTGGCGGCGACGTATCTGCGCGGCCGGGCGGCGCAGCGGCCGCTGGTGGTCGTCGTCGACGACCTGCACTGGGCCGACCTGTCGTCGCTGCGGCTGCTGGTGTTCCTCGCCCGCCAGCTGCACGACGCCGCCGCGCTGGTCATCGGGACGTACCGGGACGTGGAGGTGACGGCCGGCGATCATCCCGCCCGGCCGCTGCTGGCGGAGCTGGCGGAGCAGGCCGAGCTGCTGCATCTCACCGGCCTGACCGAGGACGAGGTCGGCCAGCTGCTGGAACGGGTGTGCGGGGAGCGCCCACAGCCGCCACTGGTCCGGGCCGTGCACGACCGCACGGCGGGCAACCCGTTTTTCGCCCAGCAGGTCGCGCGGCTGCTCGCGGCGCAGGGCGTGCCGCTGGACCGGGCCCTGGTGACCGGCGTACCGCCCGCGGTGGGTGACGTGCTGGCTCGCCGCCTCGCCCGGCTGCCGCGGGCGGTCGTGGACCTGCTCGCCGTGGCCTCGGTCGTCGGGAGGCACTTCCCGATCGCGATGGTCTCCGCCATCGCCGGAGTACCCGTCGAGATGGCGGTGCCGCTCCTCGACAGCGCCGTCCGCGCCGCGGTCCTGGAGCCGGACGAGCCCGGTCACCTCCGGTTCAGCCACGACCTGTTCCGCGACGTCGGGTACGACGGGCTGCCGGCGGCCAGGCGGTCGGCGCTGCATCTTTCTGTGGCCGGGCGGCTGGAGGAGCATACCGGCCCGACGGCGACCGCGGCGGAGATCGCCTACCACCGCAGCATGGCATGGCCGCTTGGTGACCGCGACCGCGCGGTCGCCGCGCTGATCGAGGCGGCCCGGGAAGCGACCGCCAGGACCGCTTTCGACGAAGCGGCCGCTCACCTTCGCCGTGCCGTCGACGTTGCTGGTGGCGCGATGGCGGCTGACCTGGCGACGTTGTGCGAATACGGGGACGCGCTGCGGCGGGCCGGACACGGAGAGGAGGCGCAAGCCGCGCTGCTCGGGGCGGCGGCACGCGCCCGCGCGATCGGCGACGCGGCGCTGTTCGCCCGGGCGGCCTTCGGCGCCCACCGGGTTACGACGCTCACCGAGTCGTCGCGGTCCGGGGTGATCGCGCTGCTGGAGGAGGCGCTCGCCGCGCTCGGCGCCGAGGGGACCGATGGGACCGCTGACGGAGGTTCGGCGCGATGGCTGCTGTCGGCGTCGCTGGCGCGCGAGCTCGCCGACGGTCCCTATGGTGATCGTCCCCGCGCCGTCGGGCTCGCCAGCGCCGCGGTCGAGGGCGCCCGGGCGGCCGGTGAGGCCGGCGTGCTCGCCTATGCGCTGTTCGCGCAGGCTGACGTGCGCTGGGAGCCGGGCACGGCGACCGAGCGGCTGAGCATCGCCGATGAGCTGGCGGCCGCCGCGGCCGCCGCCCATGAGACCGAACTGGTGCTGGAGGCGCACCTGTGCAGGCTCGTCGCGCTGCTTGAGCTGGGCGATCCCGCGTTCGCCGCTCAGCTCGGCACGTTCAGCAGGCTCGCGGAGGACGCCGCGATCCCCCGTTACCTGTACCTGGCCCGCTCGCGGCGGGCGACCCTCGCGTCGCTCACCGGGCCATTTGAGCTGGCCGACGAGCTCATCGAGTCCGCCGCCGCGTACGGTGAGCGCATCGGCGAGCCGGACACGTGGCCGGTCCAGGCGAGCCAGCTCGTCGGCCTGGCGTTCCTCCGCCACGACTGGACCCGGATCAGCGCGCTGGCCGCGGCGCGGGGACGGGCGCTGACCCCGCCGGAGTTCACGTTGCACGAGCGGGCCTGGATGCTCGTGGAGGCCGGCGAGCGCGAGGCTGCGGCCGGCCTGGTGGCCGGCCTGCCGGATCGCCCGGCGATCTACCGGTGGCGCCATGCGGCGCTGCTGACGGCCGATGCCGAGCTGGTCGCGATCGTGCGCGACCGCCCGCGGTGCGCCGCGCTGTACGAACGGCTGCGGCCGCTGGCGGACCAGTTCGCCGTAGTCGCCTCGGCGGTGTTCACCACCGGGCCGATCGCGCTCCAGCTGGGCCTGCTCGCGACCGCGCTGGAGCGCTGGGACGACGCGGCGCGGCATCTGCGGGACGCCGTCGCGCGGTGTGACCGCCTGGGCGCCCGGCTGCACGGCGACCGGGCGCGAACCGAACTCGAGCGGCTGCCGGCGGCGCGCGGCCGGGTCTCCGGCCGCGGCGAGGCCAGCGAATTGCGCCGCGATGGCGAGGTCTGGACCCTCGTCTTCGCCGGCCGGGCCGCGCAGCTGCGGGACGCGAAGGGCCTGCGGGACCTCGCCGTCCTGCTCGCCGCGCCCGGTCAGGAGGTGGCCGCGGTGGACCTGGTCACGGGCGGCGCGCAGCCGGTTCAGGCCTTTGGCTCCGACCCGGTTCTCGACGAGCGGGCCCGGGCCGCCTACCGCGCCCGGCTGGCTGACCTCGACGACGAGCTGGCGCAGGCGGACGCACACCACGACATCGAGCGCTCGGCCCGGCTGGCGACCGAACGCGATGCGCTCATCGACGAGCTTGCCCGCGCCACCGGCCTCGGCGGACGGCGCCGGCGGCTGGGGGACGCCACCGAGCGGGCGCGCACGACGGTCACGGCCCGGATCCGTGACGCCATCGGCCGGATCGAGCGGGCGCACCCGGAGCTGGGCCGGCACCTGCGAGCCAGCATCGTGAC
>Ga0137380_10003026_pt1 | contig 14502 bp, 8 predicted proteins | sample SagtaG_17_FD_104809 | JGI IMG/M metagenome (GOLD analysis project Ga0137380, IMG submission 104809) | Vadose zone soil microbial communities from Sagehorn Ranch, Mendocino, California, USA - Sage2_L_100_16 metaG | ecosystem: Environmental > Terrestrial > Soil > Vadose zone | place: USA...
AGCTCGGGCTCAGCCCCGCCAATTGCGCGCTCAACGCGGTAACTATTCCCGATGCTCTGACGGCATTGCATGCGGCGATCAGGTTCTGCGTTGCAGATCCAATGCCGGCAGCCGTGATCGGGACCTTGTGTTGAACCGGATTACCCACGCTGTACCGCTGCTCCTCGAAATTGAGAAAGTAGAACAGTTTGTCTCTTTTTACGGGCCCGCCGACGCTGCCACCGAACTGCTCGAGTTGCAGCGGTGCTTCCGGCGTTCCCGGTCTCTCAAAGAAATTCCGGGCATCCCATGAACCGTTGCGGCCATACGCATAGGCGGTGCCATGCATCGTGTTGCTGCCCGACTTGACACCCACGTTGACCACCGCACCGGGTTTCCAACCGTATTCACCGCTGGGATTCTGTTGTGTTTTGAATTCATCAATGGCATCGATGGCCAGCATCGTACCCGCGTCACCTGCGGCCATCACTGCGTTCATCATGCTTTGCGCCATCCAAGGATCGTTGCTGTTGATGCCGTCGACCATGAAGTAGTTGTCGTGAGGACGGCCGCCGTTCGTGCTGTTGGTCCAACCCGAGTTGCCAGGATATTTCGATACGCCTGGGCGCAGGTCCAGCAGGTTTTCGAAGTTTCGTCCGTTCAAGGGCAGGTCATTGATCACCTGGTTGGCGATCGTTCCGCCCAGTTCGGCGTTGTTGGTTTCGACCAGAGGACTCTCGGCTTGGACTGTGATCAGTTCTCTTTGGCCACTCGGTTGGAGTGAAACATCGACACGAATGTCTTGCCCGACCTCTAACCTGATGTTCTGTCGCTCGACGATCGAGAAGCCTTGAAGCTCCGCGCGAACCGTATACGTTCCGGGAAGTAAATTGGGGGCGTTGTATGCTCCTGCCTCATCCGTAGTGAGGCTACGCGCTGTACCTCGATCGACATCCCGGATAGTCACGCTTACGCCGGGAATCACGGCGCCGCTTGCGTCAGTGACGATTCCCAAAATCCGCGCCGTGCTGCCTTGTGCGAACAGCGGAGAAGAAAGTATCAGAACGGACAGGCAGGCGCCGAGAATCGGAACAGCCTTCCATAAACAAGGACGATACGTGCAGTTGCCAAAGGAATTCACGAGGAACCTCCTTTAGTTATCATTAGCAGATCAAACACGAAGTCTCATTTGCCGCCAGAGGGCCCATAGATAAGCAAGCGAAACGTTCCCGGAATAGCGACGGGCTGCGGGTTGCGCTGTTGCGCAGTCGGAGCGGGAGCTGGACCAAAATCCGATGTGTCCACGTAAAGGTTGTGTGTCTTTGGGTCGTGCGCCATCGTCTTGGCTCCGAACTCGGTCTTCACGGTCTCGACTAGACTGATTTTGTCGGGGGAGTCTTCGTGGTATATGTGGATCGTACCCTCGCGCGTTGCGGCGGCAATCATGCCAGTTTCCGGATCATAGATATTGGCGTCCACACGATCGCCGATAGGGAATGGCTGGCCGATCACTTTCCCAGTGTCCGCATTCATCTCAACGAGCATTTTGGGATTGCGGCCTCCGATAAACAGCCGCCGATGTTGGCGGTCCATTGCGATGGAGACTGGTTGCCCGGCAGGCGCGACCTTCCATCGCGATGTGATCGTGAGCTTGCGGGAATCAATGGCTAAAACCTCATTGGTGTCTTGCAGATTGTCGTAGATCATCCCGTTCCCGTCGGCCACTGCTTGCTCCGGAGCCCCGCCTAAGGGAATCGTCGCCACGACTGCCCCTTTAGCAGGATCGATCACCGTCGAATCCTTACTACCACCGTTGAAGACAAACAAACGCTTTGATGCCGGATCGTAGAGGATGGAGTCTGGATCATTGCCGGCCTTGATCTGACCGAGAGTCTTGAACGTCTTCAGATCGAAGATCACGACTTGACCGGTGCCACCGTCTGTGATGAATCCGCGGCCAAGATCATTGAGCACGACAACGCCATGGCACCGCTTCAAATCTGAAACGGTGCCGGCTACGGACCCGCTGTCGGCGTTGACTACTTTGACCTCGGTCCCATGCGAGAGGTAGAGGCGGCGCGTAGCGGTATCGAATGTAATGTAATCAAAATATTCGAGACCGCCGGGTGCCGCGCCGAAAGGGATTTTCTTGAGCAGGTGATAGCCCGAAGGTGGGCCCGCAAGAACGTAAGCGCCAAGGAGCAACGAGCAGAAAGCAAAAAGAACATTAGACCATTTCATGCGAGCCTCCACGATGGATTTACCAAATGACCTTCAGCGCGAACTGAATAGTCCTGGGCCTCGTCACCAACGGTTGCTGCAGGCCTCCCCCGCCCTGCGGCGTGCCGTTCGAATTGAGTATCTGGGCGTTACTAGAGCCGAAAAAGGGCAAGGGCGGCGTGAAGTTTGCGTGATTCAAGGCGTTGAAGAACTCCGCCCGGAATTGCACGTTGAAGGTCTCCGAGATGTTCTTGACCGCGAAGTTCTTAAGCGTCGAGAGATCCACGGTGTACACATTCGGGCCGACAATGCTGTTGCGGCCGGCATTGCCCAAAAGATTCGAGCAACTGCCCGGAACCTGGGAAAAAGGCACGCACTGCGATGCGATTTCGGGAGTCGCCATGGGCACCCTGTAGGCACTGGAGTTGATGTAACCTAGGAACACTCCTCCCGGATTGCTCTTGAAATTGTGGTTGATGGGATCGCGTCCCGGAATCTTATCCGGAATGCCGAATGTGTCGGAGCCGGAATTTCGCACATTCATCGGGTCCCCGGAGATGAGGGGCGTCGTCGGAACTCCACTATTCGCCTTGAAGATGCCGCCCATTTGCCATCCGCGCAGCAGCCCCGCCGCCACCCCGTGGAGAGAGGAAGACACAGGAATCTGCCAGATCGCGTTGATGGACGCCGTATGGGTGAAGTTGAAGTCCGAAGGCGCCCAACTGATTGAGGGGGCGAACCAGAACCAGGTGGTGATGGAATTCGAGAACGCATCGCCCGCAATGGTCGCGGAATCATTGTCCATCGACTTGCTGTAGGTGTAGTTGCCTCCGAATTGGAAGCCGTGGCTCAGCCTCTTCTGGACGTTAAACTGGACGGCGTTATACCGGGAGCTGGTATTCCACTTCATCCCCCGGATAAGCCCAAAGTTCGGGTTGATCCTATTCTTGATGGTGGAATTAGCAGGCCAGAGCCATCCCGCGGAAGTGTGCTGCGGGATGACCATGTCGAAATCATCGCCCCGGATGAGCAGGTGGAGGCCATGTGAGCCCACATAACCCACCGTTGCGGTCAAGGTAGAGCTGATTTGGCGCTGGAAGTTGATATTCCACTGCTCGACGTAATTCCGCTTCGGATTCGGTTCCACATAGGAGGCAGTCAGCGAGCAATTCCCCAGCGGCGACGTGCAGGTCGGGTCGTTTACCGGTCCGAAGTACGAGTATGCACTGCCTGGAGTGGTGGGCGGAACGCCATATGTCATCTTCCACGGCGTCGCCGCCGTATTGGTAACAGTGCCCGTGAGGAAAAATGGCATCCAGGACTGAGTGAAAAAGTATCCGGGCAGCGGCAGCACGTCAAAAATGGCGAAGCCGCCACGAACGGCCATCCTCCCATCACCGCGCGGATCCCACGCAAAACCGAATCGCGGCTCAAAATTAAGAGTCGTGGGGTTCGAGGAGAAGAATGGGCCAACGCCGGCGCAACCCGGCTTTCCGTAATAGACGTTCGTTGCGGTAGGAGCCGACGTCCCGCAATAGGGTAACGGGTCGGAGATGTTGCGGAGGGTGGTGGTCTTACCCTGAACCTCATTAAGCACCGTGGTCATTTCATAGCGCAACCCCACATTCAGAGTGAGGTTGCGGCGCATTCTCCAGTCATCGTGGACATATCCTCCGAAGAGAGTTTGCCGGAAGCCCCGCGAGCTAACTCCGACGGGAAGCCCCCCCTCCAAGGAAGACGGTTGATTGGTGAGGAAGTCCTGCACGGCATTACCGGTCTTACTACTATTGAAACGAACGAGTCCGTTTGGCTGATACAACGAGAAGGGAGTGTAACGCATCCGCTCCAGAGCAAAGCCGAATTTCAGAGAATGGGTTCCACGGGTCAGAAAGGCGTCGTCGTAAAACTGGATGGAATCCCAGTTGTGATGGGTGAATCCGGGGGGCAAGCCCCCAGGGGTCCGCGCGAAGCCAGAGATGAACATTACGGGCGCACCAAATCCGGGCATCATGCTCAGACCAGGGTCCCCGTCGGCGGGATTAATCGACGCGACCGGTTGAGAGTTAATCACGGCGTTCCGGTTGTAACCAAGCCGCGCGCTATTGACCAGGGCCGGGCTGAAAACGTGGGTTTCTTCCAGGGCCGCGATGTGGCGCGTGGTTTGAGACAAGATCGAGTGGTTGCCAAAGCCGTCTGTCGTATTGAAGGGCGTGTCGTCATAGGTGTACGTCCCGAAAAGGCTATCCTTATCGCGGAGCTTATGATCTAACCGGCCGGTATAGTAATCTTCGTGTATCACCGCCGGCGGAGAGTAGACGAAGTTGCCTTTGTCGCCATTGACCGGCCCGTTGGCGTGAGGCATGAGCCGCAAGAACTGCTGAATGGCCGGGTCCACCTGTACGACGGTGCCGTTCGCCAGGTGTCCCGTGCGCGCCGCGTCAGAGAGAACGGTTGAATTCGAACTGGGAACCCCCTCCGCCTGGCGTATCCCTTCGTAGTCGCCGAAGATGAAGGTTCGGTCTTTTTTGATCGGGCCTCCGGCCGCGGCGCCGAACTGATTGCGCCTGTAAAGGGTTCTCGGCTGGCCAGCGGCATTTGAGAAGAAGTCGTTCGCGTCCAACGCTTGGTTGCGGAAAAACTCGTAGACGTCGCCATGGAATGTGTTGGTGCCCGATTTGCTGACGGCGTTGACGATGCCGCCGGAGGTCCTCCCATACTCGGCCGAATAGTTACCGGTGACTACGGCGAATTCCTGAATCGCATCCACGCCCAGGTTGACTCCCAGGACGCTGCCGGGCCCGCCCATGGCGTAATCGGTGATGCTGTTCCCATCCAGCCGGTAATTGTTTTGCGTGGGCCGGCCCCCGGAGATGGTCAGTTGGTTCCCAAAGCCCCGGTTACCGCGAATCGCGCCGTTCTCGAAGGGGACCTGGCTCTCAATCGCGTTGACGCCGGGAACAAGGGCGGCCAGATCATTCCAGCTCCGGCCGTTAAGGGGCATCTCGAGGATCTGTTTGGAGTTAATCTCGGAGCTGATAGTGGACGAGCTGAGCTGCACCTGCGGCGCCGCTTCCGTCACTTCGACGACCTGAGCGATTTCACCAACCTTCAGCGATATGTTGAGCTGCTGCTGTGCCCCGACCGTCAGCGTGATGTTCGACTGCACCACTCTGTTGAAACCTGCGGCTGAAGCCGTGACCTCGTAGCTGCCTGCCTGCAGATTAGGCGCGGAGTAGAAGCCGGCTTCGTCCGTCGTCAGGTTCCGGACGACACCCGTGGCCGTATTCTTGATCGCAATCATGACGCCCGGAATGACCGCGCCGCTGGTGTCGGTGACCGTTCCCAAGAGCGTTGCTCCCGACACCTGCGCGTTCGCCGGAACAGTGGGGAAAAGGGTCAGGGCCAAAACAAAGAAAAGTGAGAGAGCCGAACAAAACCGTTCCGAAAAGAGTCTGAATAGCATCGAAGCCTCCAACATTCACGATGGGGGGACCCGAGTTTAAACACAAAGCTTGTCGTTAAATTTTGGCGGAGTATATACGCGCTCGCAGCGCGGCAACGTTAAAATAGAATTAAATTCCATTTATGTTTGGCCGGTTCAGACACTCCGTTACTGAAGAGAAACTGCACGGAGGCGGTGTATAAAACCCCAAGTTTCAACCTTGCATCTTCGGGAGAGTCTTGGATAGATTACGCACAAATATCGGGAGGCTGAAATGAAAAGGTTCATCAACGCCGCTTTTTTGATCGGTCTGTTCGCCGCCAACGCCCCGTCACTCCTGGCGCAGTGGCCGCCTTACTCCACACCTGGAGTTCCCAGATTGCCCAACGGACAACCCAATTTGGAAGCGCTGGCGCCGCGGACACCGGATGGCAAGCCGGATCTTTCGGGAATCTGGCAGATTGTTCGGACTCCGGCGGACCAGACTGCTGCCAACTTCCTCGGCGGAGATGGAACTGCTAACGCAGCACGGCCGACCCCGCCTCCGAAGGTATCCCTCGACGAAATCGCTCCTGCATCGTTCCGGGACAGCGGTTCGGGTTTCAAGGATGGTCTGCCGTTGAGACCCTGGGCTGCAAAGCTCGTAAAGAGCCGCATGGCGGATAACAGCAAAGACAACCCCGACGCGCACTGTCTGCCGATGGGCATTATGCAGTTTCACAATCACCCTCAACCTCGCAAGATTGTCCAGACCCCCGGACTTGTCGTCATTATTTACGAAGCAAACTTCGGCCTTCGGCAGATATTCACGGACGGACGTCCGTTGCCCGATGACGTTCCGGAACCGTGGTGGTTTGGCTATTCTGTCGGAAGGTGGGAAGGCGATACGCTCGTCGTGGAGACTACCGGTTTCATTGACGACGGCTGGCTCGATATAAACGGCAATCCCTTGACAGAGTCCGCGAAAGTAACGGAACGGTTCCGGCGAATGAATTACGGAAATCTGGAAATCGAGGTCACGGTCGACGATCCGAATGCCTATACCAGACCGTGGACCGTCAAGGTGAAGCAGCGTATCATGCTCGACACGGAGCTGATCGAGTTCATTTGTCAAGATAAGGACGCCCCGCACTACGTAGGCGGAAAATAGATTGCAACTGTAGGGGCGCTCTGTGAGCGCCCGATTTTCCTGGAATCAAAAAAAACGCGCGGTCACAGACCGCGCCTACAGCAGTCTGTCGAATTGCCGCATGCCGGCGCTCACAAGCGCCACTACAGTTAGGAGCTACTGTGCGAATCATGGGTTTGTTTTCTCTAGCGATGGTCCTGATACTGACCGGCCCCACCCTGGCTCAGGCACCCTCGGTCGAGCCTGTAGGTACGATGAGCCAACTGATGGTGGATATTATTTTACCAACCTCGGACGACATCTTTTATATAGGCCGGACGCCTCCTTCAAACAATGCCGAGTGGGGCGCCATTCAACGCAGCGCCTTGATGCTGGCGGAATCCGGAAACATGCTCATGGTGGGCAGCCGCGTCAGGGATCAGGGTAACTGGATTAAAGACGCCAAGTTGCTGGTCGATGTGGGCGCCGCCGCGTACAAGGCCGCTCGCGCGAAAGACATGGATGGCATCCTCGCCCTCAACGAGCAGCTCAACACCGCCTGCGTCACCTGTCATCAGGATTATCGCCCCAATTACCGGAGGAGGCAGTAGCGATGATTTCGAATCGATTCTGTTGCACTCTCGCCTTGCTCGGTGCGCTTCTGAATTTGCCTGCCGCTCGTGCGCAGAACCACCCTGCACCGGCAGGGCAGGCCACCGCAAGCCGCATTGAAGCGGCGTTCCAAAAGTTTTGGTCGGCGCATTCCCCGGCTGAGGCCGAGCGGACCGCTGACGAGATCGTAAAGACCAGTGTCACTTTCGACGAAGCATGGCGGCGATTGCAAGCCGGCCGGACTTATTCGGTTCGACAAACCGGGGTCATCCAGTTGAGCAACCGGACGAAGGACGGGATCGAGCATTACTATGCGGTCACTGTCCCGCCTGCGTATGACCCAGCGCGGCGTTATCAAGTTCGATTTCAGCTTCACGGCGGTGTCGGCGGGCGAAAGGATAATCAACCCCGCGGCACGGGGGAGATCGGTGCGCTTGCAGGCGCCGAGCAGTTTTACGTCATACCGTACGCCTGGAGGGACTCCCCATGGTGGGGTGACGATCAGGTCCTCAATTTGAATGCGATCGTGGATGCGCTCAAGCGGACCTACAACATCGACGAAAACCGCGTTGTTGTCGCAGGGGTGTCGGACGGTGGAACGGGAGCCTATTACGTTGGGATGCGCGAAACCACGCCCTTCGCGAGCTTCCTCCCGCTCAACGGTTTCATCATGGTGCTCGCCAACGATGAGATCGACGACGGCGGCTTGTTTCCGAACAACCTGCGCAACAAACCCATGTTTGTCGTTAACGGCGGACGCGATCCTTTATATCCGATATTTACTGTCGAACCTTTCGTCAAACATCTCATTGGCAACGGTGTCACCGTAGCGTATTACCCACAACCAGAGGCCGGCCACAACACCGCATGGTGGCCGGAACTGAAAGACTTGTTCGAGAAGTTCGTCGCCGACCACCCGCGTGATCCACATCCCGACAAGTTGACGTGGGAAGCCGCAGGTTCATCACACAATCGAGCGCACTGGCTCGTTATCGACGAGTTCGGCACCCAGCCCGGCGATACGAGTTCGATGCCGGACATGAACGTCTTCCGCAACTCCGAGCTACTCTTCTCGAGAACAAAACCGGCCGGCCGCGTCGATCTCCTGCGTACCGGAAACACGGTAGACGCATCCACGAGAGGTGTCGCCGCGTTTACGCTACTGCTATCGCCGGACAAATTTGATTTCAGACAGCCCATCAAGATCGTCGCGAATGGCCGCACGGTATTCGAGGGACGGGTGGAGCGAAGCGTGAAAACACTAATGAAATGGGCCGCGCAGGATAACGACCGGACCATGCTGTATGGCGCGGAATTGAAGATCAAGCTGAGATGAATCTCGAGGCTTGACTTTCTACTCATTTCTTGATTTCTGCGGTCCAGTTCAGGACGGCCGTGAGCGTGGGGCGATCGGCTGCCTGCGGAATCAATGGCACCAGGAACCGCTGGGCGTCGGCGGTGATCGCGAAGCGGACGCCGGCGAGGGCGCCCGGTATTTTGAAAAGTTGCCGCGGAACGCCGGCCTCAAAGGTGGCGCCGAGCTTCACATCGACGGCCATGATTGTTCCGTCGATCGTGCCAAAAATGATTTCCTTTCCATCGCGCCGCCAGTAGACAAATTCACCGCCGTCCACGGAAACCTGCCATTTCCCTCCCGATGGTGGAAACGGCTGCACGTAGATTTCGTTTCGACCGGTTTCGTTCGACGTGTATGCGATCCAGCGGGTCGAACCGCGTACCCGCTGCCAGAGCCACGTGAGCCTCCTCGGACCCCTTGGAAATTAGTGCGGCTAGTCTCGCACATTATTGGGTAGAATGCAGCACAACCCGTCGAGACGAAGGAACAATGAAAAGAAGCGTTGTCCTATTGCTCATTCTGGTCACGGCCGCCGGTTTCGTGGACATGTTTGTAAAGGCGGACTCGCCCGATCCGGATCCGGAGTTTTATTTCACTCGCCTGGCCTACACGGAGAATGGGTCGCGCGGATGGGGCCGGTTCGTGCCCAAAAGCTTCCGATGCCCTGAGTTCGGGGGCGGCAACTTCTTTCCGCCGCAAGGCCTGGGCTGGTCCATGGACAGTCCCGGTGCGGACTGCAAGTACATGGGAGGGATTCATAGACTGACGGGCCTTCGCGTCTATCCGAATCCCAACATGATCAGAATCACGGACCCCGATCTTTTCAAGTTTCCCTACGCATACATTGTTGAACCCGGCGGCCTGGATTTGACAGACGAAGAAACCGCTCGACTGCGGGAATATCTCTTGCGTGGCGGCTTCATTCACGCAGACGACTTCTGGGGACTCCGCGAAAAGGCAAACTTTGAATATCAGATGAAAAAGGTTCTTCCGGAGCGGCAGATGGAAGTCTTACCTCTCTCTCATGAAGTCTTCCACACGTTCTTCGATATCAACGAGATCATTCAGATCCCTGGCGAGCGAGCAGGCTGCTACGGTGGGCCGACCTGGGAGCGCGCGGATGATAAAGAACCGCGGATTTATGGAATCTCCGACGATAAAGGCCGGCTCATGGTTGTGGTCACGTACAACTCGGATCTCGGAGATGCATGGGAATACATGGATGAGAAATGCTATCCGGAAAAATATTCGGGTCAGTCTTACCGCCTCGGCATGAATTTCATCATCTACGCCATGACTCACTGATCCACGACGAGTCTATCAACCGGCTGGAGGAGCCTTCTGGTTCCTCTGCTTTTGGAGGGGGGACCGATATGAGGAAATTCTGCACACGCGCAGTGCTGCTGTGTCTTGTTTTATCCGTAAATGCATTCTCTCAGTCGACGTACGCGACATTGGGGGGGACGGTTCAGGATGCCACCGGAGCGTTCATCCCGGGTGTCACGATCACGTCGACGAATACCGGCACAGCGATTGTCACGACGGTGATCTCGAATGAGGCCGGGGCTTATCAATTCGCCAGCCTCCAGCCTGGCACGTATGACATTAAGGCCGAGCTGCCCGGTTTTCAGCCGGCGGTCGCAAGGGCTTTCCAACTCGGTGGCGCGCAGCAGGCGCGATTCAATTTCACGTTGCAGGTTAACGCAGCGGCTGGAACGACGGTTGACGTGAACGTAGCGGCCGACACGCTTCTGGCCACGTCCTCCAGCTCGGTGGGCTCAGTCCTGTTCGAATACAAGATTCGGGACTTGCCGTTGGGAGTCCGCGACGTGTTCGGTTTGGTCTCGGCCACGCCGGGCGTTCAGGGCAGCGGCGATCAAATGATCGGCAACTTTGCCGGCGGCCGCCTGAGCGCGGTGAACACCACTCGAGACGGCATCAACGTTTCTGCAGGGCGGTTTGAAGACGGAGCTTGGTCCATTACGTACACGAGTCCCGATCTGGTCGAGGAAGTCAAGGTCGTGGCCGCCCCGGTGGATGCACAGACATCGCGCGGTGTCGGGCAGGTCAGCATGGTGACCCGTTCTGGAACCAATGATTTCCATGGAACCGTATTCTGGGCAAACCACAACTCTGCGCTCGACGCCAGTAGCTGGTTCAACAATTTCAACGGCGTCGCGAAGAACTACGACAACCGCAACCAGTTTGGCGGCCGTATCAGCGGACCCATCGTCAAGAAGAAAACGTTTTTCATGTTCCTGTTTGAAGGCCAGCGCGATATCAAGCGCGAAAATGCCGTCGGCACTACGTTGACGGACCAGGCGCGTCAAGGCATCTTCCGATACTTTCCCGGAGTCGATAATGCCACGGCCAGCAGTGCCAACCCGTCGGTGGACCGGTTCGGCAACCCCATAACGCCAGCAGGCGCGACGGGTCCTCTATCGGCGATTGATTTGTTCGGCAACTGTACCTTTAAAGGCGCTCCCGTCGCCAACTGCCGCACATTTCGCGATCCGCTGCGGTCAGGTATCAGTAACAGCGCCTATATGCAGGAAACGTTGCGGCGCATGCCATCTCCCAACGAGTTCACCAACGCCCCGACGGGCGAACCGGCCGCGGATGGTCTGAATACCGCCCTCATTCGGTTTACACGCCGCGTCGAGGGCTTTGACTTCACGAATGGAAACGGACCCGACGTCGACCGTGATCAATACAACGCGCGCATTGATCACCAGTTCAACTCCAATCACAAACTCAGCGTCATCGGTACAAAGGAAAAAACGTGGGGTAACGCCAGTCAGGCCATCCAGCGCTCCTGGCCGGACGGGTTTGACGGGATCGCTGTGAAGCGACCGGATGTCTACATTATCACCTTCACGTCGACTCTGAGCTCGACGTTATTGAACGAACTCCGCGCTGGACGCAGGCGCTCGATCGATCAGCAGTTTCCGCCAGCAAACCGCAGCGATGCTGCCGGCCAAGAGGCGCTTAAGTTCGTCCCCTTCTCTAACGGTGTTCCGTTCCACCCCGTGCCTTTGCTATGGAACGGCTTCATCACGTACGGCAGATTTGGGCGGTGGCGTTCACACGTCAGCCCACTCTACTCCATCGGCGATGACATCAGCTGGACTCATACAAAGCATGCATTCAAGGGTGGCTTAGAATTCCGGAACACGATGTCGAAGGGGTTCGGCGATCCGGGTTTCACCCCGTACGCTACCTTTGGCCCTGGCAACAACCCTGTAGCCGGACTCGACGGCACGGCGTTTACTGGTCTCACGGCCAATGCCGCTACAACCGCTCGCAACTTGCTGACCGATTTGACGACCTCAATAGACAAGATCAACCAGTCCTTTGGAATTATGAACTCCAAAAGTCTGACATTAACAAGCTCGCCGGCGATGCCGTACAAGTACTACCAGCAGCATCAGCGCGAGATCAGCGCATTTTTCAAGGATGACTGGAAGTTCCGTCCTGATCTCACGCTGAACCTCGGCGCGCACTGGGAGTATTACGGCCAACCGTTCGAACACAGTGGCCTTGCCGCGCGGATCATCGGCGATGATGAGAGCGCGTTGACGAAAATAACCTGCACATCCAGTCCGGGGACACCGAATTTCACCAGCACCTGCAGCAATCTGACGCAAGTGCAATTCGCCGGCAAGAACTCACCTAATCCCAACACGTCGGTCAATCTGAAGGGCAACGACCTGAACAATTGGGCGCCGGCAGTCGGAGTCGCCTGGAATGTTCCGTGGTTCGGCAAAGATAAAACTGTTCTCCGCGCTGGCTACGGCATCAGCTATCAAGGCGCGCTGCGCAACTTCATTACGGTGGATAACACGATTGGTACTGTTCCGGGTATCAATCTCGTGGGTTCCGGTGGAACCGGCGTCACCTACACACCACCGGCGTACACAACCATCTCGGCGATCACGCTGCCGGTTCCGCTTCCGCCGGGGACGCCCACCACCGTGCCATTCGTGATTCCAACAACGGATCGCACAGTGACGATCAGCACGTATGACCGTGTGTCGCCGTACACCCAGAATTGGAACCTGGAAATCCAGCGCCAGGTGGCTAACAACACGACGGTCGAAGTCCGCTACATTGGATCGAAGGGATCCAAACTCTGGGGCACTGTTAATCTCAATCAGATTGACGCGTTGCATCACAACAAAGAGCTCTTCGATGCTTTCAACGCGGTCCGCGCTGGCGGCGAATCCGCTCTCCTCAATCAAATGCTGCAGGGTATCAACCTCGGCGGCACAGGAGCACAGACGGTCAACGGCACAACGTGGACGGGCGCCATGGCTATTCGCGCCAATACCACGACGCGGACTCAATTGGCCAACGGCAGCGTCGGCGCATTCGTGAACACTTTAAACACGCTGACGACCGGGACGGGTAGCTCGAGCAATGGAGCCGTCCTGCGCCGAAATGGGTTCCCGGAAAACTACATCGTCCCCAACCCGCAATTTGGCGGTATTTCGATGTTGGACAATCTGGCCAACTCCACGTATCACTCCTTTCAACTGCAGTTCACCAGACGGCTTACTAATGGTTTCACGAACACGACGTCGTGGACGTGGAGCAAGGCCCTCGGCGAGGCCGATACGGATGCCGGCGCAACCTATCGCGATCCGACCCGCCGCTCGATCGAGAAGTCCCTGCTCGGTTTCGACCACGCACATCAGATTACCAGTAACGGCACGTATGAGCTGCCGTTCGGAGTGGGTCATCGTCTTCTTGGTAACGCTCCCAGCTGGGTTCAACAGATCGCCAATAAGTGGCAACTGGGTGCCATCATGAACTTCAACACGGGAGCGCCTTTGAGCCTGACAACTGCCGCTCCGACCGCGGCCGGGGCCCCTGGCGTCGGCAGCACGACGTCCGGTACCCAGACCATCAGTAATGTTCAGGCCCAGCCGAACATCGTGGGATCACTGCCGAAAGACACGGGTAAAGTGACGAAAATCTCCAATGGCGTCGTCTACTTCGACGGATTCACGCAGATCACGGACCCGGGTCTGGCCAACGTCACAACGCTGAACGGCTTGAACACGGCATACAGCAATAAAGCGATCGTGGCTCCAAACGGTCAGGTCGTTCTGGTGAATCCTCAACCTGGAGAGGTTGGGACGCTCGCACTCGCCACGATCAAAGGACCCCGCAGCCTTGGCTTCGACATGAACATGATTAAGCGCTTCAAGATCGATGAGCGTCGGCAGTTCGAATTCAGGCTGGATGCCATCAATGTGCTGAACCATCCGAACTTCGGCAATCCGAACACGAATATCAACGGTCTGAACACGTTTGGACGCATTACGACTGCCACCGGATCGCGAAGGTTCGTGGTTAACACCCGTATCAACTTCTAATTAAAACGCTTGATTACAGCGGAGATTGGCCGTTCGAGTCTCGTGGCGTCAGAAGGAAGGTGCCTCCGACCGGAATGGAATAGGCGAAGCTGCTCTTTGTCTCTCCGTTTAACCCGACAACCATTGGATTACCGGAAGCATCGAAAACATCGATTCGGCCGGATACCGTCGCACCGGTGTTGTTGACGAGCGCGATCTGACTTGCCCAACCGCCGGAAATCACAAATTGAGGAACGATCAGAGCGTTGGAACCGCCAACGCCCGCAGATATCGACGGAACGCCGGGAACTGGCGCCGAAGCAACTGTGGGCAGCGTGCTGAACACGTATCCTGAAAAACGCAGGCCGACCACAGCAAAGGGCGCGGAACTCTGCATACGCAAGCTGCCACGGAATCCCATTCC
>Ga0137380_10003031_pt1 | contig 14490 bp, 10 predicted proteins | sample SagtaG_17_FD_104809 | JGI IMG/M metagenome (GOLD analysis project Ga0137380, IMG submission 104809) | Vadose zone soil microbial communities from Sagehorn Ranch, Mendocino, California, USA - Sage2_L_100_16 metaG | ecosystem: Environmental > Terrestrial > Soil > Vadose zone | place: USA...
ACGACGCTGATTCCAGAGCAAGCCCTCGCGGCCAGGCAGCTGCACGGCAGTGACTCGCCGCGCCGCCTGGCCTTCCTCCTCGAATACCAGGGAACGGCCTATGCTGGCTCCCAATTGCAAGCAAACGCACCGACGGTTCAAGGCGCGCTCGAGCAGGCCCTCGGCACGCTAACAGGCGAGTCCGTGAGGGTGGCGCTGGCCGGCCGCACTGACGCCGGCGTGCACGCTAAAGGGCAGGTCGCTGCCTTCAACACCAATAGCCGCCTGCCCCTCGACACCTTCGGGCGCGGTACGAATGCCATTCTGCCGCTCGACGTCAGCGTGCGCGCAGTCGCAGAGGTCCCGCCGCAGTTCGACCCCCGCCGCCACGCCCTCAGCCGCCTGTACCGCTACACCCTGCATCTCGGCCATCAGCGGCCCGGCCTGCTTCGCGACTTCGCATGGCACCCACGTGTGACGCTGAATCTCGCTCCGATGGCCGAGGCGGCACACGGGCTGGTGGGAGCGCACGACTTCGCCTCCTTCGCTCAGCGCTCTGGAGCTCACCGCCGTCAGACCGAACGTCACGTGACGCGAGCGGAACTGCGCAGGAAAGGCGAACTCGCGCTCTTCGACATCGAGGCCAACGCGTTCCTGACACAGATGGTGCGCCGCATCGTGGGCGCTCTTGTCGAGGTTGGTTCGGAAAAAAGCACCCAGGTGCAGTTCGTGTCACTCCTCGATGACCCACAACCGGGCGCCGCAAGCATCGTGGCTCCCGCCCACGGGCTCTGTCTCATGAAAGTCCGCTACCGAAACAACCTCTTCGCGTAGTGCTTTCCTGCTTGGACGTAGAGACGATGCGGTCTGTCGTAATATGACCATTAGATGAGCGGCAGTCCAATTAAGTTCGGGACGGACGGGTGGCGGGCGATCATCGCGGACGAGTTTACGTTCGCGAATGTGCGGGTATGCGCTCAGGCGACGGCCCGATACTTCCACGAAGCGACCGCGGCGTCGCGCGAGATTGTCGTGGGCTACGATACGCGGTTCGCGTCGGAGGAGTTCGCGGTGGCGGTGGTTGAGGTGCTGGCAGCGAACGGGGTGCCGGTGCAGCTCTGCGACCGAGCGGCTCCGACGCCGGTGATCGGGTTCAACATCCGCCGGCTGAACGCGGGCGGCGGAGTCGTCATCACGTCGAGTCACAACCCCGCGTTATATTCGGGGTTCAAGGTGAGGACGGAGCAGGCAAGCGCGGCGCCGCCGGAGGTGCTGTCGCAGATTGAGGCGCTGATCCCCGAGGCGCTGGACGGCGCCGTCGAGCGGATGCCGCTGGAGGAGGCAACGGCGAAGGGGTTGGTGCAGAAATTCGACCCGAGGGCGGACTACCTGCGTCACCTAGGACAGCTTGTTGAGATCGAGCGGCTACGTCAGGCGGGGTTGCGCGTGGTGGTCGACCCGATGCACGGAGCGGGGGCGGGGTACCTGCGTGAGCTGCTTTCCGGCGGGCGGACGGAGGTGATCGAGATCCGCTCTGAGCGGAACCCGGCGTTCCCGGGGATGCACAATCCCGAGCCGATCGCGCGGAACCTCGAGGCTACGCGCGAGGCGATCGTGCAAGCCCATGCGGAGGCTGCGCTGGCGACAGACGGCGACGCTGACCGCATCGGCGTAATGGACGACCGGGGAGAATTCGTCGATCAGTTGCGGGTGTTCGCGCTGCTGACGTATTACCTGCTGGAAGTGCGCGGGCTGCGCGGACCGATCGTCAAGTCAGTCACGACGACGAGCATGGTGCACCGCTTGGGCGAGCTGTACGGCGTGCCCGTGTACGAAACAGGCGTCGGGTTCAAATACCTGGGGCCGAAAATGATCGAGACGGACGCGCTGATCGCGGGCGAGGAGTCGGGCGGTTTTGCCTTCCGCGGGCATTTACCGGAGCGTGACGGCATCCTGTCCGGCCTGTACATTCTCGACTTGATGGCGCGGCGTGGGAAGAGCTTGCCAGAACTTCTCGAGGAAGTTTTCGCAAAGGTGGGGCCGCATTACTATGACCGCGTCGATATTACGATGACGCCGGCAGAGCGCGACCGTATCGCTGGGCTCCTGACGACGCTTGAGCCGTCTACAATCGACGGATTGCGGGTGACGGGTTACGACCGCACTGACGGCCTGCGCTTTCTGTTGGAGGGTGGCGCGTGGGCGCTCATCCGGCTTTCGGGAACAGAGCCGCTTATGCGCATCTACACGGAGGTGCGTGAGGGCGAGCAGGTGCAGTCGGTGCTGGAGGCTGTGCGCGAGCTGACAGGGGCCTGAGGCGTCGGGGCTTGGGGCGCTTGAGTTCGCAATAGTCCGGAATGACCTCCAAGCGGCATCCGGTTCTCGACGATGCGGCTGAACGTAGCAGACTGGATCCAGCTGGGATGCTCGAGGCGGTGCATGGGCTGCCGGAGCAGTGCCGAGAGGCGTGGGCTGCGGCCAAGGCGTTCGAGGCGCCGTGGAAGGAGGCACCCCGGCAGACCGTAATCCTCGGCATGGGCGGCTCGGCGATCGCGGGGGACTACTTCCGAGCGTTGCTATCGCTCGAGTCGTCCGTACGCGTGTTCAACGTCCGCGCGTACGACCTGCCGTCGTTTGTGGACGAAGATACTTTGGTCATCGCTTCGAGTTTCAGCGGCGAGACCGAGGAGACGCTCTCGGCGTTCGAGCAGGCGCTGGCTATGCCCGCCAAGAAGCTGGCGATCACGACAGGTGGGCGGCTACTGGCCACGGCGCGAGCGAACGGCGTGCCTGCGTTCACGTTCACGTACAAGGGAGAGCCGCGGGCAGCCATCGGGTGGGGTCTGATGCCACTGCTGGCCATCGGACAGAAGTTGGGCCTCATGCAGGGGATCGAGGGGGATGTGGACGAGGCGATTGCTGTTCTCGCTTCGCTGCGCGAGGAGTACGGTGCCGAGACTGCTTCTTCACGGAATCCCGCAAAGCAGCTGGCGTGGCGGCTGCACGAGCGGCTGCCCGTGATTTACGGAGGCGGGGTGCTGATCGAGGTGGCGCGGCGCTGGAAGACGCAGACAAACGAGTCAGCGAAGGTGTGTGCGTTCTTCGAGGAGATGCCGGAGGCGCAGCACAATGCGATCGTCGCGTTGGGACTGCCGCCGGCGATAGCGCGGGCGACGACAATGGTACTTCTGCGCTCTGAGGGGCTAGATCATCCGCGGGTAGGGCTGCGCTATGACCTCATGAGAGGGCTGCTGGACGACGGCGCGATCGATGCGCTCGACGTGAAAGCGCGGGGGGAGAGCGCGCTCGCGCAGATGCTATCTCTCACGCTGCTTGGTGATTACGTGGCGGCATACCTAGCGCTGCTTTACGGGGTCGACCCCGCCCCGACGGCGGTGATCGACGAACTGAAAGCGTCGCTGGCGAAGGCCGGGCAGCCGGCGCCGTCGTAAAGAATAGAGGAGGTGGCGTCCCTTTGAAAGCGGCGTTGCTCGCATCGCAGCGCGGTGTGAAGATGGATGTAGGAGAGCCGCCAATCCGGATCGCAATATGAAAGAGAGCCGGGCCGAAGTCATGGTAAGCGAAGAATTCGGACAGAACGGCAGCAAGAGCCAGCCGCGAATACTCTTAGTCGACGACGACGCGCGTCTGCTGGACGCACTGCGGCGTGGCCTGTCTTTGAGCGGGTTCGACGTAACGATCGCGAAGGAGGCGGGGCAGGCGCTGACGTGCGTGGAGAGCGGCTGGCCGGACGTAATGGTGCTGGATATCATGATGCCGGGACTGGACGGGCTGAGTCTCTGCCGGCTGGTGCGCGAACGCTCCCCAGTACGCATCCTGATGTTGACGGCGCTCGATAGCGTCCCGGACCGCGTCGCAGGGCTACAGATGGGGGCGGACGATTACCTGATCAAGCCGTGCGCTCTGGACGAACTTATCGCGCGGATTCAGGCTCTGCTCAGGCGATCTACCACGCCGGCGCCGGCGGAGGGCCGTCTCTCCTTCGGCGATGTAGCACTTGATACGGCAACTTGGACGGTGTACCGCGGCGGTGAGCCGCTGCCAACGACGGCGAAGGAGTTCCGGCTCCTGAAACAGTTCCTCGAGAACCCGGGGCGGGTCTTAACACGCGAGGACATACTGAGCGCCGTGTGGGGTGAGGACGCGAAGGTGGAGTCCAATGTGATCGATGCGCACATTGCGAACCTACGTCTGAAACTCGAGAGCGGCGACAAACCGCGCCTGATCCACACGGTGAGGGGAGTCGGCTACGTCCTGAAGGAGCCTTAGTTGTGACTCTGCGGCTGCGCCTCACGCTCCTATACGTCGGGCTGTTGGCGGCCGCACTGGCGGTCACGGGTATCACCGGCTACGTGATCGCGGCGCACAGGATTTATGCAGGCCTGGACGACAGCCTGACTCTGCGGGCCCAGGCTGTGGCCCTGGCGCTGGAGCCGATTGGTACTGAATTTAACCAAGAGGACATTGAAAACAACAAAGGCGAACTCGACGCCCTAGCTTCGAAGGCGGACCTAGTATTCCAGTTGCGGCGCGCGGATGGCACTGTGCTCTACTCCTCCGCCCAGCCGCCCAGCGGCAGCCTGCCGCCGCCCGACGATACGCGGTCGTTGGTGGGGGGATTCGCGACGAAAGACGTGCGGGGCGAGGACACCCGGATCTTGTACCAGCCGCTGCCGACAGGCGGTTCAATCGAGGTCGGAGAGTCTCTCAGCGGCGCGAACGGGGCAGTCAGTGAGATCCGAGATGTCATCGTTGTCGGGGGTCTGGCCGCGCTTTTGGTGACTGCAGTATCGGGATACACGCTGTCCGGCAGGGCGCTACGACCGGTGCGGAACGTCTCACAGATGGCGAGAGACATTGAGGAGACGGCCGACTTCACGCGCAGGCTCGACAAGAGCGCGGGCGAGGGCGAGGTGCGCGAGCTGGTCAGCGCGTTTAACGCGATGATCGAGCGGGTGGAGCAGACGCTGGCGCACCAGAAGTCTTTTTTGGCCGATTCGTCCCACGAACTGCGTCGGCCGCTGTCGGTCCTCCAGACGAACGTCGATATATTGAGCCGGCCCAATCTCTCGCAGGCCGACCGAGAACGCTGCGTCGCGGAAGTCAGGGTGGAGGCGCAAATTATGAGGAGACTAGTCGCGGATCTTCTCATGCTGGCACGAGAGGAGTCGCAGTCGATCGAACGGGCGCGAGTCGATTTCAGTGCGGTTTGTGAACGGGCGTTGGCGCGAGTCAGGCAGGAGGACTCACACGAGCTGAGGGAGGAGATCGAGTCCGGCATTGTTGTGCTCGGCGATGGGGAGCGGCTGGACCAGATGGTGGGCAATCTGTTGGACAACGCTGTCCAGTACACACCGCGGGAAGGAAGGGTGGCGTTTGGGCTTCAGCGGTCTAACGGCCGCGTGCAGCTGGAGGTAAGGGACACCGGTCCGGGGATTAAAGCTGATGAGATAGCGCATGTGTTCGAGCGTTTTTACCGGGGTGAGTCCGCGCGGGCGAGCCGGCCAGCCGGGACAGGGTTGGGGCTAGCTATCGTCAAGTATGTGGCGGAAGCGCACGGGGGTACGGTATCGGTGGTGAGCGAGCCGACCAATGGAACGACGTTTCTGGTCGAGCTTCCGATTGCGGGCGACGGCGGGACACGCCAGTCGTAAATCATTTCTTCATCCAAAATTCATCGATTATTGAGACCTGCTTAATGTCGGGAATCAGCGGGCCTGCGAGCATTTCTTTGTGGCCCACCCCTTCGGGTCGCAAAAGTTCGGGAGTGTTGTGGATGTCCGGTCATCGGAACGAAGGACGAGAGGCTGCAAACTCCCGGACGCATTGTCTCCGGTCAAGCCCGCTCCGGATGCAGAGCCAGCAACCGGAGCGGGCGGGCCCTCGCCCTGTGTGACTGTCCTATCCACTCTCGATTGGCGAGCACGGACGCCTGCCCCGCGTTCGTGCTCGCCCGGCGCCGGGATGCATCTTTGAGGTACAAAGCGGGGCGCGGGGCCTAGTCTGATCGTGCATTTGCATGGGCACCAGCCGCACGGTCGCGTCTTGCCTGAGCGTGGAATCGGCATCTGCACTGTCTGGGCGGGCGGAGGCTGGGAGCCAAGGGCTAACCGGCGGACCGCGCGAAATAGCGCGAACAAGGGAGGCCCCCAGGGCAACGATCACCCTCGAGACGGAGAGCGGGTCAGTCGCCGCACTTATTTCAAACAGGCGAGCCGGCGGGATGTTACGGACAGGTGGGGTCGTTTGAGGATCGCGGCGCCGCCCGACGATGGTCCTCAATTTTAGGAGTCGGCGAGATTCTTCGCAGTTGAGACGGGTCAGTCGATGCCCAAGGCCTATTATTTTGTACCAGACTCATCGGGCGCGCCGGCGCTCAGAATGACACTCTAGGGCGTTACTTGATCGCCAGCGCGTTAGGCGGCGAGCCGACTTCGCCGGGGACGTTGAGCGGGGCCGAAGTGAACATGAACTCGTGCACGCCGTCCTGCGCGCAGTCGGCGGCGAGGTCTTCGAGGTACCAGAACTCGCCGATGTTCATGCCTAGGAGCGGGATCAGGCGGAAGTGCAGGAAGCCGCCGCTCTCCGGCCCGGGCGGCCATGCTTCGAGCGCCGGGTTATCAGCGGCGACGGCCGCGATATGCAAGTCCCAGAGGTAGGAGGCCATCTCCTCGTCCGGACCGATGCCCGGAAATCTGAGGTTGGTCATCGGGTCGCCGGCCAGTTCCTGCTTCTGTTCGGCGGTCGCTTCGTTCAGGTACCAGCTCAGCCAGCCGGTGCGGATGATCAGGATGTCGCCCCTCACGATGGCTAGCCCTTGATCCCGCGCACAGTCCGACAGCATATCGTTCGTGATCACGGTTGCAATCGTGTAGTCGAGCGGCGTGCGGGCTTCCTTGAGATGACGCGCGACGTCGAGCAGAACGCCTCGGCCGGCGATACCACGCCGGGCCATGTTCTCGATGCCTAGCTTGCCACCCGCTGGGATGACCTCCTCTGCCGTTACGCCGTTGTAGAAGCCGTCACGTGGATGGAGGATATGGCGAAGGCTATCCCACTGGCTGGAAGCCTGCGGCCAGAAGTTGTCGAGATAGTCATCGCGGTGCACCTCGCCGGTCACGAACTCTACGCGCGGAGCGCCGCGACCGAAGAGCGGCGGGTTGGGCTGGTCGATGCTCAGGTTCAGCGGGAAGACAGCTCCCTTGTGGACGAGCTTTGCGCCGGCGATGACACGCTCTGGTGTGAGGAGGTTGAGGCAGCCGAGCTGGTCGTCGTCGCCGAAGATGCCCCACGCGGAACCTTGAGGGGCGCCGGGCTTGACTGGTAGTTCGGAATACGAGGGCAGGTTCGTGCGGTCTTGCCCCACCGCCTAAATGCCTTCGCGGTTCCGCCACAAGCGGATTACGGCGGCGTGCTCCGCGAAGTGCTCTATGCCCGCGCCGTCGAAGATGCGGTTCGCCGTCTTACCCTCGCCGTAGCGGTCCTCCGGCACCATCATCGCCGCTTTCTTGAACGAGTCCATGCCGTGTTCAAGCTCCTCGAGGATCTGAGCGTGCTTCTTGCCCTTGGCGTGCGAGGCGAAGGTTGCGTTATACGGATCGGGGACCGTCCAGTCCTGACCTTCTGGGGCCGGCCTCTCACCGCGACTCATGCGCTCCAGCCCCCCGGCGAGTGTCCCCAGCCATCCCGTAATGTGGGCGGTGATCTCGCGCGCGCCCCACTGGCCGTCGAGCCATTTCTTATCGAAATGGGGCTCGTCGAGCCCGGCTACGGCGGAGCGGTAGTCCTCGTACGCGGCGTCGAGGCGCTGGATGAGTTGGTCTCTCGTGGACATGGCCGCCTCCTTCCTGTCTCTGAGGCATCATAGCCTACCACCAGATGAGGACGAACCGAGAGCCTAGCGGAATTTAAGTGTAGCGATTTCGTTTGGCCTCAGTTTAAATCGAACCGCGCGGTCTTCGCTCTCGACGGGCTCAGGATTCTCCTCGTTGAGGTCGATGCGTTCAACCCGCTCGAAGGGTAGCAGGAGCTGCACGAGAGCTTCGATCGGTTCCGCCGCGATGTTGTAGACCCTCGCGACAACGCCATCGCCGTCCTCCGCGAGCTTGAGCGCCGAAAGCACCACCTCCGGTGGCGCGATCTCCACTATCGAGCCGCTTAGGGCCAACGTACCCTCGCCGCGTGACGTGCGGATCGCGCGCAACGGGCGCACGAACCGATGCGCATGCGTGTACGCGTTCTCCCAGGCACCTTCATGCGGGATCAGCGAGTACTGAAATTTCGAGCGCCCCTGCATCTGCGCGCCCGGCGTGTGCATGCCCGGCCCCGCGTGTCCCCTGCGCGTCGAGAGGTCGTCCCGCGACAGCCACTCGACGCAGCGCAGCAACGTAAGTGCGATCGTGATCGTCCCGTCTGGCTCCTCGAGAGCCTCGTAGTCCGGCAGCCCGCGGTTCGCGAGCATGAAGCCGCGCTCCCCGTCACTAATGTCGACGAAAGCTCTTTGCGGGTACGTGGCGACGGGCGTCTCGAACCACGTGTCGTCGTGCTCCGCGACGCCGATGGGACGAGATACGACGCCGAAGTGCTGCTCGGCGTGCGAGCGGTCCGCGCGGATTCCGGTCGGGAAATGCACGCGCAGACGGTGGTCCCGCGCGCGGTTCTCGATCTCCGTGTCGATGTCGATACGCGCGACGCCCGGGTAGAGTGAGACGCGAGTTACGATCTCGCAATCGACGCGATCTTCGGAGCGGCCTTGCCGGTCTTTCGTAAGACTCACGGGCAGCGAGTGGGTCATGCGGACTTCGAGGGTGTGGCGGGCGGGGCCCTTTTCAAGCACGCGCACGTCCGGCGGCGCAAAGGGTAGGTCAATGGCCTCATCGCGCTGCAGTGCGTCGTACGTGTATTCGTCGCCACGTTCCCCATCGTCGATGAAGTGATTCAGGCCGCGATGGACGGCGTCTGTGCGCTTGTCTGCGATGGTCAGTGTGCCATCTGTGAGGTCGGTCGTGACGCGACAGAAGCCCGTTTCGACGGCGAGGCGTAGGGGCGCGTCATGATGCGCCCCTACGTCCGGATCGCTAGCTTCCACCCGAAACGTCCGATAGCCGAACCTAGGGACGTCCCGCGCCACGAATCCGAACACCACGCGCTCCCGCCGGTCAAGCGGCGAGTGTCCGCCACGCTCGATCACCTGTAGCGCCGCCTTGCTGCCGTCCTCCGCGACGAGCTTCGCCGGCCATTTCCCGTCCTCCACCGGCAGGCGCACAGTGCAGAAGTCCGTACGCGGCCCATTGTCTGGATTGAACACAACCACCGAATGCTCCCCCGGCCGCGCCGCGCGGCCCGCGATGTAGCGATGCGAGTCGTAGATGACAGATTCCGCGATCTGCTCGCAGCGGTTAAATCGGGCGCCGACGTCGTCATAGACGGCGTCGACCGAGCAGCCGGTGACGGAATCGTGCGGCGCGTTCTGGAGGAGAAGCCGCCAGGCGTGACGAAGCAGCCCGCGCGTCGCGCCATTGCCCGCCTGTTCCTTGTTGCTTGTTGCGTGTTCCAGCAAGCGCCTCCAGGCGCTGAGCGGCTCCGCGTAGCGCGCAAGCAAGTCTTCGCACTGTTGGTAACGCTGCTTGAGCCAGATGCGGGTCGAGAGCACGCCGGCGAGGACGTTCGACCGCTGGGAGGAGCGGAACTCGCCTTCGAGATGCGGCAGCTTCGTGTAACCGTCCTTGCCCAGCTCCCGGCGGACGTTCTCGATGAATGATGGGTAGTCGCCGTGCACCATCTCGGCGCCGTCTAACAATTCGTTCGCGCGCTTGATTACGCCGGAGAGCCCTGTGTGGGCCGGTAGGTGGTCGGTGCCGTTGGGGACGAGGACGTAGCGCGTTGTGGCGAGGGGCTCGAGGAGGCCGCGGATGTTGCTCAGCGCGCTGCGCAGAATATCGGGGTCCTCCGGCAGCGCTGGAAGCATCCCGTAGCCGTACGGGAAGTGGACGGCGAGCACCTCGGAGCCGTCGGGCGCGGCCCAGCGGAATTCCGACGTGGTGGCCTCGGCGCCCACGCCGCGCCAGATGAGGACGGAGTCGATTCCGAAGCCGCGCAGGATCGCCGGCAAATGCGCGATGTGCCCGAAGGCGTCCGGCGCGTAGCCGACCATCATCGCCCGCCCGTACGCGCGCGCCGAGCGGATGCCAGTCATCAGGTTGCGGATGTGGGCTTCCCCGCCGATGAGGAACTCGTCCGGCAGCACGTATCCGGGCCCCGCGAGCAGCCGACCGTCGCGGATGAGGCGCTCGATGTCCGCGCGCCGCTCGGGCCGGATCTCGAGGTAGTCGTCCAGCGGTACCGTCTGGCCGTCGAGGACGAAGTGGCGGTACTCCGGGTCGCGGTCGAGCAGGTCGAGGAGCGCGTCCATCATCCACACGAGTCGCGCGCGGAAGGCCTCGAAGGGTAGGTACCACTCGCGGTCCCAGTGGGTGTGGGAGACTACGACGAGGGTGCGGGCGACCTTAGAAGGCACGCGATTGTCCAAAGGGAACGTTGGCTGCAGACGAAACCGCCGTCACCCAGTCATTTCGCTCGTCGGTTCCCCACAGCGAAGTGAAAAAGTGGACTCGCTTGCCGACTTTAAAATACCAGCTGGTCGAGGTGAACAGATTAGAGATGCTTCGGTACCAAGGGATCGTAGCCGGCCCAACAGACTCGATCGCTCCCAGGTCAACGATGAGGGGCGACCACGAGAGAGTGTAGAGATAGGGTAAGAAGATTAGACGCCGGTTAGTCATATACAGCAGGCCAAGAACCTCCATCAAGAGCCGCTCTCGACCCACCATCGACTGCCTCAGCACGCTTTCTCCGGGCAAGAGCTCTAGCGAACGACTGAAAGCTTTACCCACTCGAGGCATTGCTTCGCCGCTCACTACTGTAACCACCAAACTACGCGCGGGCGCCTGCCCCACTCCGGATCCCTTCGCGGAGGTGCGCGATGCAGCGCGCGGGTGTGGTCGGCGCTCAGGATGACGCGGTGGCGGGGCCGCGGTTCACTGTTCACTATCAACTGTTCGCTATCCAGATCGGGTTCGTCATCGCCCACACCACCTCGCCGCGCTCGGGACGGCCGCGGTGTCCGCGCAGCTCCGCGCGGACGTAGCGTGTGCCCGAGACGTCGAGCGAGAACTCGTGCGTCGACTCGACCCTGTTGAGCGCGCGGATATCGATGGGGACGCCGTCGGCAATCAGCCAGAGGCGGCGGTACATGCCGCCCCGCACTTCGAGGCGGAATCGCAAAGGGCGGCCGTCCTCGCGCGGGGCGATCGTGTCGCCCATGAGCGTCTCGAAGCGGCCGTCACCGTCCGCATCCGCGGTCAGGGTGAGTTGCGTGGCGTTCGGCGCATCCGTGATGAGGACGTGGCCGGCGCGGATGGCGTCGAGGACCGAGGCCTCGGTGGGTTCGGCGTACACCCAAGTGGTGGGGTTGGCCAGGCCGTGCGGGTGGCGCGGCTCAGCGGGTGGGATGGAGTGCACGTCCGAGCCGCCGACAGCGACCACGCGCTGGCCGCTGCGGAGAAGCGAGTCCCAGCGCTCGAGCGACTCCCAGTTGTAGAAGCGCCAGGGCGCCTGCCACACCTCCATCGAGGGGTAGCCGTCCCAGCCCCGAAAGAACCAGGGTGGACCGACGGACTTCGGGTGGTTTACCGAGATGAGGCCGCCCTTCTGGAGCACGTATCGCCGGACCCTGTCGATCGATGCCTCGTCGGCGCAGCGGAAGTCGATCCACTCGCGCAAGCCCCACATGTTGGCGTGCCCCCAGTAGGTCGTCACTTCTTCGCCCGGAATGAGGACGATCGGCAGGTCTGACAGACGCTCGAGTTCCTCGAAATGCGTGCTTGTGTTGTGGTCTGTCACCGCGAGGAAATCGAGGCCAAGGCCGACGGCGTTCCGCACGATCTCCTCGACGGAGTTCAGGCCATCGGAGTGGACGGTGTGGCAATGCAGATCGCCTTTGAGCCAGTGGGCGCCGTTCTTATTCGGGGTGCTGTGTCCCGCTGCTTCGACAGGCTCACCACGAACCGTGGGCGAGGCGTCAGGACGCGCTGAACGGGACGATCGTGCTTGCTTCTCGCCGCTCGGTGCTTGCTGCTTCTCAATCGTCACCGAGACGTCGTATCGAACGCCCTCCGACTCGACGCGGTCGACACCGAGCGTGATGTTCCACTCGCCGGGAAAGAGGTCGCCGCGGATGTAGCCGGGCGTTGCGTTTTCGGGCGCGAGGAAGAACTCGGGCCTGGCGGCGCCGCTCCAGCCGCGGAAGCCGGCCGGCTGCGGAAAATCATACCCACGCGAGTCGAAGATGCCGATGTCGACGACGTTGCCGGGGCCGTTGCCGAACGGCGCTGTCACAGGATCGGAATAGCCGTATGAGACGTGAATGCGGGAGGCGTTATTGGGCACGTTGAAGGGGAGGTAGAAGTAGGGGTTTTGCCGAACCTTTTCTGCCGTTAGGTGGCCCTCAATGCGGACCGTTTCTTTCAATGCTTGGCCCCCGCTGAAACCGCGACCGCCTCCGGCCGGGTGGCTGTCAGAATAGCACAGCGTCTCGTGGGGAGCCGGGTCGCGATCAGCGTGAAGTGATGCTGAAGCGGGCGGCGCCGAAACCGGTGCTGATAGGGACGCGGCGAGTGAGGAGGCAGGGCAGCCGCGTCGAATGGAGGACGGCGTTGGCCGTGCTGCCGACGAGGCGGCTATCTAGGTGGTCGCGGCCGCGGGTTGTTAGAGCTATGAGCCCGGCGCCGCTTTTCTGCGCCGCATTCACGATCTGTCCGGGCGGATCGCCGACGGCCACGATGGTCTCGATCTCTATTCCTTCGTCCTGCAACCTCTTGGCCGCACGCGCGACGAAGAGGTTAGCCTCGTGTATCGAGGCCGCGGCACTGGTGGCGTGCGTGTGCGTCTGTCGTCCGTAGGTATCCGTCAACGGCGGAACCGCGTGGCAGACGGTAACCGAAGCCTGGAAAGCTTTCGCGAGCCCCTGGATGACGGGCAGTATGTCTCCCGAGTAGTCGGAGCGGTCTACGGCGACGAGAATCCTGTCAAGCTCGGGGACGGTCGGCTGAATGGCTGAGGCGCGCACGACGACGATCGGCCGCGTCATCTTCTCCAGAACGCGGTCGAGGACGGCGCTGATGAGCCAGCGCACTGTGCCGGAGCTGACGACAGTTAGGTCGACGTTCTCAGCTCGCTCGAGGATTGTCTGGGCAGGCTCGCCCGCGGCCACTTCCATCTTCACTGTCAGCCCTTTGTTCTTGAGCTGGTCGCGCCGGGACTGCAGGTAGGCCTCGGCTTGCTTGTAGTGAGTCTCGAAATCGCTCAGCGTAGGGTCGACCACAGTGAGCAGGTGGATTGCGGCGCCCGAGCGCTGGGCCGCTTTCTCCGCCCAGAGGAAGCCGGCCTCGGCGAGTGGGGTACCGTCGAGAGGTGCGAGGAGCTTGTTCAACATAGGGAGTATCCGTCCAAGTGGTTAAGATGCTCGTGCCCGCCCGGTGGTTACATTCGGCGGTCGACAGCGCCCATAGTAAGATTGGCTGCCGATGAGCGGCGTTATCCGCGGGGCCCGCATTCTAACTCCCGAAGAGAGCATGGAAACGGGGACAGTGGTCTTCGACGGCGCCGGTCGCATCACTGCAGTGGGCTCCGACGCGGAACCGCCACCGAGCGCCGAAATCACCGAGGGACGCGGGCTGACGTTGGCGCCGGGCTTCATTGACCTGCACGTTCACGGCGGGGGCGGCTTCTCGCTGGCGACGGAAGATTCTTCCGAAATCGAGTCGTACGCTCGTTGGGTTATCTCACGAGGTGTCACTGGCTTTTTGGCAACGGTGTTCGCCTCTGACTTTGACGAAGCGCTGGCGTTCGTAGGCGCAGCAGGATACGTGTCGGACCAGCGGCACGAAGGCGCCGCCGAAATTCTCGGAATTAACCTAGAGGGTCCGTTCGTCAACCCTCAGCGCCGGGGCGCGCTGCCGGAGTCATGGGTGCGAGCGCCCAATCCGGTGGAGCTGGCTGCACTCTCCAACGCGAGCGAGGGCTCCATTAAGCTGACGACTCTGGCGCCCGAAATCCCTAATGCGGGAAGACTGTTACAAATCGCACATCAGGACCGGATCGTAGTCGCTATCGGTCACACGGACGCTACATACGAAGAGGCTCTCGGGGCCTTTGAGGGCGGCGCGTCGCACGTCACGCACGCGTTCAACGGCATGCGTCCTTTTCACCATCGCGATCCGGGCCCGGTGCTCGCCGCCATCGACTCGCCGAACGTTACGCTGGAGCTCATCGCGGACGGCGTCCACCTCCACCCGGCCACGGTGAGGAGTATACGGCGCGCGGTTGGAACCGACCGTATTACGCTGGTAAGCGATGCCGTCGCGCCGGCGGGCCTGGATTCAGGCGTGTTTCAGCTCGGGAGTGAAAAGGCACGCCTTACTGCCGGTAGGG
>Ga0137380_10003033_pt1 | contig 14485 bp, 17 predicted proteins | sample SagtaG_17_FD_104809 | JGI IMG/M metagenome (GOLD analysis project Ga0137380, IMG submission 104809) | Vadose zone soil microbial communities from Sagehorn Ranch, Mendocino, California, USA - Sage2_L_100_16 metaG | ecosystem: Environmental > Terrestrial > Soil > Vadose zone | place: USA...
TGATCGACTCGGATCGCGGAACCCAACGAGCTCGAGATAGGTCCCGTCGGCAAAGGGTATGAGCGCGTTGTGCGTGATGCGATCCGCATGCTCGCCGCCGGGGGTGACGGTGAAGCCGCGGCGACGGTAGTCGTCGATCGCGGAATGGAGATCGCGGAAGACGAAGACGACATGGTCGAGTCGGCGAAGCATTGCGCGAATAGATACCACGAGATGAGTGTTTGCTGCGGGCCGTGCGAGGCTCGAACTCGCAAGCCTCTCGCTTAGAAGGCGAGTGCTCTATCCAATTGAGCTAACGGCCCACTGCAATTATGAAGGCGATCGGTCTCGAAAACGGACGGCATGTGCAACGCCATATGTTTCCGTTCCCATATGCCGCGCTCCTTTGCCGTCTTAGTCGCATGGCAGTTGGCACAGAGGACCTGACACTTTGCGATCTCTATGAGGATCGTCGCCCACGCGAAACCGGACTTGCACATGTAGGCCACATCTTTGCGTTTGTCGCGAAGATGATCGAAGTGGAGGACGACCGGGTCTCGCTCGCCGCATCCGACGCATGGATGGACCGCCAGGTACTGCCACATGAGTATCTGGTTCTCGTCCCCGGTTTGGTCTCTAGCCGCTCGGACGTGCGCGATGTGCTTCGCGCGATTGCGTTCGTACCAAGCGCTCTTGTACTCAGCCATGCAGCCTTTGCACCATGAGTGACGGATCCCGCGGTCTACATAGCGGAAGCCGAACTCGTCGATGGGCTTTTCGCTAGCGCAGCGGCCGCAGACCTTGGTTTCCATCGCTAGAACATGCATTCTATCGCATCACACGTGAATTAGGAAGGCCCACAAGGCCACATATGTGTCCGCACGAAACCTCTTCGCGCGGTACTTCAGTCACCTGACTTCGTCTTCTTAGCCTTCTGACCCCACCTTCTTATTTCCGCGCGGTAACGCCTCCCCAATGCGCGCGCGTTGAGTTGATGGAGATTCGGTTCGATTAGCCGCTCATCGCGTTGAGGGAGGGAAGCGGCCAGCGTCGGGGTATTCGTCGAGTGAGCGTGCGACCCGTCCGGGCCTTCGATGGGGAAGGGACATAAGGGGCCGGAGGTTCTGCATGCGCGATCCGGCACGGTTCGGCGTACTTGCACTCATTGTCATGATCATCGCCCTCGCGGTCAGCACCACACCGCGCGACGCAACCACGTTCGCCGCAAGAACACTCGACGGCAGGAACAACAATCTGGCCCATCCCGCTTGGGGCCGCGCGGGAACTCTCTACCTTCGCGTCGCGCCGACCAACTACGCCGACGGTATCTCGAGCATGGCGACCGGTCCGTCGATGCGATATGTGAGCAACCGCGTCTTCAACGATGCGGGTCAGAACATCTTCTCGAAAGACGGCATCACCCAGTGGGGATGGGTCTGGGGACAATTCCTCGATCACGATTTCGGTCTTCGCGACGAACGATCAGCCGAGAACGCTCCGATCGGCTTTGACCAGGCCGACCCGCTCGAAGCATTCGCGAACGACCTGGGCGCGATCGGCTTCGCCCGCACACCTGCCGCTCCTGGAACGGGCGTCGACATACCACGGCAGCAGGTCAACACTCTGAGCAGCTACATCGATGGATCGAACGTATACGGTGTCGACCCCAACCGCCTCGAGTGGCTTCGCGTTGGACCGGTCGACGGCGACATGTCGAATAACGGCGCGCGCCTCATGCTGACGGCTAACGACTTTCTCCCCCGCGTGGGTGACCGCGGCGATCCGTCGACCGCGCCGGCGATGGATCTCATGGGCCCGCTCGTCGGGACACCGAACCGCGCGGTGGTCGCGGGAGACGTTCGCGCGAACGAGAACATCGCCCTCACAGCGCTGCACACGCTTTTCGCGCGCGAGCACAACCGCATCGTCGCGTCCCTGCCCTCATCTCTATCCGCAGAGGATCGTTTCCAGATCGCGCGCCGTATGGTCGGCGCGGAGATCCAATACATCACCTACACGCAGTTCCTCCCCGCGCTCGGAGTCCGGCTGGAGCCCTATCGGGGTTATGACCCCACCGTGAATCCCGGACTCTCGAATGAGTTCGCCGTCGTGGGTTACCGCGCGCACAGCATGATCCACGGTGAGTTCGACACGACCGTTCCCGCCGGCACCTACAGCGACGTGCAGCTCGCCGCCTTTGCGGCACAGCAGGTCGTTGTGGAGCCCGACGGCGACCAGGTCACGCTCGAGATCCCCCTCGCCGCCGCCTTCGGCAGCCCTGATCTCCTCAAGGATCTCGGCCTTGGGCCGGTCTTCCAAAGCCTTTCCCAGCGGCAGTACGAGAACGACGAGCAGATCGACAACGCGCTTCGCAGCGTGCTCTTCCAGATCCCCAAGCCGGGTATTGCTGATCCAACGGTCTGCGGCGTGCCCGTCGTCAACCCCGACTGTTTCAGCGGCGCGAGCGACCTCGGCGCAATCGACATCGCCCGGGGCCGCGATCACGGGATGCCGACGTACAACGATCTGCGCCGGGCCTACGGACTTGCGCCGAAGACATCCTTCGTCGATGTCACCGGAGAGGCCACGCAGCGCTTCCCCGTCGATCCGTTGATCAACCCACGGGACCCGATCAACGATCCGAACATCATCGACTTTGTCGAGCTACGAGACGCGGACGGGAACCTTGTCGCTCCAGGCAGCGATGCAGCTGAGGAGGAAGTGGTCCTCGGCGTACGGCGCACCACGGTCGCTGCGCGCCTCAAGGCGGTCTACGGGACCGTCGATCGGCTCGACGCATTTGTTGGAATGGTGTCCGAGCGGCACGTGAAACACACAGAGTTCGGAGAGCTTCAACTCGCGATCTGGGCAAAGCAATTCAGCGCCCTGCGCGACGGCGACCGCTTCTTCTACCGGAACGACCCAGTTCTTCGTTCCATCGATCATGAGTTCGGCATCGACTACCGGCTCACTCTCGCGGAGATCGTGAAACTCAACACCGGCGTCACGCTTCAGCGCGACGTCTTCAAGTTCGCGGGCTAGACGAAGATCGCTCGGGAGGGGGCGAGTCGCTTCGCCCTCTCCCCTTACTCCAGACGTACCCGCGTCGTGGGCACGTCCAGGATCACCAGCTGCGTTCCGGTGATGGATGGATTGACCTCGAAGATGAGCGCGACGACGACGGATCGACCGACCGGGAAATCGATCGGCCACATGTACGAGGAGTCCGGATTCACCGCGCTCGAGTAGACGCCGCTCGTCGTGGGCTGCGCGGCGTATTGCTCACCGCTCGCCGCGGTGAGTGTGAAGTTGCTCGGCGAAAGCTGCGCTCCCGCGCGGCCGCGGTTTGTCGCGGCGATCTGCACAACCATGTACGTCCCGCGCGCTTGTGAGGCGCCGATCCGCGCCACGCGCCTCACGCTGCCGACGTTGTAGGTCCACTCGGGCGACGAGACCGCGGTGCCAACCGCCACCGTGTCCGCCGTCGGACCGCCCCCATTCAAGATCGACCGGATCGACGGAACGCTGAACACGACGATGAGAACGACGAGTGCGCCGATGATGAAGTAGCGCAGTCGCCATGCCGCACCGCCCCATTCGCGCTGCTCAGGGTCCGCGACCATGTAGCCGGATCGTGTTGTCGACGGTTCGGTTCCGATGCGGTCGCGAAGCGTTAGCGCAGGATCCTCGAGTGGCCGCGGCGGTGGCGGCGGCTCGACGACGCGCGTCGCGACCGGCGCTGCCGCTGGACGGCTCGACGCGGCCGCAGGGCGGCTCGGTTGGGGCGTGGCTCCTCTGCGAAATGGCTTGATCTCGGGGTGGTACGTGGTCGATCAGGACCGGAACGCAATGTCCGGCCGGATCAAGCCGACGAATGCGCTTCCCCCGACCCCGGTCAGCTCCCAGAGGTTCTGATCGGTCCCCGTTCGAGTCGCGAGCGGATCGCCATCGGCTTCGACGCCGCGCCGGCCGACGACGACGACGGCATACGGACCGAGCTCGGGAATGGGGTCGTGCTCATCGGCCTCTCCGAAGGACACAAAGCGGAGATACACGCCCTCGGGTGCAGCGATCCGAAGATCGGGACGCTTCGCCCCGCCAGGGTCTTGGCCGGTCGCGCGTCGAAGTTCCTGCTCGGCCTCGATCCAGCGCAGGCCACCGCCGAAGTGGTCGGCATCCTGACCATCTTTGCGATCGGCCATGAGCGATCGATCTCGGACCACGACATGCTCGAGCGGCCCCACCGGCGGAAGCTCTCCGTCCATTGGCTCGCCCTCGGTGAAGAACGTCACATAGAGACCGGGTTCCACGCCGAGAAAGCCTAGGGCGACTCCGAGTATCTAGTCCATGACCGCGTCCGCTTCGATCTCAACCTTCCACCGAGGATCGAGCATTCCGACGATCACCACCATCGTGGAGGCCGGTCGGATCTCGCCGAACACGGCGCCGTGCGCGCGGCTGACCGCATCCGCGTAGCCGGCATCGGTCAGGAACATCCTCGTGCGGACCACCTGTTTGGGTGATGCGCCCGCTTCCGCGAGGGCTTCGACAATGATCTCGAGGCAGCGACGGGCCTGGATTTCAGGGTCGGGGTCGCACGAGCCGTCGGGCCAGATCGGCGCGGTTCCGGAAACGTAGACGTTGGGGCCAACGCGGAGCGCCCGACTGAAGCCGATCGACGGCTCGTATTTGGAGCCGGACGAGACCCTCTGCCGATCGCTCATCGGCATGAGAATAGAGTGGGAGAAGAGTGCCGAACGACGCTTTTATCGATGAGCTCTGGCGCACCGCGCGCGAGCTATTCATGCCGGATCACCCCTGGTTCAAGGGAATCGTGGAGCATCGTTGGACGCGCGAGCAGATCGTCCTTGGTGAGATCCAGCACTACCTTCGCGTCCGCACGAATCCGATCTTCTTCGGGTACATCGTCACGAACGTCGCGAGCGAGCGGAACTACGCGCTCATGGACATCGTGATGGAGAACTTCATGGAGGAGCTCGGCGGAGAGAAGACGCACGTCGACATCATGTTGCAGATGCTCGACGAGGCGGGTATTTCGCGCGAGGAGGCCGACAAAGCCGATCCCGCGCCGGGCACGCTCGCCGCGATCGAGATGATCCGGTCAGGCTGCCAGAACCGCTCCGCGCTCGAGGGCATCTCGCTCCTTTCGTTCGTCGAGGCGATGCACGGCGGCCCCGACGGTGCCGCCGCGCGTGTGTTCAAGGAGCTCACCGGCCATTACGGCTTCTCCCGTCGCGCGGCCGCGACATACGAGCTCCATGCCGAACAGGACACCGGACACGGCGATCGGCAGATCGAGGCGATCCGCCGCTACGCAACAGACGACGAGACCCGCGAGAAGTGCCGCCGCGCCGTGTATCTCGGTCTCAACGCGTTCAACTTCGAATGGGACGGTCACGTCCAGGCCATGACCGGGCAGCGAACCTCGTACTGGGCCGGTAAGACCGGCAAGCTCGAGCTCCGACATCCCGAGGTGCGCTTACCAGCGAAGGTGTAGTGGGAACGCTCGGGCGTGCCGGTTGTATTGACTACGGCATGAGTTATCGGCTCGCCGTCGTTGTCATATCCGTCGTCCTCGCGGGCGTTTCCTGCGTTCCGACCGAGATGTCCGCCTACCGGCGGACGCCTGGACCGACGAGCGGAGGCGCGGCGGCGTCCGGTGCGGCCGTCGGCATCCAGCGGGACCCCGCGGATCTTCCGGTGCTTCCCGGAGAGAACGCGGTCATCTCCGCGTTCGCGCGCGCCGGTATGCCGGTGCGAATGATCGGCGCTTCAAAGTTCGAGGGCATGCTGGGCTCGATGCGACCGGCGCGCGTCTTCACCGCCGCGACGACATGGGGAGCGGGAGGCGCCGACGTTTTGTTCCTCGATGAGCCGATCGGCGATGTCCGCGTGTGCACCACGCCTAGCACGGTCCCGCGGTGGACGATCAACACGATCTTCGTCAACGGCCGGCAGGTCGACCGATCCGAAGCTGGCCAACTCGTGCTTTTCTCGGTCGGACAGGGCCATTTCGTCCAAGCCTGGGACGAGAGGACAAGCGACGCGCTGAGACAGGGTCTCGGGCTAGACGCTGCGCGCTGCTAGCTAGAGGGGCCAATCCCTCGGGAGCGCGGCGCGCAGCTTCTTGTATTCGGGATCGTTCGCGTACTTCTTCTTGAAGGTCTTTACTCGTTTGAGAAGATCGTCCCCATCCACTTCGAGCACGTTGGAGACCATACCCGTGGTCTCTTCGAAGCCGAGGCTTCAGTTGCCGCGTCAGCCTCGCATGCGCTCCATGATCGTGCGCTCTTCCTTGTCCACAGCGAAAGCCTAGACCCGAGAATCCGCGACTTTCTGGGTTGTGACGACGACCGACTGACCGGCGAGCGGCTCGCCTTTCGGACCAGCGGTGACACGCACGCGCGCGAGCAGTCGCCACGTCTGGCCCTCGCGAAACAGCAAGATGAGGAACGGGTTCTCGACGATGGTCCCAGGCGATTCGCTGAAGCGCACCGGCAGGGCAACAAACGTCGCAGCGCCCGGAGCGAGATCTCGGTCGACCGGCGTTCCGGGTGTTCGAAACTGCGAATGAGGGTGCTGGGCGCTCAAGAGGCGGATCGGCTGATCGCCGTCGTTCGCGAGCCGCCACCGCACGATCCAGCTCCCGGGCATTCCTTCGGTCGTGAATGGCTCGACGAGGACGCGGGGGCTGCCGCTAATAGCCGACAGAAGGGGCGGGCGAGCCCTGGCCGCCACCGCCGTTACCGCAGGCGGCTCCGCCGACGGCGGCGACGATGACGATGACCAGAAATGCGACGACCATCTTTCGCATCAAACGACCTCCTTGATCTTCATACGAACTGCGGCATCACGTCCGAGGCGAACGCCTCGAGGGCATCCCAGTCGTACGGCCCCTCGCGAAGCGCGATGTTCACGCGATACGCACCCGCCTTGGCGTAGGACGCGACCACGTCCGCCGCCCCGCGCGATGTCCCGCGCAGAAACCCGGTCATCCCGCGTGGGTCCTTCGACCAGTGCCTCTGATAGAGCTCTTCGTGGCGCTCCGCCCCAGCTTCGTCGGCGCCCATGTAGAAGCCGACGTTGATCGTGCGCGCGATCGATTTGGGATCGCGGCCAACCTTTGCGCACCACGCGTCGAGCACCTCGCTCTTGCGCTTCCATTCGGCCGCCGGAAGATACGGCGCGTTCCAGCCGTCGGCGAAACGCGCCGCCGTTCGGAGAGTCCGCTTTTCTCCAGCGCCTCCGATCCAGAGCGGCAAGCGTTTCTGGAGCGGCTTTGGATTATTGGGGGCGTCCACGAACTTGTAGTGCGCGCCGCTGAAATCGGCGCGGCGGCGATCGAACAGGAGACGCAGAGCCCCCGCGTACTCCTCGAGCTGGTCCTCGCGCTCGGCGATGGATGGGAACGGAATGCCGTATGACGCGAACTCGATCTCGTCCCATCCCGCGCCGAGACCGCAATCGGCGCGTCCGTTGGAAAGGTGATCGATCGTGCTGAGCGCCTTCGCGAGAACGCCAGGGTGCCGGTACCCGACGCAAAAGACGAGGCAGCCGACCCGGACCTTCGTCGTCTCGACCGCCGCGGCGGATAGCGTTGCGATCGATTCGAAGCAGTCAACATCCCCGCCTTGCGGCGGTGTCTCCTGGAAGTGATCCGACACGGAGAACCAGTCGAACCCGCGCTCATCGGCGAATCGCCAGAGGCGCCGCATCTCATTGAGCGGTCCGCCGAGGTGACCGATGTGTATCCCGAACCTAGTTCCCGTGGCCCGATTATGGGTAGCCGGGCGGGCCGGGAGAGTATTGCTTGGGTGGATCCGTCGGCTGATTCGTCCCGAGCGCCGGGTTCGCCGTCGCCGGAGCCGCGGACGTGTAGGGACCGCCGCTGCCCGCGCCGCCGCAGGCCACAAGCGCGAGACCCCCGAGCAGAGACGCGAGGAAGAGCGCGCGAACCATCGTCATGTTTTGAAGACCTCCTGCTAACGTGAGTACGGGCGGGAGGCCGCGACGGATATGGGTAGTTTTGGTGTCTTCTTTGTCATCTTCGTACTTCTCGTCCTGGCGCTCGCGAGCCTTGGCTTCGCGCTCGCGGCGGCCCGCGCCGCGAGCCGGCCGCGGCCGGCCCTTCCGGCGAACTGCGGCGACTGCGTCTTCATGATCCCGCGGGCGAAGGTATACAAGCGCGAGACCCTCGAGGATCTCGACGGGGTCGTCCACTATCTCTGCCAGCAGCGGTGGATCGAGATCACCCCGTACTCACCGCGATGCGAGCTCGGGAAGAGCAAGACCCGAACGACGACCGTTCCGACCTGAAGTTAGCCTTCCGGGCGTGACCAGCTTCGCGGAGTTCGATTCGTATGTGCGCGCCCGCGAGCGCGAATACATCGACGAGCTCAAGGTCCTGATCCGGCAGCCCACCGTGTCAGCGCAGGGGATCGGAGTTCCGGAAACCGCCCGGATCGTCCTTGACCGTACGAAGAAGCGCGGCGGTATCGCTGCCGAAGCGCTCGCTGTCGACGGCGGACCGCCGACGATCGTCGGCGAGACGGGCCGCGGCGAACGCACACTGCTTATCTACAACCACTACGACGTCCAGCCGCCCGATCCGCTCGACGAATGGTCGACGCCGCCGTTCGAGCCGACCGAACGGGATGGCTTTCTCTACGGCCGGGGCGTGTCGGACAACAAGGGCAACCTCCTCGCGCGACTCCAAGCGATCGAGGCATACCGCGCAACGGTCGGCGAGCTCCCACTCCGGATCCGCGTGCTGTACGAGGGGGAGGAGGAGAGCGGCTCCGCCCACCTCGCCGCGTTCGTTGCCCGCTATGGCGATCGTATCCGCGCCGACGGCTGCATCTGGGAGGCGGGCTACAAGGATGCCGCCGGTCGGCCGACCATCTCATGCGGTCTGAAGGGAATCGCCTACGTCGAGCTTCGCGTGCGCGGCGCTAACAAGGATGCCCACTCCTCGCTAGCGACGATCGTCCCCAACGCCGCATGGCGGCTCGTGTGGGCGCTCGCGACCCTGAAGAACCCGCACGACGAGATAACCATCGACGGATTCATGGACGCGGTGCGGCCGCCGACCGCCGCCGACCGCGAGCTCCTCGAGCGGCTCCCGTTCGACGAGCAGGGCATGCTACGGATCCATGGGATCAAGCGGTTCGTTCGCGGTCTCGAAGGTTTCGAGCTCAGGAAGAAGCACTTCTTCGAACCGACGTGCACGATCTGCGGCATCGTGTCGGGCTACACCGGCGCAGGTTCGAAGACCGTCCTGCCCGCCGTGGCGAGCGCGAAGATCGACCTTCGCCTCGTGCCCGATCTCACACCGGAGAAGGTCATCAAGCTTCTGCGCGCGCACCTCGATCGGCGCGGTTTCGACGACGTCGAGATCGTGCCCGGGCATGGCGAGCCACCATCGCGCTGGCCGACGGACTCCCTGACGGCCAAAGCGGCGGTTGACGCGTGCCGCGGCGCTTACGGCACCGAACCGGTCGTCTACCCGTTGCTCGCAGGCTCGGGGCCGATGGCCCAGGTGTGCGACACGCTCGGGATACCCGTCGCGGGCTTCGGCTCGGGGAATGCGGCTTCGGCCAATCACGCGCCGAACGAGAACATCGCGATCGCCGATTACATCGATCACATCCGTGCGTTCGGGCGTTTCCTTCACACCTTCGCGGGCGGCGCCCTGGCTTGAACCCCGGCGAGCGGCGACGCCTCCTCGGTCTGCTCGGATTCCTCACTTTCAACGCGGTCTACGTCGGGGTCGTGATGGCTCCGGTGCTCACGCAGATCGCGAACGAGTTCAGCATCACCACCGGGACGGCGGGGCTGGTCGTCGCCGCCTACGGCGCGCCCGGCATCGTGGTCGCGGTCCTCACCGGACCGTACTCGGACCGTTTCGGCCGAAAGCGATTTCTGGTGACCGGGTCGCTGATCATGGGCATCTTCACGCTGCTCAGCGCGTTCGCGACCAGCTTCGGCGTTCTCGTCGTCATGCGGATCGTCGCGGGGGTCGGCGGCTCTGTGATCTTCCCGAACGTCACCGCGACGGTCGGTGACAACTTTCCGTATCGCGACCGTGGAAGCGCGATGGGCACGGTGATCGGACTGAACACCATGGCGAGCGTCATCGGCGTTCCGCTTGCCGGCATCCTCGCCGAGGCGACCAGCTGGCGCGTGTCGGTCGGGCTCGTCGGGCTGCTCTCCATCGTGGCGGCGCTCGTGCTTCTCTGGAAGCTCCGCCCGGCTCAGACTCCACTCAGCGAATCCGCGATCCGCGATATGTACCGCTCGATCGTGACGAACCGGTCGGCGCTCGGCGCCATCGGGTCGAGCTTCCTCGGAGCGCTCTACTGGTTCACCTGGGCGACGTACATCGTCGTGTTCTTCGAGAGCGCGTTCGGGCTATCGCAGGGTGTTGCGTCGATCCTCGCGCTGACCCAGGGGCTCGGGGTTCTGTTCGGGAGTCAGCTCGGAGGTAGGCTCGGCGCGCGGATCGGGCACAAACCGATCGTCGCGGGAAGCGTCGTCCTCTCCGGCGTGCTGCTGTTGCTGCAAACCAATCTGACCTTGCCTCTACCGGCCACGGCGGTCCTGAATCTCCTGCTCTCGGCGGTGATCGGGGCGCGCTTCGCATCGAACACGACGCTTCTCACCGAACAGGTGCCCGAGGCGCGAGGCACTCTGCTCGCGGTCTCGGCGTCGGTGACGAGTGCGAGCATCGTCGCCGGCGCTGCGATCGGGGGAGTCTTGATCGATGGTCTGGGGTTCTGGGCGCTCGGCGCATTCTGTTTCGCGGCGGCCGTCTTCGCGGCCCTCGTCGTCCGGATATTTGTTCGCGAAGAGCCCATTGACCTCGAGATCGCACCCGCGGTCTGAATGAGCGCCGCATCGTTGCCCAACTGTTACGCCAAATAGCCGTTTGAACGCCTGCTCGGCATGGCACCTGCCCGTACATGTGTCACTCGGAAAAGGAGCAGGCCATGGCACGGAAAGCTGGCGGCGGCATGACCGTCGCCGAAGCGGGACGAATGGGTGGCCGACTGGTCAGCGAGAAGTACGGTCCGGAGTTCTACGAGAAGATCGGAAAGAAGGGCGGATCCAGCACCGCCAACAAGTACGGGCCCGAGTTCTTCGGCCGCATCGGCAAGAAGGGTGGCCGAGCGGTCACGGCGAAGTACGGAGCCGGACACTTCGAGCGCATCGGTCGGAAGGGTGGCCAGAAGGTCGCCGACCTCATCGAACGCGCCAAGTCACTCGAGTCAGCCGAGGAAGAGAAACAGCCAGCAGAAGCGACGCCCGCCGAATAGCTCGGGCGCGTCGTCGACGGCGTACCTTGGTCCCTTGATGGACCGGAGGGAGCTGGGAGCGGGGACGCGCGTCGTGCGTGCTGCCCGCTCGCTCCCCCCGGGCCAAGGCCAGCCTGTCGTTCCCCCTCTCGTGCAGAGCGTTGCCTTTGACTACGGCTCTGCTGCCGAGCAGGACGCGGTCTTTGGCGGTGAGCGACCCGGTTACGTCTATGGGCGCTACGGCACACCGACCACCGCCGCGCTGGAGTCCGCGATGGCCGAGCTCGATGGCGTCGAAGCGGCGACCTGCTTCGTCACCGGTATGGCGGCGATCGCGGCGGCCGTGGACGCGTGCGCGATCGCGCGCGGCGGACGCGTCGTCGCTCAGGAAGACTGCTACGGGCAGACCCGGGCGCTCTTCGAAAGATGGACGCGCGAGCGGTCGGCGGACATCGTCTTCCTCGACACGACCGATCACAATGCCGTCGAGGCCGCGCTCCGAACGAAGCCGACCACGCTCCTCTACGCGGAGGCGATCGCCAATCCGTTGCTCAAGGTGAACGACGTGGCCGCGCTCGCTCGGCTCGCCCACGAGAACGGTGCCAGCCTCGCCGTGGACGCGACCTTCGCGACGCCTGTTCTCTTCCGCCCCGCGGCGCTCGGGGCGACGATGGTCATTCATTCGCTCACCAAGTACGTGAACGGCCACGGCGACGTCATGGGCGGCTCGGTCGGCGGCTCGGCAGAGCTGGGCCGTGCGATGCGCGACCGCACCATCCTGGATGGCGCGTACCTGCCGCCGCACGAGGCCTGGCTCGCGATCCGAGGAATGCGCACGCTCGCTCTCCGCGTGAGGCGCCAGTGCGAGAGCGCGCTCGTCGTGGCGCGGCACCTCGCGAAGCACCCGAAAGTCGCGCGCGTTCGCTATCCGGGTCTCGAGGACCATCCCCAGCACGAGGTCGCGACGCGCCAGTTCGGTGGACTGTACGGAGGCGTCGTGTCGTTCGTCCTTCGAGACGACACCAAGCCCGCCGCCTTCCGTTTCCTCGACGCTCTCGAGCTCGCGGCGTCCGCGACGACGATCGGCGACCTCTTCACCGAAGTGCTCTACCCGCCCATCTCGTCGCACCGGCGCCTCCCCGCGGAAGAGCGCAAGCGCCTCGGCATCACCGACGGCTTCCTGCGCATCTCCGTGGGCATCGAGGACTCGCACGACATCCTTTCGGATATCGACCGCGCCCTTGACCGCGTCTAAGCCGCTACCCCGCGCCATCGTTTTCAACTGCCACATCACCGGCCTCGCGGTCGCGCGCTCGCTCGCGGCGAAGGGCGTGGACGTGATCGCGCTCGATCCCGATCCGCGCGGCCTTGGCCAGGCGTCGCGCGCGGTGACGCAGCGGCACAAGTGCCCCAACCCGCTCGAGGACGAGCGCGGATTCGTCGAGTACCTGTTGGATAACGCGAAGCGGTTCGGCGAGGGCGCCGTCCTCTTTCCGACGAACGACGAATGGGTGATGGCCGTCGCGCGCTACCGCTCGCAACTCGAATCGTGCTACCGGATCCCATTCAGCGAGCTTGGCGTGATCGACGCGGTGCTCGACAAGCGCCGCCTCTACGCCGACGCGCACCATCTCGGTATCCCGATCCCAAAGACGTACACGCTGAACGATCCGAAGGCGACGGCGAAAGACATCCGCTACCCGGCGATCGTCAAGCCCGCCGAACAGAGGCGCTTCTATGACCGGTTCGGCGTGAAGGTGTTCCGGGCCGAGAACGCGACAGAGCTCGTGCGGTTCGCGCGCGAGGCCGCGGATCTCGCGTGCGTCGCGCAGGAGATCGTCGACGTGCCGGCCGGCGGCTTCTACTCGTTCTGCTCGTACGTCGCGCCCGACGGCGAGGTCCGCGGGGCATTCGTCGGGCGGAAGCTCGAGCAATATCCAGAGGGCTTCGGCACCGGATGCCTCGTCATCGGAGAGCAGGTTTCAGAGATCGTCGAGCGCGGAAGCGCGATCCTGAAAGCGTTCGGGTACCACGGCATCAGCGAGGTCGAGTTCATTTGGGATCCAGCGCGCAAGGAACATCTGCTCCTCGACGTGAACCCACGGGTCTGGAAATGGGTCGGGTTGCCGATCGCGAGCGGCGTGGACCTCCCGTGGCTCGCGTACAGCGAGGCGATCGGCCAGCCGGTGCGCGCCGGCGAGCCGCGCGACGGCATGCGTTGGATCTATGAGCGCGATTACGCGCTGCTCGCACAGTCGCGCCCGCTCTTTCCCGCGACCGGCGAGGTGGTGAATGCGGTCTGGGACCCCGACGATCCGGGCCCGTTCGCGCAGCTGATCCTGAACGAGGGACCAGCGGGGAAGTATTACTGCGCCTGCTAGCGGCGCTCCGCGCGCCTTGGAGGCGGCCCCGCTAGCCTCAGCGCGTGCGTTTCGGGTTCTGGATGCCCGTCTTTGGGGGATGGCTGCGCAACGTCGAGGACGAGGGCATGCCCGCGACCTTCGCGTACCAGCGCGAGCTCGCCCAGCAGGCGGATCGCACCGGATGGGACGTCACGCTCGTCGCCGAGCTCAACCTGAACGACATAAAGGGACCAGACGCCGACTGCCTCGAGGCCTGGACCACCGCTGCGGCGCTCGCTCCCCTCACCGAGCGCCTCGAGCTCATGACCGCGGTGCGGCCGAACTTTCGGTTGCCCGCGCTCGTCGCGAAGGAGGCCGCGACCATCGATCAGATCTCCAACGGCCGCTTCACGCTGAACGTCGTGAGCGCATGGTGGGAGGAGGAGAGCAGCGAGTACGGTGGAGCGTGGGTAAAACACGACGAACGCTACGCGCGTACGGAAGAGTTCCTGGCAGTTCTCAAGGGAATGTGGACCAAAGACCAGTACACGCTCGAGGGCCGCTATTACACGATCAAAAACGCGCGACTCGCGCCGAAACCCGTGCAGAAGCCATGGCCGGTCCTCTACGCGGGCGGCGAGTCACCCGCAGCGAAAGATCTCATTGCGCGCGAGTGTGACGCCTATCTGATGCACGGCGATCCGTCGGAGGCGCTCGCCGTCAAGATCGAGGACATGCGCGCGCGTCGCGCGAAGCACCCGGAGCTGCCACCGCTGCGGTTTGGTGTCGCGGCCTACTCGGTCGTACGGAATACCGACGCTGAAGTGAAGAAGGAGATCGCGCGCATCA
>Ga0137380_10003044_pt1 | contig 14463 bp, 20 predicted proteins | sample SagtaG_17_FD_104809 | JGI IMG/M metagenome (GOLD analysis project Ga0137380, IMG submission 104809) | Vadose zone soil microbial communities from Sagehorn Ranch, Mendocino, California, USA - Sage2_L_100_16 metaG | ecosystem: Environmental > Terrestrial > Soil > Vadose zone | place: USA...
GCGAACGCACGCCAGGCAACGAGGCCTTCAGGCAAGCCACTTTCTGCTAGCCCTTCTGTCCTATATTCAGCTCGTGCAGGCCTCAATATGTGGACTGGCGGCGCTGGCTTCTGCTCTAAGAGCGTTGCGATCTGGCCAGCCAGGTCACTCACCTGCTTTTCCAGTGCCTCTACACGAGCCGTGATATCCTCATCTCGCCCTGGTAAAAGGTGTGTAGACGAATGCTCCTCAGTAACCCGCTCAACTTCTGAGAGAGGGATAGCAAGCCGATTTTGCTTGATATGCATTGCTTCCATTTTTCCCTCATCAATCCATCGTCTCACTGTTTTTTCATTGACACCGATCCTGCTTGCTGCTTGCGTTGCAGTAAGATACTGCTCAAGTGTCAATTCCTTATCAGGATTGTGAACGGTGTTGTAGGGCGGCCGGTGCTGTATGATGAGGGCCTTTTCTGCGAGTTCCCATACCCAATCCATACGTTTGTTCTTCTTCCGAAAGGCCTTATAGTGCTCAGGGGAATACTCTCTTGCAATGGCTTGGCACTCATCCAGGCTCAAAATCTCCAGGGCCCATTGTAGCGAATCGGGAAACTGTTCTCTGATTGCTTTTCCAATGGGAGTGCTATTAGAAGGCATGAGATGTTGCCGCAGGCGTTCAAGAGGTGTAGATGAGACACCAACATAGAGCACGGTTTCTCCATTGCGATAGAGATAGAGGGCATGCCCGGTTGTATTGTTTTGCCGTGCCCATGCCTCTTGTAAAGTGAGTTTTATCATCGTCTTTCCTCTGTACGGATAATAATACGGACATTAATACGGACATTTTAACATGAACGTTCGGACATTGATACGGGCGATAGTACGGATATCCCTTTTTTCGCGTTGAGAGGCGATTCTGGCGGCGCAAAAAATCAGATGAGCAATCATAGCGATTCCCCTCAAAAATGCGATTGTTGCCTCTTGTAGAAAGCTATAGAAGTATGTTATGCTTATGGCATCCTCATGATAGGAGTTGATTTTTATGGAGACGTTACGAAACTTGAGACTTGAGGCCGGGTTATCCCAAAATGCGCTGGCGAAACTGGCCAGGGTAGACCGGCTCACGGTAGATCGTGCGGAGAATGGGCAGCCGGTGCAGGATACCAAGGCCTATGCCATTGTGCAAGCCCTATCACAAGCGTTAGGGCGTCAGCTCAATATGGATGATGTTGAAGGATTGAACATTCTGTAGCGCGGCTTCTGTAGTGTGTTTGTTCGCTGAAAAATGCGACAAAAAGCGGAACATCCGACCCTCAATTATTCCCGAAAGGATTACGCAATGTCCCGTTTCACCAATTCTATCTCCTCAGGCGCGGGGCGTCTATGGAACAGTTGGTCAACTCATCGGGTGAAGGTAGCAGAAGCCCGAGCGAAGACTCCTCCGGAGGAGCAACCCGACGCCCTCGACTTTGAGGCCGAAAGCCTCACCTTTGCGGAGCGCGTCAAATGGGTCTATGGTGAGGTTGTTGGGCTGCTTGCACCCTTCATCCTGGCCACAATCCTGAGCCTGTCAAACGGCTACTTCTTCGCAGGCCTGCGCGACCCGTCCCTCAACTTCCTCACCATCCTGGCTTACGTTGGAGGCGCAACGCTTGAGTCTATCGGACTCTACAGTGTGTATACACTCTCGTATGCTGTAAAACGAGGCCATAGGCGAGCAGTCGTGTTCTCCCTCATCGCATTTTTGTGCATGGCTTGCATTTCGGTGGTTGCCCAACTCGCATTTTTGAAGAGTGATCTGGCCTTGTCAGTGCCACAGGGGACCATCAAAAATGTTCCCATTCTGTCTATCCTGGTGGGAGCCTACGGCGGGCGCGAAAATGATGTCTTTTTCATGTTTAGGGCTGCGGGCTACCACGTTGGAGAAATCATTGTTGCGCTTCTGCTCTTGCAGAGAAAAAAGTCCTACAAGAAAATCCTGGCAGAGAAGCGAGAACGCCAGCAGATGGAAATTGAGGCGCAACAAACGCAACTCTTCCTTGACTTTCAACGCGCTTTTGCTAATGGGTTTGTTGAGTTTATGCAACGACGCATGATAGCCCCTGGCTCTATCGCGATTGCAGAACTGACAGAAAACGAGGCAGAAGGTGAGGGGCGCAACCCTTTAGAACTACCGAGCCTCAACGGTCGAAAAAAGAAGTAGGCCGTAAGAGAACCGAGGCACAAGCGAACAGGGTGAGGCGCTACCGGAAGCGACATAAAAAATGGCCTCCCTGGCTATCGAAAGATGAACGCTACTGGTATTCTCACCATCTGGAGAATGTGTGAAACAATCAAGAGGACAGCAATGTACATCGTTTACTCGCTGATTGACCCCAGAGATCACAAAGCCCGGTATGTCGGTTGTAGCGCCGACCTCTACGCAAGGTTTCTGCAACACTTGCGGTGCGATGGAACGAACGTTCAGAAGGATATCTGGATACAGGACCTACGCAAGGCGGGGTATCTGCCCATTGTGCAGACGCTTGAGCAGGTAGAGGCACATGAGCAAGCCAAGGCCAGAGAGGACTATTGGATGCATCACTACCTCTATCTGGGAATGCCTTTACTGAACGTCGTTCTCCCCGCTCCACACAAGAGGGCAGAAACAGGCCAGAAAGTAGGCAGAAAGCGCACTGAGGCAAAGAGCAACCGTGTCAGGCGCTACTACAAGCGGTATGGGCGGTTGCCTTCCAACTTGACGGAGGATGAACGATTTTGGTATTCACACCATATGGAGGAAGTGTAAATGGACATCGAAAAGATTGCAACCGACCGCTACAGGGTCCGGGCGCACAATCAGATCATCACGTTGAGTAGCCAGGACCTGCTCGAGCTGATGGCGTATGGCCAGCTCCATGCATCGGAGTTGGAACAGGAAGCGAAGGCGGCGATCAGAGCCGATATGCAAGCAAAAGGCTGGCCGGTTGATGATGATGGCTGGTCGGACAGGCTAGCCATGAGAGGCTATTAGAAAGGACATACACCCATGACAGAGAACAAACATATAGAGGCCTTGCGGCAAGCGCTCGCGCAGCAACGCAAGTATGAGGCCGAAAACTGGCCCTTTGTTGATGAGAAGAATAAGCCAACAGGGACCGGCGAGAGCATCACCTATCACCTGGCATCGCTCTATCAATGGTCGCCTGGGTATGTACTGACTCTTCCGCCTGAACAGCGAGACGAACGGCTTAAGGAGATATGGCGCTCGTTCTCAATCGCCGGCGACATTATTCATCGATACGAATCGGCAGCTATGGCCTTGCTAGAGGATGAGGACACCCGCAAGTACATGGAGCATCACTATCTTGGAGGGGAGTAAGGTGCTATAATCGTAACAAGAAAGATGTTACGATTAGCAAGAGGTGAGCCATGATGATTGACGCACCACCAGCACTGTGTAAGCATTGCCACACGAATCCAGTTCCACAGGGGCGAGGCCCTCAGAGACGGGAGTACTGTGGTGATGCTTGCAAACAGGCTGCATGGAGGGAGAGGGAAGCCGAAAAGCGTTATGCAACAATCAGACCTCGTTTTGCCGGTTACACACCTCAGACCCAGGCCATACTTGAGGGCATCATGCGGACACATGAAGATGTGCTAGAGCAGGTGCTCGCAGCGCTGGACGCTGAAAGGCCGGACAGACCCTTCAAGGCATGGCTCCGGAGTCAACGCGGGCGGGGCAACCCTATAGCAGAGTTTGCAGTGAAAGCCTGGGCGGATCCGCAATTTCCAGAGCGGGGCACGGAGGCAAGCTATCGTGAGTACGTGAAAGCTCACACATTGCCCTATGGGATATATAGCAATTTTGAGGGAGGGCCAGGCCTGCACAACGCCTGGTTGAACTTTGCAGAGGGGGAGAAGCAATCGTAACAAAGTGATTGTTATGGGTAGCGTGCGAGGCTCAAGAAAGTGAGGAAACGCCAGCCGATTGAAAATCACGAGCTGACCTGGCCAACAAATTTTGTGCTCAAAGCGTTCCGAGCTGGCCAGCCGATTTTCAACGGAGTGATGAAAGTTACCAAATCCTATTCCAATAGCACGCCTTCATTTGCTATGGCGTTGTCTTTGATATAGCGGAGTGGTGTCTGGATGTTACTCCATCCACCAGCTTGCTTGAGTCGCTCAAGAGGTGTCCCATGCCTGGCGGCCCGCGTTGCCCAGGAATGCCGACAGTCATGCGGGCTCATTCCGGCTATCCCCACCAGCTCGCCTATGGTGCGTACACGTTCCTGCACGCTGATGATGGCCAGGTCAAACAACACTGCTTGTTTCGCCGGGAGTGTTGGCAGATAGGCCCTCGCCGCAGCCAGGGTATCATCCGTCAGGCGGTCATTTTGGGGCTCATCGACTTTTGGCCGATAGAAGGTGAGCAGTCGCCCGCGCAGGTGAACCTGGTTTCTCTTGAGGAGAACGATTTCCCCGACACGCAAGCCATGATCGAGAAGCAGACACATGAGCAGGCTATCACGCTTTGCCAGACTGCCGGTCGCCGGGTGTTTGAGCTTATACAGCAGCTCCACCGGAATATCAACGGCCTGGGCCTTCTTATACCCGACGCGGGAGACTTCACGCCTGGCATCAATGTTTCTGGCCTGCTTGCGCCCGATGCCCTTCACTCCCTGGATGTGGGTATGCGTATCCACATCGAGAAACCCCGACGCGTAAGCCAGGTGGCAATAGGCTTTGACGGTGGCCAGCCTCACATTGATACTACCGATGGCATAGCCTTGCAGCTTCTGCCATTCAATGAACGCCTCAAGGAGGCCCGCGCCGATTCCTTGCCAGGCAGAGAGATCAGTGTACAGGTCGCCCGCATGCACACCGACACTGTGCAAAAACCTCCCAAAGGTCAGCAAGTCAGTTTTCTGTCGCCTGATGGTTTCATCACGGAGGCCCTCTTGATAGCGCGTCAACCTGGTCGCTTTGCTGTATGCATCGGCCATGGTGGACACATCAGAGAGTCCCGCTCCGGATCGCTGAATGATTGCCTTGGTATTCTCGGTCATGGGTCACCAGCCTTTCAGTTTTTTTGTTCGCCCGCGCTCTCTCAGCAAGCGCTATAATGGATTATCTGAACTAATCCATTATACGCCTTGCTTGCCAGAATGTCAACAAAAAAGCGCACTCCCAACGAGAGAGTGCGCTTTGCCTGCCAGGTGACTGTTATGCTTGCGTGCGAATCTTGCGCCCGTTTCCAAAGTGGTCTCGCAACTCGCGCTTGCGCCCCTCACCCATGGCCTGCAAGAGCGCCTTCTGGATTTGTGGCAGTTGCAGGTAGAGGGAAAGCAAGTACAGCTCTTCAGGGTTGAGCGTTGCATGATCATAGGTATCCTGGGTCGCATCCTCGCCCAGATGCTCGGCATCGACTACTGTCAACCATCCATCCTCTGTCACATCGAAGGTGTGCATGGTGGTCTCGAAATCGGCAATGATGCGATAGAGTTGCTCCATGGTCTTGTGGTAGCGGGAAAAAGGGATGAGGTAGTAGTCTTCACCAAGCAGCACGTCTTTCGGGCCGCTCGGTGTATCGATGGTGATGAGCTCACCTGCTGCCCTGGCTTCTTCCCTCTCCCAGGCCTCTTGTGCATCTGTCATCTGTTCCATGTGTTCCATTGTTCCTTTCATCAAATCATCCTTCATCAAATCATCAATCAATCAATCAATCAATCGTGGTATTCATCATCCTAAACGGTCGAGTACTGATTTGCTCAATAACCTCGCCTGCTGTGAACGGACCGCGCTCAAGTAGACCGTCGAGGTCACAGTGATGTCAGCATGCCCCATGAGCCTGCTCAGCATGTGGATGTCGCCGCCCTGGGTCAGGTGAAGGCATGCAAAAGTATGCCTGAATTTGTGCGCATAACACCGCTCAATGTGTGCTCGCTCCCCTAACCTGGCGAGCATCTGGACCAGGCCGTTCCTGGTCAATGGTTCATACTGCAAGCCAAGAAAGGCACGTCTTTCTTTGACAGGGACGTTTGCAGCAGCGTTCCAACCGGTACAATCTGGGCCAGGCGCAAGCCGGTACTTCTGCAAGTAATTCGAGAGAGCGGCCAGAGCTGTAGTCCCTAAACCTACCTCACGCTGCTTGCTTCCTTTGCCTATCACTCGAATGTATGGCTGCAGCGAGTCCAGGTAACAGTTCTCCAGCGTCAACCCACACAATTCACCAGCCCTGATTCCGGTATCCAGCAGCACAGCCAGGATAGCTTTATCCCTGGCTGCCAGTACCGGCCAGGGTGAAGCATCACACGCCGCAAACAGCGCTTTGATCTCCTCAAGATCAAAAATCTCAACGATCTTGTGTTCCAGGTGAGGCATCGGGATCTTCTGCCCGACGCGTGGGCTCACGAGCTGCTCGTACCTCTCATCGGCGGACATCCAGTTGACGAACGTCCTGACGGATCTTGCGTGCGAGTGGACGTAGTGACTACTAAGCGGCTCACCAGTCGTTTTTGACGGCCTGGCCGTCAGCTCGTCAATATAGGCTCCGATGATTTTTGCCGTGAGCTGCTCGACGATATAGCCGTGTTGCTCGCACCAGGCGGCGAACAGGCCAAGTGTCCAGGTGTACCAGGACCTGGTTTGAGGTGAGTGCTGCTTGCAGTGAAAAAGAAATTCGGCCAGCGCTTCGCGAATGTGCATGATTATGGCCTTTCTTGTCTCTCGCCAGACATCCGCCTGACAGCAGCTGCGTCGATAGCTGCGTCAGAACTGGCAATCGTATTTCCGCTGCGAAGCAAATCAACCCGTTGCTTCAGGGTGCTGGACGCTGCGTAAATCTTGTGCTCGTCGTAGACATCAAGGGCGGCCTGCAAATCGCTCCCTTCGTAGAGAACCACTACGACGCGGTAGGTGGGTGTGATATCATTTGCCATGGAAAGTACTTCCTTTCTACATCGGGCCCTCGTGCTGGCCGGAGAAACCTGGTACGAGGGCCTTGTGTCAACTAGTTGGCCTTGCGGGCCTTCGCCTGGTTATCCTTTTCCTTCAGCAGCAGCGTTCCGTGAATTTTCGCCAGGTGCACCGGTTGCAGCTCGCTATCCGCGATATCTTGCAGCTGCAGGAAGCCCTTGACCGCTCCCCACTTTTCAATCGTTCCATACGCCTGCTCAGTGAGCTTGTGAAGGCTCTCTACCGTCAACGTCGGAGCATCGAGCGGCGCGGGGTGTCCATTGCCGTTGGATTGTTGCGCCGGTGCCTTAATCAGGCCAGCCTTGACGTACATCTGCCTCACGACGCCCTTTATCCCAGCCTCATCCAAGTCAATGCGCTTGCGAGTGGGGTCAAAAGGCGTCCATGCCTTTTCCAAGTCGTACAGGTATCGCCCTAATCCGAACTGGCTACAACTTCTCTTAAAGCCTTGTGACCAAGCCTCGGTGCCCTGGTTTTCGCCCGGCCCGGCTTCGCCGCAATCCGTGTGAGTCACACCGCAAATGGTCACGCTCACGTAGCAAATGAGCCTGTCACCGACCGTCAGCGCAATCGGCGCGGGCGTCTGCCACTCACCATATGCCAGTTTGTTGAGTCTGTCCTGATAGGCGCGTGGGTCTGCATAGGGCATGGCCATACAAAACGTTTTGCCCTCACGCTCATACTTGCCCTTCGGCAATAATCCAATTTCCTCGATTGCAAATGGCTCTGCAAGCGCTTGCATGATGTCTGATAGCTGTGTCATGTTTCCTTCCTTTCATTCCCAGCCCAGCGCCAGGGCGACGTTCAAGTACCGCGTGCGCTCTTCATCCTTACGCGCCTGATTGAACTGGCGCACATGCTTGCACTCGTGCTTGCGGTAAAAGCTATCCGGGCAGCTGCAACCGATGGCCTTACCGCTCTCATCGTCAATCGTCAAGCGGTACTGCTTGTTTGCCTTGCTCTGGCTCTGAACTGTGATGGTCATTTTCAATCTCCCTTATCGGGCTGGCTCATTGCCTACCCTCTATAAGGATTGTACCACAACTTGCAAGAATATGCAAGCATTTTCACGAAAGGTTTGACAATTCGATAAAGATGCTCTATAATTCCCAAAGAAACACCGTTATTCAAAAGGGAGGATAATATGACTGGAAGATTGCTTACGGTAAAGCAGGTACAGGAGATGCTTGGGGTCAGTGCTCGAACCGTCTTCAACTTCATCGAGCGTGGTGACTTGAAAGGTTTTAAGGTAGGAAAATCCTGGCGTTTTGAGGAGTCAGAGGTCGAGAACTATATCAAACGACAACAGCAGAAATCAGCAAAGAAACCAGAAGAGGCGATACCATGAGGCCAGGGCCTCGGCACGCTCCAACCCTGCTACTCAATCATTGAGCATTTTGTGCACATTGCACAAATGACAAACGTTCAAAGAGGTGCTATGCTTACGGCAAACAGAATAGCGTGCGCTCAGGTCAGCAGGCGCGGCTTTGCCACCCTGCCCCTGTATCCGAAAAGGAAAGCGAGATCCCCACTGTTATGGAAAGGACTGATAGCAGCCGGGCTGTAAATGTTCCCACAGGAGCATTTGCAGCCTTTTTTTTCTAGGATGGCAAGCCTATCTTGAGGCACGTTCATTCTGAGGTGATACAGTGAACATTTCTCGCTCGCCTCAAGACGAGTTTGCTATCCTGGTTTTTTTGAATGTGAACACAAAGAAGGAGTACTGAGAATTTTGCTAATTGGCAGTACCCCCTTGCAAGGATGATCTTTCTAACGGAGATCACACCGAATGATTTTTATTGTAAATGAGCAGCAATCATCAGCTACTGCAAGCAGTGTATCATACACTGCCAACAGAAAACAAGAAAGCCTCAGATTGTTTGCTGCTCCTCGTGAACGAAGGAAAAGAATAGCATGTCAGTAGGAACGGCACAGAAGCCCATAGACCGCTTTTTATCCCTCTGGAAGCATTATACGCCCTACAGTCGAGGCTTTACCGGTCATTGCCCTGGCCCTGGACACAGAAACGGCGATAGCAAGCCTAGTCTCATGGTATGGGAAGATGAGAGCGATCATCACGTCGGGGTAAAATGTTTTGCTGGTTGTGCTCGCAAGGAGATATGTGAAGCGCTCGGCATTGCAGAAAACGACCTCTATGTGCAAGACGGCAAGCATCACAAGCAACCCCCATCGTCAGGCTTAACACTCATTGACCTGGCAGTAGACAAGCTCATACATCCACAACACTTGAGCAACCTTGGCATCACTGATGAACACCCCTATAAGGGCCGCAAGGTGGTACGTATCACCTACTATAACCAGGATGGAAGCGAACATAGCAAGGTCCGTATGAGAACAGCACTCGTGGCAAATGGGGGAAGTTTCTGGGAAGGTGAAGGCCATCTTCTCCCCTATGGCCTGCAGAAGCTGGACCTGGCTCGCAAATCGGGCGATCTGGTGATAGTTGAGGGCGAATCTGATTGCTGGACCCTCTGGCAGTATGGCTATGCTGCTCTGGGTATACCAGGCGCTCAGAACACGAAGGCCCTGCAGATTGAACACCTCGCCGACGTCAATCGTGTTTTCATCTCGCAAGAAACCGATCAGGCTGGACAGAAGTTTCCAGCAGATATCAAGACAAGACTTGATGAAATCGGGTACAAGGGCAAAGTGTATGTTCTCTCCCTGGCAGAGTTCAACGCAAAGGATCCGAACGAGCTTCACAAACAACTGGCAACGAAACATAACACTATCAAGGAATTTAAACCTGCTTTTGAGCAAGCGATGCGACACGCCAGGCCTCTCCACAAGGAACGGGCGAAACCAGCCATACAACGCTTGTGCGATCTACAACAAGAGACGCTCCCAGATACCAGATGGGCGATCGATCCGATTTTACCAGAAGGAGTGACGATCCTGGCCGGCAAGCCCAAACTAGGCAAGTCCTGGCTTGCACTCTCAATTCAGACTGCCATCTCATCGGGAGGCGTTGCGCTGGGCGCATATCCTGTAGAACGCGGCGAGGTGCTCTATATTGCCCTGGAAGATGGAAAGAAGCGCCTGCAGAAGCGCTCTAACATCGTGCTACAGAACGCGCAGGCCTCGCCCGATTTTTACTATGCGACCAGCTGGGCCAGGATAAACGAGGGAGGCCTTGACGATCTCAGCGAGTGGATAGAGGCGCATCCAAGAACGCGACTCATCTGTATTGACACCTGGGCGCGATTTAAGCCGAAACCCCGCGGTCGCGTGCAGCAAGCACAATATGATGAGGATTACGATGCACTACAGCCCCTCCAAACGCTTGCCAGCGAAAAAGGAATATCTATCCTGGTTGTGGACCACATGCGCAAGATGGAGAGCGAGGACATTCTTGATATGGTTTCTGGCTCTGTCGGCAAAACGGGCGCGGTTGACGGCTTCTTACTGCTCTATCGAAAGCGTGGTGAAACCGACGCACGGCTCTTCGTGATAGGACGTGACATTGAGGAAGAAAAAGAGCTTGTGCTTAGCTTTATGCAAGAATGCGCCAGCTGGGTAGTGAAGGGTGAAGCCGATGATGCTACTGTTGCTACCACTCCGGAGCGCCAGGCCATACTGAATGAACTCTTGAAGCATGAGAGCGGATTAACCTGTAAAGAGCTTGCACGAGCTCTTGGCAAGAGTGATAGCACGGTTCGAAATATGCTTGCTCTTTTGCGTCATACAGAGCAAAAAGTGGTGTTTGAGGATAACCACTATAAACTTGCAATAAAGGGTAGTAACCCTGGTAACCCTGGTAAGGGTAGTAACCCTGGTAAGGGTAGTAAGGAGCAAGAAGAAGAGGAAGATTTAGACCGGGGGTTACTAGGGGTTACTAGGGTAGAGACTGAGAGGGTAGTAACCCCCGTAACCTCTTTGCATCAGCCTATAGAGCCTCTGCATAATGGACATTCTAACGGGGTTACTGGGGTTACGGGGGTTACTACATATGTTGTGGGGAGCATCACTTCCGATCTTTCAGAAGAGGAACGCCGGGTGCGAGATCAAATGATTCAGAGGGAATATGCCGTCAATCAAGTGAAGAGGCCCGCAAAGCCCTTTGCCCCTCCATCAAAGCCAAAGCCTGAAAACTATTGCAGCCGGTGTGAGGATTTGGGGATATCAGGCAGTGAATGGGAGTGGAATCAACATCACTGGTTCTGCTCAAATGAATCGCGTCATCAAAAGAGGAGGGCTATTCCATGACCCCCAAAGATGCCTTTCTCACAGTTCTCAGCAAAGGCGCGTTTGTGCGCCTGGAAAACGACAAGGTGACCTGCTGGAATCCGAATCCCAAACAGGCGAACTTCCGACTTGCAAATTGCGAGCAGATGGTCCGCCAGCATTACGATCTGTTATATCGGTATCTCTCTACTCCTCCGGAGCGACCCAGGGCCTGTCGTTGTGGCAGATTGAATCGGTATGCCCGGCGAGCAGATGGCCGGTGGGTCTGCGTGTGCTCCTTTCAGGAGGCCCAGGCATCATGAGAGCATGGTATACTGTGCAAAAGTGAGGAAAGGTCAGTGTATGAACGCGAATGTCAGTCTCGTTGAGGATGTACCGCAACTCACGATCAAGCAGCAGAAAATGATTGCTTGCCTGGTTGCTGGCAGTTCTATTATTGATGCTGCGAAAGCGGTTGGTGTGAGCGAAAAGACGGCCCATGCCTGGCGCAAGCAACCGGCGTTTATTGCTGCGTACAAGGAGGCGCGCGGGCTGGCAGATCGCGAGATATGGCAGACTGCCATGCAGCAACTGAAGAATAGCTTGCCGCAAGCGCTGACGGTGCTCGCAAAGCATGCAAATTTCGAAGATGTTGAGATCACGGCTGGTTCGCAGATTCGAGCCGCGCAAATCTTGATCGAGAAAATGGTCGAGCTGCACAAGATTGAAGAGTTGGAGCGGCGTCTTGCTGCAATCGAAGAAAGGCTTGGAAGATGAGCGGTTTAAATGGCTTGAATGGCCGTGCGCGGCGTCTTGAGCATGCGATACCGTCGCCGGTTGACTCAGAGGATGTGCGAGATATCCTCAGGTGGGTGACGAACGATGACCTGGCCGCAATGGAGGCCTCGCCTGATGATGTCCACCTGGCGGATGAGGCAATGGAGACGGCCAGGCGACGCCGTGCGGGTGGCTTCCCTCCCTTTTCTGGCGTCTGGTGGTGGAGGAAGCAACATGGCAACCATCAATGAGCTGCTTCCATTTTTGAAGCAGGGCTATACACTGCAATCCGTTCGCGGCGAGGTGATCAGACCTCTGGGCGGCGAGTGGGTTGAATGGTTAAAATCGCGGGGTTACCGATTTGAGTCAGAGAAATACAGCCTCAGTCAGATGGCCTCAGCTCCCGATATGTGGAGCTGGGGTGTGCTCTTTTGCAGCGACCAGAGCGGCAAGAACGTCTTTATCGAGACGGAGCTTGCTCGCATCGAGGAATTGATAGCCAGGGGCGTCCCTGGCGCTGTGTATGGTGTGCAGCCCTATTGAAATGAAAGGATGAACGATGGCAGAACAGAATTTTCGCGAACGAGTAGTGCAGATGACTGATGCTGAGCTGTCCATGTGGCTAGCTGTTTTTGAGAACATGGCGGATATGGAATTTTGCCTTGCTGGCTTGGAAGCAAATTTTTCACCAGGCCGTCGACTGCCGAGTCAGCAGATCGCTGACGCACTGGCTGCAATCAAGACCGAACTTGCAAGGCGGTCAGGCGTGTAATATAATCTTCCTAAAAGCAGACCGATAGGCGCGGCCTGAGCTACCCTATCACAATACACGAGACGCGCGAACCAAAGAACCAGGAACAGATAGGCGCGTGAAGAACGCCCTATCACGATGAAGACGCGGCTTTGCTACTCTTCTGGATGTTTGAGGACATGGTTGAAAAAACTATGCGAACATGTCAGAAGAACCAATCTCCTTTATGGCATGTGAGCATAAAGGAGGTTTTTTATGGCCAGAATGCCACGGATAGAACGCAAGGTGGAATATAAAAACATTGCCGCCAGCGAGATGCAAGCGACGGGTGAGGGAATCGTGACGGGCTATTTGAGCACCTGGCACAATATCGATGAGGGGAATGACCGTGTGATTCCGGGTGCCTTTACCCGAACAATTAAGGACGCCAAAGCCAGGCGCTCTGCTCACCAGCTCGACTATCTTTTTCCTGCCCTGTGGAATCACAGCTGGGAATCACTACCCGTCGGCGGCGTCACTGATGCACGGGAAGACGAGCATGGCTTAAAAGTGCAAATTCGTATGAATCTCGATACCCAGCTGGGCAGGGAGTGTTATGCATCATTGCGCAATGGGACGCTCTCTGCTATGAGCATGGGCTACCGCGCCATAATCTACGACTATGAGCGTATCGAGAATAAACAAGTCCGAAATTTGCGCGAGTGTGCCTTGATGGAGAGCACATTTTGTATATTCCCGATGAACACCCGGGCGCTCGTAACGAGCGTGAAACAGGCCTGGCAAGGGTTCAGCGCAAAAGGAAATACCATGTTCATGCGAACCAAAGATTTCGATGCCCGATACCTGGCGCAAAATCTTGACGACTGGCAGTATGCCGATTGGAACGACCTGGCCACGGCGCTGCACCAGGCCGTGCTTGATTTGTTTGCCCCTGGCGGCGACCCACTTGCTGATTTGGAAACAGAAGTGATTTCTCAGTTAGCAGCAGCCCTGCGTGCCTACGTGCAGGCTGGCGTTGATCTGGGCTATGAGCCTGGTGGGATGCAAGATAGTTACGGCATGATGTCTGCTGGCGCCTCGTACGACCTGAAAGAAGGCAGGATGATCTCTCAGGCGAATCACGTCAAAATCTCGGCTGCCACAGATGGGATTATGAAACATGTGAAGGTGATTAAATCGGTGTTGGATGAAGCAGCCCGCAGTCGTGCTTTGCAAGGTTATCCTCGTGCTACCGCTAGCATCTCATCAATCTTCGAGTCGAAAGAAGAGGAAGACGAGGCCCTCGCGCTGATGGGAACGCTCGCGACGTCGCTGGAAGTCGACAACATGCTGCGCGAAGGGCGTGAGCACGCTCTCACGCCTGGTGATCTCGGGCTGGATCCGGCGAGCCGGGTTGATGCTGCGCTGGCTGCTCTCAAAAACAGCCAGCGCAAGCGCTAGACATTTTCGCGGCTCGCGCTTGGCTAGACGGTCGCCGGTTCCTCGTCCTTTCCGGCGACCGTGTGGGGGCAAGCAGGGCATGGATTGAAATCAGAACGTTCGTGATAGAGTTGCCAGAATTGCGCCCGGCCAGGTGCGTCTAGTGCGCCAGTAATATAGACGCGCCCTGCCTTCCACTTGCCAGCCACAACAGGCAGATGCTGGTTGTCTACCGCCCGTTTCACTGTGGTCTCTGGCACCGCATGCAACGAAGCGAACGCACGCCAGGCAACGAGGCCTTCAGGCAAGCCACTTTCTGCTAGCCCTTCTGTCCTATATTCAGCTCGTGCAGGCCTCAATATGTGGACTGGCGGCGCTGGCTTCTGCTCTAAGAGC
>Ga0137380_10003046_pt1 | contig 14459 bp, 10 predicted proteins | sample SagtaG_17_FD_104809 | JGI IMG/M metagenome (GOLD analysis project Ga0137380, IMG submission 104809) | Vadose zone soil microbial communities from Sagehorn Ranch, Mendocino, California, USA - Sage2_L_100_16 metaG | ecosystem: Environmental > Terrestrial > Soil > Vadose zone | place: USA...
ACGGAGATTCACAGAGACGTTAGCTGAGCTAATGGATGAGACGGCTACTTAGACCATCGGGATGCGGATGCCCTTGCGCCGAGCGAAATCCCGCGCCTCCGCGTAACCGGCGTCAGCATGGCGTGCGACGCCGATGCCAGGATCATTGGTGAGCACTCGCTCGATGCGTTTGGCCATTTCGGGCGTGCCGTCGGCGACGGTCACCTGTCCGGCGTGGAGCGAATAGCCTATGCCCACACCCCCTCCGTGGTGAAACGACACCCAGCTCGCGCCGCTGGCAGTGTTTAGCAGAGCGTTCAGGATCGGCCAGTCGGCAACAGCGTCCGAGGCATCTTTCATCGCTTCGGTTTCCCGGTAGGGGGACGCGACGGAGCCGCAATCGAGGTGATCGCGCCCGATGACCACCGGGGCCTCGATCTTGCCGCGCGCCACCAGATCGTTGAGGCGCAGGCCGAAAGCCGCACGCTCGCCGTACCCCAGCCAACAGATGCGCGCGGGCAATCCCTGGAACGTGATTCGTTCTCGAGCCAGGCGGATCCAGCGGGCGAGCGATTCGTTTTCAGCAAACATCTCCAGCACCAGATCGTCGGTGACTGCTATGTCTGCCGGGCTGCCTGAGAGAGCGACCCATCGAAACGGGCTGCGGCCTTCGCAGAAAAGCGGCCGGATGTATGCCGGGACGAATCCCGGAAAGTCAAGGGCGTTGCTCACTCCGGCCTTGAGCGCCTGGCCGCGAATGTTGTTGCCGTAGTCGAACGTGACGGCGCCCCGCTTCTGCAGATCGAGCATGGCGCGCACGTGCGTTGCGATGGAGTCCATGCTTCGCCGCAGATACTCGTCAGCGTTTTCGCGCCGAGGCTGCGCCGCTTCATCGAGCGAGAGGCGGGCCGGAACATATCCGTTCAACGGATCGTGGGCGCTGGTCTGGTCGGTGAGAACGTCGGGCGTGAATCCCCGCCGCACAAGCTCCGGCAACACCTCGGCGCAATTTCCCACCAGGCCGACAGAGAGAGCCTCATCTCGACGCGCGGCGCCTTCCACCAGGGAAAGCGCTTCATCGAGATCCGAGGAGATACGGTCGCAGTAGCCGGTCTGCAGGCGTTTCCGGATTCGCTCCGGATCGATCTCGACCCCGAGAAAAACCGCGCCGGCCATAGTCGCCGCCAGCGGTTGCGCGCCGCCCATGCCCCCAAGGCCCCCGGAAACCACGATCTTGCCTCGAAGGCTTCCCCCGAAATGCCGGCGAGCAACAGAGGCGAAAGTCTCATAGGTCCCCTGGATGATCCCCTGGCTGCCGATGTAGATCCAACTGCCCGCCGTCATCTGGCCGTACATCATCAGGCCGAGGGTTTCCAGACGGCGGAACTCTTCCCAATTGGCCCAATGCCCGACCAGATTGGAATTTGCGATCAGGACGCGGGGCGAGTACTCGTGAGTCTTGAAGATGCCGGCCGGCTTTCCCGACTGCACCAGAAGGGTCTCGTCGTTTTCCAGTTCGCGGAGAGCCGATACGATCGCATGGTAGGACTCCCAGTTGCGCGCCGCTTTGCCGCTCCCGCCGTAGACGATCAAGTCCTGCGGCCGTTCGGCGACCTCTGCGTCCAGGTTGTTCATCAGCATGCGCAACGCGGCTTCCTGGTGCCAGCTCTTGCAGTTTAACTGGCGGCCTCGCGGAGCTCGGATCCTGGTATCAGTCAGCATACGGCGAGTAATGGTAGTACATCCGTGACCGGCTTTTAAAGACCGATAGTGCACAAGCGGTTTTGTATTTCTGAAATCCAATTTCTTTGGCCACAGAGACAAGGTTTTCTCTGTGTCTCCGTGGCTCTGTGGCGAAATCGGGGCATCCAATTCAAATTCAATTCAAACTAAATGCTTGTATTGACCGGGCCGCGGAGGCGAAAATGCCGCACGTAACCAAAATACCCGGCGACTGTGCGGCCTCTCTAATTTGCTTCAATCTGTAATTGGAGGTTTGGCTCACGGGCTCAGGGCTTGGCTCAGCAGCGAAAGGAGGTTTCATGCCTCGAATGCCGGTGCGAATGGCGCCCGCGACGCGGGCTATTAACTTCGGCGGTTTCGGAGTTGCGTCCTTACTGCTCTTGTGTTCGCACTTGTTCGGGCAGCAAGGCTTGTCGACACTGCGAGGGACCGTCACTGACAAAAGCGGAGCGGTCGTGGCGGGAGTCGCGGTTTCCGCCCGTGAGGTCTCCACCAACATTACGCAACGGGCCGTGACGACCGACGCGCAGGGCAACTACGAGATGCCGGGCCTGAAGGCCGCGACATATCAGGTCACGGCTTCGATCTCCGGTTTCAAGACATCTGTGGTCGATGAGGTTCTGCTCCAGAGCAACCAGGTGAGACGTGTCGATATCGTTCTCGAGGTCGGCGAAGTGGCCACGGAGGTGACGGTGAGCGCCGCGTCCGCCGCTATCCAGACAGAGCAAGCCACGATCGGGGCCGATTTCAACGCCGCCAAGCGATACTGGGATCTTCCCACGCCCGGCAACGCCTTTTCGGGCACCTATGCAATTTTGGCCGTCTTGCCGGACGTCCAGCGAGAGCCGGGCGATTGGGGCAGCCCGAGATTCGCGGGGCAGGGTGCAGCCCAAGTTCACATGGGCCAGGACGGAATCAAGGAGGAAACCCTGAACAGCCAGACCGTGAATATGGAGGCGGTACAGGAGCTCAAAGCCGTCTACGTGAACAACTCCGCCGAGTACGCCCGGGTAGGCTACTTCGACACCATCACCAAAAGCGGGACGAACGAGTACCACGGGGAGGCTTCCTACTATCACAGGAACTCTGCTTTAGGCGCCCGCAACTTCTTCGAGGACCAAAAGACGAAAGTCCTCTACCACACCTTCAACGTCAGCGCCTCCGGCCCGATCATCAAGGACAAAACCTTCTTCTACGCCTTGTGGAACGGCGAACGCGTTCCCGGCAAGGCCTTTTACGTCCGCACTGTGCCCACGCAGAACATGCGGACTGGGGACTTCTCTCAACTGCTGGCCTTAGACCCTCGTGTGAACGTCTATGATCCGCTTACCGGCGAGCCTTTTCCTGGGAATGTAATTCCACAAACTCGTCTGAACAGTGTTGCACTCAAGGCTCAAGAGAACTTTTTCCCTCTCCCGAATCGCGGCGGTGCGGACGCGTTGGTGAACAATCTCGGGTATGTTCACCGCTATCCCGACGATCAGTTTCATGCGGATGTGGTATCGGCTCGGATCGACCACCGGGTCAGTGACAAGAACTCGCTCTACGGAAGAGTTCAGGCTTACCTGCCGCGTTATGTTCTCGCCGGAAATTATCCCGCGTTGAATTGGACGCGCTTACGGCAAAGTCACTCGTGGGTCGCTACGGACACTCATGTTTTCTCGCCCACTCTTCTGAACACCTTTACTTTCGGAGGCAACCGGGACGGAATTAAAGACGGGGAAGAAGTGGACGGGTTCCAGCCCGGGTCCGGGTCTTCTATCGTGGAAAAGCTCGGACTGGCGGGCGTGAACCAGCAAGGGATCAAGACGCCGGGCGGATCTCCCGTGTTCTCCATCAGCGGTTACGATGACATATACATTCAACCGGGCGGTTTCAGAGACAATTTGAACTTCACCTTCAGTGATTCAGTGAGCTGGGCAATCGGAAAACATGTTCTAAAGTTCGGCGGGGAGTTGAGAACTTACAGCGACTTTGACGGTCAGGTCCCCAATGAGAATTTTGGCAATTTCCAGTTCAACGGCTCGTTCACAAGTAACGCTAACGACCCCAGTTCAGGGAACTCTTACGCCGATTTTTTGCTCGGGCTGCCGTTGAGCAGCACCCGGCTTAATCCCATCGTCGACCGGAAACGAACACAAAAAGAGCTTGGTTTGTTCGTCACCGACACCTTTAAACTTACGCCCAGGTTGACGCTCGACTACGGATTGCGCTGGGATCGTTTCAGCGCCACAACATACGATGACGGCTTGATGTTCAACTGGGACCCGGCGACCGGCAACATCCTTTTGCCCCAGGAAGCGCTCTCGAAAGTCAGCCCCTTCTACCCGAAAACGATAAATATCGTGGCCGGAAATGTGGTGCCAAGTCCGGACTTGCGGAATTTCGTCCCGCGCATAGGTGTCGCCTACCGGCTGAACGATAAAACGGTCATCCGGGGAGGCTATGGGATCTTCAACGAGTTTCTGGGTCAGTTGAGCCGGGTTCAGGGGGGCGGGCCGTTCGCGCTCAGTGAGACGTATGTCAACAAAATCGAAAACGGCGTTCCACTCTTTCAGATGCCGAATCCATTCCCCTCCGCCGGCGTTTCCCCGGATGTTCCTTCGCAGAGCGTCAGCGGTTCGCCTTTGCAGACAAAGAACGGCATGATTCACCAGTTCAACGTGACCGTCGAGCGGCAGGTCGGGGATGTCGGCTTTCGGCTGTCCTACATCGGGTCGCGGAACAGGCGCATGAATTATGGAGACGCTGATAATTATTACTTCCCTTTCGTACCTTTGGAGATCAACAAGCCCGCCCCGAGTTTAATTCCGTTCTCTGACGAACGCCGCCCTTATCCCCAGTTCGTCAGCATAGTCTTTCCCCGCTCCGACGGCCGGTCGAACTACGATTCCTTGAGCTTCAACGCCAACCGCCGCGTCGGATGGGTGACGTTCGACGCTCATTGGACCTGGGCGCACGGCACGTCCGATTTTCTGAACCTCGAGAATCCTTACAACGCGAGGTTCTGGAACCGTGATTTCTTCGCCAGGCACCGGGTGGTGCTCAACACCGTTTGGGAGCTGCCCTTTGGCCGGGGGCGACGGTTCATGAGCGACGCGACGGGGGCCGTGGATCAGGTTCTTGGAGGATGGCGGCTGGTTTGGGTTGCGTACATGCAGACCGGCCAATTCTTCTCACCGGGCTTCTCCGATGCCGATCCGTCCAACACGAACACATTCGGGGGCCTCCCCGACCGCAAGTGCGACGGCAACCTGCCGCCGGACCAGCGTACGGTCGAAAGGTGGTTCGACACCTCTTGTTTCGTCAATCCGCCGGCGGGGAGGTTTGGCAACAGCGGCGTGAACGTGCTGGAAGGGCCCGGCGTGCACGCGCACAATATGACGATCCTCAAGCGCTTCCGTCTGAACGAGAGACTGCACTTCGACTACATGGCGCTGATCTCGAACATCTTTAACCATCCCAACTTCCTGTACCCCGCGAATGATATTTCAGTGCCGGGAGGTGCCGGGGTGATCGGCAGGACGTACGGGTTGTACTCCGGAGAAAGATCCGGGCCTCGGATGGTCGAAATGCGCCTACGCCTCGAGTTCTGACCGAGCATCTTGTTCACCACGGCGACACAGAGGACACGGAGATTCACTGAGGAAACGCAAGGTCTCGGTGAACGTCCGTGTCCTCTGTGTCGTGGTGAAAACTGAGTCGTCGAGAGCGAGGTGATGGATGTTACGGCGTGATTTCTTGAAAATCGCCGCAGCTGCGGCAGTGGCGGGCGGCGCGGCAGACGGCCGCAGTTGCTATATGCCCGGCGACATGGTGGATCCCGAGACATTCTTCCTCGACGCGCAACAGAAGCCGGTCAAAGTTCTCGAGGCGATAAGAGCGGGAACCAAGGTCCTGGTTCTCGTGATCTTCGGTGGCGCTTATCTGACCACCACCGACAAGCATGGCGGAATCTGGTGCGAGGACTCGCTCGACGAATTCGCTAATTTGAAGGCGGCGCGCACCAGATACCGGGAAAGCGGAGTCCAGTTTCTGGCTATAGCCTGCCCTCCTGTTTACTCTGCCAAGTTTGGCTATGAGCCCTGGGTTTTTCTCGATGAGCCGGAAGATTCTGAGAAATACAAACGTGCTGTCGCCCAATTCATCGAAAAGACGGAGACCCTGCGCAAGGAGCGCACCATACCTTTCGAGACGGTTTATTACGATCCGCGCTTCCGCCTTCTATGGAACTCCAAGGAGCATGCCGCAACAGCGGCCTACGGCAACGTCCATTCCTGGCAGGGAAAGCTCAAGTGGCACAAGGACGGGCAACGCTACGGGACGCCCTGCATCTGGTTTCTGGATGCGCATGGAAAGGTACTGCGGGAACCTCTTTACGGGAACAACTACTCGGAAACTCCGCCCAGGATTCTATTTACCTACTGGGAACTGGAGGGCGCCATCGCCGAGTGCCTGAAATGAGCAGGTCGCAAGCTATAGCCTATTTGCTGCGAACAAAATTCACAAAATGGTCAAATTTTGCGTCATGGCGGGCGCAGGTTCGGAGTTCAGCCTTCAGGCTGCACTGGCCCGGGCAGGCTAAAGCCTGAAGTCCAAACGGGCCGCGGTCATTGATGCCTGCGTGCCTGTTTTCACAGGAGATACGGAGATGGATGGAGCGACGTCGTCGATGCTGGAGCGCCTGCAGGAATTCTTGAGCAAGAACCCGAAGGACTCCTTCGTTCGCTATGGCTACGCAATGGAACTTTCGAAGCTGGGACGCAGGGCGGAGGCTCTGGAGAGTTTCCAACAGCTCACACAAGACGATCCTGACTACGTTGCCGCGTATCAGCAGGCAGCCATGCTACTGGCGCGCGACGGCCGGACGCCGGAAGCGAAGGAAATGTTCCGCAAAGGGATCGAAGCCGCCGCGCGCAGAGGAAACCAGCACGCGTATAGCGAAATGCAAGGCATGCTCCACGATCTACAAAATGACGAGTGACGATTTGGCCTTCCCGTTCGGAGTTGAGGCTCCCGGTCCACTTGGTGGACAGAAAGTTCACAAATCGGTCAAGTTTTGTATCATGGCCGGGACGGCCATGCCGCGAAGCTATCGTGGCACGGGCGTCTCGCCCGTGAATGACTGGTCTATTGCTAACCTGCTCTAAGAGACTGGAGTCCTAGGGCAGCCTAAAGACTGAACTCCAAACAATTCGTCATTCGTCAATCTGCTATAATGCCCCGAGGCCGGAGGTGGGCAGCACATAGGGGGAAGAAGTGGCGCGCATCGTCCGCTGTGGCGTGGTTCAGGCCACAAACGAAACGGCTGTAGAGGCTCCGCTGGAAAAGATCAAATCTGCCATGCTGGAGAAGCACTTGCGCATAACAGGGGAGGCCGCGCAGAAGGGTGTCCGGATCCTCAGTTTTCAGGAGATGTTCACGGGACCGTATTTCTGCGCCGAGCAGGATAAGCGCTGGTACGGCATGGCGGAGCGCATCCCGGACGGGCCTACGGTCCGGACGATGCAGGAAGTCGCCAGGTCGCACGGAATCGTCCTTGTCGTGCCGATTTACGAAGAGGAAATTACGGGGGTCTATTACAACACCGCTGCCGTCATTGACGGAGACGGCAGATACCTGGGCAAGTATCGAAAGCACCACATTCCCCACTGCCACCCGGGATTCTGGGAAAAGTTCTACTTCAAACCGGGGAATCTCGGTTATCCCGTCTTTGAAACCGGGCTTGCCCGGGTGGGCGTGTACATTTGTTATGACCGCCATTTTCCGGAAGGGGCGCGCATCCTGGGGCTCAAGGGAGCGGAGATCGTTTTCAATCCGTCGGCCACCGTCGCGGGTCTGTCCGAAAATCTCTGGGAGCTCGAGCAACCCGCGCATGCCGTGGCCAACGGCTACTTCATAGCCGCCATTAACCGCGTGGGACACGAACATCCGTGGGACATCGGAGAGTTCTACGGCAAGAGTTATTTTTGCAACCCCCGGGGCAAGATATTCGCGCAGGCCGCCCGGGACAAAGAGGAGCTTCTGGTGGCCGATCTGGATCTGGACATGATTGCCGAAGTGCGTCACACATGGCAATTCTTTCGGGATCGCCGTCCGGAAACCTACGGTCTCCTGGCGGAGGAGGGGCCATGAAAGAGGCGGAGCGATTGAGTTGGAAAACCTGCTCGAAACGCGGTGGGCGACTACATTAGATTCCGGCTGAAGAAGCTTCAGGACAATACAACCTCGTAGGGGACGTTCGAGGGATAGGCCTCATGCAGGGCGTGGAATTGGCGCGAGATCGGAAGACCAAAGAGCCCGCCACAGAGGAGACGAACCGATTGATGGACCTGACGAAGGACAACGGCTTGATCGTCGGGAAGGAAGGGCACCTCGGGAACGTTTTGCGCATCGCTCCTCCGCTGACGTGTGCCCGGACCGATGTCGACAATGCCATGTGCCTCTTGGATCGGCCCTTCTCCCAGCTTGGGTAAGGAGTTTTCTCCCCCTTAGCCTGCGCCTATCGATTGCGGATTTCGGATTTGGGATTGCGGGTTTGAATCCGCAATCAGCTTAGCAAAATCCGCAGTCCGAAATCCGCAATCCGCAATTGAACAGGAGGGAGTCATGGCCACTATCGCGACCAAGACCTATCCGCTATTCATCGGCGGAGAGTGGAAGGAGTCGCAATCACCAAAGTATGTGGAGAATCGAAATCCAGCGCGAATCGACGAGATTTTGGGTCTGGTGCCTCTGGCGGCCGCGGAGGAGGTCGACGCGGCTGTGGAAGCAGCCCGGCAGGCTTTTCTTTCATGGCGGCGAAAACCGGCCCCGCAGCGCGGCGCCATTATCGCGCGCGCCGCGCAGATCATGACCGAACGCAAAGAGGAATTGGCCCGCGCCTTGACTCGCGAAGAAGGGAAAATCCTTCGGGAGTCCCGTGGCGAGGTGCAAAGGAGCATCAACATTCTCGAGTTCATGGCCGGAGAAGGGCGCGGGCTGGGCGGCGAGACGCTCCCATCGGAGCTGGAATACAACTTCTGCTACACAATCCGCCAGCCTCTTGGGGTCGTGGCGGTAATTACCCCATGGAACTTTCCTGTTGCCATTCCATGCTGGAAGATTGCTCCGGCGCTCGTAGCCGGTAATACGGTCGTCTTCAAACCTGCGACCCTGACCCCCATGACCGCCTCTCTCGTAATGGAGATGTTCCGGGAAGCGGGCGTTCCGCCCGGCTGCGTCAACATGGTTTTAGGGAGCGGCGGCCAGGCGGGGGAACGTCTGGTAAATCATCCGGCGATCCGGGCTGTTTCCTTCACGGGCTCCAACGAAGTCGGGTCTCGTCTTTACGCTCAGGGCGCGCACCGCATGATCAAGGTACAGTGCGAAATGGGAGGCAAAAACCCGCTGGTCGTTCTGGAAGACGCAGACCTTGACCTTGCCGTGACGGCCACGGTGCAGGGGGCTTTTGGATCTACGGGTCAAAGGTGCACTGCGACCAGCCGCGCGGTGGTCGTCGATTCCATCGCGGACCGGTTTTCGGAAATGGTAGTGGCGCGGGCGCGTAGCTTCAAAGTAGGCGACGGCTTGGACGAATCGGTCGACATGGGTCCCTCGGTGGATGAGGCCCAGCTGAAGACAGTCCTGCGCGGCATGGAAATCGGCCGGCAGGAAGGGGCCAAATTGCTGTGCGGCGGACATCGGCTCGAGGGCGACAAGTACGACAATGGGTACTTCGTTTCCCCGACAGTTTTTGATCGCGTTCATCCCAGGATGCACATTGCGCAGGAGGAAATCTTTGGGCCCGTCCTCTCTATTCAGCGCGTGGGCAGTTTTGAGGAGGCGCTGGAAGTCGCGAATGACGTTCGCTTCGGCCTGGCTTCAGCGATTTTCACCAACGACGCGAACAAGATTTTCCGCTTCGTAGACGAAGTCGAGTGCGGCATCACCCACGTCAACTCAGGGACCATCGGGGGAGAAGCCCAGGTTCCCTTCGGAGGAATCAAGGCTACCGGCGTGGGCCCGCGCGAGCAGGGCAAAACCGCGGTCGATTTTTACAGCGAGATCAAGACAGTTTACGTGGATTACACCGGCCGGAAACGACAGAGCAACCTATACTAGGGATTGACGAATGTCGATTGTCGATTGACGATTGGAAAATCTGACAATCGTCAATCGACAATCGTAAATCGTCAATCGATTGGGAGAACTATGACCACACTGATCAAGAATGGGACGATTATCACTGCCACAGATACGTATAAAGCGGACATTTTGGTCAAGAACGGACAGGTCTCGGAGATCGGGAGGGAGATATCGAAGATCGCCAGCGAAATCATCGATGCCGCCGACAAATGGGTTCTGCCCGGCGCCGTGGACGTACATACACATCTTGACGCGCTATGCGACGGCATGACCACGGTAGATGATTTCGAAACCAGCACGGCCGCCGCGGCCGCGGGCGGAACCACCACAGTCGTGGATTACGCCCAGCAGACGCCGGGGGCCAGCCTGGCGCAGACACTGGAAGGGTGGAAGGCCAAGGCAAGCCCCAGGGCCGTCGTGGATTACGGCTTTCACATGGAGCTATCCGAAGTGAACGACACCACTCTGGCGGAGATACCGGCGATGCTGGAAGCCGGCGTGACCAGTTTCAAAATCTCTCTCGACGGCCCGGCCGATCGTCGCATCGGTGACGCGGCGGTTCTCGAGTTCCTGCAGCGCGTCGGCGCCGCGGGAGGCCTCGCGTGCATCCACGCCGAGAACGGAGAGGTCATAAATCTATTGGTGCGGCGCCTGGCACAGGAGGGAAAGACTCTACCCAGGTACATTCCCATGTGCCGACCTCCGGAGGTGGAGGCGGAAGCGACCTCTCGCGTGATCACCTTTGCGGAACTGGCCAGGGTTCCTGTGTATCTGACCAATCTGTCATCGGCCCACGCGGCCGAAAAGGTCAAGGCAGCGCGCGACCGCGGCCAACCCGTCTTCGCCGAGACCTGTCCGCATTACCTCGTTCTCGGCAGCGAACGCTATGAAGAGAGCGAAGGGATCAAATACTACAGCACTCCGCCGTTACGACCGTCATGGCATCAGGAGGTGCTTTGGAAGGCGCTGGCCACGGGCGATGTGCACGTGGTGGGGAGCGATCATGCGGCCTTTAACTACGCGGGCCAGAAAGACGCCGGAAAGGAAAATTTCTCTCAGGCCCCGCGCGGGCTTCCCGGGATTCAGGAAAGAATCTCGCTCGTGTATTGGGCCGGCGTTCATACCGGCAAGATCTCGCCGAACCGGTTCGTCGATCTGGTCTCAGCCACGCCGGCCAAGCTGTTCGGACTCTTCCCGCGCAAGGGAACTCTGGCAGTCGGGAGCGACGCGGACATGGTGATATTCGATCCCAAGGCCGATCAGACACTGTCCAAATCCATCGGACTGTCCCGCGTCGATTACTGCCCGTATGAAGGTATGAAGATACGCGGGGCCCCCTGGCTGGTGATCCAGCGCGGAAGGTCGATATCCCGCGAAGGGAAAGTCATGGGGAAGCCGGGCGCCGGCGAGTACGTGGCCCGCAGCAGGTTTGCGGGAATCTGAGCGATTTCGGATTTGGGATTGCGGATTTTATAGTCTGCGCCGGCGATTCTGTGACGCGCGCTCACCACGGAGGCACGAAGGACACCGAGATTCACGGAGAAATCCATGAGTCAAATCCGCAATCCACCGTCCGCAATCCGAAATTGAGAGGCTCGTAATATTGTCGGCCCCACTGGACGGAATACGAATTCTGGACCTGTCAAGAGTGCTGTCGGGGCCTTTCGCCACCATGACCCTGGCGGACCTGGGCGCCGAGGTCATCAAGGTGGAGGCCCCTGGAAAGGGCGACGATACCCGCGCGTGGGGTCCCCCGTTCCTCGCCGGGGAGAGCACATACTTCCTTGCTATTAACCGCTCGAAGCTCGGGATCACTCTGGACTTCAAGAAACCCCGTGGGCGTGAGCTTCTCCACCGGCTTCTCGATCTCTCCGACATTCTCATCGAGAACTTTCGGCCGGGCGCGCTGGAAAAAATCGGACTGGGCTACGAGGGCACGCACAAGCTCCATCCCAGACTGATTTACTGCTCCATCTCCGGATACGGTCATACCGGACCGCGGCGCATGGAGCCCGGATACGACGTTATTATTCAGGGTGAGAGCGGCGTTATGAGCGTTACGGGTGCGCCGGATGGCCCGCCATTCAAGATGGGTATCTCGATCGCCGATATAACTTGCGGGATGTACGCCGTCCAGGGGATCCTGGCGGCCTTGTATCACAGAGAGCGCACCGGCGAAGGACAGAAGCTGGACGTTGCGCTTCTCGACAGCATGGTTTCCACGCTCACGTATCAGGCGGGTATCTATTTCGCCACAGGTCAAACGCCCCGGCGGATGGGCAACCGCCATCCTTCCATTGCTCCCTACGAGACGTTCGGAGCTTCGGACGGGCACTTTAATCTCGGGATCGCGAACGATACTCAGTGGCGCACGTTCTGCGCCGCGACAGGTCTGGAGTCCGATCCCAGATTCGCGACGATATCTCTGCGCGTGCAGAACTACGACGCATTGCGGGCGCAGCTTGATTCCGTCTTCCGCCAGAAGCCGGTCTCTTACTGGATCGAAACGTTTCGCAAAGCGGGCCTTCCGTGCGGAGAGGTACGGAACGTGCCGGCGGCGTTGGGCGATCCGCAACTGCGCGCGCGCAACATGATCCTCGAAATGCAGCATCCTCGCGCAGGTGCGATACGCGTCACCGGCTCTCCAATCAAGATGTCGGCAACGGACACTTTCGCCGCGAGCGCTCCCCCTGTGCTGGGAGAGCACAATCGTGATGTTTTTTGCGGCCTGTTGGGACTCTCCGGAGAGGAACTGGAAGAGCTGCAACGCGAGCAGGTCATTTAGAATCTGAAATTTCAAATACCGCCGACGCTGATTCATTTCGAGTCGTAATGCCCCAGTCTCGGGAGAGGAACCTCGGGGAAAGAATTGACACCCGAAAAGACTCGCCGCGAATTACACAAATTCTTTTGGTCACAGAGGATGCATGCCGTTAGTGAGCGTGATGCAAGAGTTCCGCGGAACCGCCAGCCTTTTTTTGTGTAATTCGTGAAATTCGTGGCCAGCCTTTCTCTGTGTCTTTGGAGCCAATGACGCGTTTTTCTCAATCTCAAATTTCAAATTTCAGATTATTTCAAATCTGAAATTCAGCGGTGAGGGCTTCGCTTGAGCGCCTTATGGATCTTCTTCCACTCTTTCTTCAGCCGCAGAGCGGCCAAGACATCCTGCTTGCGGGCAAGGTACGCCAGCTCCTTCTCCAGTTTTTGATAACTCTGGAATCGGCATGACTCGAGCTCACCCTCTTCCAGAGCCTGCCGTACGGCGCAGCCGGGTTCCGTCCCGTGCCGGCAGTTCCGGAAGCGGCATTCCCGGGCCAGCGCCTCGATGTCCTGGAATGTTCGCTCCAACCCGTCGCCGCTGTCCCAGAGGCGAAGCTCACGCATGCCCGGAGTATCCAGCAGGATTCCTCCGCGAGGGAGAATGATAAGCTCCCGGCAAGTTGTCGCGTGCCGGCCGCGATCGTCTTCTTCACGGATTTCCCGCACGCGCTGTAGCTCCGTTCCCGCGAGTCGATTCACCAGGGTCGATTTGCCCACCCCGGAAGAGCCCAGCAGAGCGACGGTCTGTCCAGTCCCGAGGTAGGGATCGAGAGCCTGCATTCCCTGACCGGTCCGGGCGCTCGCCGCATGAACCGGTACACCCTGGACCGCACGTTCAACCCGCTCAGTCTCCTTCAATGGATTCGCGCATAGATCCGCCTTGTTCAGAAGAAGGACCGGGCGCGCACCGCTTTGCCATGCCAGGGTGAGATAGCGCTCGATTCTCCGAAGATTGAGATCGCGGTTCAAGGAACTCACAATGAAGGCTGAATCCACGTTTGCGGCAACGATCTGCTCCTCGGTTTTTTCTCCGGCGCTCTTTCGTGAGAACTTGCTCCTGCGGACCAGAATCCGGTGGATCGTCGCCCGCCGTTCTTCGCCACGCGCCCTGGCCAGGACCCAGTCCCCGACCGCCGGAAAATCTTCTCGCGCTGTGGCGAGGTAGCGCATCCTGCCAGCGATTTCTCCCAGCAAATCACCTCTCTCCGAGAATAACCAGTAGCTGTTCTTCTGCTCTTCCGCAACCCGAGCCGGGATGTAAAGGTCTTTTTCTTCCTGGGTGAGCTGGCTTTCAAAGAATGAATTCCAACCCAACGTTTCCAAACGCATGACAGCTCCTCCTGAGTGTTTAAGACTGTTTTGGCGCCCTACCCGCATTACTGTGCGGTTCTTTCGGATGGACGCGCGGTGTGTGTGGTGGAAAGGACGAGAGGTCAGGAGGCCGCCTGTGGTCACAGGCTCACGGGATCAAACTGAACGAACAGACACACGAAGCCCGTGTGAGTCGGTTCAGGCAAACCTTCCACTCGTCAAGCTGTCAGGCAATCATAGGCATCTGGACGCATATGCTAAGCCAGGGCAGGGCTCCAAGTCAAATTCCTTAGCGATTCCCTTTGCGCTCTTCGCGTCTTCGCGGTTAAGTTCGGGCTCAGATTCACCGCGAAGGCGCTAAGGGCCCGTCAGGAAATAAGGTGTGCATTTTGGCGCGAGCGCCGGGCGGGCAGATGCGAGGCGCCGCGACGCAGGCGATGCCGGTGTGCATCGTCGAGGAGCGGCAACAAAGCAGATGC
>Ga0137380_10003049_pt1 | contig 14450 bp, 11 predicted proteins | sample SagtaG_17_FD_104809 | JGI IMG/M metagenome (GOLD analysis project Ga0137380, IMG submission 104809) | Vadose zone soil microbial communities from Sagehorn Ranch, Mendocino, California, USA - Sage2_L_100_16 metaG | ecosystem: Environmental > Terrestrial > Soil > Vadose zone | place: USA...
CGACGGTTTGCTTCCGGTGACAAGAGCTTCCGCCTCAACCTACGTAAACTGTACTAAAATATTCAATCCGATGTATGGAGGTGTGGACACCGAAGTGTTCAGACGAGTCAATGGCGAGAGGCGAAGCGATATCCTATTCGTCGGACGCTTAACGCCCTACAAGAGAGTCGATAGTCTCATTAAAGCCGTATCACTCCTCGAAGACAAGCCTAGACTAATCGTTGTCGGCCCCACACTCGATCATGAATATCGAGCTTCCTTGGAAAGACTAGCGAACGAACTCAAGGTCGATACACGATTCCTCGGACACATATCGGACCAGTCATTAGTCAGCTATTATTCATCTTCAACGGCTCTCGCACTACCGTCAATAGACGAGTTATTCGGACTGGTTCTAATAGAGGCCATGGCTTGCGAATTGCCCGTCGTTGCAAACAAAGCTGGAGGGGTACCAGAAGCTGTGGTCGATGGTAAGACCGGCTACTTGATACGCCAAGGAGACATCAAGCAATTAACTGACCGTTTGCGGTTGCTGCTCACCGATCGACGCGAAGCAAGAAGGCTAGGCACTGCCGGTAGACAAAGGGTACTTCAAGAATTCACTTGGAAGCGGGTTGCCGAAAGATCGCTCGCAGCCTACAAGGAAGTCTTGCAATGAGCGCATCCTACCAGAGAGCTTACCACAAGCTCAAGGCTCGAAAGGAGCAGATAAAGCCTCAACCAATTTGGGGGTCTTGGGGACGGTTCTACGATCAACTCTTTAGCCTCAAAGACCAGCTCGTCCTTGACTTTGGTTCTGATGTCGACTCCCCGCTACATGGGAAATTTCTCAGAGAAAACGACGACGGGAGTGGAAAATACAAAGGATACGATATCGACGAGGACACACTCTCCTGGTTGAGACGAGAGGGCTACTTCTACGATTTCTATGCTGACAATTCTCTGAAGGGGTCTTTCGGCATCATAGTTGCTTCAGAGGTGTACGAACATCTCTCCGAATCTGAGAAGGAACGGTTCCTCGCGAGGGCCCATGAATTGCTAGGAGAATCCGGTAGACTAATCGTCGATGTTCCTTACATCGCCAATCTAAATCTAATAGAGTTCTTCAAAAGAGATAGATCTCACAAGCCTATAGCACTGGAGGACGAAGCAGCGTACTTCGAGGCATTCGGTTTCACGGTTCAAGTATACATTGGGGGCCGAACCGCGCCGTACAGGTCTCTATTCTGGAATCTGTGGCGTTTTGCGGGAAACTTAGCCTTGGGCTACTATCCTTTCCATGTGGCGTTGTTTGATGCGACCAAGATTTAGTCGAACGGCCCTCATCCGCCTCTGGACAGCCATTATTGCGTGGTGGCACCGTCTAATCGCGGTAATATTCGCAAGTCTGAAGAAGGCGTTCCGCGTCGGGACTAAGTTTCTGATATGGGGCCATCGTATCGAGCCGCGACTAATCTCTCAGAAGACAATACGACTTTTGTTTCCTTGCATTGCACTTGGAGCCTCGTTCATTCTCCTCTCCCCATTGTTGCTTCCCCAAGGACTTCCCTTCCAGGGTGACGAAACCTACTACATTCCTTGGACTCTCGCCACCCTCTCAAGGTTCAATTTGCAAGCCTGGCTGAGCGGCAATGGACCCTCAGCAGACATTCTGTCGCTGTTCTCCACCCTCATACTTGTGGGCTTAAGAACGGTTCTCGGCCAAGAATACGCGGTCAAGAGCTACCTTGTCCTAATGGCTTGGTTATCAGCTGTTATCCCTTACGTTGCGACCAAACAGCTTCTGAGACACTGGCGACTAATAGTGAAGCCTCTTCAGCTGGAACTCGCTTCCGGCGTTAGCGGCCTGGTTTACTTGCTATTCTTCTATAACCAGGCAACCGTGGCTGGCTCCAACAGTTTTGTGTGGAACTACAGTCTCTTTCCCATTCTCGTATCTTCTCTGGTCATATTCATGGAGACAGGAAAGATACGTCGCCTGCTTGACTTCGGCGTATTTTCTTCGTTTGCTAGTCCCCAACCGTTTTGGCCGTATCTTGTTGGAATTGTTGGGCTGATCTACTTTATCTTTACATTGGTGCGAAGGGCGCGCATTCCTGGCCCAGTTAAACTGATCAAGAATTCGTTGCTGGCTGTCGTGACTGCGCTGGGGTTCAACGCTTTCTGGATCATCCCGATTGCAGCAGGTTACCTCTTCCGCACAGGAGGCTCGACCTTTCAGATTTATGGCGCTACCGGAGCGGTCAGCGCTAGTGATCTTGGTTTCCTCAGCTTCTGGAGCCTTCAGGACATTCTGCTGTTGGGTGAAAGCGCACACTACTTCTTTTGGAATCATCCCCAGACCTACACGCTGTTTAACCTCATTATTCCCCTACTCGCCGTGACGGCAGTCCTGGCGTACCGCAGAAACCGCTCGGTCTTCTTTGTTGGGGCCGTTCTGATCGTTGGAGCAATGGCCACTGCCGGCGTTAATGAACCTCTTGGATTCCTCTACTACGAATTGACCGTCCTCCTTCCCTATGGTGCCGGGGCCATTCTGAGAAATCCTACAAAATTTGTCTCCATCGTGACATTTGCATACGGGTTACTGCTCGGCCTGGGAGTGATCGCAGTAAGTTCCAAGCTTTCTTCCAGAAGAATCCCCCTACGAATCTTGAGAAGAAATCTCGTCAGGTACTCGATAGCCCTCACACTCGTTTTCCTAATCCTCGCACCGATAACATACGGAACTTTGCTGGACCTTCAAGGTTATACGTGGCCGCGCTACAGCCCCACGAACATTCCACAGCAATACGGAGACCTAAACAACTGGCTCACCAACAACCCTGGAGACTACAAAGTGATGTGGATTCCAGCTTCGGGCGCTTACGACTGGAAGCAAGAAGCCATAACTGCGTTTCCCGACCTACTGTCATCAAGCCCAACTGTACCTTTCACCAACATCTATCCAGACCCGTTAAACTCGACGAATAACATCGGAAGAGCTCTCGCTTTCATGGGAGTCAAATATGTCGTGTACCATGGCGACTCGATCAATTATCCAAACGACCTGATTCTACAAGAGCTGCTCGCACAACGAGACCTTACCGAAGTCGAATCGCTTAACGGCACCATTACTCCCAAAGACGATTCGCTTGCAGCCCTTCCCATTGGTACCCCGGGAACCCAGTTTGGGGACAGCCCTTTTCATCTGTCGAACCTCACCCTTCAACGCCAACCGGAAAATAACCTAACGATGAGCTACACGATACCTCAGTCAGTTCTCAGCCAAGGATTTGGCGGAACGTTCGCAGACTATTTTGGAATTTTAATTCATGGGTTTCCTGCCGGGACGGTGGACTTTTCGAACAGGATTCTAGTAGCGGGAGTGAGCCATCAGCAAGAGATTAACAATACGAGTGGGTTTGCATCTTTCCTAGTGGATGCGCCTCTTGCGAACTATCCTGGGGCTTCAATTGACCTGTATGCGAACTATTATGACAGCGAGTACAGACAGCTAAGCCCAATCCAATTCATAGACAGACTTACACTCGTTCCGAATCAAGTAACCAACCGCTATATCATCTTCGAGAACAAGGACTTCGCTGGACCGGTTTTCTCCCAGAACGTGAATGTTGCGAACAACGGGAACGTTACGGATCTGCTAAAGAGTAATGCTAGCATAGTTTCACCCTCTTCAGCCAATGTAACGAGCTATCAACAGACGAGTGGGGTCGAGGTCAGGGTAACAGCCGAGGCCTCATCACCATTCCTTCTGATTCTGACCGAACCATACGATAACCTTTGGAGGGCGTACATAGGTAGCAGTGAAGTCAAGCCGATTCCTATTTACGGCCTGGTCAACGGCTTCATGTTAAACCAAACAGGGCTTGTGAGCATCAGAATCTATTATGCGCTGCAAACCTACCTATACCTTGGGATGGGGCTTTCTGCCTTAAGCCTCTCTATCTCACTAATGGCTATAGCCTTGATGTGGAGAAAGAAGAGACGAAGGACTATTACTTCTTCAAGGAACATCATAGCAGTGCCGATTCCACCACAACTGTTTGACCAGCCCTAGCCAAAGTGATCTTACCGAAACAAAAGAGGCAACATTCTGAATAGCTGAGGCGCGACGCACCTTTTCTTGACTTTCACGCATGATCCACAATCAACAATTCGAGTAGCAGGGACACTCGTTGACAAGCGGTAGTTTGGACTTCGGACCCGTAATCACGCTGACTGTTGATGATTGTTGGAAAACGCATGCACAGGCATTCGATCAAGCGTTTGATTCGAATTCTCTTCGGGGGGTGTTCTATGTTGTAGCAGGATTTGTAGGAAGAGATGTTAATGATTTTCAGTTTGTCGAATGGGATGATCTTCGTCAGATGTCCGAAGAAGGTCAGGAAATAGGTTCGCATTCGTTCACCCATAGAGGATCAGTGCTAGGCCTGACAACGAAGGCCGCCCAGCTTTTTCGCTTGGTAAGAAGCAAAGGACTAGTACGTTCCACGAGGCTGACCCGTGCTCTTCTAAGGCTCCCTGAGGAGTATCCGGGGACCCACTTACAACCAGACGAAGAAGTCTCATTGTCAAAACTCGAAATTGAGAAAGAGCTCGAAAGACCTTGCAAGAGTTACTCTTACCCGGGAGGAGAACCGACTCCTGCGGTCATGAAGATTGCCAGGGATAGAGGTTACACATCTGCGAGAACAATCCGTCCGGGGTTCAATAACATGCACAACTTCGAACCCTACGCACTCAAATCCCAGGTATGGGATCGATGGACGAGCGCAAGAGTTGCCAACAAGTGGGTGGACAAGGCCATCCGGCGCAATCTTTGGCTGATCGAGGTCTTTCACGCGATCAATCTTCCTCACTACCCTTACAGCTGTTCCGAGTCTTCGCTGAAGGAGCACCTTTCGTATATTCACTTTAGGCGAAGTGAAATTGACAATCTGACTGTTAGCGAGACTATCGAACGGATACGGAGGAATCTATTGAGCGAATCACTAATTCAAACACTTTCTTGTGCGAGCGACCAGTTTATTTGAGGGTGAATGAATTAACATGGGGAAGGACGCCTCAAATGGGTCCTGACACCTACACCCTACTCCTTCCAAAGACTACCAAAGAGTCGCACTTAGGGGTCAGGCTGGAATCGCGAAAGAATCCACTCGTGTCTGTCATAATTCCCACCAAAAACTCGGAACGAACGATTCGCTGGTGTCTCGAGAGCGTCTGTGCTCAAACCTACGGAAACCTCGAGATTGTGGTGGTGGACAATTTCTCGATAGACTCTACAGTACAAATAGCCAAGGAGTACGCTGACATGGTCCTTCTGGCGGGTCCCGAAAGAACTAGCCAAGTGAAGTTGGGGGCTGCTAATAGCAAAGGCGATTTCATCTACAAGATCGATTCCGATTTCGTGCTTGAGCCTTCAGTGATCGAGAAGGCCGTTAGAGCCGCCTTGGATGAAAACGCTGTGGGTGTTGTGATTCCAAACTTATCCTACCCGAAGGTGAGTTTCTGGTCCGAGGTACGTTTCTTCGAGCGTCTCTCGTACGTCGGCTCGAAGCAGATTGAAGCCGCGCGCTTCATCAGACACGATGTGTATGACGCTGTTGGAGGCCACGACGGAACTCTTGTGGCCTACGAGGAGCATGATCTTCACAACAAAGTTGCAAGGCTTGGCAAGATTGTGCGTATCCAAGGCGCTTCTGAGTGGCACATTGGCGAACCGAAAAAACTCGCCGACATTGTGATCACTAGCTGGTACTATGGGAAGACTGCGATTCGGTACGTCAGGCGCTATCCTCACATTGCTGCAACTCAAATTCTTCCCGTCCGAAAATCTCTTTTCAATCAGCGAACGGTCTTCTTGCACAGGCCCAAGCTATTGCTAGGCCTGATGGTCTATGAAACAGCAAAATATCTCTCCGGTTTTTTCGGGCTTCTAGCTCAACTCACCTGGCCTTTCTCTCCACCTTTCCGCCAACTCACCCAAAGCCCAACAATCATCGACCACCCGCTTTACCCGGCCTCATCCATTCACGACGAACTCATTTCCAGAGAACCCCCTCACCTATTTGGAATCACAATAATCATTCCTACCTACAACTCCAGAGCGACATTGACTCGTTGTCTGGAGTCGGTGAGAAGCCAGATCCATGGTCCTAAGAGTGTTATTGTCGTGGATCGATTCAGCAAAGACGGTACCTCGGAGGTTGCGATGGCCGAGGGCGCGAAGCTGATTGAAACAGGAGTAAACCGCAGTATAGCCCGAAACATCGGACTCGAAAAATCGTCATCGGACGGCGTGCTCTTTGTAGATTCAGATATGCTATTGCCACCGTCATTAATAGAAGAATGCGAGGCCGGACTAGGCAAATATCATGCCCTCATAATACCTGAGATATCCGTAGGAAGAGGATTCTGGGCTGAATGCAAGGCCGCCGAAAGAAAGACCTACATTCACAACGAGATGATCGAGGCCGCGCGCTGTTTTCGGAGAGACGCCCTTCTCTCACTTGGGGGGTACAATCCGCGATTGGAAGCCGGGGAGGATTGGGATCTGCAGAAACGTGCAAGAGCCGCGGGTATATCTGTTGGCCGAACCGTTGCAGAGATCGAACACGACGAGGGTACACCCACTCTGTTATCTTTGCTCAGAAAGAAATACTTCTATGGCAAGACGTTCGGCATCTACTTAGCCACAAACCCCTACGAGGGAGTAAGACAGCTTGACCCGTTTCGACGCATACTCACTCCCACACTCGCAACGCTTCCGACCGACCCTAGGCACGGCGTGGGAATACTTATCCTAAGAACGCTGGAATTCACAGCCGCAGGCCTAGGCCACGTTAGCAGAATCTTTTGGAGACGAAGCTGAATACCGAAAGAAGAAGCATTGGACCGCTTGAAGTCGGCATGAATAGGGACAACGATTGTTTCGTTTATGTAGGTCAATGATCGCGGTAAAGTTGTACCTAGCTTTGGAAAGCCTCCGGCAAATTGCGCGAAGGCCCTATTACGCGCGAAACTGGTTAGCACATTAGAATGACTCTGGGGTACGGGCCGCTTCTACGGTTCGGCAGGCTTCGATTTCGCCTTGGTAGCGCAGGGAATGTGCCTGCGTTTCATGAAATCTTTTTTCAGGGAGATTACAGAAGCCTAACGATTCGTCCCGATGACATCGTTCTTGATGCGGGCGCCAACGCGGGCCTCTTTTCGATTTGGGCAGCGTCGAGGTGCCGTGGTGTTGTTTCAGTGGAACCAGCACCAGAAACCTTTGATCTGCTGAAACTCAACAAGCGGATTAACAAGGCTACCAATGTCTTACTCATCAACAAGGCTCTTTCAGACCACGACGGTTATGTCAGCATGGGAGGTGAGGGCGCGACTTACAAAATTGAACAACATGGAATTATGATACCCTCAACTACCATAGATTCTTTGCTGGCCGAGCTCGGCGTCTCGGTCGACGTTGTGAAGATGGATGTTGAAGGAGCTGAAAGACTGTGTTTGCCTGGCTCCTACTTGCAACACGTTAGAGAGATCGTCGTCGAAACCCACGCGACAGAAAACAGTGTGGTCAGAATCCTCGAAGAACGTGGATTTAAGACGACCAAGATCAGCTTCAGAGTATCTCGGACAATTGCTAGCATTCTAGAGGCGTTCCCTTATTTTGCCAGTGCAGAGCTTGCCACTAACTTCTTGATATCCCGGTCAGTGCTCAGGGCATTTATGAGACGCGAAGATCTTCTTTATCGGGAGAGACTCCCGCAGTTTCAGATAATCCACGGCTACAAGTCTTGAACATATGTAAGAGCGCCTTTTTGAGATGAGAAAGCTTTGAGGTTTCTCGCAGTTACCGTAGCACAGAGACCTGCTACTCTTACCTACGATGAGATGCCGTTCTACTGTTACACTCACGAGCCAGTATATTTTTCCCGAGATACGAAAAAGGAGAGATTTGAGAAGCTTGTCCGATGGTGGAATGATGCCCACAAGCAGGCGATTGAATATTATCCTGAAGCAACACACTTCCTTGACATTGGAAGCTACTATCTAAGTCAGACGAAAAGTCTCAGGCAGCTCGCTCTTAGGTATGAAAGACTGAACTGTCCTGAGATAATTCTTGCAGGGAACATATGGTTTAGAAAAAGCGTTGGACCTCTCGAGTTCTATGCCACCTACGACACGCTTGGTTTCGCAGAACTGGTTGAGCTATTCGGTATACGGCTCAAATGGTTTAGGTCTAAAGGACGGCTTATCCAGTTGAACTATGTGGCTCAGCCTTTCATCTATCCTGTCAAATACTGGCAAGAGCATCCATTTCACGTGAGATCAGACATTGAGAAGGATGAAGATATCCCCATCTGGTACATCGATTTCTGTGCTGAATCAGGCGCACCTGTTTTTGCAGACTTAGGAATAAGATTCTATCGTGATGAAACCAATAGCGATGTGATCGTTGATCTTACTAGGAGAATGAAAATATACGCAGGTCAGAAAATGAGAGCTCGGAGATCATAGAAGGTGAGGCGAGGGAATCTTGTGTAATCCGGATAATACTATGTCATGATGGTTGTTTTCAGGTTTTGATGGGAAAGGCAAAACAACCGGCTTGCTCTCCCGAGCCCTTCGAGATTATTTTCGACTCCTGATTTTTTGACTTGCAAAAGTTAGACCAAGCGGAGTTGTAATCGACGTCGTCAGAGACTAAGAGTCCACCCGGTTCTAACGCATCGTAACCAAGACGGTATTCAGCCATCATGTGATCGTACGTGTGGAGGCGGTCGTGAACGAACATGGAGATGCTTCCTTGCTGAGCTAGAACTCCAGGAAGTACCTGCAGAGAGTTTCCGAGAATAAGGGTCCATCTAGACCGAAGCTGCAGAGGTATGATTCCTCCGATGGAGAAGCCATTAGAGGCGAGGCTGTCTTGGATATGCTGTTCTCCGACGATAACCGATTGCTGCTGCTCCGTGGGGAGGTCAATCGAAATGAGGTTCCGATATCGTTCTCCGCCATGCCGCCCAATATCGCAGAGCTAGAATGCCCTTTGAGCACACCGGTCTCGACAACTATGGTGGGACATGAATCACGGGTGGCTGGGTAATGAAACGTATGCCAGCGATTTAGCATCCTCCGAGAGTGCTCGTCCCTTATCGGACTGATGGACGAAACAACCCGCTCAATTTCTTCTTGAGGTAGATTGAGAAAATTCCCTCGCTTAGAGAGAGCTTTGCCAACCCGTTTCTTCAGAAATGCGAGATCCTGTGAGACTAACTCCTGCAGGACTGATTCATAGTCAGATCGGCCCAAAAGTTACGAAAGGGCTAGTCCCGGGTGGCGAAGAGCCCAACGAACCGTCCCTCGAGTAAGCGGAGGTCTCAAAGCATGTGTAACCGTAATTACTCCCTGGTTGTTAAGAGTCTTGTCTAGTCCCCAGTGAACGCGCGATAATCTGGTTCTTGAGACAGCTCTGAAGGGCTAGCAACATCCCTGCAAGCTTGTATAGAGCAGTGTGGAAGCGAGACAGCTCTCATGAATGCGCCTGTCCTAAGGTTCGGAAAGCTACGCTTAACTTCTGCAGAGAAAGACTCGGTTTGGGCGTTTCTACCATTCTATGCCACTTTTTTCCAAGATGCCTATGCGGATCTGCGGATTGGTAAGGGAGATACAATCCTCGACGCAGGCGCAAACATTGGCTTCTTCTCTGTCTACGCGGCACCGCGATGTAGGAAGGTTATCGCTGTAGAGCCCAACCAAGAGAGTTACATGGCGCTCACTCTCAACAGGGTCATGAATCGAGCATCAAATATTATCACGATCAACAAAGCGCTATGGAACACGTCTGGATTTGTGAAGATGGCTGGCCAGGGAGTATTTTTCAGGGTCATTCCTCCTGGTAAGACTGAGACTGGCAAATCTCTGTATGTTCCCTGCACATCAATCGACCAGCTACTTGGAGAGTTGGACTGTACCGTGGATGTCGTAAAAATGGATGTTGAAGGAGCAGAACGAGTGTGTGCAGACGGTTCATACCTTCGGTCTGTACGAGAGATAGTAATTGAAACGCACGGAACGAGTGAGTACATTCGCGGATTACTCAGAAGACGAGGATTTTCGACAAGGGTTGTGACATTGAAATATGGATTGATAATGAGGAACCTGTTGAGACATTTACCGGCATTCTCCGAAGCTGAGATTTCCACTAAGTTCATTGTGACCCGATGGTCGATCATGGCAATGGTAAAGCGCCAGGCCATCATGGCGCAAAGGGGAAACCCCGACGTCGATATCATCTACGGTGTCAAGACTTGAGCATTTCTACAGGCTTCGCCTTAAACCCCTACCCTAGAATGTGACTAGGACTGGTAAGGATTGCAATAGGTCCCTATGGAGGAGGGTCGGGAATTTCTACGTACACTTCAGAGCTATGCAGGGCCTTGTCAACCCTGCGAAGTGACCTCGACATTACGGTACTGACCTGGCAGGGAATCGATCCTCCAGACACAGAATTTAGGACTCTCATCCTTCCGAAGAACTCTTTTCTCGGTATGTCAGATTACACAGGCGGCCCCATAGCCAAGATCTTCGGCGCAACAAGGGTGGTTGGTCGGAAGGCGAAGGATTTCGACCTAGTTCACTTCCCGGATTCGACCTACGGCGCCTTCATCAGGCATCCCAGACTCGTCTTGACTACTTGGGGATACTTCAGTTGGAGACTTCTGCCGAGATGGTATGCTGAAAGATTCGGCTTCCCGATCAACATACCCGGCACCGCTGCGGCTATCGAATTCATGGCAATGAACACATTAGCTCTGCGAACAGCCAGAGTGATCATATCACTTCTTCCCCTCAGGTACTTACCAAAAAGGCAGATTCGCGAGAACTTACTCTTCATTCCTCCGCCACTCGCTTTGTCGGAGACTTCAATTTCCTCGGGCGGAAGCCGAGATAAATTCAGCGTAAGGACCGAGAATGCGGATGTTGTTTTCATTTTCGGATCTCGCGATCTTTCTATCAAAGGGAAGGGGGGGCAGCTCGCGATTGACGCGTTCGCAAGGCTCCTTCTCGGTGATAAAACAAGGGCGGTTCTCTTCATGGTTGGGGAGAAGAAGGACTCGCTTAGCGTGCCGAACGTTGTAAGGGATAGTGTCATCTTCACGGGATTTCTCATTAGACGTGATTATTTGCAGCTCCTGGGTCCCGGCCGATGCTTTCTCGCGCTCTCTCACGGAGAAGAACTTGACTATGCGTGTCTCGAAGCGATGGCAGCTGGCTGCGCAGTCATTGTCTCAGACATCCCAGCTCATTACATGGTTAGAGATCATGAGACAGGAAGAGTCGTTTCGAGAAACATCGACTCTATTCACTCAGCCATGCTGGAATTAACTGAAGAGGATATGCGTCTGAGGTTGGGAAAGAACGCTGCAAAGGAGGTAAAGCAGCTTACCAGTCCCACTGAGGTTGCGAAGAAGTACTCGACCATCTACAAGCGAGTGCTTTCTACGTAGATACACATGCACGAATTGAGATTGCGCGCCGTGTTGGCGTCAAACTGACGACCGAAACATCCATTGAGACAGGGATGGGCGAGCTGATACGATCCCGCTACAGGAAGTCACCTGTACCGACTTAGTTGCGAATGAGGGCCGTCTTTCTGCCGGATAACGTTCCCGAAATGGTCCTGCTTGAAGACCTAGTCGTGTTCTAAGTAAGAGCTCTGGGGAACTCGCTGCCTAAAGCGAATTTGCATGGCCGGCAAGGTAGAAGATAGAGCTGACGGTCCCTGCCCCTATGGAAAGTCCATGAATCGTAAAGGTATGACTTATTTGAGGGGTTCCATAGTGTTGTCTATGCGGGCTTGTTCGTGAGACCTGTGGGATCGAGAATCCGGCTAGTCCTGGCGGTTGCGCTAGTAGGATTGGTCATAGTAGCAGTCTTGGTGACCCAGCATTTTCTATTATCGCCCGTCTCTTCTGCGCCGATTCCCGGGATGAAGGCCAACTGCACCACTGTGGTCGAAGATTCTTCCCATAGCTCAGTGACGGCAGGAAGTGGCACGATACTGTTCGGCTGTAATATTAGAACGGGATGGCCCCCAGCGGATCTAATTTGCGCCAGCGGTTGTCCCGGTGCGTATCCAGTGTTCAATGTGTCGCAGACAGCAGACTATACCCCCGTCTTCCAGCTGCCTCAATACTACACGGGTCTCTCTGTGGCTGGTACTGACGGTTGCTCGCCGCCAGCCGCTACTGTATCTCCGGTCTCGCAGTTGACGAATGGGACTAAGATGCAACTTTCCGGGTCCAGCTCTTCACCGGGCTTCTACTACTATTGCGTCAGCTATGCGAGTGTCGGATCGAACGGCGCCATGTTGTCAAGCTTCACGACATCTTGGGGGTCGGGATCGACGCTCTTTACACAGACCCTCCCGTCAGTTAGGGTCCCGCCTCAACCTCCACCCTCAGGTTTTGGTGGATGTGGCACGGCCTCGTTGGATTCTGTATCTCCGGCTACTCCGATTAACGGAGTTCTAGAATTCGACTGTGTCGATAGTGTTGGTCCTTACTCTGCATTTGCAGTGTCAGTCGCGGGCTACTATACTCCGACCTTTACGCTGCCCCAGTACTATGCTGGGCTCTCGATCACGCCGATCGCAGACACTGTCAGCAACTGTACGACGTTAGCCTCGGGTACTACTCCGCCTACGCCATTGACCGATGGCACACAGGTGTATCTAGCGGCCAACCCTAGCTATTACTACTGTGCAAACTATGCCAATGCGCCGGCGATAGGTGGCTCGTTGGCTAGCTTCACCGTGTCATGGTCGTCCGGTTCGAACGTACTGCTGTCTCAGACGATTCCTTCGGTGACTGTGCCCGCGAAGACGACGGCCCTCGCAGTTGTTAGGGGAACTGACAAGGGCCTCTACTATTCATCGTTGGCGGGGAGTTGGAGTGGCTGGAAATCGCTGGGAGGAAGTACTGCTGGGCAAGCTGTGTTCTGCTCAGGAGGAGTCGGGACTCTGTACTTGGCTGTCAGGGGCTCGGACAATGTGAGCATTTACCTTAGGAGCTATTCGAACGGTGTATGGTCACAGTGGATGAGTCCTGGGGGCAGTGCGAGTGATGTTCCCGCGTGCGCCTTCATGAATGGGACACTCTATCTCCTCGCCCTTGGGTTGGATTACAATCTGTACTATAACACTCTGGACGTGCCCACAGGCCTCTGGAATCGCTGGACACCGCTGAACGGCACTCTGCTATCCCCGCCTGCCCTAGCTACTACTCCGAGCCTCAATAGGCTCGATGTTGTTGTGCAGGGGGCCTCCGGAACTATCTACCACAGAGCTCTTATCAACGGGATGTGGCAGGCATGGGAGGCGCCTGCGGGGGGCGTAACGGCGGATATTCCTGCCGTGTCGAGTGATGGACAGAGCCTTCAAGTGGTCGTGAGGGGTGGGGATAATGGTGTTTACTACAACGCTCTGAACTTTTCCTCCGGTCAGTGGTTTCCCAGCTGGGTCTCGCTTGGGGGAACAACAGGCTTTGCACCTAGTCTGGCGACGGACTCGTCGGGCACTGTTCATCTATTTGTTGTGGGAGCGTACGGTAGAATCTACGACAAGTCCCTGACTGGGGGAGTCTGGTCAACAAACTGGGGTGATACGGGGGGCAATACAGGCAACCCGGTCGCAGTGATTACGCAAGGCTCAACCGTTGCCATCATGGCTAGCGGCCCGAGCGGCGGGGTCTGGTACAACACCCTAGTGGGGTCCGTATGGGGGAAGTGGACTAGTCTGGATGGATCAACCGCCCTAGCACCTGCTTTGTCTAGCGTTTCATGATCATTCGCCAAGCGTAGAGTGTTTGCCGCGATTATCTGGCCGCAGGCTGTCCTGCGCGGATCGTTGCAACTTGTCTGACGAAGACATTGGCACGATCGTACATCAGCACTCTGGAATGGTGGCCAACAGTGCTCAGGCTTAGGAAAAAGCGAAGAACTGTTTCTAGCGCAGATTTTGTTGGATTTATCCTTAAGACACTACTTCTTCTTGACTACTGAGACTGGGACAGTGAGCGTGTGCGTTAGACTCCCACTATTGGCGGATACGGTGACTGTGTAATTGCCTGTTTGAGTCCCGCCTTTAGTGGTCACCGTTAGACTAACAGTGGCGGGTGCTCCGGGCGAAACTGCTACGGTGGTGGAGCTGAGGGTCAAGGATGGGCTCTGCTTGGGTTGGGGCGCAATACTGGTGCTGAGCGTGATGGTGCCGCTAAATCCGTTGATGCTGTTAATTGTGATGATTGTTGTGTTGGAGCTTCCCAGTCGGACAATCAAGCTCGCAGGATTGGCGGAGATTGTGAAGTCGGGCTTTAGGACAGTGAAAGGCTCACATGGACTAGTCGAGTTGCTGAAGTTGGAATCACCACTGTAGAACGCCTGGAAAC
>Ga0137380_10003051_pt1 | contig 14445 bp, 10 predicted proteins | sample SagtaG_17_FD_104809 | JGI IMG/M metagenome (GOLD analysis project Ga0137380, IMG submission 104809) | Vadose zone soil microbial communities from Sagehorn Ranch, Mendocino, California, USA - Sage2_L_100_16 metaG | ecosystem: Environmental > Terrestrial > Soil > Vadose zone | place: USA...
CGGCCCGCACTGGGGTTTCATCGCCCGCTCGTGCCTGACCGATCCGTATGCCTACAGCGAAGCCGGTACCCGGCTCGCGGACCTGCGCGGCGTCGGCGGTCACCACGTTCCGGTCGCCGTGCCGATCAGCGCCGTGCACGCCGGCAGGCACCGGGTGGCGACCATCCACCTGGGTTCGCCGGGCACGCTGCGCAGCACGCCCCGGTCGTTCCCGATCGGCAACCTGCGCGCCGGTGACGCGTTCCAGATCACCGTCGCGCACTGCGGCCACCACGCCGGCGACGCCTGGATCCTCGGGTACGCGCCGGCCGCCGGCCGCTGGGCCTACGTGGAGGCCGGTCACCTGCCCGCCTGCAGTTGACCGGTACCGGTCCGGCCCGCCGGCGTCCAGGCTTCGGCGGGCCGGCCGGGGGTGTTGCGGTTGGCCGGTCGGGGCAGGCCGTAGTTGTCGCGCAGGGTACTGCCCTCGTACTCGGCCCGGAACAGCCCGCGCTGTTGCAGGATCGGCACCACGTGGTCCACGAAGGCCAACAGGCCGGACGGCAGCACCGGCGGCATGATGTTGAAGCCGTCCGCGGCCCCTTCCTGGTACCAGTGCGCGATCGCGTCGGCGATCTGTGCCGGGGTACCGGCGAAGGTGAGGTGTCCGCGGCCGCCGCCGAGCCGGCCGATCAGCTCCCGCACCGTCAGCCGTTCCCGCCGGCCGAGGTTGACCACCAGGGTACGGCGGCTCTTCGCACCCTCGATCTCGTCCTCCGGGGGCAGGTCTTCGGGCAGCTCCCGGTCCAGGTGCAGCCGGCCGGCGTCGACGCTGAGCAGTTCCGCGAGCTGACCGATGGCGTACTCGGGCCGGATGAGCCGGTCGAGTTCGGCTTCCAGGGCAAGGGCTTCGGCTTCGGTGGCGCCGAGGATCGGCACGATACCGGGCAGCACCTTGATGGTGTCCGGGTCCCGGCCGTGCGCCAGGGCACGGCGTTTGAGGTCGGCGTAGAAGGCCCGCGCGTCGTCGAGGGTCTGGTGCGCGGTGAAGACGGCATCGGCGTACCGGGCGGCGAAGTCCTTGCCGTCCTCGGACGAGCCGGCCTGCACGAGCGGCGGGTGGCCCTGCGGCGGCCGGGGGACGTTGAGCGCTCCGGCGACCTGGTAGAAGCGACCGGCGTGCGCCGGCGGGTACACCTTGGCGTTGTCGCCCCACACCCCGGCCGCCTTGTCGCCGAGCGCTGCGCTGTCGTCCCAGCTGTCCCACAGCTTGCGCGACACCTCCACGAACTCGGCCGCCCGTTCGTAGCGCTCCCGGTGCGCCGGTTGGGCGTCGAGGTTGAAGTTGCGGGCCGCCTCGCCACCGGCGGTGGTGACGATGTTCCAGCCCGCGCGCCCGCCGCTGATGTGGTCCAGTGAGGCAAACCTGCGAGCCAGGTTGTACGGCTCGTTGTAGGTGGTCGACGCCGTGGCGATCAGCCCGATGTGCGCGGTGACGCCGGCCAGCGCGGTCAGCAGTACCGTCGGTTCCAGCGTGCCGGCCGGGCGGCGCCCGATGTCCCCCCACAGTTGCGGGCTGTCGGCGAGGAACAGCGAGTCGAGCTTGCCGCGCTCGGCGATGCGGGCCAGGTTCTGGTAGTGCGCGACGTCGACATGGGTGAACGGGTCGGCCTCGGGCAGCCGCCACGCGGCCTCGTGGTGCCCGACGCCCATGAGGAACGCGTTGAGGTGCAGCCGGCCGTTGCGGTTGTGCGTGTCGTTGACGGTCATGGCGGGTCCTTTCGTTTACGCCGTATGCACGACGTCGTCGTAATGCAGGCGGGGCAGGCGCTCGGCCCAGGCGTCCGGGCCGGGTTGTCCGACGTTGACCACGAGCAGCGAGCGCAGCCGCCCGTCGGGGAAGTACTCCGCGTCGATCCCGGCGGGGTCGAAACCCGCCATCGGACCGGCTGCCAGGCCGGCGGCGCGGATGCCGACGATGAGGTACCCGATCTGCAGAGCTGCGTTGAACCTCGCCTGCGCCTGGCGGGCGGCAAGGTCCGCGTCGAACACGTCGCGCAACTCCGGCCGGTGCGGGTAGACCCGCGGGAGGTGTTCGTGGAACGCGGTGTCGGCGGCGAGAATCAACACCAGCGGGGCGGCTGCGGTCTTGGCCCGGTTGCGCCGGCCCAGGTGCGGCAGCAGGCGCTGGCGGGCCTGGGCGGAGCGGACCAGAACGACGCGCAGCGGCTGGGAGTTGAACGCGGTCGGGGCGTTGCGGATCAGGTGATGGATCGCCTGGATCTGCTCGTCCGCCACCGGATCGTCGGTGAAGGTGTTGGCGGTGCGCGCCGCGCCGAACAAGAGTTGCTGCCCGGCACCGTCGAGGGCGAGCAGGTCGGGTGCGGCCGGTGCGGGTGTCAGGCAGGTGTAGCCGCCCCGGTGGTACAGCAGTGGGTAGTCCCCGTCCGCGTGCCGGGCGAGCAGCGGCTCGGCCAGCACCACGACATGGTCGCCGGCCCCCACCCGGTTGACGACCTGGCACACCAGAAAGGCGAGGGTGCCGTCGAGGACGGGTACGCCATGCGGGCCGGTCCGCCACCGCGTGGGCGCGGCGAACCGGTCGATCCCGCTGGTGGCGAACGTGCGGGCGAGCCCCTGCTGGCGGTGCGACAGCAGGTGTACCGCGACGTGGTCCGCGACAGCCACGGCCGGCCAGCTCGACGAGGTACGCCCGAGGCAGAACGACACCAGCGGCGGCGCGAGCGACACCGACGTGAACGAGGTGGCGGTGAACCCGGCCGGCGGGGTGCCGGGCGCAGTCACCACCGTGACCGTGCTGGCCTGATGGCGCAGGAGTGTGCGGAACAGGTCGCCGTCCACCGGGAGAGTCGTCATGACGTCCGCCAGGTGGAGAACCGGCGCTCCAGATACACCAGTGACTGGTTGATGACCAGGCCGATGGCGGAGATGGTGATGATGCCGGCGTACATATCGCCGATGTCGAAGTTCTGCTGGGCGTAGCTGATGAGGTAGCCCAGGCCGGCCTTGGCGCCGGCCAGTTCGGCGGCGATGAGGATCAGGATCGAGTACGCCCCGGCCAACCGGATCCCGGTGAAGATGGTCGGTACCGCGGCGGGCAGGATCACCTTCTGGAACAGCCGCAGGTGGGACAGGCCCATCGACCGCGCCGACCTGACCAGCAACGGGTCTACCGTCTTCACCCCGCTGATCGTGTTGAGCAGGATCGGCCAGGCGCAGCCGTACAGGATGATCGCCATCTTCGAGGTCTCGCCGAGGCCGAGGATCAGGATGAACACCGGCATCAGCGCCAGCGCGGCGGTGTTGCGGAACACCTCCAGCACCGGGCCCAGCAGCACGGCAACCGGCCGGTACCAGCCGATGAGCAGGCCCAGCGGTACTGCGACGAGAATGGCGAGCCCGAGTCCGGACAGCGACCGGACCATGCTGGCCTGGATGTGCTGGGGCAGTTCCCCGTCCGACGCCAGTGCCCACCACGCCCGCAGTACCTGTGACAGCGGCGGCAGGAACGTGGCGTCGACGAGGTCGAGCCTCGGGAAGACCTCCCAGACCGCGGCGAGCAACGCGATCGCGACACCTCGCTGGGCGATGGCGCCGGACAGGACCAGCAGCCGGTACCGGCGCAGTAGCGCGGCGGTCCGGGCCGGGGCGGGCGGTGGCGTCGCAGCCGGCCCGGCCGGCTCGGCCGGCGCATGGTCGGTCCCGGCGGGACTGGCGATCACACTAGTCAACGAGGGCCTCCTTACGGCGCAAAGTACGGGCGGTGTCCCGTTCCTGGGTCTGGGCCTTGACCACCTCGTCGCGCAGCAGGCTCCAGATCTCGTGCCGGTACCGGGCGAACTGCGGATCCGAGCGCAGATCCTCAGTCGTGATACGGGATTCCAGCGGGATGTCGATGATCTGCTTGACCCGGCCCGGCCGGGACGTCAGGACCGCGACCCGTTGGCCGAGGTACACCGCCTCCTCGATGCTGTGGGTGATGAACACGATGGTCTTGCCGGTCTGCTCCCAGATGCGCAGCAGCTCGTCCTGGAGGCTGTCGCGGGTCTGCGCGTCCAGCGCGGCGAACGGCTCGTCCATCAGCAGCACGTCCGGGTCGAAGGCGAGGCTGCGGGCGATGGCCACCCGCTGCTTCATCCCGCCGGACAGCTCATGCGGGTACCGGTCGGCGAAGCCGGACAGCCCGACCAGCGCCAGGAAATGCCGCGCCCGCTCGCGGCGCTCCCGCCGCGGTATCCCCTTGCCCTCCAACCCGAACTCCACATTGGACTGTGCGGTGCGCCACGGGAACAGGGCATACTGCTGGAACACGACGCCCCGGTCCAGGCCCGGGCCGGTCACCGGCCCGCCGTCGAGGAGGACCTCCCCCGAGGTCGGCCGGCTGAGCCCACCCATCAGGTCGAGCAGCGTTGACTTGCCGCAGCCGCTCGGCCCGACCAGTACCAGAAACTGTCCACTGTGGACATCGAAGGTGACGTCGGCCAGCGCGGTCACGTCGCCGCCCCGGCTGGAGAACACCTTGCCGACCTGACGGAGGCTGATCTTCGCGGTCATCGCCTACCACCCCCGGCGCGGTAGGGGTTGAACTCATTGGTGAACAGGTCGGCGAGTTTCGGCGTCTGCTTCAGCTCCCCGTCGGCGCGCAACCAGTCGAGCCAGGTCTGGAACTCCCGGTCGGCGATCACCCCACCGGTACCGGCGACTCCGGTGCTCCTCCAGTACTGCAACTGGCTGTCGTCCTCGTTGCGCCGCCGCGCCTGGATTATCTTGTCGACTCCGCGATCACGGTGGCGCGTGGTTGGGTCCTCGCCCACTCGATCGCTTTCGCGACCCCGGCGACGAAGGCGCGCACCGTCTCCGGGTTCTTCTTGATGAAGTCGGTGCGGAACACGTAGCTGCCGGCGGTGAACTTGCCGAGCAGTCCGTAGTCGGTGAACAGCGGGTGGATGCCGCCGCGGGCGAGGGCCTTGTCCCGCAACGGCCCGGACAGTACCGCGACGTCGAGCTGCCCGGCCCGTAGCGACTGCTCGGCGTTGACCGGTGGTACCACGACCTCGGTCACCTGCTTGATCTCGTCCGGGCTCAACCCGTTGCGGCTCAGGTAGGTGCGCAGCACCGCCTCGTAGTGGGCGCCGAGGGTGTTCATCCCGACCTTCCTGCCGATCAGGTCCCGGGCCGAGGCGATCGGGCTGCCGTCGCGTACGTAGTAGCCGCCGTAGGCCTGCTCGTCGACGCCGTAGTAACCGATCACCGCCTTGACCGGAGCGTGCTGCGCCTCGAGTTTGATGACCGCGCCGTTGAACGCGCCGCCGAAGTCGGTGTCCCCGGTAGTGGCCGCCTGGATGTCCTGCGGTCCGCTGATGGTGTTGCCGATCCACTTCAGCTGCACAATGCCGAGGTATCCGAGGTCGGCGGCCAGCTCCGGTAAAGTCACCGCCCCGACCGAACCCTGGTACCGCAGCGTGGTGACCTGCTGGGCGGGCGAGGCATCGGCGGTACCGCAACCGGCCAGCCCGGCGGCCACCACCGCCAATGTCAGCGCAAGGCTTGCCGGGCGAAGTCTTCTGCTTTCAGCCACGGTTGGCTCCTTCGTCGTTCATGGGTGTGGTCCGCGCTGGTTCGTAGGTCACACACGAATGGCGCCCTGCCGGGCGGGACGCATGCGAAACAGTGGCAACGGAAGTACCCGGCCTCAGCGCCGAGGCGAACGGGCAACGATACGACGGGCCGGCGGAGAAGGCGGCCCGGGCTGCACCGTCGAACTCAACAGGTGCTGCTGCACACCCGGAGGAAGTCGATGAAGCGGCGCCGGATCAGGCGCGTGCCTCGATTCATAGAAGGAAAACTAACCTCGCTCACAACTCGCTGTCAGCAGCATGTGACCGGCATCACCTATATTTCCCATCGGGTTACTGGGCTATTTCATCCCGGACGATGACGGTGATCTGCTGGGTCATGTTGTTGGCCTTGCCCTGCAGGTTCCACGGCTGCTCGGTCGGTTGGACCTCGCCGGTACCGTCGGTGGCCCGGACGACGAGCTCGTACCGGCCGGGCTCGGCCGGATGCCACTCGTGAGACCAGCGCCGCCAAGCCCAGGGCGCGTCCGGTGGGTCGAGAGTGGCATCGGCCCACGTGCGACCCGCGTCGGTACTGACCTCGACCCGCGTGACCGGCGCCTGACCCGACCAGGCCCGGCCTTCCAGTAGGTGTGCCGCGGTTGCGGCGAAGCGGATCCGCGACATGTAGTCCGGTACCCCCGGCGGAATCATCAGCGCCCGCGGCCGGATCCGGGTGACCGGTGTACCAGGGTCCGCGGCGTGTTGCTTGAACCGGTATGCGCTCACGTTCTGGAAGCCCGTGAAGGGCTCGGCGAGTACCCGGATCTCCCGCAGCCACTTGACGCTGGCCATGCCGTACCAGCCAGGCACGATGAGCCGCAACGGAAAGCCGTGCTGCGGCGGCAGTGGCGCGCCGTTCATCTCGTAGGCGAGCAGCACGTCGGGTCGCAGCGCCTCGGCGAGCGGCAGACCCCGCGCGTAGTCCTGTTCGATGCCGCGCTCGATACCGCGGTCGCATCCGGTGAAGCTGACCTCGACCGCGTACCCGGGCAGGCCGGCCTCGCGCAGCAGTGGCGCGAGCGGGGTACCGGTCCATTCGGCGGTCCCGACGGCCTCGACAAGCCACGGCTGGCCGACCGGGCGCGGCCGCAGCCGCGCCCGCCCGTTGCCGGCGCACTCCATGGTCACCCGCCGGGTCACCCGCTCCCGCCGGCGTATGTTGTCCAGGCTCAGCGCGCCGGCCCGCCGGACCGCTCCGCACACGTCGAGCCGCCAGGTCGTCGGGTCCACCGCCGGGATGTCGTAGTGCGCGAGCAGGTAGTGCAGGCCGGTCGGCGTGACGTCGTAACGAAGGGTCTCCAGGGGAAGGCCGTGGTTGCGGGTGGCGAGCTGGAGCTCGTCGAGACCGATACCCTCGTCGGGACCGGCGACCCGGGCCGGCGTGCTGTACGCCCCGATCGACGGCTGCTCGATCGACTGCTGCGGGACCGACAGCTGCGCGGTCATTTCGCTCACCCCACCGCCACCGGCGCGCCGACGAGCGACCCGTACTCGGTCCACGAGCCGTCGTAGTTGCGCACGCTGCCGTACCCGAGCAGTCCGGTGAGCACGAACCAGGTGTGCGCCGAACGCTCACCGAAGTAGGCGATCACGTTGTGCCTCCTGAGGTTCTCGGTGTCGCTGGTCTTTGAGCCAGTCCGGCACGCCGCCCCGGGTAACGGCGGTGACCGGGATCCCGGCACGGTCGAGCAGGCTGGCCGCGAGCGCGGCCCGGCGGCCGCTCGCGCAGATCGTCCAGACCGGCACGCCGGGCGGAAGGTCGGCCAGCCCGGTGGGCAGGTCGCCCACGAAGACCGCCCGGCTGCCCGGGATCGTGCCCGCTTCCAGCTCGCTCGGCTGGCGGACGTCGAGCACAAGTACCGCCGCGCCGGGTGGCGGTACCTCCGTGGCGTCGGCAACCGGGTACGCGCGCAGGGGCAGCCCGGCGGTGCGCCAGGCCGGGACGCCACCGGCGAGGTATCCGGCGACCTGCTCGTACCCGATCCGCAGCAGTTGGGTCACCGCGGTGGCGGCCGCCTCCGGTACCGGATCGGGCAGGACCAGGAGGAGCGGCGCGCCGAACGGGACGAGCCATCCGACGTAGCTCGCGAAGCTGTCGTCCAGCTCGACGTTGAGCGAGCCCGGCAGGTGCGCGGCGGCGAACGCCGCCCGGTCCCGGCCGTCGACGACCCAGGCGCCTGCGGCGATCCGCCGGGTGACGTCCTCGACTGGTAGCGCCGGCAGTTCGGGTACCCGGGTCAGCACCTCGGGTCCCGCCCGGTTGATCGCCGGCATATGCCGGTAGTAGGTGGGGCGCGGCGTCCGGCCGGCCGCGTGCCTGCGGACGAACGCGTCCTCGTCGGCGGCGAGCAGCGCCGGGTTGGTCCGCCGTTCCCGGCCCACGGTCGACATCGCCCGCCCGGAGCGCGCCTGGGCGGCGCAGAAGCTGCCGGCGCCGTGCGTGGGCAGCACCCACGTCTGGTCGGGTAGCAGCGCGAGTCGTTGCAGCGACCGGTACTGCGCGCGGGCCAGCTCGTCGGCGCGCCGGGCACCGAGCAGATCGGTGCGTCCGGCACCTCCGACGATCAGGCTGCCGCCGGTCAGCACGGCCAACGGCGCGGCGGCCGGGTCGCGGGGATCGCCGAGAACGAGGTATGACGTGTGCTCGGGGGTGTGGCCCGGCGTCCGCATCGCGCGGACCGTGAGATCACCCAGCCGGACCTCGTCCCCGTCGGCCACGGCCAGGTGGTCGAAGCCGTAGTGCGCCTCGGCCGGCCCGACGATCCGGGCACCGGTTGCGGCCCGTACCTCCACCGCCCCGGACACGTAGTCGTTGTGTACGTGCGTCTCCAGTACGTAGCGCAGCACCACGCCGCGGCCCTGGCACGCGGCCACCAGGCGCCAGGCGTCGCGCTGCGGGTCGACGACCAACGCCTCGTCCCCGCTGATCAGCAGGTAGCTCTGGTCACCCAACGAGGGGGTCGGGATGACCTCGATCTCGGTCATGCCCGCAAGCCTGCCGGGCCGCCGTTCCCTGAGCGTTCCCTGCGCGGTCAGTCGATCGCGGCGCGGGCCATCCGCAGCCGCCGGGTGGCGCCGAGTCGCTCGAAGACCGCCGCCGCCTCGGTGATGAGGTCCCGGTCGACGTGCGGATCGCCCCCGAGCAGGGCTGCCTGCAGCCGGGAGCGCGCTGCCCAGAACGGTTGGCGCGCCTGCTCGTACAGCCGGGCGCCGGCCAGGAGGTCGGTCCGCGCGCGTGCGCGATCACCCTCGACGAACGCCAGCCAGGCAGCCGCCGTCCCGGCCATGGCCCGCCAGGCCGAGCTGGCGAAGCTGCGCGCCACCTCCTGGGCCGCGTTCGCATACGCGGCGGTACCGGCGCGGTCGCCCAGCGCCGCCGACGCCTCCGCGGCCATCGGGTTGAGCAGCGCCGCGCAGGTCGGACAGTCGCCGAACCGGGCACCCGCGGTACCGGCTGACCGGACCGCGCGGATGGCCGCTTCCGGCTCGTCGCGCTCCATGGCGTCGAAGGCCACCGTCGCGTACAGGCGTCCCCAGGCATGCCGGGCCAGCGGCGAGATCGTCGCGATGGCCATCCCGCGACGCAGGTACCCGGCGGCCGCGTCGCTGTCGCCCTGCCCGACGGCCAGCTCGGCCAGCCGTTGCACCGGCAAGGTACCGGACCGGCTGCCCATCTCCGCGTGGATCTCGACGCTGCGCTCCAGGCAGCCGGGCGCCTCGTCCCAGCGCCCCTGAAGCAGCAGTGACTCGCCGAGCAGGCACCAGGCGAACGCCTCGGCGCTGCGGGCCTCGCGGGCGATCGCCAGCTCGAGCGTGCGCCGCGCGTACTCCTCGACGCTGTCGAACAGACCGTCCCCGTACAAATGGTACTGGCCGATGCAGTGGTGCAGGTCGAAGATGCGGGTCAGTCGCTGATCGCCGCCGGCCTGCGCGGCCAGCCGGTTGATCTCGACATGCAGGCCCTCCCGCCAGGCGCCCCGGACGTGGAAGACGATCGCGAGGCTCTCGTTCGCGGCGGCGACGTCCTCCGGCGTACCGTGCCGCTCCGCCAGGTCCAGGCTCGCCTCCGCGGCGGCTTGCGCGTCGTCGTACCGGCCGACCTCCCACAGCCAGTGCGCCCGCGTGCCGAGCACCCGGCCCCGCTCGGCCGCGTCGGGACCGCCCGGCTCCCCGGACAGCAGCCGTTCGACCGCCGCCAGGTGCCCCTCCGCGCCGGCCGCGTCGTGCCTCGTCAGCAGCGCCTGGGCGGCCTTGCGGTGCAGCCCGGCGAGGTGCGGGTCGGCCGGCGCCTGGCGCAGGGCGTCGATCGCCGCCCGGTACGCACTGGTCGCGCCGGCCCCGTCGCCCGACACCACGCGCAGGTCGCCGACCTGCTCCCACAGCTCGCCGGCCAGCTGCGGCTGCTCAGCCCGCCCCGCCTTGATCTGTTCGTACAGCCGTTGGGTGGTAACATCCGGCGGTACGCCGAGCTCCCGGTCCAGCATCTCGCGCAGGTGCTCGTACTGCCGCAGTGCCTCGTGCCGCCGGCCGGCCAGCGCGCAGAGCCGCATGAGGTTCGCGCAGGCCCCCTCGTGGGTCGGGTCGGCGGTCAGCACCTGCCGCAGCGCCGCCGTGGCGCCATCAAGCTCCCCCCGGGCCTCCAGCAAGCGTGACCATTCGATCAGCAACGACAGCCGCTCGGTGCGCAGCGCCTCCTCCCGGGTCGTCACCCAGTCCTCGTACCGGTCCTCGGGCAGCAGGTCTCCGCCGTAACCGGCGATCGCCGCCTGGTATGCCACCGGATCCCGGCGCCGCCGGGCCTCCAGGGCGGCGGTCTCGAACGCCTCGACGTCGATCCACACCCCGGTGCGGCGCAGCCCCAGCCGCTCACCCGACTCGATGTACCGGTACGTCGCGCCGGGGTCGGGGTCGAGGACCCGGCGCGCCTCGTGCAGCGCCTTGCGCAGCTGGTTGCCGGCTGCCGCGGGATCCAGTTCCGGCCAGAGCACGTCGATGACCTGATCCCGGTACATCCGGTGGGCCGGCGCGAGCGCGAGCAGCTTGACCAGGCTCTTCGCCTTGCGTAGCCGCCACTCATCGTCGGCGATCTCGCGGGCGCCCACCGACACCCGGAACCCGCCGAGCAGCCACACCCGCAGCTCGTCCAACCGCCCACCTTCGTCGGCTCCAACGTACGACGCCGGGCCGCGGCCGGGTACCGGCGGATCCGGAGCGTACCGGTTGCAAACCGGCTGCAAGGTGGTCGGGCAAGGTAGCCGGCATGAGCGTGGCGGCGGGCGGATACCGCGACGGTACGGCCTGGGCGGCCGGCCCCGACCGGGTGTACGGGTTGCTCGCCGACGCCGCCATGGGGCTGCTGCCCGGTGACCTGTCCGGCGTACTGGCGCTGGATGCGGGGGCCGGTACCGGTGCCGTGGCCCGGGCGTTGCGTCGCCGGGGCGCCCGGACGGTGAGCAGTGACCTGTCCCCGGCCATGCTGGCGGCGGGACCGGCGCCGGCGTTCGCCGCCGACATCCGCAGCCTGCCGTTGGGCGATGGCACGATCGATCTGGCGGTCGCCGCGATGGTGCTGTCCCACCTCACCGACCCAGGTGCGGCACTGGCCGAGCTGGTCCGGGTGACCCGGCCCGGCGGGACGGTACTGGCCACCGCCTTCCCGGCCGGCCCCGGCCATCCGGTGGCGGTGGCCGCGAACCGGGCGCTGGCTGCCCAAGGCTTCCGGGCACCCGACTGGTACACCGAGATGAAGACGATCGGCGAGGCCCGGGTCGGTACCGCCGCGGCGCTGCACGCGCTGGCCACGTCCGTCGGCCCGGTCGGGATACGGGTCGAGAGGCTAGCCGTGGACCTCGGCCCGCTGGACGCACCGGCGTTGGTCGGCTGGCGACTCGGCCTGGCCCACGTTGCCCCGTACCTGGCCGGCCTCGACCCGCACCGGCGGGAACGGCTGACCGTCGCGGTGGCCGAGGCGCTGGAGACCAACCGTCCCGTCGAGCCGCTGGCGCTGCTTGTCCTGCTGGCGCGCCGCTGAGCCCGGTTACCGGTCCAGCCTCGCCCGCCGGGTGGCGGCGAGCTCCCGCCAGGCCGGCACGTCCAGCACCTCGGCCAGCTCCGCGGTCAGCCACCAGGCCTCCAGCGGCGCGAACCGGTCCAACGCGACCACGTCCGGCTGCGCACCGTCGGCGCTCATCCCGCCGGCCTCGGCACCGAGCAGCCGGGCCAGCGTCCGGTACCGCGGCGGGTCCAGCCGGTCCGCCTCGGCCAGTACCTGCCGCGCGGCGGCTGCGGCGGCATCCCGGTCGCCCTCGGCGAGCGCGCACCGGCCGGCCAGCAGGGTCCCACGCAAGAGGTGCCGCCAGGCGAACGGGTGCGGCGTCGCGGTCTCCAACCGCGCCCGGTCCAGCAGTTCCCGGGCAGCGGCCAGCTCGCCCGCGCGTAGTCGGCCATCGGCGAGGCCGAGCAGCGCGTCGGCCACCGGTTCGCTCATCCCGATCGCGCCGAACGAGCGGTCGTACGCGGCCCGGTTGAGCTCGTCGGCCTGGCCGGAGGCGCCGATGTTGCGCAGGATCCAGGCCCGGCAGTTGTCTGCCCGTGCGGCGAAGCGGGGGGTCCGCTGCCCGGTGGCCACCTCGTCGACCGCGGACAATTCGCCCAGCGCGTCGGCAACCCGGCCCAGCATGCCCAGCGCCTGGGCGGCGGCGAGGTGCCGGTGCGGCAGCACAAACGGGTGCCGGGCCGCCTGTACCAGGGTCGGGTCGCGAAGCAGTTCCAGCGCGCCGGCCGGATCACCCCGATCGGTACACAGCGGGGCGTACCACAGGTCGGCCAGCGCCCGCATGCCCGGCGGCGCGGTGTCCCGGGCGGTCCGCAGCCGCTGCTCCGCGGCCGCCAGGTCACCATCCACGTGGCACACCCGCCCGCCCAGCGCCTGCAAGCTGGTCCGCAGCGGGCGATCTTCGGCGAGGCGCGCGCCGTCGTCGCAGAGCCGCCGGCAGGTCGGGAAGTCGCGCAGGCAGTACGCCGCGATCGCGGCCACCTCCATCGCTTCGGCACCCGCTCCGGCGGTCAACGCGGTCGCGGCGTCGTGCGCCGCCGCTGCGAAGCGGCCGGCGGGCAGCGCCGCCCGCGCCCGGCGCAGCCGCAGCGCCGGCGCGTCCTGCGCGGCCAGCGCCTCGTCGAACAGGCGCAGCGCTTCTGCGTGGTCGAACCGGGCGGCGGCCAGTTCACCGGCATCGGCCAGGGCCTGTGCGGTCCGGGCCGGCTCACCGCCGAGTCGGGCGTGGTAGGCCACGTCCAGCGGGTCCGCCTGTCCACCCCGCGCGCCGAGTGACCGGGCGGCCTGCCGGTGCAGCCACGCGGTACGACCCGCCCCGACCTCGGCCTGCAACGCCTCGCGGATCAGCTGGTGCCGGAACTGGAATCCGGTACCGCGCTCGACCAGCAGGTGCCGGCGTACCCCCTCCTCCAGGTGGTCGAGGATCCGGGCCGGGGGCGTGTCCAGCACCGCGGCGAGCAGGTCCAGGTCGACGTCGGGTCCCAGCACCGCCGCCCGGCGGATGGTGGCCGCCGCGGCGCCGGCCCGCTCGCAGCGTTCCGCCACCGCGGCCCGGATCGATGCGGGCAGGTCGCCGTCGTCGCGGTCCGGCACGTGGGTCGGATCGGCAAGGCGGCGCTCGGCTGCGTGGGCCAGCTCCACCAGGAACAGCGGGTGGCCGCCGCTACGGGCGTACAGCTCGGCGGAGCGCGACGGGCCGACGATCGCCGCGGCGGCGGACTCGTCCAGCGGCCCGAGCGTGATGGTACGGGTGGCCGGCGGCGGCGGACCCTCCTCCGGCCGGTGCGCGACCACCACCAGCAACGGCAGGTCGGCCAGCCGCTGCCCGACCCGGCGCAGCCAGGCCAGCGTGGTGCGGTCCAACCAGTGCCCGTCGTCGATGACCAGAGTGACCTGGCCGTGCTCGGCCAACCGGGACAGGAGCGCATCCAGCGCGGTGAACAGCAGGCTGTGTCCGGCCCCGGTCGGCTCGCCGATCAGGGTCAACGCGCGCGGCGTGACCGCATCCGCGTCCAGGTCCGGCACGCCGACCAGCGGTGCCAGCAGGGCGGCCGGTCCACCCAGCAGCCGGGCCACGGTCGCGTGGTCGAGCCGGCGCAGCCGTACCGCGATCGCGTCCAGGACGACCTGCAACGGCAGCCCACCGCCCAGCTCCCAGCCGGTGGCCCGCAGCAGGGTGCCGTCGGCTGGCAGCCCGGCCGTCCAGGCGTCCAGCAGTCTGGTCTTGCCGATCCCGGCCTCGCCCTGGACCCGTACCAGCACGGCGGTGCCCGTACCGGCCTGGGCGTACGCCTCGCCGAGCAGGCGCAGCTGTTCATCCCGGCCGGGCAGCCGCACTCCCGTCGCGCCGGCCGTGACAGGGGCCGTGACCGGCTCCGCCCGCAGCAGCTCGAGGTACCCGGCCGTGGTCTGCGGTGCCGGATCGACACCCAGCTCCTCGCGCAGCCGGGCCGCCAGTTCGGTGTACGCGGCGATCGCCTGGGCCGGCCGGCCCGAGTTGGCCAGGGCCACCATCAGCAGCCGCAGCGCCGCCTCGTCGTACGGCTCCGCGGCGAGTACCGCCCAGGCGGCGTCGGCCGCCGACCACGGATCGTGGCCCGCGAGCGCCACCTCGGCGCAGACCAGCCGGGCAGCGATCGCGGAGCGGGCCGCGGCGACCCGCTCCGGGTCCAGCCAATCGGCCGGCGGCTCATCCGGCAGCAGGACACCCCGGTCGAGCGCCAGCGCCGCGTCGATGGCGGCCCGGGCCGGTGCGACGGTACCGGCAGCCAA
>Ga0137380_10003052_pt1 | contig 14445 bp, 10 predicted proteins | sample SagtaG_17_FD_104809 | JGI IMG/M metagenome (GOLD analysis project Ga0137380, IMG submission 104809) | Vadose zone soil microbial communities from Sagehorn Ranch, Mendocino, California, USA - Sage2_L_100_16 metaG | ecosystem: Environmental > Terrestrial > Soil > Vadose zone | place: USA...
CGTGTCCGCCAGTTCGGGGCGCTCTTTACTTTTGCCAGAGAGGGCACTTCCAAAAACATCGGCGAGAGCAACACTCAAAAAAGATGAAGCGGCATAAGGCCGGTCATTGACGTATTGCTCCAACGCTCCGCCTTCACCCGATGGCCCGCGACGATTTCGCACCAGACCGACCGGATCAACTTCGACGAGCAACGCAACCGTGCATCGCTCTGCCGTGGCTTCGGGATAAAAGACGTGGGCCTTGCCGAACGAAAGACTGAATGACTGTGGACGCGCCGGATTCTTGCGGAGCAAGTAACCGAGGTCGGTGGCCGGACTGTGGGTCGTTGTTAACGTCAGCAGCATTGCTGAGTTCCATTATGCCCAAAAAGCATGGCTGCGCAAGGAACGTGGTATTGGGCGGCTCAGAGAATCGGGATCAAACTCCCCGTAGATGAACGACAGGTTCAACGAACAAGAAATGAAATCGAAAGAGAAAATCGTGAGCACGAACATTACGAAAAGACTGGCAGGCAAAGTGGCACTGGTCACCGGCGGTTCACGCAGCATTGGCGCGGCGATCGCCAAACGACTCGCGACCGATGGCGCGGCAGTCGCCCTTACGTACAGCGCATCACCCGACAAGGCCAATGAAGTCGTGCGCTCGATTGAAGCGGCGGGCGGAAAGGCGCTGGCGATCAAGGCCGACGCAGCCGACACCGAAGCCGTCCGGCTGGCGGTTGCCAAAACCATCGGGACATTCGGGGCCATTGATATTCTCGTGAACAACGCGGGCACCGGTATCTTCGCGCCCATTGAGCAATTCTCGCTTGAAGATTTCGAGAAGCTGATCGCCATCAATGTGCGCGGGTTGTTCGTTGCGACACAGGAAGCCGCGCGGCATCTGCGCGAAGGCGGGCGCATCATTCACATTGGCAGTACCAACAGCGAGCGCATGCCGTTCGCGGGCGGTTCGGTCTATGCGCTTACGAAGGGAGCGGTCGCGGGTTTCACGAAGGGCCTTGCCAGAGACCTCGGCCCGCGCGGCATCACCGTTAACAACGTCCAGCCCGGCCCCATTGATACTGACATGAATCTGGCCGACAGCGACTTCGCGAAGACGCTGGTTCCCATCACAGCCCTTCAGCGCTATGGCAATACCGATGAGATCGCGAGCTTTGTCGCCTACCTGGCGAGTCCCGAAGCCAGCTACATCACGGGTGCGAGCCTGCTGGCCGATGGAGGTTTCGCAGCCTGAGATTGGGAATCCGAAAGCAAGAGTCATCAACAATTAAGCAACTGTTCACTTAACAACATCAAAATTATGAAAACAAAGAACAATGAGAAACTAGTCGCCGTAATCGGCGCAACGGGGCAGCAGGGAGGCGGAGTCCTACGTGCCCTGCAAGCCCGCGGACAGTTCAAGGTGCGCGCTCTGAGCCGTGATCCAGGCAAGCATCAGAACCTCGCCGACGAAGTCGTTGAAGCAGATTTAAACCGCCCTGAAACCCTCGCCGCTGCATTCAAAGGGGCATATGGCGTATTTCTCGTCACCGCTTCTTCGTTAGAAGGAACCGACGAGCGCAAGCAGGGAGCCGCCGCGGTGCAGGCTGCCAGGGATGCCGGCGTCAAACACGTAGTCTGGTCTACGCTGCCTGACGTCGAAGCGATCAGCGGCGGCAAGTTCCACGTTCCGCACTTTACCAGCAAGGCCAAGGTTGACCCGATAGTCAAGGAGGCGGGGTTTGCGAATCATACGTTCGTCATCGCGCCGTTCTTCTACCAGAACCTCGCAGGCGCCATGGCTCCGCAACAGCAGGCAGACGGATCCATGGGCTGGGCGCTCCCGCTCGATCCGAGTGTGCGTTGCATTCACATGGGTGACATTCGCGAACTCGGTACCATCGTCGCTGGAGCGTTCGCGCACCCGGATCAGGCCGGCCATGGCGAGTATCTGCCCCTCGTCGGTGATTTCATGAGCTTCAATGAGATCGTCGACGTGCTTAATCGACAGGGTCTCAACTTCTCCTTCACGCAGGTCCCGGCCGACGTCTTCGCCACTCTCTTCCCTGGAGCTGCGGAGATCGCGGCGATGTTCAGGTACTTCGAAGCGCATACCTACTTGGGTTCGGATTCGTCCGACCGAATTGCGCTCGCAAATAAAATCGCAGGTCGGCAACCGAGCAAGTTTTCGACGTGGGCTCGACTGAATGTACCGGTTCAGACCCCCTTAATGCAACCATTCTCTCAATGCGAATCGAAATTATGAAAACACTGCTGACATTGTTCAAAACAAACGAGAGCTTTACACCGCTCATCGCGCGGCTCACGCTCGGACTTGTAATGTTTCCGCACGGCGCGCAGAAAGCGCTCGGCTTGTTCGGAGGCTATGGATTCAGCGGTACGATGAACTTCTTCACCGGGCAATTGCATATCCCGGCGCTGTTTGCCTTTCTTGCCATCGCCGCGGAATTCGCAGGATCAATCGGACTCATCACCGGGTTCTTCAGCCGAGTTTCTGCGTTCGGCATCGCCGTCGTCATGCTGGTGGCCACTCTCATGGTCCACGCCCCGAATGGATTCTTTATGAACTGGGCTGGCAATCAAAAGGGTGAAGGATTCGAGTATCACCTCCTCGTCATCGGCCTGGCACTCGTGGTGATCCTCTCTGGCGCGGGCAAATGGTCCATCGACCGTCTCCTGACTGGGCGGCTTGCCGTTCAATCTGTGAAACAGAGTTGAAAACACCGACAGGTACGCCTGCAAACTTTATCACACTAAAAACTATGAAAAAACTGCTTCGCATCCATCAGAGTTCGGGAATGCACTGGGTCGGCAATGGTTTCCCCGTGCGCTCCGTGTTCGATTACAATGGGCTGGGCCAGGAGTTGAGTCCGTTCCTGCTGCTCGACTATGCCGCGCCTTATGAATTTCCGCCCGGCAATGAAAAGCGCGGCGTGGGCGGACATCCGCACAAGGGCTTCGAGACCGTGACCGTGGCCTATCAAGGCGAGTTGGAACACCGCGATTCGAGCGGCGGCGGTGGAAAAATCGGCGCGGGTGACGTGCAATGGATGACGGCTGGCAACGGCATCGTCCACGAGGAATTCCACTCGCAAGACTTCACGCGCAAAGGCGGCACTTTCCAGATGGTGCAGCTTTGGGTGAACCTGCGCGCGAAGGACAAGACCGCGAAAGCCGGTTATCAAACGCTGCTCAAGGGACAGATTCCAAACGTCGCCCTGCCGCGAGACGCCGGAACGGTGCGGGTCATTGCGGGCGAATACGGCGGAGGCAGAGGCCCGGCGAAAACCTTCACGCCGATCAATCTGTGGGACGTGAGCCTGCGCGCCGGTAATTCGGCGGACCTGCCGCTGCCCGACGGCCACACCACCTTGTTTCTCGTGTTGAGCGGCGAAGTGACCGTGAACGGCGAGCGCGAGGGTCCGAGCCGGACTGGCATACACGAAGGCGACCTGGTAATCTTCGCTCGCAGCGGCGACGGCATCAGCGTGAAAGCGAAGTCGGAGGCCAAGCTCCTTGTGATGGACGGCGAGCCAATCGCAGAGCCGATTGTCGGCCACGGCCCATTCGTGATGAACAGCCGGGCGGAAATCCAACAGGCGTTCGAGGATTATCAACTCGGACGCATGGGCGAGCTTGCCGTTGAGGAAGCCGCCCCATGACTCGGCCTCAGTGACCCGGCGAGGAACCAGGCCGCCAGTCAGCCTTGTTCTCCGCTCAAGGTTAGTTCGGCTTGTAATACTAGCCGGCCGGCCACGGAAGCACTGGCTTGCGCCTGCACCAATCCTCCCAGCCGACCGGTCACGCTCGCCTCCAGGCGGATCACCTCGCCCGGACGAGCGGTGCCGAGAATCTTTACGTTGCGCAAGGCCGTGAGTTTTAGACCGGCCAGTCGCGGGAGTTGGGGATCGCTCTGCGCCACCGTCCCCGCCAGTTGCGCGGCGGCTTCCACCAGCAGGACCCCCGGCATCAGCGGCTGGCCGGGAAAATGTCCGCGCAAAAACGGTTCATCGCCGCGCACGGTATATTCCCCGGCGCCGTTTTTGCCGGGGTCGAGGCGGAGCAAACGCTCGACAAAGCGAAACTCCGGCCCGTGCGGCAGCGAGGCGAGCGCGGCAGACAAGCGGTCGTTCATCGGTGTCCCAAGCATCGCTCTAAATCGGCCCGCGGGAAATGACCAAGTTTTGATGTTGGCCAGCCTCTCCCGCGCGTCCAGCTCCGGATTGCCTCCATGCGCAAAGCCGGTCCTATCTTTTCAGCGGCTCGACGATCTTGAAATCGTCCGCCAGCTTGGGCGTGAACAAATCCCCGTTCAATGGTGGATTGAGCTGCGCGTGCGTGAACTCGTTGCTCATGCGGGAACCGTCGGCGAAGGTCAGCTCGGTGGCGCGCAGGCTAAAATCGTTGGTGGCAAAGGCGATTTTGATGGCGGGGATCAGGCGGCGGGCGGCGGCGTTCCTGGGCTGCAAAACCAGTTCGCAAACGTCGTTCGATGCGGCTTGCGAAAGGATTTTGAAACGCCCTTCGAGTTCCGCCCGGGTGCGCGGGAAACCCGCTTCGAACAGCGCCAGCGTCTCCTTCCATTCTCCCATCGCTTCGCCGGTGAGCGGATAGCGCTCGGCCCGTTTAAGCTGCGGATAAATCACCAGCATTTGCGCCGGCTCACGCACGGCAATGGTTTTTGCCGGCGTGCCAATCTCCCAGCGGAAACGGTTTGGCGCGGCGAACCAGACGCGTCCGTGCGCGATGAGCGGTTGGGTCAGCGTTTTGAGGCTGCGGGTTTGGGTGACCTCAGCCGACCAGGATTGAACGTTCGTCTGCGCGTTGAACCAGGCGGTAAGCATGGCATCGGCCGCTATCCCCTCGGAATGAGCAAAAAACAGACCGACCATCGCGAAGGCCAAACACGGTCCTCGCATGACGCCACGCGGATGCACCGCTTGACCGGGTAGAGAGAGGCGTGAGCGCTTCTGTCCGATCACGGCCCGGCGGCAAGGGCCGGTCGTCTTTTCTACCGGGGCCAGATCGGAACGAAGTGGTACCATTGGTTGAGGTATAGGTGGAGCGCCGGTTCGAATGCGCTCATGATTTGTTGGGTCAGCTCGACGCGGCCCTGGCGCTGGCCGAGCGCGCGCCGGTCGTAAGGAATTTCAGGCAGGATGTGGGCGGTGTAGCCGGCAGAGGTCCGCGGCAAATAGACCGGCAACAATGCGCAGCCGGAAGCGCGGGCCAGTTCGGCCGCCGAAAGCGATGCGAAAAATGGCCGGCCAAACAGGTTCACGGTCACGGCGGAGAGGGCGGGCGGGCGGTCCATCAAGAGCGCGACCGCGTTGTTCTGTTCCAAACGGCGGATGATTTCGACCGCGGAGAATGGGTTCTCGCTCAGGGCGAGGGTTTCGATGCCCCAGCGGGAGCGGGCCGCCTGCCGTATTTGGGTCAGACGCGCCTGCGGCTCCGGCCCGGTGATCACCTGAAGTTTGATGCCGCGTTGGGTCAACAGCGGCGCGCCAAATTCCCAGTTGCCGAGATGAATGGTGACCAACAGCACGCCGCGGGCTTTCGCCTGGGCTTTTTGAAAGTGTTCCCAACCGGTCAGATCGCGGAAAAGGTTATAGATCGAGAGGCCGCTTTCGTAGCGCCATAAATCGGCGAGCTTGAAGCCAAATTGTTGGAAAAGTTCGCGCGTGGTGATCCGGGCTGCGAGGCGATCGCCATTGAGCACGGGCAAAAGATTTTCAAAAACAATCCGGCGGCGCGCCGGGTTGAAGGCCCAATACATCTGGGCGAGGTGGCCCGCGATCCGGCCTAGCAACCCGTGCGGCAGGTGCCGCGCCACCCCGACCCCGACGCGCCAGAACTCGGCGCGGTAGAGCATCGAAGGGCCGGCGGGGCCAGCTTCTGGCGGCGCAGTCCGGCTGATGATCAAACTGTCGGGCGAGACGCCGCCCGGCGCCTCGGAACCGGAATCCAGCGCGGCGTCGGGCTGGAATCTTGTCCCTGGCGCGCACGGCTTGGGATTGATGGCTGGCTTCGGTTGCATGATGGTTAGCGCCCAAAAAGATTATCCAACCGGGCGAGGATCGACCAGAACTGGTTTGTTCCCTGCCGCTGACCACCAGAACGGGAGCAGGTAAACAGAGATCAACATGTTACAGCCGATGCCGACGGCGCACACTTTTCCCAGGCTGGCCATGCCGGCGTTGGTGGACCAGGCCAGCGAGCCGAAGCCGGCCACGGCGGTGCCGCCGCAGAGCAAGAGGGCGCGCCCAACCGCGCGATGGGCCGCGCGCAAATCGCCGCGATGACGGCGCAACGCCAACTGCATGAAGATGCTGTAATCCACGCCGGAACCGAGCATCAGCGGCAGCGCCATAAGATTGAGCAAGTTCCAAGACCAGCCGGTCAGACGCATTACCGTGAGCAAGCAAAGCCCGCTCAGGAGCAAGACCAGCAGACTCAACGCGATTTCCTTCACCCGCCGGAACGCCAGCCCGAGGGAGAGCAGCACCAGCGCAATCATCGGACCGAGCACCCGCCCCAAGTTGCGTTGCACTTGCTCCAGTACCGACGCGCCAAGCAGTTCCCATCCGGATAGAATGAATCCTTCGCGGACTAGATCGTTGGACCAGCGGGCGACGCTCTGGGGAGTAACCGGGGCGTTCGTGGCGGGATAGACGAAGCCAACGGCCAACAGTGCATCGCCGGGACGCGCCACCATCTTTTCCAGGATCCAACGGCTCGTTTCGTTCGTGGGCCAGAACGTGTTCGTGCGCGCCATCGCGGCCTGCCAGGTGTCCAGGATGCTTTCGGTCATGACGAGCGAGGCAGGCGAGAATCCCTGGGCCAGGGCCGCGTCGCGGAGTTGCTGGCGCTTTGCGAGGAGCCGAGCCGCCGCGCCGCGATTAACGACCTGATGATCGGGGCGCGGCCAAAGCGGCGTGGGCAGTGCGAAAGCGGCGATGAGCTGGTTCGAGGCGGCACGCTGGAGCAAGGCCCCGGCGCGTTCAAGCCGGCGCGCGATTTCAGATTCGTCGCGTCCGCGGGTGAGGATCCAGAGCGGTTCGCGATGCTGCGCCAGACGAGCTTTGATTTCGTCGAGCGCGCCGTAGGCAGGGCTGTTCTGCGGCCGCAGGGCATCGGCGGTATGGTCAAGGCGCGGCAAGCCGGAGATCAGTGTCGCGGAGGCGCCGAGGACCAACAGGGCAGTGGCGCCGAAGGCGGCGTTGCTTCGACGGCGCCGGCCCGGTTCGAGTGGTCCGGGATCGGTGGTGGATGCCTCCGCCGGGAGCATGCCCATGGCGAGTTGATCGGTCCGTCTCCGCATCCGGTCGGGGAAGAGCGGCGGGAGGAACGCGAAGAGCATCACCAGGGCCGAGAGCGCCACGCCAAGGGCGACGAGCGAGCCAAGTTGAGCCAGGCCGGGCAGTCCGCCAAGGTTCAAGACGAGAAACGCGCTGATCGTCGTGACCGCCGCCCAAAAAATGCTCGGGCCGATCGCGCGGCGGATCTCGGGGATGATGGCGTTCGGCGAGGCGATGGCCTCCTGGTAATGCACCACGGCGTAATCCACCGCGAGGCCGAGCAAGATCGCCGCGAAACCGAGGCTCACGACGTTGATGGTGCCGAAGAGCAGCCCGCCAAACCCAAGGGTGCCGAGCAATATCAGCCCCAACAGCGCCAGCAGCCAAAGCATCGGGCGCCAGCGGCGGTGCGCCAGCCAAAAGAGCAACGCAATAATGACCGAAGTAATTCCGATCGAACTGGTCATGTCGAACTCCATGCCGCTGGAAATCTCGGCGACAAACGCCGGCGCGCCTGTGCAGCCGAGTCGCACGCCGGCATCGTTGCCGCTCTGGCGCCAGTGAGTGATGATGGTTTTTACAGAATCAAACCACCGGCGGCAGGCGCGGTAGTTGCCGATGTTCGGTTTGGCCTGCACGAAGAGGATGCGGAACCTGCCGTCCCGCGAGGCAAACAGGTTTTGTCCGTCGCCAAAGGAGGAAACCGGGCCGCCAGCCGCTCCTTCCGGCACGCGCAGCAGGTTGTACGGGTCGTAACTGAGGCGCGCCAGTTCCAGCGGCGAGAACGAAGTGGCGAGCTGTTCGCGCGTGTCGGCGAGCGTGGCCAGGATGTTCGTGCCGGTGAGGCGATCGGTCAGTTCAGCGAAGACGCGGGGCGGTTGGTTGAACCAGAGATAGCCGATCAATTCGGCGGCTTGCGCGGGGCGTTCCAGCCAGCCCGGCTGCCATGTCACCGAGCTTACGAGATTGGTTGGCTCGCGCAGCCGCTCGGCAAGCGTCCGTGCAGCCGTCTCCGTGGCTTCAGCCTCCGGACCGGCGATCGTGATGATAAGCTCGCGGGCGTTGGAAAAATTTTGCTGGTAGAGTTTCAGGCCGTTGACGACCGGAAGCGACGGCGGGAGCAAATCGAGCACCTCGATGTCGAATCGCAGTCGCATCAGGCCGAGCGCAATCGGAACCGCCAGCAACAGCCAAAGCCAGTGGCGGGGACGTTTCATGCGGCGGCGAGGCCACCGAGCATCGGCTTGGCGGCAACCTTCATGGCGCAAGATACACCGTCACCGTCTCTCCGCTCGCCGTGTTTTCCAAACGCGCGCCGCCCTCCTTGGATGGATCAAATCGCAGGGGCCGAGGCGGAACTGCGCCGTTGAGCACGCGCGCCAGATGGAGCCAGAGCAGACGCGGGGGCGGCTGGCCGGACCCACGAAAACTTCGCTTCTGGAAGGCAAAATCGATCTGCCAATTGGTGGCGGTGGTTTGCGCCGTGAGGAAAGGAATGGGAGTCTTGCTGAACTGCACCCAGGTGCGTCCATCGGGATTGGTGGCGAGCAGAAGTTCGCCCGCGATCGGCGGAGCGGTTCCCCGGCTCCGCCAGAGCGCCTGGCCTTCGCGGAGATGCCAGCCCGCTTCGGAGAGATCGACTGCGGCCAGCGGCGGCAGCGAGCGGCAGGCTGCCAGAACGGAGCACAAGAGAAGGAGAATAAAATGGCCCAGCCTTCCAGGCCGCCGACCGGCGGACCAGCGGAAGGCCTCTCCGGCCGGGAGTCTGCGTTGGGTTGTTTTTTTCAGGATTACGCGCGCGAGTTAAGGGCCGCTAGCCACCGGTCTCATTACCGCAATGATGCGGGCGCGACTAACGGCGTGTAGAAGCGGTGGTGGATAAACGGATCAGCCATGATGCCGCCCAAAGGGTAACCGCCCAAGGCTCCTCCTTCCCAGCGCAAAAAAACGCAAAATCTTTTTGGCCGCTGAGGCAAGTCATGCCGGCATTCCCGCCGCGCCAGACATGGCTTGGGTCATTTCGAGTGGAGGCGATAGAAGCGATTGAAGGGCGCCGCTGGAATGTCGGTGATGGTGAACGGGCTGGCCGTCACGGGACCAAGTGTATCCAACCAATTAATAGCCGGCGCGGCAAGCTGGCTGGCCTCTTGCAAGGTGAACCCGCTGCCGTTCCAGTAAATCGTCACCACCGCTCCGGAGCGGAGAATCTCCAGTCGCGGCGGCGGGGTATAGGGGCCGGCGCGGTATAATCCTGAGCCGAAAGTAATGTCCGGGCTTTTCGCACTAAGATTGTGAACCTCGACGGCCAATACGTTGTCGCCCAAAAGCAAGTTCGTGATCGCGTCCCCCGAAACGGTGAAGAGAACCGGGCAGGTTGCGTCCCCGCTGCAATTAGATGCGGCGGCGAGCGTCGAATTGGAAATCACGGTCGGCGCCGCGGCCATGTTTTGCCGATAGATTTCGGTCCCGTTGAGGTAAAACACCGCGCCATCGTCAATATAGTTGGAGAAGGTTAAACTCGTGCCGGGCAGGGTGTCGGTGAAGGTGAAGTGGGTGCGGAAGTAGTAGGTGATGAAGGGAAACTGGGTGGCCGGGTTCGCCGGCATCTGCGTGTTCTTGGGCTGGACACTCGGATTGGGGCCGTTGGGGCGAGTATCGACCCAGAGTAAAGCCGCCCCGCTCGGCCAGGCGGAGTCATCATAGCCGGGCGCCTGCCAGGTGCTGCCGTCGAGGTTAGTGGTGGCGAACTTCCAGACGTTGGTCACGTCGAACAACGGCGCCAAATGCACGAAATTGCTCGCCGCAAAATACGATTGGTACGTGCATTGGGCGCCGCCGGCGTCAGCGTCGATTTGAAAATAATAGGTTCTGCCCGGCGTCAAGCCGCTCACGGTCATGACATGATTCGTGACCGGGAGCGAATTCGTGGCCGAATAATTGCCGTAGTTGAGGTCCGTACCGTATTCGACGAGGGTTATGGCGGGAGCGACGGTGGTCCAGGTAATGTTCGCGGTGGTGTTGAACGGCTCGACCCGAACATTGTCGATGAATCCCGGCGGTATCAGTGGGGAAAGTTTCAGCACGTCGGCCACGGCAAAGGTGCCAGGCTGACCGGCGCCACTGACAAGCATGTCGATATAATTCGTCACGGTCGTATCCAGGAACGCACTCCCCAGAGACACCCATTGGCCGGGCGGCAAAGGCGCGGAAAAGTACGCGGATTGGACGATGGAGTTCCCGGCATGGAAGTTGAACGACAGATTCCCGGCTGCGTTGGAAATGGCTGGCACCTGGACATAGGCGTAGTAGCGGCCGGACTGCGATATCGGCAGGGACCATCGCGCCTGGGCAACGTCGGACTCGCCCAGGAGCGCAACCCTGGCGTCCGTGCCCCAGGCCGCGTTCGTGGTTTGCTGCCACGCCCCACTCGGCTCGGTGTATTGCGGATCGAGATTGTCGAGCTACAGATCGTCCGGAAGATAGCGAAGGATGCGCGTTGTCAGGTTTCCGGCCAGGTCGGTGACCGCGATGCCCACCTTGGCCAGACTGCTCCGGGGCACGGGCAGGGTGATGGTCCATGAGTTTGTGCCCGCCGGAGTACAGGCGAGGATTTTGTACTGTTCGCAAATGTCCTTGAGGGCGACAAACGGCTGCGGCTGGAAGATCGGTTCACTGGTGGTGATGGTGAGCGTGACGATTTCTCCCTGGACATCCTCGGCCACGCCGAGCTGAGGCGGGGTCTGATCGGTGGCGCCAAGCCAGCGCTGCATCGCCTCAACCGCGGTGCAGTAGCGAAATTGAACGGTGGGATAATTCGAGGCGGCCACGTGGGCGAGCGAATCAATCCTGGCGATGTCGGCGGGGAATGCCGTTTCCGGCAAATGCGCCCAGAGCGAGGCTACCTGGTCGGTGCCGCCGGCCGCCTGCGCGAACATCTGGTTCATCATCGTCTGGCTCACGTTCGGCATTTTGACGGAGCGCACGTTCCATCCAATTCCGTCCCCTGGGACCTGGTAGTTGGTGGTGGTGGGATGAAAGGGGACGAACGCCAGCGGCGCGATTGACCAATCATAGACGTTGTCCAGCGGTTCCACGGTATCGGTGTGCACGTTCGGCGAGTCGTTGTGCATGCTGAACGGGAGAAGCTCGTTGAGATACGATTGCCATTCGTTGTCCATGTAATGCCAGCCGCTGCGAAAGGAGACCGGAAACACTTCCTCCTCCAGGAGCGATTGGGCCAGCGCGAAATCGAAATCCGCGCGGCACTCGTGAAACGTGCGCGCTTGGTTCCAATAATACTTCCCGTCTTGATTGTAATCGCTCCAGAAGAAGGTGTGATAGTGGAGGGAAAGTTCATCTCCCAATTGCTGGATCGCGTCGCCGTGGTACTGCTTCATCAAATACAAAGGCATCAGATTCTTGATCGGAACGTCGGTGTTGTCGGCCTGGCGGTAAACGCTTCCCACCAGCATCCACCACGTCAGCTTGAGGGGCTGGCCATAGGAGTCAGTGAACAGGTTCCGAAACGCCGGATCCATGACTTTGTAAGCGTTGTCTTGCGGCAGCGTGTACAGATCGGGCGAAAAGTGGCCGTGATATTTGCTGACATCCACGCCGCCGGGAAAATTCCAAACGGCGGTGTCGGACCCGACCACGAGGTAAACTTTCCCCTGGCCAGGGAGGTTGAAGGGAACCAAGACGACCCCAATGGCGGCGAAAAGAAGGGCGTTACGAAGGAAAAAATACATCACGGCCGCCCGGCCCGGCAGACGCCCACCAACAGTGGGTTTTAACGAAGAGACTGAACGGTCTGCCCGCCATTGGGAACTTCGGTTCGCTCAAGTGAATGCATACTTCTATCACAAGACCCTCCCAAAAGAAAGCGAAATGTGCCTTCCAACCAGAGCTTGGGCGCCGATCACAGAGGATCAGCGCTTGACAAAACTCTGCCGGTTTAGTATTAAGGGCGCCAACAACCACGTTGCGGGCGAGATTTAGATGACTGGCTTGGACCTCCGATCGGCTGAAGAACAATGCCAGCGCGGTGAGTGAAGGATTCGCTATCACTTCAGCGTCACGATAACGAACAATCGAGGACAAAGTTTAGAGAATTTTTGCGTTCGTTGCGGATTTTGTATTTATGGAAACACGTTACCTTCGCTGGCGGCGCAATGTCGCGTTGGCTGCCTCATCCGTTCGCGCGGCCTTTACCGCGGTCATCCTGGCCTGGGCCGCGATGGCGACGGCCTCCGCCCAGTCCACGCTCACCAACGTCATCACCGGTTTCGTGGCCGTGCCCGGCGAACGGGACCCGTTCACCTTTAATGTTGCCACCAACAGCCGATTCTACTTCGACGCGCTGACCAATGTGGGCGCCCTCCAGTGGTCGTTGAGCGGGCCGCCAGGCACGATCGTCGCCAATCGCTCCTTCACCGGCTCGGACGCGCAGAATGTGGGTGATCCCACCGTCTTGCTGCCGCCGGGCGACTACACGATGACGATCCAAAGCTCCGGCGGCACGACTAATGGCTACCTGTTCCGCTTCGTCAATTTCGTCGATGCCACGTTGCTGGTGCCGGGCACCGTCGTGAGCAACTCGCTCGCGCCGGCCAACAAAACGGATTTCTACCAGTTCACCGCGGCGGCGGGTGACCGCTTTTACTTCCAGCGGGTTTCGCGGGTCGGATTGCCAAACGCCTGGTGGCGGCTCATGGACCCCTACGGCAATCAAATCTTCAGTCAGGGCTTTAGCGACGTGGGAACGCCGTCGGCGCCGGTCACCTTGCCGGCGGCCGGCACCTACACGCTGCTGGTCGAAGGCTACATTGCGGACGCTGGCAGCGGCACGTACGCGATCAACGTGGTTCCCGAGGGTAACGTGCCCCCCGTTGCTTACACCGGCACGCCGATGAACCTCGGCGACCTGATTGTGAGCAATTTCGTGGCGAACACAACGAACGCTTATATTTTCACGCTTGCCAATGAGACGCGGATCGTATTCGACACGCAAACCAACAGCCCGAACCTGAACTGGACGCTCCAAGGGCCATCGGGCGTCCTGGTCCGTCAGAACGGGGTCAACAACTCCGATGGCTTTTACAACTTCGGCCCACTCGACCTCCCGGCCGGCGGCTACCAACTCCGCTTGCAAGGCAATGCGAACGCCCCGTACCGCTTCCGGCTGCTCGATCTGGCCGCCGCCACCCCGCTGACGCCAGGCACGTCGGTCAGCAACGCCTTGAGTCCCGCCAGCGCGACTGACCTTTACCGCTTCAACGTCTCGCCGGGAGCGCGCTTCTTCTTCAACAGCTTGTCGTTGAACAATCTGCCCAACACCTACTGGCGGCTGGTGGACCCCTTTAACACGGTCGTTTTCAGCACCTACGCCGGGAACGACCAGGGACCGCTAATTCTGGGCGCCGCAGGTACGTACACGCTGCTGGTCGAGGGGTATTGGGGTGACCCGGGTGATGGCGCGTATTCGTTCAACGTCGTGCCGGTGATGAATGGATTGCAGGCCCTGTCGCTGGGTAGCTTGGTGACCGGAGCGATCAGCACGCCCGGGCAGCGGCAGCAATATACCTTTTCGCTCGCCGCGCCGGGGCGGCTCTATTTCGATTCACGCACCAACGTGAACCTGCTCTGGTCCCTTGGTGGCCCCGCAGGCAACGTCATCAACAATCAGAACTTCCGCTCCTCGGATGGCTTGAATATCGGCAATCCGCTACTCTCCCTGCCGGCGGGCGACTACACGCTCACCGTCCTCGGCAGCGGCGACAACACCGGTGGTTACCAATTCCGTTTGTTTGATCTGGCGAGCGCCGCGCCGCTCACGCCTGGCACGCCGGTTAACGGCACCTTGAATCCGGCCAACGCCACCGACGCTTATCAGTTCACCTTGGGCGTCGGCGGCAAATTCTTTTTCGATAATCTGAGCCTGACCGGCCTGCCGAACGCCTGGTGGCGGCTGGTGGACCCTTACGGGAACATCCTTTTCTCCAACGGCGCAGGCAGCGACCAGGGACCGCTCGCGCTGCTTGCCGGCACCTACACGCTGCTCGTTGAGGGTTACATCAACGACCCGGGCAGCGGCAGTTACAGCTTCAACGTCTTTCCGGTCGCTGACGGATCGCAAACGCTC
>Ga0137380_10003055_pt1 | contig 14438 bp, 10 predicted proteins | sample SagtaG_17_FD_104809 | JGI IMG/M metagenome (GOLD analysis project Ga0137380, IMG submission 104809) | Vadose zone soil microbial communities from Sagehorn Ranch, Mendocino, California, USA - Sage2_L_100_16 metaG | ecosystem: Environmental > Terrestrial > Soil > Vadose zone | place: USA...
AAAAAGACCGACGTAAACGCGGTCGTTTCTTCGCTCACGATTGATCAATGCAATCAGAGGATCGAGTCCCACAGGACTTCCTTGTCCCGTGCCGCCCGAAAATCCCCGCGACGCGCGATTCATCCAGTCCGCGTCGCTCACCATCACGCGCAGCGTTGTTCCCCGCGTCACCTGGTCGGGAACTTTTACTGTGGTCTGTTCAATGCGAGCCGCGCCGCGATAAGGACGCACCAAAACGCGCAGCCGCAAAGTTTCTCCGGGCGCTGCGTCACCCTTTTCGAGCCATGCGCTGTCAATCGAATACGATTGCCTGCCCGGCACACTCTCCACGCGAACTGAAACGTCTTCCACTTGCACGCGCTCAAACTGATTGTTGAAAAGCCGCATGAATACGTTCATCACGCTCAGCGCCACGGGCATTCCGTCCGGATTCAACGTATCTCCCGGAGCGAAAGTATTTTCGATTTCTACCGGCGCATGACCTTTCAGCCGGATCTCCGCATTCAGTTTCAGAGTCGTGCCTTCGCCATACACCACGTTCTGCGTGAGTCCGTTGAATGCGGTCAACGCTACAAGCAGTGGCGTCAACTTTGGATGGTTCACAATCTGCGCGTGAATCGTTTTTTCTCCCAAAGCGGACTTCGTCGTCAGCTCCATCGGAATCATTGCCGGTGCCGCTCCAAGTTTTCCCGTCACCGCCGTCAAATGATCGCCGGTAATGGTTCCGATCGGCCCGCCCACATTCACGATTTTCGTCGACGCCATATCCGACGAAAGAGTCGTCAGCACGCGGCTGCGTGCCATTGGCATTTGCACGTCGCCCAAATTCAGAAATGGATGCCCGCACAAGAACACGCGGTCCGCCTGGATTGCCGTCACTGTGCACGCGGAGTTGATGGATACATCGCCCTGCACCAGCACCATTCCCGCCATGTCGCCAGGAGAAAGCTTTGCATCATCAGGCCGCGCGGGAGTTGTGCCGCCTTGCGCCGCGACAAATCCAAATCCATCCAATTGGCTTGAAAATTTCTGGATCGCCGAAGGCTGAAATCCAGAAAATACCAGCGGTGTTTCAATTGAACGTAGTTCCGCGCCACCTTGCACGCCGGCGCGGCTCGCAAATTCACTCGAGACTGCCCCCTGCATCGAGTTGCCCGCGCTTGAACTACCGGAAATTGGGCCAGCAATTCCGCCGCCCGCCAGGACGTCAGCGATCGGCGTCACCCCAGCAATCGGTTCTTTCGTGAAAATTCCCAGCTTCAGCGAAAGCGCGCCCGCAAGTTTTCCTTCGAGGTACACCGGGCTTCCGCTCATGCCCGCAACCACGCCGGTGTGCTCTACTTTCGGCCCTTTCAACTGCACCAGAATGATGGATTGTTTGGGCCCGAGGAAATTCGGCATCACTCCGATCACTTCCAGGTCGAATTTTTCCACCTGGTCGCCCGCAAAAATCGTGTACGCATACCCCTGCATTCCCGGCCGTACCTGGGCTACGGAAATAGTCTGGCTTGTCGATGGAACTTGCTCTTGCGCGGCACAGTTACGAACGGTGCACAGAACAACAGCCCCTAGCAGTAGTGCGAGCAGCGCGATTCGGTGGATTCGAGCGAAAGAATGGGACGAGCGGTTGGCCGGAAACATGAAAATTGATGATACGCGTCAGAGTACGGGGGCGCAATCCAACCCCAGGCACCATCCAAACTAGCCCGTTTGCCCTAGACGTCCTAGAACTCGCGGACACCTTCTTCCGAACAAATCTGCGGCTTTCCATGGTCGCCGGATGCCAGGAAAGCTGTGGGTCGCACGCGGTCACGATGAATCGGACCTGGTGCTTCTCCGCGACACCTCGCAATAACACCAGCGTAAATAACCGGCTTTCGTTTTTGCCTTTGTAGCGGCCACCATCCAGGTGGCCATCTTGCTTGTGGCCTTGTAGCAGCGGCTGTCTGCGGCGGGCGGGTTTCGCTTCTGTGCGATACCTCGAAATGGCGTCTAATCGTGATGGTGCATGGCGAAGATTTTGTCGAGCGAATCCTCATACGGATAGACGTGAACCATCCATCCAAAGACGGACGGATGAAAATTCCCGCCGGCTAAGTCACAGGCTTCCTGCGTGGAAATTGAACCTTGCAGTCCGAACTTCGTCCAGTCGGCTGTGGCTTTTTCCGATTTCGGAGGCATGCACAGGTTTGTGTGCAGGTGCCACATCGCTACGCTCAGCGGCACTCGTTCGTTCAGTTGTTCCTCCGTGGCGCGCTTGGGCATCCTGTACATCGCGCCGACGAGTTCGTAGCCGTTCGAGGTCTTGCGATAGAGCAGGGAAGTCGGCTGCCTCGGATCAAAATGCCCGACTGCAGAGAGTCCATTCCTGAAACTCGTGAAGTGATATTCGGGTTGCGGAAAATCGGGAAGGAAAATCCGAAAGCCTTCATCCAGCGCGACGTGATAGTCCTTGTACTTTTCCATGCTGGAGCGAAGTTGTTCGACAATCTGATTGGCCCGCTTTACATCTTCGTTTGTCTGCTGCCGCATCTCGGTCATGTGCATGTGCGTGCCGCCATGCATGTGGCTCATGTCGGTGACCGCGGCTTTTTCACTGGCTTTTTCGGCGCTCGCGTCGGTATTCATATGGCTGTGGTCCATGCCAGGCACCTCTCGCGATGTCTCTTGAGACGTCGAGCTTTGCTGCTTAGCCGTGCTAATGGTCTTGATCGATGGCGCGTTGTGGCCGGGCATTGCGGCCAGCAAAATCGTGACGGCAAAAACCGCTCCCACGACCATTGCGGCTCGAACCAGTACTCGAATTGCGGAACTACGAGCGGACATGAAAACTTTCTCCTTTAGCCTTCTTGCCGAAGGCTCTCCTGTGGCCTTCTTGCTGAAGGTGCTTCTTTAGCGTTCCTACCTATCTAATGATACGTAGAAGAGCACGCTGCGATTTCAGCGCGTTTGTAAAGAAGTGCATTTTTCTAAACTGTCCCGCGGTACAGTTCCCGCAAGGAAACTCACACGCGCGCGTGCTAAAATTTGCACGAAGACAAAGCTTCCTGGAAAACACGACTGAAAATCTCCGAGCGAGCATCCTTGAGCAAAAAAACAATTTATCCGGCAAAAGCAGTTGCGGGGGGCGTGGCGCCTCCCGGAGACAAATCCATTTCGCATCGCTACGCCATGCTCGCGGGAATCGCCGAAGGCACCAGCGAACTCAGCAACTTTGCGCTCGCCGCGGACTGTCACAGCACACTCGCCTGCATGAAAGCGCTTGGCGCGGAAGTGAAAGCCGACAAGAGTTTGGTGCGCGTGACCGGCCATGGGTTGCATGGATTGAAAAGCAGCCGTCGCGCGCTGGATGCTGGAAATTCCGGAACTACCATCCGGCTGCTTTCTGGAATTCTTGCGGGGCAGAATTTCACCACGAAAATTGCCGGCGACGACTCGCTGAACAAGCGTCCGATGAAACGCATTTTGACTCCGCTACGCGAAATGGGCGCGCAAATTCTGGCGCGCGATGAAAATTTTGCGCCGCTCGAAATTCATGGCGGAAAATTGCGCGGCATTCACTACGAAATGCCGATGGCTAGCGCGCAGGTAAAGTCCGCTGTGCTGCTTGCCGGATTGTTCGCGGAGGGAGATACGAGCGTCCTCGAACCAGCGCGTACACGCGACCATACGGAGCTGGCGCTTGAGGAATTCGGCGTTCCGATCGAACGGCACGGACTTACGACGCGGATTCGTGGCGATGGCAAAATAAAATTGACCGGACGGAAAATCGAAGTGCCCGGCGATTTATCTTCCGCCGTTTTTTTCATTGCGGCGGCTTCGCTGTTTCCTGAATCGAGTTTGCACGTTCAGGGAGTGGGATTGAATCCCACGCGCACAGCGGTCCTCGATGTCTTTGCGCGAATGGGCGCCTCGATCGAGATGCTTTCGCTTCGCAGCGCGCAGGGCGAGGTAATCGGCGACCTGGCTGTGAAAGGTACGCGTTTGAAAGGCGGTGTGATTGAAGGCGCAGAAATACCCTTGGTGATTGACGAGTTGCCAATGCTTGCGGCGCTTGGCCCATTCACAGAAGAGGGAATTGAGATTCGCGACGCAGCGGAACTCCGCGTGAAAGAAAGTGACCGCATCGCCGCGCTTGCGGAGAATTTGCGGCGCATGGGCGCGAAAGTCGAGGAGCGCCCCGATGGATTGAAGGTGGAGGGCCGCGGAGCGGGAAAATTGCACGGTGCTGAAATTCAACCGCACGGCGATCACCGAATTGCGATGGCGTTTGCGGTGGCAGCGCTCGGAGCTGAAGGAGCAACGACGATTCGCGATGCGGAGTGCGCGGGCGTTTCGTATCCTACGTTTTACGATGACTTGGCTCGCGTGACCGAAGCGTGATGCGAAAAGCGAAAGACGAAATTCGAAAACCGAATTCGACCCCTGTGTTGAGCCAAAGGTCCAGTCATTGCTGGTCTTTCAAACAGCTGATGGGCCGTGTGGTTGCCGTTTGTTGTTCCGCGAAAAGTTCAAGCGACTCCTGACTATCGGGTACTTCCCAAGTTGCGGTAGTGGCCGATGATTTTCCAGTTGAACAGAACGTCCTCCATCTGAGGGCCCTGGCCGATGTTGTGAACGATGAGGTAGCGGCCGGACTGCGGCGATTTCTGGTCCACGACAATTCCGATGTGCGTGATCCCGCCGCCTAAATTCCAAGTTACGAGATCACCTGGACGGTATTCCCGTGCGTCCGCTGAAAGTGAAAGTGTCTGCCCGTGGCGGCTGAAAAAGACCATGAGATTTGGCACGCGGCGGTGGTCGATGTTGGGGTCGGTGGTTGTGATCGCAGCGTGGGATGCACGGCTCCACTTCCGCGGATACGCAGAGAGGTGATTGGCCATGTCCTCGTGGACTTCTTTCTGGAGGTCGATGCCGACCGCCTGGTAGGCGCGGATGATTTCGTCGGTACAGACGCCCGTAGAGGCAGGAACATCTCCTCCCGGGTAGGGGATGCGGACGTAAGCGGGATCATAGTGGACGGTGTGATGCGTGCGTTCGACGGCCGCGGCAACGAATTGGTCGAGGGAAGGTTGTTGGGGCGGCTCGAGTTGGAGAACGGACAGTGGATTTGCGTGAAGACTTGTGAAGCCCAGGGGAAGTAGCAGAGTCAGGGCGAAGGCGGCGCGGCAGCGCCATAGGCTAAGAGATTGCGAAGCGTCCGAAGTCATGTGAATTGGGTGCTCCTGTAGCCATTGGACGTGTCGCCGGCCGAAATGAGGTGAAGAGTCCCTCCACGCCTCTGTGTGCGAAAGCGGCTGAAAACAAAGGGCCAGAAAATATGGAACGTGAAGCGTATCAAAGGCAAGCAGTTGTGAGCGCTCTTCGCGGAAGACTATGAAAGGAGAGGATTTAGGAGGTCAAGGCGAGCATGTCGTTTGCTTCGAGTGGCAAGCCATGTAGGGTAATATCATGTAAGGTACGAATCCAGCGAATGGCGAAAAAAAGAACCGTGAATGGTAGGTACGCGAGTTGGATCTCGTCGCGCCTCGCAGCCTTAGCCGGCGGTGACGAGTGCGAGGGCGAAGCCGTCGTGGCCCTTTGTGCCGACGGTTTGGAGAGCGGTGGCGGAGAGGCTGGGCAAGGCAGTGAGTTGTTTGAAGAGGAGACGCGCTCCCTGCACGTCTGGATTGGAGCTGGCCGCATCGACCACGGCGCCATCGCGGACGACGTTATCCACAATGATGAGAGTGCCGCGACGAGAAAGCTTCAGCGCCCAGCGAAGGTATTCGGCGTTATTCGGTTTGTCCGCGTCGATGAAAATCAAGTCGAAGGGCTCCGTGATCTCGGTTTGAAGTTTTGGAAGGGTATCAAGCGCTGCGCCGACACGAATGTCGACGATGTCCGCGAGACCTGCGCGCGCGATGTTGGCACGCGCGACTTCGGCATGTTTGGAATTGAATTCGAGAGTGATGAGGCGGCCGCCAGCGGGTAAGGCGCGAGCGAGCCAGATGGAGCTGTAACCGCCGAGCGTGCCGATTTCCAAAATGTTTCGCGCGCCTACCAGTAGCGCCAGCAATTGCAAAAATTTGCCCTGATTGGGAGCGACGTCAATCGCTGGCAGATTCGCCGCTGCGTTCGCAGCGAGCGCAGCATCAAGAGCCGGGTCAGAGAGCGAAAGTTGCTCCGAGAAATAGCGGTCCACTGCCGTCCACTTGTCTTGGGACGTTTCGTCCGGTGTCCATTTGTCGTGATCCATAGTTCTCTTCCCAGAATTGAATATGCCACGAATCGGGAGGTTTGTGACGGAGAGCTCCGGTGGTTGTGAGAAGTTAGAGGAAAAGTCCAGACCGAAAGAGTGCCCAAGCTTGCCAAGTGGGCATGAGTAAGCCATCCCAGAATTGCTGCCCGGTGACGTCTCGGCATATCGTCCCGTGGTATCGTCGACAACGAAAAACAGTGTGGCACGCGCGCGAATGATCTCAAAATACATACCTAGCACTAGGGATCGGTGCAGCGGCACTAGTGGGTGGTCGAATGTCCCTCTCTGCAAGGCGCCACTCACCGGCTGAGCGAAATGCCTAGGAAAACGGGGGAAACTGAACGATCAAATTGGTCTGAGTGTGACTAGAAGAATAGAAAGCGCCGGGATTCGCATAGCGCTATTTCTTTTTTTTCGGAGGCTGCGGAGCAAAATAACCTCGGCGGGCCTGGAGGCTCAGGCCATTGCGATTTACTTTGACCTTCAAGGGATGATACGTGCCATCCATTTTGACGTTGGCAAGCGACAGTTCGAGGATGTACACGTATTCGGGCGCAGCTGTCAGCCTCTGTAGTCCGCTCTGCAGGTCATTGCTGTTGTGAAAGTAAGTGCCGCCGGTGCCGTCGGCGAGTTCAGCCATGACGTTTTCGGCAAAGGTCATGGTGTTGCGATGGTAGTCGGATTCGTGTCCTGTCGCCAATGCTTGCATCGTGTGTGCACCATTCTCACTAGCATCTATTTCCGTAGTGTATAGCCCGCGCGCGTCGAGAGCGCTAATGGTCACGTTGGAGCGTGCGGCAAGGTCCAGAACCTGAGATTTCTCCGACAAGGCCTCCGAAGTGACGGTCAGGAATCCCGGAGAGATTAGAATCAGCGTACGTTCGCCTTGCAGAGCTTCCATTTTACGAACAACTTCGGCGACGAAACCGAGCGTTACGTGAACATCCTGATCTCCAATGAGCACGGCGCGCCTGGCGGCGGATTGCGCCATGCCTTCGGCGACGCTGCGCAGGTCGGTGTGCCCGCAGGTTAATGCTTCCTGAACGGCCTGCTCGAAGGCTGCATTGCTGTGCTTATTTTCGATGAGATCTCCCTGGTAGTAATCGATGTCCGGGCACTCGCGCGCGATGTGACGGTAAAGTTCCTGCGTTTTCAGTTTGGAGATCGTTTCTTGCAGCTTTGCGCGGTCGCGCGTCATGCCGCTGTAGGTTCCGGAAAAAGAAACGGCCGCAGCCATGTCTGAATCGGCGAGTGCGCCCGCGACGATCTTCGTGGCGACTTTCTGGACATGAACCAGGTCGCTTGCGCTGAGGTGCAAATCGTCAAATAGGAGCACAATAAAACGTTGCGCAGCCGTTGCGGATGGTGGGGCGGCAGCGGGACTGACTGGGTAAGGGACAGTAGGCACCGGAGGGGTTGGGACGGGCCTAGTTTCGAGTGCAGCACGTTTCTGAATGCTGAATCCGGAAATGACTTGAGGTTTGTTCCTGTCGAGAACCTGGAAGTCTTCTTTGGTCAGGCTGCCCACGGCGTGGCCTTGCGAATCGCGGACCACCACGGGTACGAGCACAGCATTCACCGCAACCTGAATTTTCGGTGCCGGAGTTCGAGCTTCCTGATTCTGCCGTGCCGTTGCCCGGGTGCACAAAATAAGGGAAAGGCCGCAAAGGATCTTGACGGTGAGATGTGTCGCGCTGGCATTCATGGTGATAAGGCGATTTTACGCCAGGAGAGCTGCGCGCAATCAAGCGCCGGCAGAGGCGCTTCGTACAGCGTGGCCGCGCCAGGCGGAGAAACCTTCGCGGAGAAGAGCGAAAATGGTGCGCCGATTTTGGTAAATCAATTTCAGCCACGCCAGCGGCCCCATCTGGGGAAAATAGATTCCGCGAAAACACATGCGAGCGATGAAAATGTTTATGCGATAGCCGAGGGGTTTGTCCTTGATTGACGCGACTGCGTGAGACAGTGCTTCCGGGCTGTAGGACAAGGCCCAGCCTCTTTTCACTTCTGCGTGGGCCTCGGCGATCGTCATCTTTAGCGGAGTATGAGCCATTTCAAAGGGAATGAACTTTTGCCAGTGTTTCGGGCGGGTCAGGCGCCCTGCGGCTTCGAGCCGTTTGTAAAGCGGCGTTGCGGGCAGAGGAGTGAGCAATCCAAAAATCGGCAGGCCCGGAGGCCAAGTGCGAATTTCCTGAAGCGTGCGATCGGCGACACCAGTAGTGTCATTGTCCATGCCGAAAATGAAAGAAGTGATTGCGTAGACGTTGCGCTGTGCGAGTCTCTGGAGTACGGCAGCATATTCACCGGGTTTGTTGAAGCCTTTGTTGACGTCGGCAAGATTTGCGGGATCGATCGATTCCATGCCGATGAAGACCCATTTGCCGCCAGACGCGGCGATAAGGTCGACGAGTTCTTCGTCGCGCAAAAGATTGGCGCTGATTTGCGCGACCCAGTGGACTTGTGCATTGGCGGCGATGATGTCTCGCAGCAGAGATTTTGTGCGTTTGATGTTAATCGCGAAATTATCGTCGATGAAAAAGACGGCAATCTGGCCAAGTTCGTTTTTGGCGCGGGCCTTCAAGAGAAGTAATTCGTTGACCACGCTTTCATTGGTCCGGAAACGGATGGAATCGCCGAAAAAGCCGGTTACCGTGCAGAACTCGCAACCGTACGGGCAGCCGCGCCCGGACTCCATCGGGATTATGCGAAAAGTGCCCCAGCCTTCGCCGAGGCGCTGGAGAGTGCGCATGGCCATTTTGGGAACGAGATTAAATTGACCCAGATTTATTTTGTCCCACGGGATCGCAGGATAGTCTTTCAGAGACGGTTTGCGTTCCTGGCCAAAATCGTCGACTGGCGCGTAGGTTTCTTTCAGCGTGCCACGTGCGGCGTCCTGGACAATTTTTGGCCAAGTTTCATCGGCTTCGCCGAGGGCGACGGCGTCGGCGTGGCGAGGCCCGCCGTTGCGGCCGAGGGCTTCGTCGAATTCCTCGGTGACATGAGGTCCACCCATCACAACGGGCACGCCAACGGCGCGAATCGCATCGGCCATACGATAGGCCTTCGCAATCATTCGTGTCATCGCGCCGATGCCGACCAGGCCGATATTGTGTTCACGTACGTATCGCGCGATGCCGTCCTCATCCATGGGCTGAGCGTTGCCGTCGATCAAAAGAACTTCGTGGCCCTGGGGAGTAAGCGCCTGAAGGAGAAACATCCACAAATGCGGCATGAAGTTGCGCGTGACCCCATTGTCGGGGTTATAAAGCAGAATCCGCATCGATTTTTTCTCCATGTCCAGCGTGCTGCTTTGTTGCGCAATCAGGCGGGTAAAGGATCGCAAATCGCGATGCCGGGAACGGCCAGAGGAGAGCCCAGTGGGTGAGACGATAGCACGTATGTTCGATAGCGCACAAATAGAGGCAAGGGAGGAGAGGCGCTTAAGACAACAATGTGCTCACGACCTGACGGGCTTTTCTGCGGTAGTTGCCCGACCAACAGCATGGCGTTATAGTCTGGGCGCTGGTTTTAACCCCGCATTCCAATATTCCGATCGTGTCTGATAGTTTGTGCCACCCGGATCAAATGGCAATCTACGATGACCCAAAACCAAACTTCTCGACGAAACTTTCTTGCTGCCAGCTCGTTGGCCGCTGTGGGATTCGCGGCGCCCCGACTATGGCCGCCGCTGTTCAACGCGTCAGGCGAGCACCCGTTTTTGCAGGAATTCAAGTACAGCGACGTCGCGTTTGACAGCGGTTTGCATGATGAACAGCTGCAGGAAAATGTTTCTGTGTTGATGGGATTGAGCGATGACAGTTTGCTCAAGCCGTTGCGTGCGATGAGTGGGCAACCGGCTCCGGGCGAAGAGTTGGGCGGCTGGTATCTCTATGATCCGAATTTCGACGGGAACGCGCCAGGAGGGGCCGGCTTCGCACCCGCCTGTACTTTCGGACAATGGGTTTCCGCCCTGGCGCGTGCGTATGCGATCCACCGAGACGAAAAAGTTCGCGAGAAAGTGCTACGGCTTAATCAGTTGTATGCAAAGACGATTTCGGGAAATTTCTACGAGAACAACCGTTTCCCGGCATACTGCTACGACAAGTTGGTCTGTGGGCTGATGGATTCGCACCGGCTGGCCGGCGATCCGGATGCGTACCGCATTCTCGAGCACACAACCGATATCGCGCTGCCACATTTGCCTGGGAAAGCGATCGAGCACGGCCGGAACTGGCGACCGGGAAAAGACGGATCGTACTCGCTGGACGAGTCGTACACCATTTCAGAAAATTTGTTTCTGGCGTACCAACGCGGGGCGGGCAAACGCTACAAAAGATTGGGAACGCAATACCTGGATGACGAATATTTCAATCCGCTCGCCGAAGGGCGGAACAATTTCGCTGGAAGGCACGCGTACAGTCATGTGAATGCGTTGTGTTCCGCCATGCAAGCATACATGACGATCGGAAGTGCGAAACATTTGAACGCCGCGACGAACGCGTTTGATTTCTTGACGGCGCAAAGTTTCGCGACCGGCGGTTGGGGGCCGGACGAGGCATTGCGCGCGCCAGACAGTAACGATGTGTATACGAGTCTTACCAACAGTCACAGCAGTTTCGAAACACCGTGCGGATCTTACGCACATTTCAAATTGACGCGCTACCTGCTGCGCGTGACACGGGATCCTCGCTATGGCGACAGCATGGAACGAGTGATGTACAACACCGTGTTGGGGGCCAAGCCGTTGCGGGCGGACGGCAGCACGTTTTATTACTCCGATTACCATTTCAAAGGACGAAAGGTGTATTCGGACCGCCGGTGGGCCTGCTGCTCGGGCACATTGCCGCAGGTGGCTGCGGATTACCGGATCAATGCGTATTTCCATGAGCCGCAGGGCGTGTATGTGAATCTTTATATTCCCTCTAGGGTGCGATGGATTCAGGACGGCGCCCACGTTTCGCTGCGCCAAAGAACTTCGTATCCTTTCGAAAGCCACGTCGAGTTTGACGTGACTGCTTCTCGTGCAAGAAACTTTGCAATGAATCTTCGGATCCCGGGATGGGCCGAGGGTGCGGCTATTTCTGTAAATGGAAAGCGCGTGGAAAGTGACATTAGGCCGGGAAGTTTTAAGGCTATTCGACGCGAATGGAAAACCGGCGATCGTCTTGGATTGGAGTTGCCGTTGACGAAGCGGCTTGAAGCGATCGACGCTCGGCATGCCAATACAGTCGCGCTACTTTGCGGTCCGCTTGCGCTGTTTGCGATTACAGACTCGAAGCCGGTGGTAACGCGCGAGCAATTATTGTCGGCAACGAAAGTAGGGGAGCGGAGTTGGCGGGCTGCGACGTCGGGGGCGCCGCTGAAGTTGATGCCTTTCACTTCGGTCGCAGACGAGGAGTATTCCACTTATCTTGTCGCCAGCTGACATTTTGTCGTTAGGTGGGGGTTGTCGGTCCGAGAGCATGGGAGTATAGTGCGTCGGCTGGTCTTATCCCCCCAAATTCCGGCCACTTGGTTCCCAGCGCCGAGAGCTTAATCCTGAGAGGGTTTGCAAATGAATTCCACAGAAATGATGAGGCGGGAGATCCTTCGATTGGCGGGAGCGACGAGTCGCTCTGCGTTTATCAGCGTGAGAAGGATTTCAGCATTTTATAATGTGCCGGAAAAGGCCGTTAGGAGCGAGCTGACGAAACTGGCGGACGAGAATCGCATCCGGCTGGCGGGATGGGACGGCAGACAGGTTCGGCCGTTGGCGGAATGGCGGAATCGAGAAGAGTTTGTGGAGAATTCGCCGGAGGGTTTTCCGGTGAGAGTGGAGCTGGTGGAATAGAGCGGCGCGATACTGAACAGGATGCGATGTCCGCCGATGTGGAGCGGCGCTAGAACGTTAGGAAACCAAACCGGTCCGAAGACCGGCCACTACGACGGCAACTCAGGATGGCAACGCGAAGCCAGCCGCTGGGCCAAAGCAAACGTGCCGGACTGAAGCCCGGCACTACATGAAGAAATACATAAACAACCAAGGTGCGCGGTTTGAGGGCTGCGGCTACAAGTGCGTCCGGATCAGTTGGTTTTGCGGATTTGGATGGAGTCGTAGCTGGATTTGAGGACGATTTTGGGGCCGCGGGCGGAGCCGTACTTGCCTTCGAGATGCGAATCGCCCTTGTCGGTGCGAGTGGCATTGAGAGAGCCGCCGCTGAATTCGGAATCGATGTCGCAGGAGCGGCAATCGGCCTGAATTTCGAAGCTTGAAGACGATGGGATGCTGAGTGAGATGGAGGCGCGCTCGTTGTTGACGGTGATGTCCTCCTTGGGCGAACCGGAGTACCGAAGTTCAACGGAACCATTGGCGTTATCCAGAACAACTTTTCCGGTGACGTTTTCGAGCGAAATGGAAACGTTTTTTGTGCGCGAGGTGAGATTGCCGGGCGCGTCGGCGACTTCCAGATTGCCGGAACTCTTCTCAAAGTGGCCGCCAAGCTGGCTGAGCGTGAGATCGGTGCGCTGTGAGATGAAGCGAATGCCTTTGGCAACCTTGTCGGCGCGGATCGAGCTGTAGAATTCGCCGTCGACCGTTAAGCTGCCGCTGACGTTGACGACTTCGACTTCGCCGCCGTGCCCGGAAACTTTGACGTCGCCCTTCGTGTCGGTGACTTTCACATCACCCTTTTGAATGCTGACATCCACGTTGCCTGTCGTGTCGTTGATTTCGATGTCGCCATTTTGCGTGGAGACAGTTACGTCGGTGGCCATGTCGGAAATCGTGATGCCGCCGCGGTCGTTACGCACGGTGACGACAGATTTTTTGGGGACGACCACGTCCATATCGACCGAAATGCGGGAGTCGCCGAGATCGAAGCCGGTCGGATGAATTTCGTACGAATCGCCATTCTTCACAGTTTGGATGTTGATGGAGGAGGAGCGCTTGTTGGCGTCGGATTCGCTGAAGGTGCGGATGGATTTTTGGCCAGTGATACGAAGGGTTGGTTCATCGGAGGAACGGACGGTGATGGTGCCGCGGCCGCCATGGATTGAGATGTGCGCATTGGGAGCGATGGTTTGAGGGTTCAGGTCCACCGGAAAGGAGTAAGGCTCGCCAAGATTGATTTCCATTCCAGGAAACTGTCGCGGGAACTCCTCTACGGCCACGACAATACCTACAACCACCATAAGACCGATAACGAGGAAGACTTCGCCGGGAGTGATCCATCCAGCAGTGCGGCCCTGGCGCTGAGCAAGTGTGCGTTCGTAAAGTTTTGTCGCTCCCCAAAAAATGAAAATGAGCGGCCACCAGTGGCGGAGTCCTCCGAGTTGAAGGTGGCCGTAGTTGTGAAGCAGAACCAGGAAGCCAAAAACGATCAGGAGCAAACCGCTGAAAACACCGCTGGTCCGTGGGCGGGCTGGAGATCCGTTAGTCATGGAAGGTTATTTTCCTTGCCCAGAGTTGGGATTGGTGTAGTTCGGCGGAGGCGATGGTGGAGCGGGAGCCACTGGCGGCGTGGGTGCACCGGGCGCGCCAATGTGACCGTCCATCGGCGCCAGTGCGGAAGCTAAAAGGATCGCGCCAATCACGATAAGGAGAACGGGGAAGGTGTGGCCGAAAGAAAGATAGCCGTGGCGCAGTTCATTTAATAGAAAAAGAATCCCGAGGGTTGTGATCACCGCGGGGCCCATGAGACCCCGGATGGTGCAGCGGCTGCAAGTGCAGCGGACTTGAGCGCTCATCGTGGAAAGTTCCTCACAGTTCTTAAGACCGTCCTCCCATTTTATTTCTGAACATGTACAGACCGGCACCAATGAGAATCAAAGGCCAAAACTGTCCGAGGCGGATGAAGTCCAGAACATGAAAATTGTTGAGCAGGAGCAAAGCGCCGAGACCGATGAGGATAATCGGACCGATGGGACGGTCCTTGCTCCAGGACTCAAGCGGATCAGCCGGAACTTCACCGAGATTTCTGGCTTGTGCCGTGCGCATGGCCTCAAAAGCGCAGTAAAAGATGAAGCCGGCAAGAAAAATGCCGAGCATTGGCTCCAGCCCGGCACCAAGATCGGTGGACAGGGCGACAATGATGGAAGCAAAAATTGCGATGTGAATGAGGCCCTTGTTGTACTGACCGTTGTAGATAGCGCCGAGACCGGGGAAAAAGCCGAGGATAAAGGCGACGGCAGGACTGCTGCTGCCCGCCGGGCGCGCGAC
>Ga0137380_10003067_pt1 | contig 14428 bp, 9 predicted proteins | sample SagtaG_17_FD_104809 | JGI IMG/M metagenome (GOLD analysis project Ga0137380, IMG submission 104809) | Vadose zone soil microbial communities from Sagehorn Ranch, Mendocino, California, USA - Sage2_L_100_16 metaG | ecosystem: Environmental > Terrestrial > Soil > Vadose zone | place: USA...
AGCGGTCAACGTAGCCGAGTATCACGCCGCCGGAGTGGAGCCGGCCGGCAGGGACTTCGATCTGGCGTCACTGCAGCGTCTGATGGAGGAGTTGGACCACAATGGAGTGCTCGCGTTTGATGACGCCGCTCACGATGAAATCATATCCGAGTTTTACGATTGGCTTTTGAGCAAGGCCAGCGTTCGCTCAATCATGTACGTGGCTATTCGCGTTGGGGACGACGTGCCGGCGGCGTTTGTACTCTCGACGACCCGAGCCGCCCGCCATTGGAGTGAATCTGACATCGCCCTGGCAAGAGCGGTGGCCGATCAAACAGGAATTGCAATTCGTCAGGCGCAGCTTTATCAGAAAGCCGAGGCGACATCGACCCGCGAAGCCTTAGCCAACAACCTCAGTTTGGCAATCCGCGCCTCACTTAGCCTGTCCGAAGTGCTTAACACGGCAACGCACGAACTCGGACGCGCGCTGGCTGCCTCTCGCGTTCGTCTCCATCTCTACAACTCCGAGAATCATGTTTCCACCGCCGAGCACGAATACGTCGCGCCCGGTTGCAACGGCATCGAGCCGATCGAATTGCGTTATGACGATCCCATCGGTCGGCATCTGAGGAATAACCCAAAGCCCATCGTCATTAATGACGGTTTGAACAATTCCGAGGGTCCATCGGCGTTCAAGGCGCTCATTCGCTCGCAGGCCGAGAAGCTTCAGCTCCGTTCACAGATTTATTACCCGCTGATGGTGAACGGCGTTTTCCGCGGTGCATTATGCATCAACCAGACCGACCGCATACGTTACTGGAGCGACGACGAACTGGCGCTGGTTGAATCAGTAGCCGCACAACTGGTCACCGGAATCGCGCAGGCCGAGTTGTTCGAAATGGTTGCGCGTGGCAAGGAGGAGTGGGAGACCACTTTCGACGCGATGTCCGACGGCATCTTCATTTTTGACCGCGCTGGCCGGTTAAGACGCGTTAACCGCGCTGGCGCCGGCATGGAGAACACCAGTCCGCGCGACCTGCTGGGCCGCAAATGCTGCGACATTCTAAGCACCAGCGCTGAAGTCGAGGAGTGCATTGTTGAGCAAGCTCTTTCCGAAGCGCGGAGCGTTACCGTTGAGATCACCCCCGAACGCCTCAATCGTCCGCTACTGGTGACTATTGAACCGGTGATAGATGAGTCAGGCAAGCCAACAGCTCTCGTTTGCACGGCGCGCGATCTTTCCGAATTGCGCAAGGTCGAGGCAGTCGCACGCGAACATCAATCACTGCTCACGAATATTCTCGAGAGCGCGCGCGAATCGATCTACGCGGTCGACACAGAAGGGCGCTTCCAGTGGTGTAACAGCGCGACTCTACGAGGGCTTGGCTACAAGCGGGAAGACTTTATCGGTCGGCATCTCCTGGACATGGTTTACGAGGGCGATCGCGAATTGGTTGGCAAAAAACTTGAAGACGCGCTAAAGGGTGAATCGCAGACGTATGAGATGCGCTATTTTGCCCGCGACGGAAAGCTGCGGTATGCGCGCGTCGACAAGTCGCCCCTGGTTGTCGAAGGCCGCACCACCGGCGTGCTCGGAATCGCCCGCGACATTACCGGGCAGAAAGAAGAGCGCGAACGCGCGGCGCGGGCAGACAAGTTGCGGGCCCTGGGCCAACTCGCCTCAGGGGTGGCCCACGACTTCAACAACTCGCTCGCCGCGATCCTTGGCCGCACACAGTTGCTTTGTCGCCAAACCAAAGACGATGCGCTGCTGCGCAATCTTGGGATCATTCAGACTGCCGCAGAGGACGCCGCCGCCACTGTGCGCCGCATTCAGACGTTCGCCCGCAAGTCTCCTGCAAAGGAGTTTGAGCTGCTCGAAGTTCGTGGCTTGCTGTACGACGCGGTCGAGATCACGCGAACGCGCTGGGAGAACGAGGCGCGCTTGCGCGGGCTCGATTACGACGTGACGCTTGACGCGGAAGCCGGTTTGCACACTTATGGCAGCGCTTCCGAGTTGCGCGAAGTTTTTGTAAACCTCATAGTCAATGCGGTAGACGCGATGCCGCAGGGAGGTCGGCTGGCGATTAGCTGCGCTCGCGAGGGAAATCGTTTGAGCCTCAGCTTCGCTGACAATGGCACAGGAATGCCGGAGGACGTTCGCGAAAAGATCTTCGAGCCTTTCTTTTCGACCAAGGGCGCTCACGGCACTGGACTCGGCCTCTCGGTCAGCTACAGCATTATCGAGCGGCATGAGGGCGTCATCAAAGTAGAGTCAGAAGTTGACCGTGGTACCACATTCACGATCGATATTCCGGCCGCGGAACTCGGCATTTCGGCCGTAAGCGCGCACAGCGATCTGCTGGAAGCGCCGCCGCTTTCCATCCTGGTGGTTGACGACGAACCTGCTGTGCGCGAGACGCTCGCGGACATGCTTGCGGCCTTGAAACACAACGTTCATAAGGCCGACGGAGGACGACAGGCCATCCGCAAACTGTCCAGCAGCGAGTTTGATCTCGTCTTCACTGACCTTGCGATGCCCGAGATGGATGGATGGGAAACGGCTCGCGAAATTCGTTTGCGTGCGCCGGACACTAAGATTGTTCTGGTCACCGGCTACGGTACGCACACCGCTCCGCCGCAGGGAGAGGATGGATTAGTTGATGGCATCATTGGCAAACCGTTCGACTTCAATCAGGTGGGTCAGGTGATCGCGCAAGTCTTCAAAGGGCGCAAAACGCCGGTACCAGAACCATTGCCCGTCAGCGTGTGACAGGTTGCTCGCGTTACGGATTCCCTCCCTCGTTTCGTCAGTTCAAACTCATCACGCCGGCGCTCGCGGTAAAGCCGACACCGAAGCCGACCAACACTGCGGGGCCGTTCCATTCGTTCTTTTCGGCCAGCATGAAGCCGGTTGATGCGCTCGAGAGGTTGCCGTATTTCTTCAGCACCTCGTACGAGCCATGAACTTTTGTGGAATCCTTTTCCAGATGGAGTTGTGAACAAACCTCATCGAGGATCTTCTTGCTGCCGGTGTGAATCATGCAGTCCTCAACCTGGTTGAGATCGGAAACCGGTGAATCCGGATCTTCCAGCACCTGCTTCACCGTTGCGACGGCATAGTGCGCGCCGCGGTTGGGCACATTGGGCTTCATGAAGTATTGGGCCCTTCCCTTGAGCAGTGGATGCGAGCTGTTGGCAGTCATCGTCAGCAGGTCGACATCTTCAGGCTCGTCATTGGTCAAATGAGAGATTGGGCCAAAGGCGGGCTTTCCTTCTTCCCTGCCTATGAGCAGCGCTACTGCTCCGTCACCGAACAGCATCGACTGAATTACGAAGGTGGTATCCAACCTTTGTTTTGCGAATTCGTCTTCATTGAGTTTCTCCTCCTTACGCAAGCGTATTAGTTCGCGAAAACCGCGATATTCTTCGTGCACGAGCGGCGCCACAAAAGGCGTGTGCGCTTCGGCCATCAGAACGATCGCCAGCTTGTTGGGATTGGCCGCGAGATACCACTGCGCGACCTCGACGGACTTCAATAAAACGGAACAGCCCTGCGACTGCATGCTGACCGTCCGAAGCGAGCGCGACAAGAGCCCGTGTGTCTGGGCCATGACCTCCGAAGCGAGACACGGCAACATCTGATCGGGGGTGTTTGTGGCCGCGATTAAGAGTCCCACCTGCGATGGGTCGCCGCCCCACTCTTGAATGCACCTCTTGGTCGCGTCGACTCCCAACTTGGTGGTTGAGTTTGTTGCGTGCTTTGGGGCGCCCATCAGGAACTCGGCGTAGTTGTCCATCACCGAGTAACGCTGATCCACTCCCAGAGAGCAGATCGTGTTGATTAACTCGGGCGAGAGCTTGTGCATGAGCGAGGCGACAAGGTCGGTCGTGCCGATTAAGTGCTCCGGGATTGCTGTGGCCGCTGAGATCAGGTTTATCATCTTAATTCTCCATTGAGGAAGTGAGTTTAGTAACCGCCATCATTCAAGTCCTGCGACGTTCCCACCCCGGCCCGAAAAGTTTTCGTTCGCCTTCTCTCTACCAATCCGCGTGCCACATCTGTCTGAAACTGTAAATTCTCTAAACCCCACAGGGATGCAGGTTAAGTGCAAAACTGAAAGCCGAAGGTAGTTGAGATCGGCTACCCGGGAATTGGTTAGGACGTATACAGAGGTTGAGTGAGTGTGAAGTTTTGCTCAGGTTCTTGCCGAATTTTGCGCTAATCACGCTAGATGGTAAGCAGATATACAGATGAGTAGTTGGTATTCAGCGGGGCAGCGGGGAAGCGGGGCGGCGGGGCAGCGGACCAGCGTGGCGGCTTTGCCCCAGAAGTCTACTCGCAAGGAAGCCGTGTGGGGCTCAGTCTTTGCCGCGTAGCGGCGGCTTGAATTTAGCGCGGCCTCTTAAGGCTGGGATCGCGGTCCGCGCCGCCGAACATCGTCGCGTTAGCGACGGCTGAAACATTACTCAATCGTCGCCGACGCGACGTGACGTGCTTTGCCTTTCGATCCCGGCCCTAAAAGGCCGGGCTAAATTCAAGCGTCGCTCTGCGACGAAGCAGCGACTTCTTAACAAGGCTGAATCTAACTTATTAGGCAAAGCCCAGCGTGCGGCGTGGCACCGTGGCAGCGATTCGAAAACTCAAAACACCGGTCGGTTATTTCTCTCTGTCTGATTCTGTTCGCCCGGCGTTTGACTTTGGACTTCCGTCTTTGCGAGAAGCTTCCTCAAAACCCTTTCTGAGCCAGCCACTCGCGTACAACGTCTGCGGGTTTGCGCTTCTTGCCGTCAACTTCGTAATTCAACCGGCGCATCTCTTCGCTGGAGATGGCATCATGTAACTTGTTCAGGATATCTCTCAACACACTCAGACGCGCCAGTGAATCCTTCCGCACAATATAGACCCCTTCATAAGGCGGAAAATAGTGCCGGTCGTCTTCGAGCTGCACCAGATCCAGCGCCGCGATTCTTCCTTCGGTTGAATTGCCGGCAATCAAGTCTACTTTGCCCGACGCGAGCGCGATGTAAGTCAGCGATAAATCCATCTCGCGCGGCTGTTCGGCGAATTGCAGGCCATACGCCTTCACAAAACCCGGATAGCCATCGGCGCGCGACATGAAATCCTGGCCAAAACCAGCTCGCCAACTACGCGCATAAGGCACGGCATCCGAAGTGGTTTTCAAATGAAGACGGCGTGCCTCGGCACCGCGCACGAGAATGGCGAACGTGTTATCGAAACCAAGTGGCGGGCTGAGGTCAACACCGAGCTTCTCGTCATACTCGCGTTTCACCTGATCGTAAACCGCGCGCGGATCCGTGATCGGTGGATGATGCAGAATCGCGGTGTAGGCCGTGCCGGTGTATTCAGGATAAAGATCGACCTTTCCTGAGATCAATCCCTCGTGCGGGAGATTTCCGCCCAACTCAAACTGCCGTTCGACCGGCACGCCACGCGCTTCGAGCATTTGCGCAACGATCTCGGAAAGCAAAACCGATTCAGTAAAATCTTTCGACGCGATGACTACCCGCGAACTGCGCCAAACGCCGTAACTACCCACAAGGAGAATGGCTGCGGCGGTCGCGACGGCAATCTTTAGGAGGACAGACCTACCTTTGTCTCTTTTCGACTGAACCGAAAAGTATTTCTCCAGCAACCCGAAGGAGAAATCTGCCCCGAGCGCCATCAGCGCCGCCGGCACCGCCCCAGCGAGCAAAAGATTGTTGTCATACTGTCGCAATCCCCGAAAGATGTAGACGCCCAAGCCGCCCGCGCCAACCGCCGCGGCGATTGTCGTAACTCCAACCGAAATTACAGTTGCGACTCTGACTCCGGTCAGAATCACACCCATCGCAAGCGGCAATTCCACCTGCCACAGAATCTGACCATTGGTCATGCCCATAGCGACGGCAGCTTCGCGCACGTTTGCGTCCACTCCCAGGATTCCCGTTACTGTGTTGCGGATGATCGGCAGCAGTGCGTAGACCACCAGAGCGACGATCGCGGTGCGCGCGCCGATGCCGCCGATAAAAGGCAGCGGGATCAGAAAACCAAACAGCGCGAGACTCGGGATCGTCTGCATGATGTTTGCGATACCTAGAACTGGACCTCGCAAGGCTCTCTTTCGCGTAAGCAGAATGCCGGTGGGAATGCCAATCAGCACGGCTACCAGGGTCGAGATCAAAACGAGCGAAACGTGCTGGCGCAAAAGCGTCAGCAACTCTCTCCAGTTATCTTGTAAGAATTGCCAGAAGCTCATCTGTCTTAAGTCCGACAAACTTCAGTTTGTCGTTGATCTTCGTCAGTGAACTTGCTGCGGAAACTCGACAAACTAAAGTTTGTCGGACATTGCGCTTACATGCAGCGTTTCAATGTACGCCCGGGCGTGCTCTTCGTTCGAATGTAGAAAACTCTCCGGCGTCTCCAGCAGCACCAAACGCCCGGCCGCCATCAAGCCGATGCGCGTGCCCAGCAACAGCGCCTCGCGCACATCGTGGGTCACGAAAATCGCCGTTTTGCCCAGCCGCTTCGCCAGCTCGCCAAACTCTCGTTGTAAACTTGCGCGCGTCAAGGGATCGAGCGCGCCAAACGGTTCATCAAGCAAAAGCAGTGGCGGTTCGGCCGCCAACGCCCGCGCCACACCAACGCGCTGGCATTGTCCTCCCGATAATTCACGCGGGTAACGATCAGCGAACCGACCGGGATCAAGACCAACGAGGGTTAGCAATTCATCGACGCGCTCTCTTGTTCGCCCTTCGTCCCAACCGTCGAGTCTCGGCACCAGTGCAACGTTTTGTTCGACCGTAAAATGGGGAAAAAGTCCGCCTTCCTGAATCACGTAACCAGTGCGCCGTCGCAAACGAATGGGATCCCAATCAGTGGTAGCTTTGCCCTCGACAAATACGTCGCCCGAGGTCGGCAGCAGAAGACGGTTAACAAGCTTTAGAGTGGTTGTCTTGCCACATCCCGACTCGCCGAGCAGCACGAGCGTCTCACCTTGTCGAACGCTCAGATTCAATCGGGAAATGATCGGCGTGGTCACGGAAGGTACGGAGTAACTGACGTCGTTAAACTTGACGAGCGTATTGTTGGTTGCTTCGCTCATTCTGTCGATGCAGGTTGCGGCTCTGCCGCCGCACTGTGCGGAAAGCCTATGACTCCCTTGGGCCTTAACTCTGACTACAGAAGGCTACGCCTTTTCAATTCTGAGGCGCAGCCTAAAGAAGAATCATAAAGACCGCCCGGAAAGGCTGAGCCTTTCCGCACTGTCCGGCAGAGCCGCAAAAGAGCAGAGTTACCTAGTTATGGCCAACGCCCGCAAGAAAGCTACACCGCCAGCAATAGATTGCTACTGAATCTTTGTGCCCCATCAAACCACGAGCGGGCGCAAATAAATCCCGTGGCCATCCCCAACTGCGCGATATCGGCCAGATCGTATTTGTAAGAGTTCTCCGTATGAATCAGTTCACCTTGCTGCAGATCAACTCTCATTTCGAGCTTCGCTATTGTGACTGTTTGCGGTCGCAAACTCTCCAGGTGAATCTCGATGCGGCTGTCCGGTTCGTTGTAAACGGCCCTGTGCCTGAAGGCCCGCAGATCAAAGTCAGCGCCCAGTTCACGATTCATCCGGGCCAGCAGATTGCGACTGAAAGCCGCAGTGACCCCAAGCGAATCGTTGTAGGCTGCTTCCAGAATCTTTTTGTCTTTCTTCAGATCTGCTCCGAGCAACAGAGCATCGCCGTTGCGAAGCACGTTGCGCATCGAGCGCAGAAACGCTTGTGCCTCTTCTGGCTCGAAGTTGCTGATGTTTGATCCCAGAAACAGAGCGAGGGTTCGTCCCCATTCGCCTTTGCTTAACTCAACAAGACCGTCGAAGTACTCGGCCGCATACGCCTCGATGCGCAGACGCGGATACGATTGCAGCAGGATGCGCGAGCTGCTCTCAAGCGCCGAGGCTGAGATATCAACCGGCACGAATAGCAAGCCAGGCTGGCTTCTGAGCAGCGCTTCGATGATCAGACGCGTCTTGGAAGCACTGCCACTGCCCATCTCAATCAACCGGTTCAGCCTTCCGGTCAATCCCACAATTTCGTCAGCGAAGCGCGTGAGGATCTCGTTTTCCGCGCGCGTCGGATAGTACTCCGGCAACAAACAAATAGCTTCGAAGAGTTGCGAGCCGAGTTCATCGTAAAGGTATTTCGGAAACAAGCGCTTGGGCTGCGAGGAAAGACCCAGACGAACGTCTTCCGCAAAGCCGGCGAGCGGATCGCGCTTGACGAGGTTGTGGATGACGAGCCTGGCTGCGGACTCTTGGGCCAACTCTGTCTGCGACACCTGTTTCCTCGCTTTCGTGCCACACGATTACCGGAATATGCCGAAAGGTGGTCTGATCGTGTCCGGTAATGATAGCCGATTGCCGGGCATTCGCAACTGTTGCGCGAGCTTTGGCCGGTGATGAGCGCTTGACCCGCTGCCTTCGCGCAGGCAAGATCGAGCGGCTATGTTTCCGCTGGAATCTATCGCGCCAGTTATTGCGCGCAACCATCGTTGTAGTAATAAGCTCTTCGCGTTTGCGCTAGTGTTGTGGCTGGCAGCCGACGGCAGTGCTTCGGGGCAAGGTGTTCAGCGAGAGCTCGACACGCCGGGAAAAGCCTCGATCTCGATTACAAACCGGAATGGCCGCGTGAGAGTCATCGCCACCGACGACGAGAAAAAGGTGATGGTACAGGCGACTTCAGCGGGAGCGCCGGTCGAGCCAGGCGACGTGCGCACGGGCGGCAAAGGCGGCGCCATGGAAATCGACGTGCGCGCTCGCCGCGAGCAGGATCGAATCGATCTGACTGTGCAGGTGCCGACGCGTTCGCGCATCCGTATCATTAGCGACGCCGGCGCCGTGGACATCATCGGCAACGTAGAGTTCGCTGAGATCCAGACCAACACCGGCACGATTCACGCCGATGTTCCGCTGGACGCGTTGAAGTACAGTTTCTTGTGGGAAGCCAGCCGGCCGCGTTATTTGAGCGATGTCGAACTGCCGGACGTGAAAGAGAAAGCGGGAGGCACGTTCATGCTGTCCGGCACACTAGGCGCCAGGATGGGCAAGCACGACAAACACAAGAAGGCCGCCAGGGAAGACACAAACAACAATAGCGCGAATAGCGGAGACGACAAGAGCCCTGAGAAACCTGACCCGCTCAGACAGGTCCGACTCGACTTCAGAACCCAACGGGGAGTCATTCTACTAAATGTCGATCCGAGCATGGTGCCCAGCGATCTGCACGAGCGGCCATTGACTGAGGCGGCCAGGGCTATCGTTCGCAGCGGCGACGCGCCGTTGATCGATGCGATACGAAAGGTATCGCCAAGAATGTTTGGCGACTATGCGAAGACCCTGCCGCCGCCCGAGAGAGAGCCAACCTTGCTGAAGCGGCCGCCGCCGGGTCAGCTTGTCTCCGCGGTCACTCCGCAATTGATGCGCCTTCACGCCAGCGTCACCGATCGCAACGGACGCGCTATCAGCGGGCTGAAGACCACAGATTTCACGGTTTACGAAAACGACATCGAACGCCCGGTGACGAGCGTGTCGCCGGCAAATGAGCCGTTCAATCTGGTGCTGTTGCTTGATGTGTCCGGCAGCGTCGAGGAGCGGATAGAGTTCATTCGGAAAGCCGCGCGGGACTTTTTAAGCACGGCCAGTCCGCAGGATCGCATCGCCATCATCAGTTTTCGCGACGACATTCAAGTCATTTCAGAGTTCAGCACCGATCGGGGTCTGCTCTCGAAAAAACTTGATGAGATCGACGCCGGTGGCGCGACCGCGCTCTACGATTCGGTAGCTTACGTTTTGTCGACTACCCTGAGGCGGCTGCGGGGCGAACGAACTGCGATTGTGATCCTGTCGGATGGCGACGACAACAAATCGTTCATTCCCCTTCCGGCTTTGGTGGAAGCGACGATTGAATCGGGCGTCTTGATCTATCCGCTGTACGTCCCCTCGGGTTTGATTCCGGAATCGAGCGTGGCCAAACCGGAAATCACAATCGATCCGCTGCGTTCGCGTTATCTGACTCTGACGACGCGCGCCGAGGAGGACGGCCGTAAGCTGGCCATTGCGTCAGGCGGTGTCTACTATCCAATCCATCGACTGGAAGACTTGCAGCGCGCTTACGATGACGTAGTCGGGCAGTTAAGAACAGCGTACACGATCACTTACACCTCAAACTCGAGTCCAACCCAGCGCCGGGTCAGGGTCCGCGCCAATCGCGACGGCGCCGCCGTGCGACTGGGCCCGGTCGTGGGCGTGGCGACGCCTTGAGAGCGATGTCACAACCACTCTTCGCAGCACTCTTCGATGAAACTGAGCGCCGGCCGCTGACGGTGTCGCAATTAACCGATGCCGTGCGCGGAGCGCTCGAGGCCCGGTTTACTTCGGTCTGGGTCGAAGGAGAGATCTCAAACTTCAAAGCGCATTCGTCTGGTCATTGGTATTTCTCGCTCAAGGACGAGGGTGCGCAGTTGCGCGCGAAATGTTTTCGATCGTCCAATACACGGATTCGCTTTCGCCCGCAGGACGGTTTGCACGTGCGCGCGCGCGGGCGGCTCACGGTTTATGCGGCGCGCGGTGAATACGAGCTGGTGGTGGAAGCGCTCGACCCCATCGGCGCGGGCGCGCTGCGCGTTGCTTTCGAACAACTGCGCGATCGACTAAAAGCCGAAGGCTTGTTTGCGCCTGAGTTGAAGCGTCCGCTGCCTATGTTTCCCCGTCGCGTGGGTGTGGTGACTTCCCCAACGGGCGCAGCCATTCGCGATATTATCAACGTCATCTCGCGTCGCACGCGAACCGTGCACGTGCTCTTCTCACCCGCGCGAGTCCAGGGCGAGGGCGCGGGCAGTGATATTGCTCGAGCCATCCGATTCATTAATCTGCATCATAGACGCGCACTGGCGGAAGACCGCAAAGACGAGGCGGTTGACGTGTTGATCGTTGGACGCGGCGGTGGTTCGACGGAAGACCTTTGGGCATTCAACGAAGAGGAAGTCGCGCGCGCGATCCGCACCTCTGAAATTCCGGTGATCTCAGCGGTGGGCCATGAAACCGATTTCACCATCGCCGATTTTGCCGCGGACCTGCGCGCGCCGACACCCTCCGCCGCGGCCGAGTTAGTGGCCGCGAAAGAGGATGAGATTTGCACCGCGCTCGAACGGTTAGCCACTAATCTTGTGCGCCTGGTGCGCTTCCGTGTCATCGACGCGCGCACGCGCGTGCAGGAGCAGGCGATGTCACAGGCGTTTGATGACGTGCGTTCAAAGCTGCGAGATGCGAAACTCGGCGCGGCCAGGGCGACGCATGAGTTACAGACGTTGATGGGCATCGCGTTGCAAACGGCGCAGCGGCGCGCGGACGCTGCTCTGCACAAGCTATCGCCCGCCCAGCTTCGCGGTCTTTTGTCAGACGCGCGCATGCGATTCGATTCGGCGTACGCTGGATGTAGCGCGGCGACCACTGCGCAACTTGAAGCAGCACGCAGGCGTCTTGGTCTCGCAGCAGCCGCGCTTGATGCGCTGTCGCCGTTGGCCGTGCTGCAGCGCGGCTATGCAATTGCCCAGCACAAAGACGGACAACTCTTGCGCGACTCGAGTTCGGTATCGATTGGCGATCCGGTGCGCTTGCGACTCGCGAAAGGAAGACTGAATTGCCGGGTCGAAGGCTCGGAGGAGACTTGATGTCAGTTCCCGCAGAGAAAGCGCCGCGCCGGCGGCTCGTCATTGCGCTGGATCGCGGAAAGCAGGCTTCCTATCGGCCCGGACCGGGGGCGCCGCGGAAGCGTCGTGCGAGAAAAGTACTCGCCATCCTGGGCATCGGCGCGCTGGTTGTTTTTTTGTGCGTAGCCGCCGGCGCGTTCTTTTGGTGGCAGCACTACAAAACAACTCCCGCCTACTCGCTCGCCTTGCTCGTTGACGCAGCGCAGCGAAACGACATGGCCACGGTCGATAAGATTGTCGACACAGACAAGATCGTCGATAACTTTGCCGCTAAAGTCGCCGAGAAGACCGCTGGCCGCTATGGCGTCGCGCTCAGCAATTCGATGCGCAAGCAGATCGAGTCGCGTGTGCCCTCTCTGCTGTCCGCCATCAGGCAAAGCGTTCGTGACGGTATAGCGGCGCGTGTGAAAGAGATATCCGAGAACGCGCAACAGAAGCCATTCATCATTGTGGCCGTGGCGCTGCCTTACTTCGTGAACATCACCGAGAATGGCGACACGGCCAAAGCAACCATGATCATTCACGACAGTCGAGTGGAGGGCGAAATGCAACGCGACGACCAGGCCTGGAAACTCGTCGCGGTGCAAGATGATGCTTTGGTGCAGCGGATTGTTGATCAAGTTATCAAAGATTTGCCGGCGATCGGTGAAGGCGATCAGGGGGTCATTCGAAAAAATCTCAAGAATCTGCCGCGCAATCTACCCGAGATCCGGATTCCGTGATGACTCTGTCCGACAAACTTCAGTTTGTCGTTGATCATTGCTGGTCGACAAATTGGCGAAAGAATGTTTGCGGGTAACAGGAACGACAAACTGAAGTTTGTCGGACATTAACGAGGCCTGAAATGAAGCACAACGAACAGCAAGTCAGAACCTTCGAAGCATCGCTCGAGGCGCTCGAAGAGATTGTCCACAAGCTTGAGCGTGGCGACCTGCCACTAGAAAACAGTCTCGAACTTTTCGAACAAGGCATTCGCCTCTCGCGTGAGTGCCAGGAGCGTTTGAGCCAGGCCGAGCGGCGCATCGAGGTCCTGTTGCGCGACCAACAGGGGCACCCGGTCGTCGGCGCGTTCGAGAAAGAAAAGGAACTGGGTGTCGAAACGGAACCAGATGAGAACGGCTTCTGAAATCTTATCTGTTACGCGCGGGAACGATCCGCCCGGCTTCTTCGCCGAGTGTCGCGCGCTGGTCGACGCCGAACTGAATCGACTCATTCCTGCCGAGACGGTTGAGCCCGCGGCAGTGCACAGCGCGATCCGCTGGAGCGTGTTTGCCGGCGGCAAGCGCTTTCGTCCCGCACTGGTTTTGGCCACCGGTGAGACCTTCGGAGCCCCCGTCGACCTTTTACTTTCAACCGCATGCGCACTGGAAATGATTCACACCTATTCGTTAATTCACGACGACCTGCCCTCCATGGATAACGATGAAATGCGTCGTGGTCGAGCGACCTGCCACGTCCGTTACGGCGAAGCAACGGCGATCCTTGCAGGCGATGCGTTGCAGACCCTTGCCTTCCAGACGATCGCCGAAGACGAACGACTCCTGCCTGAGACGCGGGTGCGGATCATCAGCGAATTGGCGAGCGCAGCGGGAACCCCATGCGGTATGGTCGCCGGACAGGCTCACGATCTCGAGGCAGAGTCACGTGAGGTCGGAGGGGATGAACTTGAAATGATTCATCGCCAGAAGACGGCCGCGCTAATCATCGCGGCGGCGCGTTGTGGAGCAATTATTGCCGGGGCAAATCAGCCGACGCTTGAAGTAGTAAGTGAGTACGCCGCTCATCTCGGACTCTTGTTTCAAATCACGGACGACCTGCTCGACGTGACCGCAACTGCTGAAGATCTCGGGAAGACTCCCGGTAAAGACGCGCGCTCCAGGAAAGCGACTTACCCGGCGCTCTACGGCATTGACGCCGCGCGAGAACGAACAGCCACTGTTCACGAACAAACTTGTGCCGCGCTTCGGCGGATCGAGACAGACACCAGCCTCTTGCGTTCAATTGCCGATTTCATTTTGCAGCGGAATACGTGATCGGGGTTGTCATCGACACTCAGTTTTACCCGCCAATGCCCGCGCGCTTCTGCATCGCTTTCAATGTTTCCGGAATGAAGGAGGTGATGTGGTGGGTCTCGGCGCGGCCGTCGGCGAACGCCTGGTAGAGCGTGAAGTCCGGCAGCGACAGACAGCTCAGCGGCGACTGCTGATTGTAGCCGGTGTCGAGACCGACGGCACTGTTGAAAATGTAAATGCCGTGACGTCCGAGTCGGCCGCGCAAAGGCAGAAAAGCTGTCGGCGTGTGACCAAACACGCATGGTTTGCCTCGATAGTTTTTGTAAAAGTCCATGTCGCGCGACCAGAGCAACGATTGCGGCGCGCTGTCGCGTGGGTGCTTGCCGTGGTCCAGGCCTGCATGAACATAGAGCGCGTAATCGTCCTCATGGTAGAACGGCAGTCCGCGAAAGAAATCCAAGTGCTCGCCGGGAACGCTCCTGGTGATCGAGGCGCGGGCTTCGCCGAGTTCCTTTTCGGTTCCGGCGAGCAAAGGGCGCCCTGTGTACTGCTCAAAAGTACGCTCGCCTCCGGTGACCGGCGTCACCCAGATGTTGGCGGTGCCCTCAATGAAATCGAGCATCATCTGTTCGTGGTTGCCGCGCAAACAGATCACTCGTTCAGGATTCCCGCG
>Ga0137380_10003068_pt1 | contig 14425 bp, 9 predicted proteins | sample SagtaG_17_FD_104809 | JGI IMG/M metagenome (GOLD analysis project Ga0137380, IMG submission 104809) | Vadose zone soil microbial communities from Sagehorn Ranch, Mendocino, California, USA - Sage2_L_100_16 metaG | ecosystem: Environmental > Terrestrial > Soil > Vadose zone | place: USA...
CTGGGGCGGTCCCGGCTGGCCACCGAGCCGACCGCCTGGATCATCGCGCTCTCCCGCTCCTCACTCATGCGTGGCAGCAGCAGCCGGAGTGTCTCGGTGGCCATGGTCCGCTTCTCGGCGAGGTCGTCGCCGAAGGCGAAGGGGTCGAGCAGGCCGGGGGCGGCCGCGCCGAGCGGGAGGACCTGAGCCTTGCGCCCGCGCGCCCGCAGCACCTCCACCAGGGACTCGGCATCACCCTTGGGGTCGATGACGGCGACCGTCACGCCCCGCAGCGCCAACTGCATCATCAGCAGCAAGGCGAGGGTGGTCTTGCCGCCGCCGGGCTCACCGGTGATGGCGACCGCGGTCGGCCGGTTGCGGGCGGCCGCCAGCAGCGGGTCGAAATGGACGATGCTGCGAGCCCGCCCCAGCGTCTCCCCGATGTACGGCCCAATCCAGCTGTCCCCGTCAGCCGACGCCTCATCCATGCCGCCTGCCGTCCGGTCACCGAGGTCCACGGTCGCGGTCGGCACCCCGCCGGCGATTGTGTACAGCGGCTGCCGCTGCACGTAGGAGGAAAGGTGCACGCCCTCCCCCGGCAGCGATTCGCACAACAGTGCGAACTGGTCGCCAGTGGAGTTGACCACGTCGATGCCGACATCCCGGTAGTGCTCGACCAGCGCCTCCACGCGGCGCTGGCACAGGTCCCTGGTTGGCGCGGCCACGCTGAGCCGGTGCCACCCGTAGACGAACGGCAGCCGTTCTTTGGTGATCCCGTGCTCGAGCATGCGGGCGGCCTCAAGCTGTTCCGCCAGCGCCAGCGGCAAATCGACCCCAGCCTCCCTGATGTGCGCGTCCATGTCCCGGGCGTGCGCGAGTCTGCGCCCGACGTCCTTGCTCGCCTTCGCGGGCGGGATCAGCCGCATCCGCGAGCTGATCTCCACCGGGAACGGCAGCGAGTCAGCGAAATGCAGCCACGGCTCACCATCGGGGAACGACATGACGTCGGGAAAACGGGAGAACGACAGGAAAGCCACCCACGACTCCCCGCCCGGCTGATCCAGCCGCAGCAGGGTACGCCCGTTGTGCACCTGGCCTTCCAGCAGCGCCTCGATGTGGCCTGGCCCCCAGGTACGGCGGCGGGCTGCCGACGGTTCCGGGTCGCCCACCGTGCCAGCCAGCGAATGCTGGAACAGCCAGGCGATGTCCTCGCTGGCCGCGTGCCTTGCCCGGAGCGCACTGGCGGCAAGCGCCCGGCCGAGCCGCTCCGCCTGGTCGGTCCAGCGCGCGATCTCCGAATCCGAGACCGCCTCGTCGGTGAGGCCAAGTGCCTGCTCGCTGGCCCGGTAGGCGGACAGGAGCTGGGAGAACATCCCGCCGGAAAACTGTGCCCGCATGCCGCGCTGGCCGAGCCGGACCCCGAGGTAGACCTCCTTCGACCAGAAGTCCTTCGCCCACACATGCCCGTACATCTCATCGAGGTACTCGCGCCAGCCCGGGCCACCGTCGGAGGTCCTGTCCAGCCGCGCCGCCCACTCCGCCGCCGGGTAGGACCGGTGTGCCACCCGCAGGTGCACCTCGGCCTCGGGCAGCCGTATCGTGGCCAGCGCGACCGTGATGTTGATCGCCAGTGCCTCGCGCTCGGCGGGCGTGGTGAACTCGTAGGCGTGCGTGGGGAGCCGGTAGTAGGCCCAGGCGTGAGTTTCTGTGAGCAGGATCCGGTCATCGAAGTATCTGATTCCCAGCCTGCTGCGTCCTTGTGTCCGCCCGCTCACGGGGCGGCCCTCCGCTCCTGCTGGCCTGCGGCGAGTTGTCTGACCAGCACCCCGGCGAGGGCGGTGTATGCCTGCTGCACGGCCGGCCGCAGCTGCCGCAGCCGGGAGGCACCGGGCATGGCGAGGCTGTCCCGGATGCCACGTTCGGTTTCCGGTTCGGCCAGGTGATCATCCCAGGGGACCCTGACGATGGCCCGGCAGCGTCCGCTCACCACGGCCACTGCCTGGTCCGCGTGCGGGGTGCTGCGCTGGCTTACGCCGTTGATCACGGTGATCGCCTGCTCGATGAGCGGGTTGTACCCGTGGGCTCCCAGCCACTCCAGCGTCATGCCCAGCGCGCGGGCCGCGTCGGGGCTGGACGGGGCCACCAGGACAAGCTGGTCAGCGGCGGCCAGCAGCTTGGCCACGGCCGGCGCGCCGGGGTCAGCCAGGGTGAGCGAATAGCGGCTGGCGAGAACATCGAGCAGCCTTCCGTGCTGGACCGCCCGCGCCGCTCCGCCGTCTGATGCCGTGGCATCATCGCAGATCACATCCAAACGCCCGCGGGATCCGTTCGAATCCGCTCGCCCACGCCCGAGGCCTGTGCGCCCGCCATGGCCACGGTGCGTGGCCGGGCTGGCTGGTGCCCGTCCCGCAAGCAGGTCGCTGACGCTGATGGCTGGGACACGTGCGAGTTCGGTGAGGGAGGCGGGTCCCGCGTTGAGATCGAGCGCCGCCACCGGCTCGCCCCGCAGGCTGGACAGCAGGTCAGCGAGCATGAGCGTGGTGACGGTCTGACCAGCGCCGACGGTGCAGCCAAGCACCACGACCAGCCGCGGGCCGTCGACCGGCAGCACCGCCCGTGCCTTGGCACGCTTTTGCTGGTCGGGCCGGCCTGGGCCGCGCCCGCCCGGCACGATCGAGACATGACCGCGCCAGCCCGCGCGGTGCTCGCCCGGCCCGCTCAGCGCCCGTTCCAGGGACGGCGCTGGCCTGACCGGCGGCGCGCTGTCTGGATCTGGGACGGACCGTTGTGCCGGGACGACGACAACTTCGGGCAGGGGCCGCGGCGGCGGGGACGCCGGGGGAGACACCCGCTCGGCGGCCGGTTCGGCGGGCCGCTCCACCGGCGGGGCGGCCGGCTCGGCGGCCTGACGGCCTGTGGGAACCGCCGGCTCAGCGGCCCGGTGAACGTGCGCCGGGCGGGCCTGCTCGGTGGCCCGCTGCGCCTGCCATCCGGCAGCCTCCGCCGCCCGCTGAACCTGGTGCGAACCCGCTGGCTCGGTGGCCCGCTTGGTGTGCCGGCGAGGCGGAGCCTGCGACGCCCACGACGCCACTGGCGCGACGCCCGCCTCCGCCGCCACCGTGGCAGCTTGCTGAACCCCGGGCTCAAAAACTGGCGCTGCCCGCCGCGATCGCAGCACGGACCGCAGCCGCCCTCGCATTGTCTTGGCCCTGCGTTCGGCCCCACTGAGTTCGTCCCCACTGCGGTCGACGCTGAAGGGCCGCGCCCGCCGCCACACCCGCCCCACGACCGTGATCTCATCCTTCTCGGCGAGCGGGGCCATCCGGCACCACACCGATGGCTCCCCGAGATAGCGAAGCTGGGACAGGATCAGTTCAGGCAGGCGCTTGCTCTCCAGGACCGGCCGGGTAGCCAGCCAAGTGAGCACCCCTGGGGGCAGCACATACAGCCAGAACAAGCTGTGAGTGAACGGCAGCCCGAACACCCGGAGCAGGATGATGTAGGGCACGGTAATCGTGGCGAAGACAGCAATCTGGCCCACAGGCAGCGGCATCGGCAGCCGGAAGTCGTACAGTTTGTACAGCCGTTTCTCGATCCGCCAGATGCTGGTGTAGGTGGGCAGCTCCACTGGTCCTCTCCTTACGCTCTGGCGGAGGTCAGTGGACGCCCAGTGCCTTCGCGATGCCCTGAGCGAGTGTCTGCACGATGCTCGGCGTGTAGAACACCACGGCGATCGCGACGGCGAGAACGATGAACTGGACGAACCTGATGATCTCGCGAGTGAACAGGAAGAAAAGAGCCACGATCCCGACGATCCCGAGGAACAGCGGCCCGAAGAGACCCTGCAAGTACGACACGAGGCCGTTCGTGTTGAGAGACATGGGGGCCATCATGATCACTGAATGGAACGACATTGGCCTACTCCGGGAGAAAGGGAACCGCGCCCGGAGCGGCAGTTCCGCCGAGCCGACGCGGGCCTCACGGCGACCCCACCTGGCTCGATGGACTGACGTCCCGGACGTACCACGTCCCGTGTTGCTTTGTGATCGTCAGCGCGTAACTCATCTCGAGCCCTGCTGACGAAACCGAACCCACGGAAGTCCGGCTCCCCGTGGCTGGGTGCCCGGGTACCTTCCACGCAACCGTGGCAGTGATATGGCGGGTCGACCCGCCTGGCGGCACATAGACCGCGATCAGCGATCCAAAACTCACCTGGCCACCCAGGCCAGTCATCACCGTGCCAGGCACCAGGAAGCGCCCCAGCGTGACCTCGTTGCCACTGGCGTACGCCTGGAAGAAGGCTGGCAGCTGACTCATCATCTCCGTCTGCGTGGCCTGGTCGGATGCTGCCGTCGCAGGTGATGGCGGCGCCACCGGCGCCGGGGCAGGCAGCCAGGCCGGCTCGCCCGCGACCGACATGCCACCGCGCCCGGCGTAGACGGGGACGCCGAGTTCCATGAGGCGGCCGTTCACCCGCGCGAGCAGCGTCACTACTGCGTGGTGAGCGTTACGCACGTCAACGCCAGCGACTTGTTCCGACTGCAACTGCAGGATCCCACTGCCGTTCCAGCCCAGCTGCGGATCGGAGCCCCCCCTAACGAACTGGGCCAAGTCACTGGCGCGCTGCCCGGCGGATGCCGGGCTCGCGTTCAGGTAGACCTGACCGAACTGCAGCGCGTAGGCGGCGGCGAGGTCCACCGGGAACCTGGTGCCCGCCGCAGGCACGGCGCCAGGCCCTGTGCTGGGGGCTGTTTCGTTCTGGACGATGGCCTTCACGCCCAGGTAACCGATGACGAGCAGGACAATCCACGCGACTGCCCGGAACACCCAGACCAGCCAGCGCCCGCCGGAGCCTCGCCAGCCCGGGGCCGAGCGCCGCCGCTGTGTTCCCCTGCCGCCCAGCGCCAAGTCCCCGGCCGCCGCATCGAAGCCCGCGCTGTGCACTCCACTGTGCACAGCCGGTTGCGGACTGCGATCGACGGTGGACCTACGAACCATCGCACCTCCGACCCACTCCTGCGCACGCGCAGCGTCGAGTTGCGGTGCTATCCGTGTCCGTCTGTGGACCATTCTGCGTCATAACGCCTCGCTCGTCAGCCCTTTAGCGATGCCCTTGGCATGTCGCGCCGTGATCACGGCAGCCCCGGCGGGGTACCGCCCACGGCACGGCCGGGTATTGTCAGCTTCACCTGGGTATTTCCCCCAAACGGATCATGCCGGAATGGACGGCCCAGATCACGCACCGTTTGGGGCGCTTGGTGCGTTCGGTCACAATCGGCCACGCACTGTCTCATCGCGGTTAGACCGCACATCACCAGCCACATAGGGAAGATGCCCTGTCAGTGACTCTACGTAACACCCTGCGTGGAGCTGGTTATCACTTTCCTGACAGGACTCAGATCGGGCCATCTGTACCTACCGGGAGGCCGCAGCATCTCACTGGACTGGGAGAATGTCCGATCGAGCGCGCCCACCCCCTGCCCCGCGAAGTGCTGAAGCCCCGCAGGATCTCGCCACCCCGCCCGGCATGCAATCCGCGGGTCCGTGGGCGGCGCGCTGGGTGTGGCCGCACTCGCCGGCGGGACGGCCGGCGCAATGCTGGCGCACCTGGCCCGCATGGCGTTCTACTTGAGCGGGATGGATCTCGGCCTGCGTACCGGGGCAGCTGTTGCCGTCGTCGCCGGAGTGGTGGCCTTCGTAGCCGTGCCCTCACGCGCGGCGACCGCGCGTGGGCTGGCTTCTCGCTCATGGCCCGGCGTGAGCTGTGCCCCACGTCAGGGGTTCAGACGTTGAACCTGAACTCCACCACGTCGCCGTCTCTCATCAGGTAGTCCTTGCCCTCGATGCGCACCTTGCCCACGGCCTTGGCCGCCGCCAGCGATCCAGCCGCGACGAGATCGTCGTATGACACCACTTCAGCCTTGATGAACCCGCGCTGGAAGTCGCTGTGGATCACACCGGCTGCCTCGGGCGCGGTGGCACCGGCCGGGATGGTCCAGGCACGGGTCTCCTTAGGGCCAGCGGTCAGGAAGGTGGTGAGGCTGAGGGCGTGGAAACCGGCCCTGGCCAGCTGTGCCAGCCCTGGTTCGCCAAGGCCCAGTTCAGCCGCCATTTCGGCGGCCTCATCCACGGGGAGTTCGGCCAGTTCCGCCTCTGTCTTCACATCGAGGAAGACCGCGTCAGCGGGCGCCACCAGGGCGGCAAGTTGATCGCGCAGTTCCTTGTCTGCGAGGCCGGCCTCGTCGGAGTTGAAGACGTAAAGGAACGGCTTGGCCGTGAGCAGGTGAAGCTCCCGCAGGTCCGCGAGATCAATGCCCGTACCAGCAGCACCAGCGAACAACGTGGTTCCTCCGCCGAGCAAGGGCTGCGCGCTTGCGGCGGCAGTGGCCACGCGAGATCGTTCTGCACTCTTTGCGAATTTCGCCTCCTTCGCCAGCCTGGGGACGGCCCTTTCCAGCGTTTGCAGGTCGGCAAGGATGAGCTCAGTCGCGATCGTCTCGACGTCGCGGGGCGGTGAGATTGTGCCATCCACATGGCTCACGTCTGGATCGGTGAAGACCCGGACTACCTGGCAGATCGCGTCGGTCTCGCGAATATGGCCGAGGAACTGGTTGCCCAGGCCCTGCCCCTCCGAAGCGCCGCGCACCAGGCCCGCGATGTCCACGAACCTGGCAGTGGCGGGCACGATCCGGGCGGAGTTGTGCAGCTCCGCGAGGACGGCCAAGCGCGGGTCCGGGATGCCGACGATGCCAACGTTTGGCTCAATGGTCGCGAAGGGATAGTTCGAGGCCACCGCGCTTGCCCTGGTCAGTGCATTGAACAGGGTTGACTTGCCGACATTGGGCAGCCCGACGATGCCGATGGACAGGCTCACCCGCGTGAGTCTAGTGGCGCGCCCGGGCGGCGAAGCCGCTCCCGGGGGCTGAGCACAGGCCCTTCGCCACTGGGGCCTTCGCATGATTACCGCGCCGGTCGCATCACTGTTCACCAGCGTGGCATCCGGAAACCGCCCGCACTTGGTGCGAGTATTTCCACACATGACCCTGACATCTCTGCTGACGCTGCTTCTCGGGATTCTTCTGGGTGCCGTGGTCGGCTTCCTGTCCGCCAGGAACCGGGAGGCGGCGGCACGGACCGATCTGACCGCTCGCGCCGCCGCTGCTGAGGAACGCACCCGGGCTGCCGAGCAGCGGGCGGCGCTCGTCGACGGGCAGCTGGCCGAGCGTCTTCAGGCGTTGTCCGTACAGGCGGTTGATGCCAGCACCCGGCGTTTTCTTGAGATGGCGGAAGGGCGGCTCGGCGTGGCCAACGCCAAGGCTGCGGGCGAACTGGAAACGCGCCGGGCGGCCGTGGAGAACCTGGTCAGCCCGCTGAAGGAGACACTCGCACGGGTCGAAACGCAGCTACGCGAGTCGGATGCGCAGCGCAGGGCGTCCCACGCAGCCCTCACCGAACAGGTGAGCATTGCCCGGCAGAGCTCGGAAGAGCTCAAGCGGCAGACCCAGGCCCTCGTCACGGCCCTGCGACGGCCGGAGGCGCGGGGACGCTGGGGTGAGATGCAGCTGCGGCGGGTGGTGGAACTCGCGGGCATGAGCCCGCGGTGTGACTTTGACGAGCAAGTCGCCGTGGCCAGCGCTGACGGGCTGTTGCGCCCCGACATGGTGGTCCGGCTGGCCGGCGGCAAGAACATCGTGGTGGATTCCAAGGTGTCGCTTGCTGCCTACCTCGAGGCGGCTGAGTCGTCGGACGAGGCAATCCGTGACGCCCGTCTCGGCGCACATGCCCGCCACGTGCGCGAGCACGTGGACCGGCTGGCCGCCAAGGCGTACTGGGCGGCGCTGTCCCCAGCGCCGGAGTTTGTGGTCCTTTTCATCCCTGGTGAGGCATTCCTTGCTCCCGCACTGGAGCGTGACCCGGGCCTGCTGGAGTATGCGGTGTCGCGCCGGGTGCACATTGCCACCCCAACCACCCTGGTTTCGATGCTGCGGACCGCGCAGTATGCCTGGCAGCAGGCCGCACTGTCAGATAACGCCCGGGCTGTCTTCGAGCTCGGCCGCGAGCTGTATGACCGGCTCTCCGGCATGGGCCAGCACGTGGACCGGCTGGGGCGGGCGCTGACGAGCGCCGTGAAGACCTACAACCAAGCGGTCGGCTCGCTGGAGAGCCGCGTGCTGGTGAGCGCACGCCGTCTCAACCAGGTCGGCCTTGTCGATGCCGAGCTGGAGACACCCCAACTGATTGAGGAGAGCGTCCGGATGCTGTCCGCCCCGGAGCTCACCACCGCTACGGCCCCGGAGCTCACCACCGACCTTCCGTCCGGGCTCACCACCACGGCCGCGACGGAACCGGCCGGCGAGATCCCCACCAATCTCACCACCACGGCCGCGACGGAACACCGCCGCCCGGCCGCTGTGCTGCTCGCAGCACACCGCAATGGCGCGGCCAAATAGCAAAACAGGACGGAGGGCGGGTATCCCGCAGACGGCGGGCGGAATCGCCCGACTTCCAGGCCCCCGGCACCAGACTCGCCGCCAGGTGAGAATGTAGACCGACCGGAGGAGGACGTGGGGCACAGGTGGCTGAGGGGCGAGCGGTATCCGCGGCACAACGGGGGGAGGCGGTGGTGTCTCGGCACGGGTGGCACGATGGCCAGCAAGCGCAGCCGCGGGCGGGAACGCTGGACCGCGGTGGTGCGGTGAGCCCGCGCTGGCAACCTGCTTCACACCCAGGTGAGCCAACCTCCGGGCGAAATTCGCGGTCAAGCACCAGCCCGGTACCCTCCCGCACTCCGGTGCCAAGCGCAGCGGCCCGATCGCAGGTCCGGGAGCTCAGGCCGGTGATCCTAACGGGACGCGGGGCTGTGCTGCTCATGGTGACCGTTTTCACGATCGGCTTGCTCGGTGCGTCCTGGCTGGGCTGGACCGCGCTGGCAGGCATCACCTTCCTGCTCGGTGCCGCCGCTGCTGCCCGGTACACCAAACGAGCGGATCTCCTGATAGTGGCGGCCACCCCCCCGCTGCTGTTTTTCTGCGCGCTGATCGGGGTCAAGCTGGTCACGGCTGCCGCGAGTTCGCTGCTGTCCGTGTTCGGCGCAAGCTTGCTCACGCTGGCCAGCGTCGCCCCGTGGCTGTTTGGGGGCATGGCGTTGAACTTGATAATTGGCTGGTTCCGCGGCCTGTCCGGGTGCCTCGCAGAACTGCGCGGTGCCGCCCACCCCAAACACATCCGCACAGCACCAGGGAACCGCTGACGTTAACCGCCCCACAGCACCAGGAACCGCTGACGTTAACCGCCGCCGACCCGCGCTAACCGGCGCAGTTCCCGCGGCAGCGCGAACGCCATCTTCTCAGCTACCGCCTCGACCTCCTCGACGGTGTCAAAGCCACTTTCGGCCAGGTGGGCGATGACACCGGCGACCAGATCCTCGGGAACGGAGGCCCCGCTTGTGAGCCCGATCGTGGTGACTCCATCGAGCCACTCCGGCTTGATCGACCGCGCGTCGTCCACCAGGAACGCCGCCGGGGCGCCGGCGTCGCGCGCGACCTCGACCAGCCGGACCGAGTTGGAGGAATTCTGTGACCCCACGACGATGACTACATCCGACTCGCTGGCGATCTGTTTCACCGCCGCTTGCCGGTTCTGGGTGGCATAACAGATGTCGTCGCTGGGCGGGTCCACCAGGTCAGGGAAGCGTTTCCGCAGCGCCTCAACGGTTTCCCTGGTCTCGTCGACCGACAGCGTGGTCTGGGAGAGCCAGGCCACCCGGTCAGGGTCGCGCACCTCGACACCACCGCTGCCCGCGGGCCCATCCACCAGGTGGACGTGTGCTGGCGCCTCCCCGGTGGTCCCGATCACTTCCTCGTGTCCCTCATGCCCGATGAGCAGAATGTCGTAGCCTTGCGCCGCGAAGCGGCGGGCCTCGTTGTGCACCTTGGTCACCAGCGGGCAGGTCGCGTCGATGGTACGCAGGTTGCGCTGCTTCGCAGCCTGGCGAACCTGCGGCGCCACTCCATGCGCGGAGAAAACGACGACCGCGCCCTCCGGCACCTCATCGGCTTCCTCTACGAAGATCGCACCGCGATTCTCCAGCGAAGCAACGACGTGCTTGTTGTGAACGATCTGCTTGCGCACATAGACCGGGGCGCCGAATCGCTCCAGCGCCACTTCGACGGTCTGCACCGCCCGGTCGACCCCGGCGCAATAGCCGCGGGGCTTTGCGAGCAAGACACGTCGGGTCTTCACTGACATGCTCTCATGGTAAGGGAGCCCACTCACGCCCTTACCGGCGCAGCGCCCCTGGCACGACTCCGGTCACGGCCCAGCCGGCCCGTCGCGCATCCTGGCCGTCCACCCAAGCCCCGCAAGTACCGCACACGCGGCCTTGTAGCACCCTGCCCGCTGCCAGAGCCAGCGCAGCCGAGGACGAGAATAAAGCAGGTGCCCTCCGGCACCAGCAGATGGCTCGTCCGAGGGAATCAAGGGAGGACGCGCCAAGGCAAGCACCACAGGGAGAGATGATCATGCCTATCCCGCAGGTCACTGACCGCATCAAGGAGGCCCCGGCAGTGGTGCTGCGCGCGCTGTTCGCCGGGATCGGCCAGTTGCTGCTCGCGGCCGACAAGCTCCGCACCCGGCCACAGGAGCCGGCCGACCAGCCAGCGTCATCGCCGCCGGACGGCGCGCAACCGCAGCGGGTGGCCACGGCCAAAACACCTGCCGCCAGGCCGGCCGAACAGCCAGCCGCCACAGCAGCGCCCCCGCCTTCCCCACCAGCGCCTGCCGCACCAGCGCGGAAAGCCGCCCCCCCACCCCCAACAGCCAAGAAGCGCACACCACAGACCGGGAAGACCGCCACCCGAGCCGGAACAGCCGCCAGAAAACCCGCGCCTGTCCCCGCGAAACCCACAACATCGGCATCCGCCGCCGAGAAACCAGCCACCACCCAGACCAGGCCCAGCACCGCCCGGGCGGGCAAACCGAGCACCCCACTCAAGCCAGCAGCCGCCACCGCTGCTAAGAAGGCCTCCGACACCCCACCGATCCCCCAGTACGATGACCTTTCTGTTGCTTCCCTGCGAGCCCGGCTGCGTGTCCTCGACCCGGTCACCGTGCGGGCTCTGCTTGCGTATGAGAAAGGTCACGCTGGCCGGGACGCGGTGATCACGATGTTCGAGCGGCGCCTTTCCAAGCTCGGCACCGACGCCGGCTGACGCCCGTTAGGATCGAGGCCCGGAGCCGCTGCTGACATGCCCCTTCAGACGACCGCAGAGTCCCCTGTCCCAGTCCGCACTGTGCTGCGCCTCGTGGCCGAGTGGATCGGGCGGCTGGGCCGGGTGTGGGTCGAGGGCCAGGTGGCTGAACTCACCAGGCGCGGTGGGACAGCGTTCCTCACCTTGCGTGACCCGGTGGCTGCCGTCTCCGTCCGCGTCGTGTGCGCCAGGAAGGTGCTCGACGCCAACGACCCGCCCCCTGCGGAGGGTGCCCGTGTCGTGGTGTGGGCCAAACCTGACTTCAATACCGCCCGAGGCTCGTTCTGCCTGGCTGCGACCGAGATCCGCGCCGTAGGCATCGGCGAACTGCTGGCCCGGCTGGAAAGACTCCGCCGCTCGCTGGCAGCAGAAGGCCTGTTCGCAGCCGAACGCAAGCGTCCCATACCGTTCCTGCCCGCCACGGTCGGCCTGATCTGCGGCCGTGATTCGGCTGCTCAGCGGGACGTGCAGCGAAATGCGGCCAGGAGATGGCCCGCGGTCCGCTTCCGCGTTGAGCAGGTCGCCGTGCAGGGGCCGTACGCGGTGGCGGAGATCACCGACGCACTTCACCGCCTGGACTCCGACCAGGCAGTGGACGTCATCATCGTTACCCGGGGCGGCGGATCGGTGGAGGACCTGCTGCCTTTCTCTGACGAGTCGCTCGTGCGCACGGTGGCCGGGTGCCAGACCCCTGTGGTGAGCGCGATCGGCCACGAACAGGACGTCCCGTTGCTTGATCTAGTGGCGGATGTCCGGGCCTCAACTCCCACTGATGCCGCCCGGCGGGTCGTGCCGGACGTGGCGGAACAGCTCATGCTCATTTCCCAGCTCCGGGCGCGGGCGCGCCGGATTCTGGCGGGCAGGCTGGACCGCGAGGGGTCTTGGCTGGAGGCGATCACTTCGCGGCCGGCGCTCGCCGAACCGCTGCGAGAGATCGACCGCCGGCAGGAACAGGTGATGGCCCTGACCGAGCGCGCCCGCCGGTGTCTGGCCGCTGGGCTCGACCGGGGCACTGACGATGTGGGGCATCTCCGGGCTCGCCTGTTCGCGCTGTCTCCCGCAGCGACTCTGCGGCGGGGCTACGCCATTATCCAGCAGCAAAACGGTAGCGTGGTTCGCCAGGCTACCCAGGTGACTGCCGGGGAAAGGCTAACCGTGAGGTTCGCTGATGATCAACTCGCGGTAACCGCAGAAGGGGTGAACTCGCCAGGCCAGCAGCCGTAGGGAGCCCACCGCCCACCAACCATGGGCGTACGTGCCTCCCGGCAAGCGCTACCCGGCACGCCGTCGCGAGTTGACCCAAGGGATCCGTAAGCGGAGGTTCATGGGGCACAGTGGGCCTAATGGTATCTTCCGTCCTTTTACCCGCCGCGACGTTTCGCCCGGCGCGGCGGGGCGAAGATCTCCTCAATGCGGAGGGCGGGGGTGATGATCGTTTGACGGCACGGCACGCCGCACCGGCCATGGCCACAAAGACGCGCTCACCAGGCCTCGATGGGGTGCGAGCGCTTGCGGTTCTCGCGGTCATGGCCTTCCATGAGGGCGTTCGCGCGATACCGGGAGGCTTCCTCGGCGTCGATGTCTTCTTCGTGCTCAGCGGGTACCTGATCACCGATCTCCTTACGGCGCACAGCGACGCGCATGGACGTCTGGATTTGCGCGGATTCTGGATCCGGCGGGCGCGACGATTGCTGCCCGCGCTCGGGGTCGTGCTGGTCACCGTGACCGCCGCCATGGCAGTACTCGATCCAAACCAACTGGCGGCCCTGCGGCCAGCGCTGGTGGCGGCGGCCACCTATTCCAGCAACTGGTATCAGGCCGTACATCATGTGCCGTACTTCGCGAGTTTCGGTCCGCCACCGCCGTTGCAGCATCTGTGGTCACTCGCGATCGAGGAACAGTTCTACCTGGTGTGGCCGTTGGTCCTGGGCCTGATGCTCACCCGGGTGCGCAGCCGCCGGGACCGGGCGCTGGTGGCATGGCTGGGCGCGGTGGCCTCGGCACTGATCATGGCCTTTCTCTACGCACCCGGCGCGGACCCTTCTCGGGTGTACTACGGCACCGACACCCACGCCACGGCCCTGCTGATTGGGGCAGCGCTGGCACTGACCTGGCCGCTGGCCCGGCTGGCTGCTGCTTCTCACAACCTGGTCACCCGCCTGGATTTCCTGGGTATCGCAGGGCTGGGAGTGCTGGCGTGGGCGATCGGGCACTTCTCTGGGCCCGATCCGGCCCTCTACCCGGCGGGCCTCACCATTGCCGCAGTGGCTGCCGCTGGCCTCACCGCCGCTGCGGCCAGCCCGGGAACGGTGAGTGCGCTGCTCAGTCAGCCCCCGTTGCGCTGGCTTGGCATCCGTTCCTACGGAATCTATCTGTGGCACTGGCCGGTGATCACGCTGACAACAGCCATGACCGGGCCGGGGCCGCGCACTCCCTGGCTCTGGCTGGCCGAGTCCGGTGCCGCCATCATGCTCGCGGCCGCATCTTGGCGATGGATCGAGGCCCCGATCCTCCGCAATGGCTTCGCTGCCACCTGCCGCATGGCGTACCGGACACTGGCGGAGTCGGTCTCCGCAGCCCGGAAATCACCCATGCGGGCGCTGCCCGCCGTGACCGCCACGGCCGCGATCACCGTTGCCTGCACAGCCGGGTACGGGGTCATCCATCCCCCTGCCGCCTCTGGCCTGCAACAACAGGTGGCACATGGGGAGCAGGTAAGCGCAGCAAGCAGCGCTGCCCGGACTGCGACACGACCGGCCAACCTGGGCGTCCGCTATCCATTCGTGGCAAGCCGCGCTGTTTCGTGTGCGGTGCCGCCCGGTGGTGTGGTTGCCCCACGAAATGTCCCAGGATCGCAGATCACCGCGGTCGGTGACTCCGTGATGCTGGCATCCGCCCCGCAACTCGCCGCCGCCATGCCAGGCATCTCTATCAATGCACAGGTCAGCCGCCAGATGGCGGCCGGTCTGACGGTCGTGCGCACCCTCGCGTCGCGCAGCAAACTGCGCCCCGTCGTGATAGTCGGCCTCGGCACGAATGGCACCGTGACCAGCGGGCAGATCCACGAACTCGTGCGTGAAATGGGCTCGTCTCGCGCGCTCGTGCTGGTCAACACGTTCGAGGACCGTCCGTGGGAGCACGAGGTTGACAGTGTTCTCGCTGCTGCCGCCCGCACGTATCCAAACGTGATTCTCGCC
>Ga0137380_10003082_pt1 | contig 14413 bp, 8 predicted proteins | sample SagtaG_17_FD_104809 | JGI IMG/M metagenome (GOLD analysis project Ga0137380, IMG submission 104809) | Vadose zone soil microbial communities from Sagehorn Ranch, Mendocino, California, USA - Sage2_L_100_16 metaG | ecosystem: Environmental > Terrestrial > Soil > Vadose zone | place: USA...
AGGGGACTGCCTGGGCGCTGAGAATCATCGAATGGCCGGTGCCGCAGGCCGGGGCGGACGCGCCGATATCCTCGGCCGGGAAGAACGTCTGGACCACCCCCGACGTGGCGGCCACGGCAATGACCAGCAGCATTCCTGCGGCCAGGCTTACCCGCTTGAGGCTCCAGCGTTGCAGCACGATCGGCGGGCGCGCGGGCGCAAGGGCGCGGAACTCCGCGAGCAGGTCGCGTGGATCCCGTTTCATAAATGCGCGCAGCTGGGTCGGGCTCGCCACCCCCCGGGTCGCGGCGAACGCTTCCGCGAGCTCGTCCGCGGTGAAGTAATCCAGCGCGCGCCGGTAAACGCGCCGCGGGTCTGTGCGTACCGCGAGGACCAGCATCATGTTGCCCAGGTCGACCGCTTGCCGCCAGGGGGACGGGCGCACCTGGACGAAGGCCACATCGATCAGCACCAGCTGCCGGCCGCTGACCATGAGGTTGCCGGGTTTGATGTCACGGTGGGCGATTCCCGCATCCCACAGCCGGCGGATCAGCAGCAGCCCCTGGTCGATCACGTTGTCATCGATGTCGGCCTTGCCTATTTCCACGGCATCTTGGAAGAACTCGGTAACCAGCAGGTACTCGCGTTCAGGTGTGATCTCGACAATGCCGTAGGGCTTCGCCGTGGGGATCCCGACGTCCTGCAACAGGCGAAGAGCATAGTCCTCGTACTCAACCAGGCGCCGCACCGTCTGGAAGGGATGCTCGTCCTCCAGCGCGCCGTAAAGGATCGTTCTCCATAGCTTGTACCAGCGGTCGGAGCGCACGTGGCCTTTGGTGTAGAGCTTGGCGAACAGATATTGATCGCCTATCCCGTCCACGCGGAGCCGCAGCGGCGTGGAGCCGGCGGAGGACTCGAGGCCGACCGGCTTGATCTCAGTCACGGAAACCCCGAGCTGATCACGCACGGCCTGCTGGATCGCCGCAGCCCGCCGGCCGGTGATATCGACATGGGCGGCACGCCCGCGGCGGTAAGCAACGGGGAAGACCTCGCTCGGAGTGAAGAACCGGAATGCCGTTACCGGAATGGCGACCGCCAGCGCCACGGTGAGCAGCACGTCGTCCAGGTGATCCAAGCCGAGATACAGGCGGGCGAGGCAGTACGCGGCGATGACAGCCGCTGCGGCGGCCTTCGTATAGGTGCGGGCACGGCCCGGCACGGCCAGGCAATAAGCGGCGCTTACCAGATAGATCGTCAGGACTGCGACGGGCGGAGACGGCGCCGAGTAACCACCCCAGCTGGCAATGATCGGGACGCCATACGGGCGCGGCCTGGACAGCCCGTAATAGATCCCTTGCCCGACGATCACAAGAAAGAACAAACTGCACAGGAACACCAGAAGGTGCCGCCAGCGCCGGAAAACCGCCGTCAGGGCGACCAGCAAGAACCCGAGCCCGGTAATCCCCCAGCCACCGCCGGTCACCTTGATCGCGTTGGCAACATCGGTCAGCCATGGCGTCCGTACGCCAGCGAAGAGCCGGAGAAGTGCGGTGTTGACGTGGTCGTCAATGCGAAGCCACGGCGTGTACAGGGCGACCAGGATCGCCCCCGCAAGTGTCAGGGCCGCAAGAACCAGCCAGGCCGTGGTGCTCACGAAGGTCGGTCGCGGCAATGCCGGCGGCGCTCCTGTGGGCCGGCGCTGGCGGCGGACTTTGTGGACGGCGGAGCCCAGCGGCTGGATGGCGGGCAGATCCCGCTGGGCCGCCGGCTCGATGCCTTCGCTCAATGCCCCGCGCCTCCCTTCTGCATCAGCCCATGTGCGCGCAGCCAGGCCCCGGCCACCGAGCGGGGTCCATGCCCGGCCACCTCTACCTGTGCGTCGAGATCGCGCAGCGTGCCGGTGTTCAGGAGGGCCGACACCCGGTTGAGCACGGCAACCAGGTTTGGGCCGTAGCGGACGATGGCATCCCTGCGCACCAACGGAGTGACGTTCTCGGCCGGCTGCAAGGCGCGATCATCGGTCAGTATCACGAGATGCTGTGCCGAGATCTGCGGGTCGGTCGTGAAAAGCAGGCCGGCGCCGATGTCCCCGCCACGCAGGGCCTGGAGCGTCAGCGGGCCTCCGGTGTCGAGCGGGATGAATGACTTGAAGCGCAGGCCATAGGCTCGCCGCAGTCCCCGCAGGCAAAAAGCGCGCTCGGGGCATTCGGGTGGGCCGCCGAATACCAGCCGCGGCGCCACCTTGGCGAGATCGGTGATCGACCGCAGGCCATAACGAGCCGCGGTCGCTGCCGTTACGACGATGGCGTTGCTGTCTTGGGCGGCGGCCGGGTGCGCGGCCAGGATCCCCCGGCCAGCCAGCAACTTGGCCAGGGCATTATTGGCCGCTGTGACGTCGGCCGTTGGGGAAAGATGCCCGAGGCTGGCGAACTCCAGAGCCGAGCCGGCGTACTCGGGAACGAGTTGCAGCAGGCCGTTCATCAGCGCCGGGTCGACCAGCTCGCGGGGCCCCAGATTCGACAGCATCCGCACCGGGAACCCGTTCGCCGCGAGTGCCTGCCCGTAGATCTCAGCGAGCAGGACACTCTCCGGGAAGTTGAACGACCCGACCGTAATGGCCCCGCCGTTCCGGCCGTCCGGCGTTCCCGCGGTGGACGAGACGTGACCGCCTGCGGATGAACACGCCGAGAGCGCGACCGTCAACGCAGCGCAGGCTGCCCGGAACATCGTGTGCGGTCTCATATGTACGCTCGCCGCTGCAGCAGCCGCCAGCACAGCCAGCCGGGCACCACAGGGAGCCAGTAGGTGGCCAGCCGGTACAGCAGCACGGCGGAGACGGCGGGTCCCGCTAGCATGCCGACACCTGTCAGGCCCGCGATCAGGGCCGCCTCAAGGGGGCCGAGGCCGCCAGGTGTGGGGGCGGCGGCGGCGAGGGCCGAGGCGCCAAGGTACACAGCGCCCACAACGACGATGCCCGGCCCGCCGCCAAACGCCTCGACGGAGGCGGCGAACGCGCCGATGTAGGCCAGGGTGATCAGCGCCGACCCCCCCAACAGCATGGCCATCTTGCCCGGGTCTCGCGCCACCCGCTTAAGGCTGGAGCCGGCCGACCGCAACCCGGGAAGCACCTTGCCCAAGGCGAACCGGCGCCCTGGCCGGGTCGCAAGCACCACGCCGATGATGGCCACGACGACGGCGAGAATCAGCAGCAGCTTGCTGCTCGACGGTAGCTTGAAGGCGTTGCCGAGCCCCTGGCCTGCCCAGCTAAAGAAGGCCACCATCATGGCTAGATGGATGATGGCGCCTGCCAGGCTGTTGACGCCGACCGCGGCGATGCCCGCGCTGGCCTCCACGCCCGATTTCTGCAAGAACCTGGCGTTCAGCGCCATGCCGCCAACGTTGGCCGGGGAAACCCGGTTCACAAACGATGATCCGGCCTGGGCCAGCACGGTCGGCCAGAACCGGATCCGCTGCGACACCGCGCCCATGAGCGCGACAGCGCTTGCCAGGTAGGTCGCCGCCGACAAGGCGATGACCAGCGGCAGCCACGCCCAGTCGGCCGACTGGATGGCCTGCCAGCCGCTTCCCACCTGGGCCAGCTTGGGAAGCACGAAGTAGAACGCGCCGGCGGCGGCGGCGATCGCAAGCAGTGTTCTCGGGCGGACGCGCTGGATGCGGGCCAGTTCCTGATCCTCCCGGCCGCCCGCGGCGGCGGCGGCCACCCGTGTCTGGGCCAGCAGGCCATCATGCTGGGCGATCGCCCGGCGGGTGCCGGCGGAAAGGGCAAGCGGCTGCAGCAACGGAACCGCAGCCGCGACGCCGTCGGGGCCGATCACCGCGACCGCGCTGGCGACCGCTCGGTCGCTACCGACGATAGCGGCAAGCGAGGCCAGCAGTTCGGCGACGTCCAGCGCGATTTGGCGCTGCGTGGCGCCCAGCTCGGAGAAGCTGAAGTCCACAAGCCAGGGCCGGCACGCACGGTCGACCACGATGTTGGCGGCCCGCAGTGACCGGTGCGCGATCCCCGCCCGGTGCAGCCGGTCCACCTCTTTCCACAACTCTCCGAGCATCATGTCGCCAACGCGCTGCGCGGGGCTGAGGTCGAGGGAACTGCCGTCCACGCATGCCATGACCAGCAGCGCGGACCCATCGGCACTCTTGATCACCTGGCGGATGGGCGGCACTGTCACTCCCGCCCGCTCCGCCATAACCGCCACAAGCGCCTGATGCTCGACAGCCTGGATGAGCGAGGCGGCGGGCCGGGTGTCGCCGATGCCCCGAAGCCGGATGAACCGGTAGGCGCGGTACAACAGGTCGGCATCGCGCTGATCCGATCCAAGGACCTTGATGAACAACGGCTCTCCGTCCTCGGCGGTCGCGACAAACGCCCGCGAGCCCTTCGCCTCGACGGCCGCTGGATCGACACGGACCACCGGCAGCCCCGCCGAGCCAAGGGCCACGGCAATCTCATGCGGGCCGGCACGCCGGTCGGGCACACCGAACAGGACGAGCACACCGGCACCGATCGTTATCCCGGCGGCAAACGCCACCACCGCCTCCACCGGCGCGGCCGTACCCGTGAGCAGCCGCACCACGGCGGCAAGCCACAAGGCGATCCAGGCCGTCCGCCGCCACGGCCGGCTAAGCCATGGCGCCGCCGCTACCGTGCCGGCCACGGCGGCAGCACCCAGCGCGGGGCTTATCAGCGGTGCGCCGGTAAGCCACCACCATTGGCCGCCACCGGCCGCCAGAGCGCTGGGACGCTGCCCGTCCGCGAGATGAATGATCCCGATCAGCACGGCGCCCGCAAGCACGGCGGCACCCGCGAGGCTGACCAGCAGCCGGAACCGGCGGTAACGCAGCGTCATAACCACTGCGGTGAGGGCCGCGGCGACGAAAGCGCCCTGCACGAGCCCGGCCAGCACCCGGCCCGTCAGGGTGGAAGACGCGACAGCGCTCACCGCCGAAGCGCTGGCACCCGCATATATGGCATGGGTAGCCATGGTGACAGCCACCGCTCCGGCGAGTACAAGCCCGGCCACGATCAGGCGGATCACGTCACCCGGATGCCGGTAGCGGGCAGCCGCCAGCAGCAGGCCGCCCCGCCTTGCGGTCACAGGAGATGGTTGGACGTGGGTTTCGGGCAATTTTGCCATGTTTGCCCCCGTGCATACCCAGCCAGAATGACACGCAACAACCGGGTTGGCGAGGGGCCGCCCTCGGCGGTGACCCTGTTCGCATGACGGTGGCTGTGGATGGATAACCCGTATGGCCTAAAGCCGCATGCCAACTCGCGGGCCTGCCACCTCTGACCAGCGCCGTTCCCAGGCTTTCTCGTCGGCGCCATGGGCGCACCACTGGCTTCACCGTGCTGCGATAGGGCATCTCCCCCCGGCAGGCGGAGCCACCGGCATCACGGCGACAGGCAGGCGGCGGGCGGCTGCCCTCCCCTTGCTGCCGCCGCGGCGGCCGGCGGTGGCGGTCACCTGGGCTGCCGGGCTGCTGCCGGGGAGGGCCGTCCAGGGCCACCTTGCCTCAGGGCCGGATTTCGTTAGCGAAGCGGGCAATGCATGTGGAGACATCTGACCTGTTGGCGGACTGGGCGATGCACTTGTCGAACCGGGCGAACACGTTGGTGTTGCGGGCGGCCCACGTCCCCACCCGCACGCTCAGGTCGATCGAGATAACCAGCGCCAGAACGCAGCACACCACGCCCGCGATGGCCTGGCCAGAGTTCGTCGCTCCGCGTCTCTTGCCGCGGGCGAGCGCGACGATCCCCAAGATCAGCCCTACCAGCCCGCCGATCAGGGCCAGTGGGAATAAGACGAACGAGATCCCGGCGACCAGGCTGGCGACCCCGATGACGAGCGCCGCGACGCCCAAGCCGTTGCGGGGCCGCACGGATGCCGCGGGCGGCGGAAGCGGCCCGGGCTGCACTGGCTGGGTTGCGCCCATGATGAGCCACCCCCGATCCACGCGGCCTGCGTCCACAACCACCAAGACACAAACCATCCGCGCGTGTCAAGCGGCTGCACGCCAGCGCAGTATGCGCGGCCCACGGCGCAACCGCATTGCGTGGTCAGCGGCTGCCCACATTAACCCGGGTGAGAGTCTTCACGCCGGTGCCCACGGGATAGCTCCATCAAAGCAGCCCGGTCGAACTGGCTGGCCTCTACCGATGCCACCCGGCTGGGGGTGACGGCGAGCAACGTTGAGGTTCTAAGGCCACCCTCGAGGTATGCACGCTCGCCCAGGAGCGCACCTGGTCCATACTCGGCCAGTCGTTCCCCGTTGCGATCGACCCGGATCACCCCGTCAAGGACCAGGTAGATGCTGGTGCCAGCCTCTCCTTGCCGGACAAGCACCTCACCTGCCTTGACCCGGCGGATGCTTGGCCTGGCCGCCCCCTGCATCAGCTGCGCGGACAATGACCGTTCCAGGGCCGTCTCCACGGCTGTCACCAGCGCGGGCGAATCGGCATCTCCCCACGGGCTGTGACGGTCGAACGATTTGCGGTACCAGTCACGGAAGTCGGTCAGGCCGGATTTGTGGCTGAGCTGGCCATTGCCGTCGTAGACCCAGTGCCGTGGAAACCGGCTCGCCCCGGTGAGCCCGAACTCGGCCCGGCCGTCGACATGCAGGGTGAGCGACAGCGTGGTCCATACCAGCGGCGCCTGCCATTGCACATATGGCCGTCGGCGCACCCGCCTGGGCGCGGGCATGCCCGTGCGGCCGCCCGTAGTTTGCGCGAAGCGCACCCAGCCGTCGCCAGCCTGAGGGCGGCGCTGTAGATCAGGCAGCTTGATGGCCAGGAACCGGTGGCGCAGCGCACCGAGCTTCACCATTGTCGAGCCCATCAAGCCGCCCCCGCTGTAACCGGAGCCGGTTACATGCCCCGAACCATCGACATCAATCCAGGCCCGCAGCACATTCACAAAACGGAAGCGGTTGGTGGCTCGCAATCGCTCTAGGTCACCGAGCTCGCCGGGTGGCGGTTCGTCGTAATGGGTCAATCCCGCATCGAAAGCCATCCGGGATCCTCCGGTGACCGCTTCCGAGGGAATCCAGGACAGCGAGGTAACCTGGCTTTCATGTCGCATGGGCGCATTCTCCTGTGATAGGGCACGTACGCAGCGTGACGTCAGACCTTTCCAGTGCGCCTACCACCACGAGCTAAATCAAGCATTCCCGCAGAGCGCGTTGCCTCAACCTCGTTTCAACCCACGGCGGCGGTGGGCCAGCCGGGCAACCTGGTCGTCCTGCGCACATCAGGTGCTGGCGGGCTTCGCCCAGCGCCGGCCGCGGGCCTGTGGGCCGCGGCCGGATGGCTGGCGGAGCCCAGGAGTGCTATCGCCGGTATTGGCTACGGGCCAGCCTGCTTGCCCGCCGCCTGGTTGCTCGCCGAGACTGGCAGGTGAACTGGGTGTACGCGGCGCGGCTGAGCCGGGGGGGCGGATGAAAATCTTGGTGGCCGGCTGGGACAGCGGCGGGGGCGTAGAAGCCGTTCAAACCGTGGTGAGGCGCGCGGTTGCGCGGGGCCATCAAGTGCGGGTGCTGGCCCCGAAGGGCTGCGGTCAAGGTTCGAATCGGCCGGCGCGACATTCCTGCGCTACCAGTACGCCCCAGACAACGATCTCCGGCAGCCCGAGACCGACCTGGTCAAGGACTGGGAGGCCCGCAATCCGCTGAGCCTGTGGTCCCGGGTGCGAGACCGGCTGCTGTGCGGGCCGGCGCGCGAGTTCTGCCGTGATGTGGCCGAGGAACTGCAGCGGGATCCGGCCGATGTTGCGGTAGTGGACACCATGATCCCCTCAGCCATGTTTGGGGCTGAGGTGACTGGGGTCCGGGCGGTCATCGTGATGCACGGCCCGTACATGATCCCCCGTGCCGATGTGCCGCCGCTCGGGACCGGCTTGATGCCGGCCAGGGGGCCTTTGGGCCGGCTGCGGGACCGGTCCGCCGCGGCGGTCACGCTCGCGGTCTTCCGCAGCGCGATGCCGGCCCTTAACCGGGCCCGCGCCGAGGCCGGGCTTCCGCCGGTACGGGACCTGCCCGACCTTATGAGCCGGGCCGACCGGGTGCTGGTCTGCTCAAGCCCCAGCTACGACTTCGGGTCCGGCTCGGTGCCGGCCAATGTCCGCTATGTAGGACCGCAGCTCGACGACGACCCGGGCGAAACCTCCGGCGAGCAGTGGGCTGGTGAGCCCGCTGACTTCCGCCTGGACGATCTGATCAACCTCGGCGGCGGTCAGGCAGCGCCAGGGGGGCCGGTCGCCGACCGCAGTTCCGCGCGGACCCGAAATATTCCAAATCAGAGGCCCCTGTCAGGGCGGGCCGGGGTTAGCTTGGCCGAGCAACCGCTGGGTGTCTGCGAGCAGTGGCTTGGCCTGCAGTCCGGAGAAGATCGCAGCCGCCGCGGTCAAGGCTTTCTCAGGGTGGGGCTCACCGAGCTCCAGCGTGCAGCGGCCAAGCGCGGCCAGTGCTCTCCCGTGTTCGAAGAGATGGCCGTAGTCGCTCCAGCCCGCGGCTGCCTCCTGGTTCATGCGCATGGCTTCGCGGACGGCGCCGCGTGCCTCACTAAGCGTGGCCTTGGCGGTCAGCACGCTGAGCCGGTGGCGGGTAGTAGCCGCTGGCGCGCGGCTGATAAGAATCTCGGCGGCGTTTGGCCTGCCCGCCGCTACACAGGCACGAGTGAGGTCTGGAAGGTGCGGGACCCAAAACCAGCTAGACGCTTCTGTTACGGCGGCTTGCAGCTCCGTGACAAGCCGGAACGCTCTAGCCGGATGACCGGCTATTAGATGGGTGACGGCTGCGGCGGTGAGCGCTGGCGCCAGTATCTGGAAGTCTTTGAGCTTGCGGGCCAGCGGCAGCAGATGCATTTGTGCGCCCCGGGCCGCCTCGACCTCGCCTCGCCAGGCCAGCACCAGCGAACGGACGCTGTCTTGCATAGCGGCCCAGTAGCGGTGGCCGGTGTCTGACAGCACTTGCCCGATTTCTGCCGACGCACGAAGGAGTTCATCCCAATCGCCAAGATCGTACAGAAGCCGCAGGCCCTCAGCGCGGAAGCACGCGGCCCGTCCTCGGTCCCCGTTCTGGCCTGCCGCTTTGACAGCCGCCTGCGACAGCGGAATGGCCGCGCGGGGGCCTTCGGTCATCCAGACACTCTCTGCAAGGTCGGCCTGGTACCCCGCAACGAGGATGGGGTTGCCGAGCGATGTGGCCAGGCGCACCGCTTCGCGGCAATCCTCGAGGCCTCCGAGGTCACCGAGGAAGGAGCGAGCAACGCCCCGGGATCTGAGCGCGGCTGCGTTGGCCTCACTGCGGGGATCCGCTGTGTCGAGTGCCTCGTTCGCCAGCGCCAGCGCCTCTTCGCTGCGGCCTGTCACCTCGTGGATCAGCGCGGAGTACGCGCATGCTTCGGCCAGCTCGTTTCCTGGCGATTCCTGGCGGAGCAGGGCGATCGCACGATCCAAGACCTCGATCGCATCCGCAGCACCACGGCTGGCATACCGGGCACGGGCCAGGTATGTCATCGCGTTTCCGATGGCGCGGGTATCACCATGCTGCTCAAACTCGGCGATCGCCGCGCCCAGGGACCGCTCGGGCTCATCTGGCCGCCCGGCCGCCCAGCCTGCCATGCCGTGCTTGACCAAGACCGTCCCGCGAGCAGGCGACCCAGCCGGGATGAGATCCAGCGCCCGCTGGTAGTGCGCGGGGGCTGTCGCCGCCGCCAGGTCGAAGGCCCGGTCCCCGGCCATGACCAGGTAGCGGGCGGTGGGTTCCGCGAGCTCCGCTGCCCCCGCCTTGTCACCAGCGTCTTCTGTGGACTCACGTGCGGTCTGGTAGTGGTAGGCGAGCAGCTCGGCGTAGTCGGCGACGCGGGCACCGGCCAGCTCCTCCAGCCAGTGCGCGGCCGCCAGGTGCTTGGCTGCCCTGACCTTGCGCGGCAGCGACCCGTAGGCGACATCGCGGAGCAGGGCATGCCAGAACGAATACTCTTCTTGGCGGGCAACTGAGCTCATGGGGACGCGGCGGACGAACTCGGCCCTGGAAAGGTCACGCAGCGCGATCCGGACATCCGCCTCGCCCCGGCCGCCGACAGCCACCACCCCGCCCGACCAGAACACACGGCCGAGCACGGCCGCGTCGGCGAGAAGTGCCTTGCGCTCAGCTGGCAGCCCATCCAGCCGCCCGGCGATGAGCGCGGCCACGGTGTCGGGCAGCGGCAACTTCTCAGCCGCCACAAGCCCAAGCCCCGCGCCACCTGCGGTGAGCAGGCCGCGATCGGCTATGAGCCGGGCGAACTGTTCGGCGTAGAGCGGATTGCCGCCGGCCCGCTCTACGAGCGTGGCCTGCGTTTCGGCCGGGAGCGTCACACCAGACAGGAGCGCGGTCAGGAGCTGCCCGGTCTCATCAGTTGTCAGCGGGCCAAGCGCGACGGTGGTCGCGTTACGCCGACCCCCGCCCCAGGCCGGGGAGCGGTCGTAAACCTCCGGTCGCGCGGTGACAACGACCAGGATGGCCGAGCCTTCCGACCACACCACGAGATGCTCGATGAAATCCAGCAGCGCCGGGTCGGCCCAGTGGACATCCTCAACCACCACGACCAGGGGACGGTCGCGGGCCAGTGCTTCCAGGAAGAGCCTCCAGGCGGTGAACGTCTCCTGCTGGCTCCGGGGCTGGCCGCCTGCGCTAGCTGGGTCGGTGAGCCCGACCAGCGGCCCGAGCCGCGATCGCAGCCACGCCCGGTCTTCATCCACCGCGACCACCGCGTCGATGGCGGTGGCCAGCTTCTCACGGGCCTCAGCCTCGCCGTCAGACTCGAGGATTCCTGCCTGAGCCTTGACCACCTCGCCGAGCGCCCAGAAACTGACCCCTTCCCCGTAAGGCAGGCAACGGCCCTGTCGCCAGCCCACCAGATCCGGCTGCTCGGTGATCCAGGCATGAAATTCGCCCACCAGCCGGGACTTGCCCACCCCCGGCTCGCCGGTAATGGTGACCAACTGAACACCCGGCTCCCAGGTGGCCCGGCGCAGCGCACTCTGCAAGGCGACGAGCTCAGCCTGGCGGCCAATAAAGGGGGTGGCTGACGGCCACGGGATTCCGGGACCTGTCCGGGCCCTGACGCCGACGGCTCTCCACAATTCCAGCGGTTTGCTCTTTCCCCGTACCGTGACCGGCGACAGGCTCTCGTACCCGACGGCGTCGCGAGTCAGCCGCTGGGTCAGCCCTCCCACCACCACCGCGCCCGGCGGGGCCGCATGCTGCAGCCGCGCCGCCACGTTCACCACATCGCCAGCAACGAAATGCTGACCGATCTCCGGGCGGGCAGTAAGGGAAACCATCACCTCGCCGGTGGCGATGCCCACACGGATCTCAAGGTCGAGCCCGGGCTGCCCAGCGTTCAGCTCCTGCATCGCCTCAAGAATCCGCAGGCCGGCGCGTACCGCGCGCTCGGCATCGTCCTCATGAGCCACAGGAGCGCCGAACACAGCCATTACCGCGTCACCAATGAACTTCTCAACCGTGGCGCCGTAACGTTCCAGCTCGTCCCGCAGCAGGCTGTGATAGGGGCCGAGAGTGGCCAGGACATCCTCGGGGTCAGCCCCGTCAGCCCTGCTGGTCGAGCCCACCAAATCGCAGAAGAGCACCGTGACGACCTTCCGCTCCTCTGCCAGGCCCCCTGGGCGCTCCGGCAGCGCCCGGCCGCAGTGAGCACAAAAACGGGCTCCTGCAGCGGCCTCAGCCCCGCACCCCGCACACCGGGACATGCCAGAAGTCTAGACAGCGCCGCCACGGCGCTCGCGGACACGTGCACCGGCACAGAAGTCCTGGCTGGTTCTGGGGTGGTGCGGCGATCCCAGGATGGTGAGGTGGTGCCGGGCGGCTCTGTGGGCTAGCGCGGTGAAGTCCGGCGGTCTTCTTCTGGCTGCCTATGCCATGGACAGCCTTGTTGCGCGCGGCCTAGCCTGGCCGGAGGGCTGTCCGGACAGGAGCCGGACTGCGCAGGGGCCCGGCCCGGGCAGCCGGGAGGGGAAGCCATGCGCAAGTTTCTTCTGGCGGGTGCCGCGGCGGCGAGCGTGGCCGCAGCGACAGTTTTAACTGCAGCTGCCTCGGCGACGAGTTCGGGGGAGCAACTTATTCGCCTGACGGCCAAGGCGACGGCCGTGGTGGTGATCACGCCCTGCCGCACGTGCCTCAAGTCTGTGCCACCCGGAATACACATGGGCGCAGTGGCCGATGAGTCAGGGAAGCTCCTCAACCAGCAGGGCGCAAAGGTTGGCCATTTCGCCATATCGGCCACTCAGGTGACCCCGGTGGCCGCGAACGCTCCCGGTGAGCTACTGCTCGACGTGACGCTGGTTTTGGGGAAGGGCCAGATAACGGCGCACGGCATCGAGGAGCCGCCAGACAATGCCGGCACTATCGCCATCACCGGAGGGACCGGTGGTTACCAATCCGCCCGCGGGGAGATCCACTTCCGCGACACTCGCCCGGGGACGACCCTCCTGCAAGTGGCAATCGATCGGTAACCGCGAGAGCTTACCCGGGCGCATGGGTGCGGGCCTGGGTGCAGTCGCATCGCGCCAGGCGAGAGCTGGGGCCCGCGGGCTCAGGGTTGCCTCACCAAAGTGGCGCGGGTATAGAGCAGGTCGAAGCCCTGGCGCTGCACGTTCTGCTGAGACTTGGATCCTGGCAGCGTGGTAACGACGGCGATGTCGCAGCCGGCGGCGGCGGCGTCGGCGAGCCGGGCCGACAGCAGCGCCGCCTGCACTCCCCGGCGGCGGTGCGCGGGCGCCGTCGTCGCGCCGGCGAGCAGCGCGACGCCGTCCGCCATGCGAAGGCGAGCGCCGCCGGCGATGACCCCGTCGCGCAGCGCGATGTAGCGAATCCCGCCGGCCGCCGCGAAATCCCGTCCGGCCCCCGTGATGACCTCCCGTGGGAGCTCGTCGTGCAAAGGCACCCCTTGGACGTCGGGGTGAGCGAAGCCATGCAGGACGATGTCGAGCCAAGACTCGAACTCCTCCTCGCCACTCGGCCGGACCTCGACCCCCGGTGGCGTGACTCGCTCTGGCTCGCCCAGCAAGACCAGGCCGAGCACGTTATCAAACAAGATGAGCCGGTAGCCCCGCCCGGTCAGCAAGGCACCAATCGCGGGATCGGCAAGGTGGGCCAGTTCGACCTGCACAGGCGCGGCCAGAGCGGCGTAGGCCCGCTCGATCTCATCCAACGTCGCCGGGCCCGGCACGCCGCCGAAGCCGAGCCCCGCGACCTTGTTGTACGGCGAGCCCGCCTCAGCGAAGCTCGCCACGCCGCCGGCAATAGGTATCACAAAGCCGACATCGTCTGTCCTGCGACGGTGGGCTGCCTCGCTGGCCTTGGCAATGAGCTGCGCCTCTGCCCGCTCGATGCGCTGGGCCATGGCGGTGTCGCAGAACAGAGGCAGCCGCCCTGTATTCACGCGCCGAGCCTAGCCAAGATCCCTCCCGGCGCGGCCGTTGCTCATCGTGGCCCAGTACAGAGCGGTGTTCAACAGTTGGATCAGCCAGGTGAGCAATGGCAGAACAAGGAGGTGCATCTGCCGCCATCCGGCACGCGCACCCTCCAGGGTGAGCGGTCGGCCGACCTGCTGACGCGCAGCGCCCACGGCTGCACCAGGCCAGCCAGGCGCGGGTACGCCTGCTGGGCACTTAGATGCCATCCTGGCGCCCGGTTCCCCGGGCACGTGGGAAAGTGGTCCCAGCGGATGGGACCACTCGCCGTGCGCGGTTACCTGCGGCGGGAGACGCGCCGTGCGGTGCGCCGCCCCGTTCGGCGCGCGACCCTGCGTGATCCAAACATCCGGTTCCTCCTGGTAGTCGTGGCCACTGGCCAGCATGGTCAGCTAGCGGCGGCCGCCGTTTCCATGTCGTGCAATTCCTTGGCTTCCGCGGCCGACATCAGCCCGATCTCGACCAGGTCCAGCGGGCTGATGAAACCGTCGCTGATGCGGAAGCCGCCCGCCCGGGCAATCGCGTCCCGTAGCGGCACGGCCCAGTGATGCTCCAGCAAGATCAGCGCTGCGGCGGAGTCGTTCGGGATGTCCTCAAGCACATCCCAGCCCTCCTCCTCGGTGAAGATGTGCACGCCGCCCTCGGCGGCCACCTCCTCGGCACCGGCCTCCGCCCCGGCCGCCATGCCTTCCTCGCCCTCGAAGCCCAGGCCGATCAGCGCGCCGACCTTGCTGCCGAGCTCGATCGCCTCCTGCTCGGACAGGTTGCTGAGATGCTCCACTTCCAGCTCGCCCTCGGCGTCCTTGTAGACCGCCAGTGAGTCGATCACGCGGACGGTGTCGCTGGCCCGGAGCCGTTCGAGCTCGGCGATGATCTCACCGTGGAAATTAGGGTGCCGGAACCCCAGCACGATGAGCTGTACTGGTCCGATTGCCATGGTC
>Ga0137380_10003090_pt1 | contig 14405 bp, 10 predicted proteins | sample SagtaG_17_FD_104809 | JGI IMG/M metagenome (GOLD analysis project Ga0137380, IMG submission 104809) | Vadose zone soil microbial communities from Sagehorn Ranch, Mendocino, California, USA - Sage2_L_100_16 metaG | ecosystem: Environmental > Terrestrial > Soil > Vadose zone | place: USA...
CCGTGACGCCGAGCTCCGGATAAGCAGCGATCGCCGCCTGCGCGTGACCGGGCATCTCGATCTCCGGAACCACTGTGATGTGTCGCTGCCGCGCGTATTCGACGACCTCGCGAATCTCTCGCTGAGTGTAGAAGCCTCCGTGTGGCGTCTTGTCGAAGCCGTGCGCCGTTCGCTCGTGGCCCAATCGTGTTTCCTTGCGCCACGCCCCGACTTGAGTGAGCCGCGGGTATTTCTTGATTTCGATCCGCCAGCCCTGATCGTCAGTTAAGTGCCAATGAAATCGGTTCAGCTTGTGCAGGGCGAGCAAGTCGATGAAGTGAAGAACAAACTCTTTCGGCATGAAGTGGCGGGATACGTCGAGCATCGCACCGCGCCATTGAAATCGCGGGCGGTCCTCGATGCGCGCAACCGGCACTCTCCATTCGATTCCCGGCTTATGAGCTGATGAGAAGATCGCGGGCGGCAGAAGCTGCCTCAACGTCTGCGCTCCATAAAAGACTCCAGCTTCATGCGAAGCGCGGATTGTCACGCGTTGCGGCGTTACGTCCAAGAGATAACCTTGATCCCCAAGTTGATCAAGCGAGCCATCGAGCCTGAGATTGATGGCATTGTCGGCGTCATCACCGCGAGAGACTTTGAATGCGAAGCCGGTCGCGGGCGCAAGCCAGCGCGCGAGCATCGCGCCGGTTTCGTGCGTGCCCTTGTCCGTTATCACTTTCGTGTCGGAGCGAACGATGAAAAAGCCTTCACCTGCCCTCAGGCTGAACGGCTGTGGAAGAACAGATATGTTGGTCGCCTGAGCATCAGCGGCAGTCGGGAAAGCAATCAACATGATGGTCGAAAGAATCGGAACAACCAGAAGAATGCCAAACGGTTGGGATATTCTCAAAGACTTGTCCTTTCAGTGTCAAGCTATCTGTACGGTCTGGGATTATCGGCGCTTGGGCGGCGTCCGCACAAGGGGTTGCAGTCGTGATGAGTTGACCTCAAACGTAGGACCCGAGCTGCTCTATTGCAACGCTCGAGAGAATGATGCTATTTTCGTCCTTTTGTTCCGGGGGCCACTTGTCCGATCAAAAACCGTTTTATGCCATATATCTCAGTATCGCTCTCAGCTATCTGGGAGTTGGCTTGGTTGCGCCGCTCATAGCGATCGTTTTGGCCGAGCACGGCGAAAACAGCTTCATCATAGGGTTAATCGGCACGGCGATGTTCACGGCCTTCACGCTCGCCTCGTTTCCAATCGGAGCCGCGACCGACCGCTTCGGGGCGAAGCGCATCCTGATCGGCGGCTTGCTTGTTTATGGCGGGGCCATACTGCTATTCGCTTTTATCAAAGTTACCTGGCTGTTCTTTGCCGTGCGGGCGATCGAGGGTGTGGGCGCCGCAGCAATTTCGGTCTCTACGGAGACTATGATCAGCCAGTTGAGCGAGGAGAAGGAACGCGCTCGGCGAATGAGTTACTACGCTTTGTCGGTGGGAATTGGTTGGGCCGCAGGTCCTTTGGCAGGAACTCTGCTCTTCGGAATAAAGCCACAAGTGCCGTTCATAGGTTGTTTTGGATTGAGCGTCGTTGCAGCTTTATTGGCAGCCCGGTTCATAGGAAAGATAACTGCCAGATCTCATCATGAGGAGCACATCTTGCGGGTGCTCTCGGTGCGAATATTGGTGCCCATATCGGCAGGCGCCGTCTATGGCTATCTAATGTCTTCGCTTGTGACGCTATTTCCGATTTATCTGAGACAAGAAACGAAGGTCTCCGGGACTGAAATGGGAGGCATTATCACGGCAGTGATAATCGGCACTGTGGCTAGTCAGGTTCCGATCGGACACGCGGCCGACCGCTTTGGCAAACGCCGGACACTCCTGTTTTGCACGGTGCTGCTTGGAGGGGTGTTCGCAATAATACCTTTTCAGCCCGATTGGCAGTTATTCTTGCTTACCGGTTCGCTGGCAGGAGCTTTGGCCGGAAGTTTATATCCAATTGGGCTGGCGTTGATCGGTGAGTTAGTCAGGAAGGAGAGGCTTGGAGCGGCCCACTCAACTTTCTCACTCGCATTCGGGCTGGGGAGCCTGATCGGGCCCTCTATTTCAGGTCTGGCAATGACTCACTTTGAGAACCCGCGATGGCTTTTCTACCTTCCGACGTTGTTGGCGGCAGGTTTCGCCGTTGAGATTGTGGGCCTATATCGAAGAACTGCGCCGCGATCGTGATCATGATTGCCCCATTTCACCACATCGAGTTAACTGCGCTCCTTTGATGGTGGATCGTGCAACTGTGGTTTCGTTTGTGCTGTGGCTTACTGACAGAAGATAAACGACCTTGTAACATCAACCCTCTAGCCACTAAAATTCAGGCTGGACGTTTAGAGCTACAAAAACAGTAAGGGTCTGCTAACAGGACGGTGGACTTGGGCAGACTCGATAACAAAAGCTCTGGGAGTCGAGAAACAAGCTGCTTCAACTTGCCGTTAGAGAATCCTCGACAGCAGCTTCCTTCTTAGTTCTACAGTGACCTGGGCGAAAGAGGTGATCAATTGGCTAAAGGTTCAAAGACCAAGAGGAAGAGACGAACAAAAGGACCTAGCGATAAGATTCGTTCGCTAGCAGCCATCAGTCTTGCCAACAAGATTGGCTACCTAAAACTTTCCGATCTGGGCGGGGACAGCCGATCCGTGGACGCCGCGCTGGATAGAATGCCCAAGAAGAATTTCAGGTCGGGTGAAAACGTCTATCCGGGCGGCCAAAAGGGCCCGGCGGCAGCAGTTGTCAGGAGCGGCAAGGTGAATATCGTTCGAACCGCGGCAACCGGAAAGGATCTCCCCATCAAGACGGTTGAAGCGGGAACGATTTTTGGCGATCTGCCGGCGCTCGGTCAATCGATGTTCGGGGCCAAGGCAGTTGCAGCTGAATCGGCGAAGGTGAGTTATATCAGCTCAGGGGATTTCGATAAGCTCGCCGCAGCTTCGCCGTCGGTCGCGGCTAACATCGCCAAGAAACTTGGAGAGCGGTTAGTAGATGCCGAGAAGAGGCACGAGCAGTCCGCGTTCCAACCGGTGACCGCCAGAATTGCAACGATGCTTCTTGAAGGCGCTGGCAGCGGGAACGAGGTTACCGGCCTCACCCACCAGCAAATAGCAGAGAGGCTCGGGGTGTATCGCGAGACGGTCACCAACGCCATCGCCGAGTTGAAAGGCGATAAGCTGATTAAGGTCGGCCGAAAGCGGCTCACAGTCCTCGACAAGAATGCGCTTCGAAAGCTGTCAACCATTTAGAGCTTTCGTTGCCTGAAGGGCCGGCCGGCGAGTACAATTAGCTTTCGCTGGAACCCAACACGCCGGAGCCGGCCCTATGCAAATCCTCTGGATCATCATCCTTCTGGGCTACGCTATATGCGTGGCCCAGGCTATTTTTGCCCTTACAACCAAACGACCGGTCTGGCGGAGGACGGCGCTTGCCGCGCTGGCGATCGCCTTGGGCACGCATACGAGTTGGCTCTTGTTGCGTGGGGTTCGCACCGGCAGATGCCCGCTCGTCGGCACGGGCGAGATGTCTGCATTCCTCTCCTGGGGACTTGTTCTCTTTTCACTCGTCACGTACCGCTGGTATCACGCTACTGCGCTTAAAGCCTTCATATTCCCGATTGTGCTGGTATTGGCAGCGATAGCTGCCATTACCCCGGCGACGCCCGGACAGACACAGGAGTTCAGCAACACGCTTCAGAGCTTTCTGTTGCCCGCGCATGTCGGATTATTGTTGCTTGCCTACGCCTCGTTCTTTGTGGCGTTTGGTGCGGGCGTGATGTACATCCTTCAAGAGCGTGAGCTGAAGCATAAACGTTTTGGGACTATCTTTTACAAACTTCCGTCGCTGGACATTTGCGACGCGATCAGCTCCCGCGCAATGGCGATCGGATTTGTGCTGATGACGCTCGGAATCGTCGGCGGCGTGTGGTATTCATACTCTCGCTATCACGTCTACTGGCAGGCGGGTCCGCTCGAGATATTCTCCGTTGTAACCTGGCTGCTTTACCTGATCATCATTCAGTCCCGAATAAACGCAGGGTGGGGCGGTCGCGCGGCTGCCTTGGCTTCTATCGTGAGCTTCATAATAGTCATCTGCAGTCTTGTCGGAGTCCGTTATCTGGGTCACGCCTTCTGACCTCTGGCCCACTGGGCTGAGCTTATGAGCATCGTTCTCGTAGGACTAAGTCACAAGACGGCGCCGCTCGAGATGCGCGAGCGGCTGGCGTTTGGAGAATCCGCGCTCCAAGATGCCTTGCCGAGGCTGATCGACCACGACACACTAGACGAAGGCCTAATAGTTTCAACGTGTAATCGAGTGGAGCTGATCGCGTCGAGCGCGGCGGGAACCGATCGCGGGCTGGATTGCATGACTGCCTTTCTGAGCGACTACCACCAACTCTCGCCAAGCAACTTGAACGGGCACCTCTACAGGTACGCCGACGCAGGCGCGATCAAGCACGTGTTTCGCGTTGCGTCGAGCCTGGACTCATTGGTGGTCGGAGAGTCGCAGATACTCGGCCAGGTCAAAGAGGCTTATCAACAAGCGGTCGACGCCGGCACCGTCGGCCGGGTGCTTAGTCAGTTAATGCATCGCGCGTTATCGGTCGCCAAACGGATTCGAACGGAGACCGGGGTCGCTCTCAATCCGGTGTCCGTTAGCTCAGTTGCAGTCGAGCTGGCGCGAAAGATCTTTGAGGACCTGTCGGAGAAAACAGTGCTGCTGGTTGGCGCAGGCGAAATGGCCGAGCTTGCGGCCAGCAGCCTGATCGATGCTGGCACCGGCAAGCTGATCGTAACAAATCGTACAGCCGAACGCGCCGAGGAGATCGCCGTAAAGTATTCGGGCGGAGCGGTGATATTTGAGGCGTTTTATGACGTGCTGCCGTCCGCGGACATAGTCCTTTGCTCGACCGGAGCTTCTGATTATGTGATTCGCGCGGCGGAGACCAGACGAGCGCTCAAGTCTCGAAAGAAGGGGCCTGTTCTGTTCATCGACATCTCGGTGCCGAGAAACGTCGACCCCGCTCTCGCGGCTCTCGAAAACGTTTTTCTGTTCGACGTCGACGATCTGGACTCGATAGTGAAAACCAACATTCACGAACGCGAGCGAGAGGCCAAACGAGCTGAGACGATTATCGAGGCCGAGGTCCAGCAGTTCGTTCAGCAATTGCGTTCGCTTGATATAGGACCGACTGTCGTCGAGGTGAAGGAACTTCTTTCGCAGATTGTCTTGAGCGAGTTCAGACGAAACCGCAAGCGGCTGGGCGAGCTGAGTCAGGAGCAGGAACAGGCTGTTGAGAAAGTCTTTATTCCGGCGCTGGTCAACAAGCTTTCCCACCCGATGATCATCCATCTGCGCAACGCCGCCCGCGACGGCAAGCCTACACAGATGATGGATGAGCTGCGTAAGATGATCCGCATCGAATGATCCGATTTCAATTGACCAGAAAGATCACAATTGGAACAAGGGGCAGTCAGCTCGCGCTGTGGCAAACGCGTTGGGTCAAGGCTGAGATAGAGAAACACCATCGCGACATCGAAGTCGATATCAAAATCATTTCGACCAAGGGTGATCGCGTTCTAGATGTATCGCTTCCGAAACTCGGGGAGCAGGGCAAAGGTCTCTTCACCAAGGAACTCGAAGACGCGATCTCGGCTGGTCGAGTCGACATTGCCGTCCACAGTCTCAAGGACCTGCCGACCGAGCTTCCCGCAGGGTTGCAGATCGGCGCGATATGCGAACGCGAAGACCCGCGCGATGTGCTCGTTGCTCGCGCCGGCACAAATTCTTTTCAAGAGCTTCCTCAGCACGCAGTAATCGGCACAAGCAGTCTTCGCCGGCAGGCGCAGCTTCGCTCCGCGCGTCCTGATCTTGAGCTTATTGCGATTCGAGGCAACGTCGACACACGGCTCCGCAAACTCGATGAAGGCGGTTTCGACGCCATCGTGCTGGCGGCCGCCGGGCTTCACCGGCTCGGCCACGCAGATCGGATAACGCAGCACCTTAGTGATGAACTTGTGCTTCCGGCGGTTGGTCAGGGCGCGCTGGCTATCGAGACTCGGGCGGACGACGCCGCAATTGACGAAATCGTTCGCGCGCTCGACCACACGCCCACGCGTCTCGCTTGTACGGCAGAGCGGGCTTTTCTGAGAGCCTTGGGTGGAGGGTGCCTCGTTCCGATCGCGGCTCATGCGAAGATCGAAGCTGGGGTAATGACCTTGAACGGATTAGTTGCCAGCGCCGACGGTTCGGAAGTGATGAGAGATCGACGAAGCGGTCGAGCCGAAGAAGCGAACTTGATAGGGGAGCTGCTTGCAAACGACCTGCTGGCACGCGGCGCCGGCAGGATACTCTCCAGCATTGAAGAGCGAGTTACGAAGTTTGAATTGCCGTAGGGCTTGCGGCTACTTCACAGCTGGAAGCTCCAAGAAACTCGGGTAAGCAGCGTCGTGGTAGAGTGTGATGTGCGCGGTCCGAGCGTCCTTAGCCGATTCTTCAGCTACAACCCCGCCACTGTTGTAGTTCTTCTCTAATTGAATTGTGTTTGAGCAGCCCAATACAGGGAACTGATGATTATGTCGCTTTGTCGAATTATCTCCGTTGCTTTGGCTGATTTGTTCGGGTCTTGTGTCGGGATAAACGCGTATAGCCAGATATTGGTGTCAATAAAGCAACGCTGCGTCTTACTAACGCCGCTCATAAATCTCTTCTCGTGTAAGAGGCTTGAAGCCAGCGATGTTCAAGGGATTCGCGAGCAGATATTCGACCATATCAAAATCTTCTGCGCTCTCCTCTGTCAAAAGGATGACGCGAACACTCCCCTTGAGCTGATCCCTGTACTCTTCTGGTATCGTAATACTTCCGTCTCTTACCTTGGTTTGAAATTCAATCGCGGACATATTCTTTCACCTCCAGTCACTCTGCGGTTACACATTAGGCCTCTGGCCGAAAGTGGTCAAGTACTGGAGCCTTCCAACACGCCAACGAGTTCACGAAATCTAGCATCGTCGCGAATGTTCTCGAAGTCAGGGTCGCTCTTCGCCCGAAGCGTGTTGATCGCGCGGAGCGGGACCATCGACTCCTCCAAATACTTCAGCGCGTGGTCGGCGTCGCCTTTCAGCGAATACAAACAAGCCATGTAATACTTCGTGAATGGGTCTTCGCCGCCTCTTCCCGCGCGCTGTTCATATTTCTTGATTGCGTGCTTGAAGTGTTCCTCCGCCTTCTCTCTGTCGCCTTTTCTCAGATAAGCAGCGCCGAGCTTTTGTTCAAGCTCGATCAGCGATCGCTCACGCAACGCGTGATCGCTCGCTGCCAAGAATTCAAGCTCCCGTTCGTATTCACGAATCGCTTCGTCGTAGCGCCCCTGGCAATAGTAACAATAACCCAATCGCGTGTGGGCGCCGACGATCTGAAGGCCCTCTTTGCCGGAGATGTAATGCTCCTGAAGGTCGATTGCTTTTTGGGCCATTGCTTCAGCGCGCTCGTAATCGGCTCGAAGGGTGAGAAGGAATACCAACTGAAGATACGAATAACCAGCCTGCGGATTGATTGCCACCGAGCGCTCCAACTCGACGATCGCTTCGTCGATCATTCCTTTGCCGATCCAGTAAGCGCGAGCCAGAGCCTGATGAGCGCCCGCGTTGTTCGGCTCGAGCCGGATCGCCTCTTTGATCGACTCAATCGCCTCGTCGTAACGACCAATCGTATTGTACGAGCCGCCAAGAAACTGGTGCGCGTGTGAAAGCTTCGGGTTGATGTTAATTGCTTTCTTCGCAAATTCGATGGCTTTGTGCGAGAGTTCGGGAATGCCGAGGAAGCTGCCTTTCAGATCATACGCAATCGCGAGCGCTGCCCACGCTCCAGCGTAATTCGGATCGACCTCCGCTGCTTTCTCGAAGAAGAATATGGCGCGATCAAGTGAGTCGCGGCTGCCCGTTCGTAAATTGATCATTCCGCGCGAGAAGCTCTCGTAAGCCTCGACCGATTCGGTTTCGTCGTACTCGATCTCTTTGATCTCGGAGGTGTTAAGCTCCAGGTTCAATCCCTGGCTCAACTCGTAGACGATCTTGTCCTGCAGATCGAATATCTCGCTGATCTTGCCGTCGATCTTGACCGTCCTGATGATCGTTCCTGTGTTGACATCCACAACGCGAGCGGTGATGCGGATCATCTCCCCGATGCGCTGATAGCCTCCGCCGAGAATCCAGGATGCGCCAAGCCTTCGCCCGACGTCGATCGCGACCTTCTCGTCGAAGTCGGTCAAGTAACCGGTGCTCAACTCCTTGAGAACATCAAACGTTCGCTCGCGCCCAATGACCGACAAGCCATGAATTTTCTTTGCGTCGGACGTCACCGTCTCGGCTATACCTGATCCTATCCAGTCGTCGGCGGGATCTTTTGTGATGTTGGAAAAGGTCATCACTGCGACCGAGTTTTCCAGTTTTGGCGCGGCCGCCGCGCTGTTCACCAATCGCTTGCTCTCGGAAAGCAAAGCAGTAGGTTGATGCTCGGCAGTCGGGTACGCGCGGACGTTCGCGGTGCGTTTGTTTGAGTCGAGGTCGCGCTGCAAGTTGCGAAGATCGATGTACATCTCGCGCGCGGATTGATAGCGAAACGCAGGACTCTTCTCGAGCGTCTTGCGGACGATGCGCTCAAGCTCATGAGGAACGCTGTAGTTGAACCTTGCAAGCGCCGGCGGCTCGTCGTGAACAATACGATCGATCACTTCCGTCGGGCTGTCCCCTTTGAAAGGAAGCTGGGCCGTCAGCATTTCGTAAGTCACAACCCCGAGAGAGAAGATGTCCGACCGATGATCGACCATTTGGCCGAGCGCCTGCTCCGGCGACATGTACGAGACCGTTCCCTGCACGACGCCGATGGCCGTCTCTTGTCCGAGCTTCGCCGTGGGATCGCTGTCGTAATTATTGCCGCCGGTGAGCGACAAGTTACCGGTGACTTTGGCGAGTCCAAAGTCGAGCACCTTCACCAACCGGCGCTCAGTTACGATCAAATTCGAACTCTTGATATCGCGATGCACAATACCAAGCGAATGAGCTTCGTCAAGCGCGTCCGCGACTTGCATCGCTACGTCGATGGCATCGAACACCGGAATGGGGCCGCGCTGGAGCTTCGTCGACAGCGTTTCGCCGGCCACGAATTCCATCACCAAAAAGGTTGATCCTTCATATTCGCCGATGTCATAGATGGCAGCCGTATGCGGAGAGCGAAGGGCCGATGCCGCGCGAGCCTCTTTATAGAAGCGCTCGCGGCGATCTGGATCGTACTGATAGGAAGCTGGAAGAAACTTGAGCGCGACCGGCCGCCCGAGCTTGGTGTCTTCGCCGAGATATACCTCACCCATCCCGCCCGCCCCAAGCCGCTCGCCGATCTTGTAGTGAAGAACTTCCCTGCCTGTCATCCCCGCACCTAGCCCGACTTGAGCCATGTCATTAACAGTATGATGCGAATGCGCCGGTGCGCAAGAGAGGTGTCCCGAGCCGCGAGCCGTGATTCATGGGACTCGCTCCCGATCGCTGCTACTGAGACGTCGATTCAGACATGAACTTCGCCGTAGGCCAGCTCGCCGGCTGCTTCTCGGTGCTTGTACATGATATAGAACAGCCACGCGTAGAAGGCTAAAATCATGATCAGAACCAACCAACCGGGCACATAACCGATCGCCGCATTTTTAAACAACTCAACAGTGGTATGGACTAGTTCTGCAGTGCCCGTGGCTTGTAAGACGCTCGTCGTCGTCTTCAGCAGCCAGGCGAGCAAGAGGATCAAGAACAGCCAGATGTAATTTCGACGCAGGCGTCGGGCCATCGCCTGAGTTGATGTGATCGTGAAACGGGGAAGTCGCAAGTCTTCGCCAAGCTGAGCCATCCAATGGGTTATATCCATGAGATCGCGGGGAGCGAAAATTCTGCCGTAGTAGTTGCGCTCGATAAGCCGGACTCGGCTGCGATAGACGTGAAAGAAGCGATAGCGCCGTGACTCGATGGATAACAGAAGAAACACCAGTATCATCGCGAACAGCAGCACGCCGTGGTGAGACTGCGGCGACGATAGCGACACCGACAGCATTGCGCCGACGCCGGTTATCGCCCAGTTCGTGGTGCGATCGAGCCGGTCTCGCCAGCTCATCATTCGCGACAGCTCGCCTCGGTAGTAGTGTGACAGTGCGTTTACAAACTCGACCGAGTTGGTTGGGAAAATTGGCGGCCCCGGCTTCGCCGATATGTCGGGTCTGATGGTTATATCTTTTTCTGAAATCATAAGCGTCCTGGAGCTCAGGCATCCTGCCTGCAGCACAAAGAAGCAACCCAGCTATATTACGACCTGCGAATTCGCGCTACAAGGTTAGCTTGTTACTATTGCCGCTGAGTTGGGATAATCAGCCACGGCACCCTCGATATGGATATAAGCGCTCAACAGCTGATCGAAGAGTTTTTCACTGAATACCGCGCATCGGGGCGCTACTCGCGCGAACACGTAACGCGGCTCGTTGAACTCGCAACTTCCGAGGACAATGAAGTCGCGGAACTGGCTTCCAGAGCCTTTTTCACGTCGCTGGTCGAGCGACTGGCCGATTCATTCGAATCTGAGGCTGTTACGCTGTACAACCGCGCCTTCGCGCAATTAATTCAGTATTGCCGCAAGGATCGACGCGCGCACTCTCTCGATCGCGAGCTCGCACGGGCCGGCATACTAAGCGAAGCAGACCTGATAACGCGAGCGGACAGGTTGAGACGTGTGATGCCGATCGCTCCTCGTGAGTTTTCCCTCAAGCTGCGACGGATCGTCATCCTCTCTCGAGTAACCCTCGGGGCCGATGTCGCGATCAGCAGCGTCATAATCGAGCGAGTCAAGCGCGAATTTCCGGACGCTGAAATCGTGCTGCTCGGTGGCAAGAGGAGCGGCGAGTTGTTTGGGGCCGATCAGCGCGTGCACGTCAAGGAAATCGAGTACGGCCGAGGCGGGACCGTGATCGCGCGGCTGCTGTCCTGGATCGATTTGATCGAGTGTGTGCGTGAGCTTACACGTGGCTTTGGACGGGGCGAGTACCTGATCATCGATCCGGACACAAGGCTTACACAGCTCGGCCTGCTCCCCGTCGCGCCAGAGACCAATGACCGCGGATATGTCTTCTTCCCCAGCCGTGAGTATCGCGCCGAAGCCTCACACCCGCTCGGCGAGTTGACGTCGATGTGGCTCGATGAGGTGTTTGGGGAGAGTGCGGTCACATATCCGCGCGTGAGCTTAGGCGGCAGAGACATCGAGGCGACGAAGGATCTGATCATCCGACTGAAGCGTCCTGTTGTTACAATCAACTTCGGCGTTGGCGGTAACCCGCTCAAACGCGTTGGCGTCGATTTCGAAGCGTCGCTAGTTTCCGGTTTGATGCAGAGAGGCGCGTCGATTGTTCTCGACAAGGGCACGGGCCACGAAGAAAGCGAGCGCATTGACAAGGTGATTGCTGAGGCGACTCGAAGCGCGAAAAATGGCCAGCGGGCGCTAATCGTCCAACTCGACGAGCAAACTTCGATCGCAGCTCTCAATGATTGGAATGAGGCCGACATTCTAACTTGGCACGGGCGGGTAGGAGTCCTTGCGGCGCTGATCGGCGAAAGTGATCTTTATATTGGATACGACTCGGCTGGTCAGCACATCGCTGCAGCGCTTGAAGTGCCGTGCATCGACGTGTTTGCCGGATTCAGCTCGCGACGAATGCTCGACCGTTGGCGCCCGACTGGAAGGGGAGAAATCCGCGTGTTTCCGGTTGAGATGTCATGCGGCCCCGTTTCTTCGGGGGAGTTGGCTGCGAAAGTGTTGCGTCACGCAGCGGAGTTGCTATCGCTCGCGCAGCGAAGGAAGTCTTGACTATTGCTTTCAGCTAGGGCTACCATTCGCGGGTCTGCTTTGCGGAGTCCTCAGCAACATTAGTCAGAAATCGGCGGCGTTTGTGAACGAGTATCGGGCCCCGGGTTTCGTGTAGTCTTCCGCGGACGAGCTAATCGGATAGCCGGCAGTATATGAAACGAAATTCTCGTCTTGTGACGTTAACCTCTGTAAGAACTGCCGCGCTCTCGTTAGTTCTGTTGCTACTACTATTGCTTGCGCCATCCGCGCGGCTTTCGAGTTCCGCGATATCGGTGGTCCCGACGCTCGGCGCCCTCAAAATTCCAGACAAACCTTCTCCCACAGTCGCGCAAGCTGTCGGGTTCGCAGAGTCCGCCGCGGTTCGCGATCTGGAACCCGTCAAGCTGTCTGCTGCAGAGACCCGGAAGTTGAATGGACTCTCAGAAGATCGGAAGCTGAATGAGTTGAACGAAGTGCCGTTAAAGCAATCGGTGGCGCCGATCACGGGCGCCCGCACGTTCGACGACGCGCTTCAGAGCGGCGAACTAGTGTCGGCAAATATTCCAGCGCCGTCAACCACGTTCGACGGACTTGCCAGCAGCGACAACGTCGCGCTGTTTGGATCTAGTGTGCTGCCGTCGGACGACAACATAGATGTGGGCCCAAACCACATCGTTCAGACGGCCAACCTCACGTTTCGCGTGTTCAACAAGAGCGGCGTGCCGCTTACGCCGGCAGCGAAGTTCAGCAGCCTTTTCGCTCCGCTCGGCTCGCCATGCGGGACCAGGAACGATGGCGATCCAATGGTGCTTTATGATCCGCTGGCCGATCGCTGGTTGATTTGTCAGTTCTGCCTTGTATTCAATCCCAATATGCATCAGTTGGTTGCGGTCTCAAAGACCGGCGACCCGACCGGTCAGTACTATTTATACGACTTCGTAATGCCTAATACCAAGTTTCACGACTATCCGCATTACGCCGTGTGGCCGGACGCCTACTACATGACGACCAATCAGTTCAATCAGGCGGGCACACAGTTTCTAGGCGGCGGCGCGTTCGCCTTCGATCGCAACAAGATGCTTCAAGGCGATCCAACGGCCAGCTACATCTACTTCGATGAGTTCAAGATTGATCCCACGCTGGGTGGTGAGCTTCCGACGGACATCGACGGCGTTGTGCCGCCGCCGGTTGGAACGCCTAACCTGTTCATGGAATTTCGCGCTACGGCGTTCGGCGACCCCAACGATGCGCTGCGGATGTTCGAGTTTCACGCCGACTTCGCCAATCCCGCGAACTCCACCTTTACGCAGAAGGCTGACCTGCTACTGGCGACGTTCGATGCCAGTCAGCCCTCGTCGCGTAACGTCGTCGAGCAACCGCCTCCAGCAACCTCCAGCGGGTTCCTGGACGCTCTTGCCGACCGCATGATGCACCGGATCGCCTACCGAACGCTTGCAGGAGGGGTCGAGTCGTATGTACTCAATTTCACGGTGAATGTGAGCGGCGTCACTGCGACATCGGCGTCCACATATCAGGCCGGGATACGATGGGTCGAACTGCGACGTAACGCGGTTTCCGGCGCAATGACCGTCAATCAGCAAGGTACTTATGCTCCCGGCGCCGGCGACGGAACAAATGGCCGGAACGTTTGGATGGCGAGCATCGCTCAGGACTATCAAGGGGACATAGGGCTTGGTTTCAGCGCTTCCAGCCTGACTCAGTTCCCGTCGATTTTTTACGCCGGGCGGCTTGCGGGCGATCCAGCCGGAACGCTCGCTCAGGGCGAGGCTTCCATGTTTAGTGGCAGCGGTTCACAGCAGAGCTCTTTTGGGCGTTGGGGCGATTACAGCGCGATGAGCGTGGATCCGGCAGACGAGTGCACGTTCTGGTACAGTAATCAATACCTCAACATCTCGGCAACCAACGACTGGCGTACGCGTATTGGCTCCTTCAAGGTCGATCCCAATTGCGCGGCCCAACAGAAGGCGACGATAACCGGCCAGGTCACCAACTGCCAGACCGGCGCCGCTGTTCAAGGCGCGGTGGTTACGACGACCGACGGTTTCTTCAGACAGACAGATGCGAGCGGCAACTATTCGATCTCGGTAGCTCCGGGAACCTATACGCTTAATATTTCGAAGCCCGGCGCCGGGTTTAATACTTGCAGCGGCAGCGTTAACGTCGGCGCCGGGGGGAGTGCCAGTTTCAACTGTTGTCTGCAAGCGAGCCCGCTCATCGTTGCGTCGGGAGCTTCGATTGTGAGCGAGAGCTGCTCGCCGGCTAACGGCGTGATCGATCCCGGCGAGCTCGTGACCGTGAGCTTCTGCGTGAAGAATGTCGGCGGGCTGAACGCAACAAATCTCGTCGGGACGTTGCAAGCAACCGGCGGAGTCTCGACTCCAAGCGGCCCCACAACCTACGGCGCTCTGGTCGCGGGCGCCGCGTCCGTCTGCCAGAACTTCGCTTTCACGGCGAGCGGCGCGTGCGGCGGCACAGTGACGGCGGCGGTACAG
>Ga0137380_10003092_pt1 | contig 14403 bp, 10 predicted proteins | sample SagtaG_17_FD_104809 | JGI IMG/M metagenome (GOLD analysis project Ga0137380, IMG submission 104809) | Vadose zone soil microbial communities from Sagehorn Ranch, Mendocino, California, USA - Sage2_L_100_16 metaG | ecosystem: Environmental > Terrestrial > Soil > Vadose zone | place: USA...
GGGGGGACCGGGTCGAGGTGCGATACACGGTGGGTTGGGTCGCCTTCCGGAGCACCGCGGCGGACCGGGCGTTCGCCGAGGTCCGACCGGGGAAGAAGGGGATCGAGCTGTTCCTGCTCCCGCCGCGTGCGGCGCTCCGCGACGCGCACGGCCTCGCGATGGCGGTGCCGCCGTCCCGCGGCTGGGGCTGGTTTCGCACGCGCGTGAAAGTCGAGAACGGGAACTCCCCAGAATGGGCGCAAGACCTGTTGCGTCAATCGTATGAGTACGCGCGACGATTGCCGCGTCGCAAAGTCAAGGACTAGGCGGCGCGCGCACGGAATTATCGGATGACGAGGAAGACGGTGAGGACGGTCGTTCCCCCGTCGTCGTCGGAGACGGTCAGGGTCACGGTGTACGTCCCCGCGGTCGCGTACGCGTGGACCGCGAGGGCCATGAGGTCGACGGGCGAACCGCCCGGGCTCTGCCGTGGATCGGGGCCGACCCCGTCGTTGTAGTACGTCCGCGTCTCGCTCGCGCCGTCGCCCCAGTCGATGGAAATCGTCTCGTCATCCGTGCCGGGGTCCGTGATCGCGGTCGAGAGGGTCGCCACGGCGGAGCCTCCCACCGCCAATCCGGAAAGGTCGATGTCCCACACCCAGGTATCCGGATGCTGGACGTTGAACGTGTGGTGGTACCGAAGCTCCGTCCCGTTGGTGAGTCGCACGGTGACCCAAGCCGGGTCCGCGCCGTTCCACTGCCCGTTCACGGGATCGTCGGCGGGCGTGTACACGAGGCGCGCGACCGTGGTCTCGCCCGCGAAGATCGACGCGTTCGCGAGCGTGGCGCTCTGGTCGTCCGGGCTCCCGGGCATGCGCACGACGGAGACGTTCCCCGCCGGCAGGCCATCCTTCTCCAGTTCAAGTCGTACGTCGTGCCACTTCTCTCCCGCCACGCGAAGCGTGAGATTGGCGGTGGCGGTCGGGGTCAACTGGGCGGCGGGGATCACGGTCGGCGCGACGTTTCGCACGGTCACCGTGGTCGTGTCGGATGCGAGGAAGAACGAGCCGCGCAGGCCCCGCGTTTGGCGCGCGATGTCTTCGTAGATGCCCCGCAGCACATCCGCCGAGGGCGCGGGGTAGAACTTCCCACCCGTCTCGTCCGCAATTCCTTGCATGAGGGGCTGAAGGTCCGGCGGCACGTTGAGTCCGATCGTGTAGATCACGACGCCCAACGCCTTTGCGCGATTGACTTGGAGAGGCAGCAGGATGTTGTCGTCCTCGACGATGGATTCCGCGTCCGTGAGGAAGATCACGACCCACTGATGGTACAGTAGGCCGTTCGCCTGCAGTTCGTCGAGGGAAGTCTGGATTCCGGCCGTGAGGAACGTGCCGCCGAACGAGTCGATCGTATCGATGTCCGCCTTCACGCGCGAATAGTTCGTGCTCAGGTGGTCGTCGTTCACGAGGTGCGCGTCGAAGTCGAAGTCCACGACCGCCGCGCGGTCGTCCGGGACGAGGAGGTCCACGTAGTCCTTCGCGCCGTCCTTCCGCAGCCCCAAGGGGTCGTTCTGTTCCATGGAGCCGGAGCTGTCGATGGCGAAGACGACGTCCTCCTTCGTCGGCCCGCCCGTCGCGTTCGAGAAGAACCCCCGTACGAGGAGCGTCGCGGAGTATGTCCCGTCGTCCCCGAACGCGAACGTCGGCGTCGCCCCGACGAGGTCCTCGTCGTTCCGCGGGTTCCCATCCCCGTTCGAGTCGACCGCCGGGTCGAGATCCCACGCGACCGATGTGATGTTCGCCCCCGCCAAGTCGATTTGGGGTTGGAAGGTGAAGGATTGGCCTTCGTCCACGGTCAGGTCGGGGCCCGCGCTGACCTTCACGTTGCACGCACCAATGATGAACGGCGCCTGTCCGAGGCCTGTGACGTTCGAGGGATCGTCGCCAAGGGGCACGGAGACCCGCGCGACATATTCTCCTTCCGGCACCATCTTGAACGGATTGATCCGGTTCCCATCCTTGTCGATGGCATGCCACCGCTGGTCCCAGGGGAAGGAGATCGTGTCGCCCGGAAGGATCACGAGGTCCGCCGCTTGGAAACCGTCGAGGATCATCCGGACGGTTCCGAGGGCGACGCTGTCGACCTCGAAGTCCGGCATCCAATCGTAGAACAGGCGCCCCGGGCCGAGGTTTCGCAATTGCACGACGACTTCTTCGCTCGGGAAGTAGCAGTCCTTGTCCGTGTGGACGACGGGTCGCCCGGGGAGAGGGCCGAGGCCGCCTGGTTGGGTCGAATCGATGGCGCCGCCAAAAAGAGCCGAGGAAGCAGGGTCACCGAACGCGATTGATCGGGGCCGACCGGCCAGGAGTGCGGAGGCCGCGAACACGCAAACAAGCGCGCACGCGATGATCCTCTCTCGCCGCCCGCCCACGAGACCCCGCCGGATTTCGGAGGGTTCTCCGCGGTAAATAGATTGCCCCGAGGGCGCGGCTACCCGACCGTCACGGACAATGTGAGGAAGGTCGCGCCCCCGTCATCATCCGTCACGGTGATGGTGACTGTGTACGTACCCGCGCTCGAATATGCGTGGCCGAATTCGAGGGTGAGGTCCACGGGGTGGCCCCAGGGACTCGGGTACGGGTCGGGGCCCACGGCATCGTTGTAGACCGTGACGACGCTAAGGCCGCCGTCGCCCCATTGGACGGCGATCGTCTCATCGTCCGTCCCGGGGTCCGTGACGTGCACGGTCAGCTCCGCCGCCGCGGTCCCCGATGGCGTCACCGCCGCGAGGTCGAGCTCCCACACCCAGGTGTCCGGCTGCTGGACGTTGAACGTGTGCTTGGCCTCCAACATCGAACCGTCCGGCGAGACGATCGTCACCCACACGGGCGTCGCTCCGCTGGGCTGGCCGTTGACCGGATCGTCCGCGGGCGTGTAGACGATGCGGGCGACGTTGACGTTGCCCGGGTACAAGGGCATCCGCAGAACGCCCAACTGTTCGTCGGGACTCCCCGGAACGCGGACGACGGAGACGTTCCCCGCCGCCACGCTATCTCGGAGGAGCTCGAGGCGGACGTCGTGCCACTTCTCCCCCGCCACACGCACCGTCATGTTCGTCGTCGGCGGCGTGTTCAACGTCGCGCTCGCGTCCACAGTCGGCGCGGTGTCCGTGACGGTCACCGTCGTCGTCGACGAGACGACGAAATATCCGCCCTGCGACGTGTTCTGCGCAAGGTCGTCGAAGATCGTCAGGAGCGCTGCGGGGTCCGGCGTCGGGAAGTACCGACCGCCCGTCTCGTTCGCAATCTTCCGGAGGAGTGTCTCCGCGCTCGGCTCCGTCACGCCAACTCCGACAGTGTAGACGGTCACCCCGAGCTGCTTCGCGAGCGTGATTGCGCGCGGGATGTCGAAGAAATCCCGCCCCGCCGTCGACTCCCCGTCCGTCTCGAAGATTTCGACCCAGACGTGGCTCGCGTTCCCGTTCGCCTGGATCTCGTCGAGGCCGCGGCGCAGGCCGCCCGCGAGATACGACCCGCCGAACGGGCTAATGGAATCGATGTCCGCCTTGATGCGGGTGTAGTTTTCGCCCAAGTGGTCTTGATGCACGAGGCTCGGGGTGTCCCGGAACGCGACCACCGCGCCGCGGTCGTGGGGAACCAGTCGGTCGACGTACGCCTTCGCCGCGATCTTTCGCATCGAAGAGGGATCCGCGGTCAACATTGAGGCGGACGCGTCGATGGAGAAGACGACGTCCTGGTCGACGCGGGTCTTCGAGGAGATCGTGCCGAATCCGCAGACGTTCATGACGACCGGGTACACGCCGTCGTCCGCGAACGAGAACGTGGGGTTCGGGCCGACGAGGTCGATGTCGTCCGTCGCGTTCCCGTCCCCGTTCGAGTCGACCGCCGGATCGAGGTCCCAAGTCACGGAAGTGATATTCGCGGTCCCGGTGATCTTGATCGTCGGGTTGAATGTGAAGTTCTCGCCCTCGAGCGCGGTGAGCGGCGTTCCGGCGCTGATCTGCGCGAGGCAGTCCCCGATCCCGAACACCTTCACCGCGATCGTCGCGAGCTCGGGGTTTTCGACGCCCACGAGCGTCTCGACCGTGACGAGGTAGTCCGCGCGCGGGACGAGTTGGCCCTTGTGCGCCCCATCCCGTGTCGACCATTTCGCATCCCACGTCCAACTCATGTTCTCGCCGGGGTTGATCACGACCGCTTGCGACGGGAACGCGCCGGGCGGTAGTTCCCGCACGATTCCAATCGTGTCGTTGGCGACTTCGAAATCCGGGAGGTATCCGTAGCGCAAGGCTCCGGTTCCGACGTTCCGGAGGACGAACGTGATCTCCTCCCCCGGAAGATAGCAGTTCTTGAGCGTGTCGACAATGGCGACCCCGCCACGGCCCGGAGCGCGCGGGTCCACGGGATTCGTACCTCCGGCGGTCGTGCCGGCGGAAGATCCCGGCGCCGCCAAAGGCCCCGCCGGTGTGGCGAGGACGGTCGTGGCCGCCAACAAGAGAACAAGCACAAGCGATGGAACTGTCCCCCGACCTCCCCGCACGGACCGGACCCCGACGGAAGCGATTCGAGGGACGCGATAAATAGGTTTGCCAACAGCGCGTGTCGGGTTCCGACTTTCTCGCGACTCCGCGCGGCAGCGATACGGTTTAATAGCCCATGCCGCTAGGTCTGCCCTCTCTGGTTCGGGGATGTACCTCCGGGCGAACCCACAAATCCAGAGGTGATCCGAATGGCGGACGAAGGGGCGACCCCTCCGGCGGAGGGGGAAGCGAAGGGGCGACCGCGGAACCTGTACGGCTACGTCCGGAAGGCGTGGAAGGATCCCGGCGAGAGTTTCCTGAACGACGTGCGGAGGCAGCGCCAGGTCGAGTGGCGGCGCGGGGAGTCGTTCGTCCGCCTCGAGCACCCGACGCGGATTGACCGCGCGCGTTCGCTCGGATGGAAGGCGAAGCCCGGGTTCGTCGTCGTCCGCGCGCGCGTGCGGCGGGGCGGCCTCCGGAAGCACCACCCGCAGGGCGGGCGGAAGCCGAAGCGCCGCGGGATGATCAAGATCACCATGGCGAAGTCGATTCAGCGGATCGCCGAGGAGCGGGTCGCGCGACGGTATCCGAATATGCAGGTCCTCGCTTCATATTGGGTTGGCGAGGACGGGGGACACAAGTACTTCGAGGTGCTCCTCGTGGATCCGCAGCACCCGGTGATCCGCGCGGACCCTCGGATCGCATGGATTGCGGAGCCCCAACATCAGGGTCGGGTCTATCGCGGACTCACGCCCGCGGGGAAGAAGGGCCGCGGCCTTACGCACAAGGGGAAGGGCGCGGAGAAGGTGCGACCTTCGATCGGGGCGCATGACCGGCAGGGAAAGTAATATCCTTGCTCGATCTGTCATGATTCTCGGATTCGGCGCGAAAGGTTCGCGACCTCGTCGCCCGTGAATCCCGCTAAAGGGCGAAGGACGAACGGTGTGTCGTCCCCCGACGCGAGGCCCTCGTCCGTCGGGAGCACCAGGGGTTCCCGCTTCTCCGCCGCCAATCGCACGAGGGTGAGGACGGGTATCGGATCGAGCGTCGCGAGCCTCGGGTCCCACCTTCGGAGCACCGCCAAAAAGGAATCTCGCCCCGCGACCCGCGCGCGGCATCCGCGCCGCATCGCGAGCCACGTCGCCGCCATGCCCGCCTCGTCCACCGCGACCGCGAGAACGTGCCCTTGGCTCCCGAGCGGGAGCCCGCCGGGCCCGTCCACGACCTCGTGGAACACGTACGCCCGCGGCCCGCGCACCTCGACTTGCAACTCGCGGTCCGGTGCGTCCAGATCGACCACGGCCCCGGGGACCGCGTTCCGGACCGCTTGCCCGAGAACCCGCGCGAGGTCCTGGGAGTTGTACGGATGCTGCCCGGATCGTCTCGCGCGGATTGCGAAGGACATCCCCGGCGTGAGGACGTCGCGCGCATACCCTGCGACGAACGCCGCCAACGGTTCGAGCGCGGACGTCGCCTCCTTGGCGGGTGAGATGGACACGATGCCGAACACGCGCCGGAGGAGACGGATCGCGGTGGCCTCGTCCTCCGCGTGCACGAACACGCGCCCGCGCTCGCGCTTCACGACGCACTCCACGCGGCCGGCGGCGAACATGTCCTGAACATTCGCGACGAGGCGGTCCTCGAGCTGGCGGCGGACGTAGGGGGACTTCAGAGAGAGCTCTCCGTAACGGACGAGGAGCACCACGGGCGAGGAGAGGCATGGCGACCTTAAGCATCCTCGTTCCCACACACCGTGGCACGGGTGGCGGTTGGTGACCGCGATATTCAATACACGAATCACTCTCCCAAGTCGGAACGGCAATCACATCGAGTAGTCAGTCTCGATTCGCTGGCCGCAATTGCCATACTGGGGATTTCCTCATCGGGCGGCCGAATGTCCCCCGGCAGCCTGCCTCCCGAACGGTCCACCAGCCGGTTCCCCCGCCGTGGTCTCGTCCGCGGCCTGCCGATCGTCCTCCTTGCGATTCTGACCATTACCCCTGCGGCCGTTCGGGATTCGGCGCGGGCGTCCGCGACGGGAACCGGCGACACCCCGCTCGTGAGTCTGATCTCGATCCAGGTCTCCCGCACGTCCCCGACGGAAGCCGGCGTCGTGGGGTACGCAGATGCCACGGGCTTGCCGATCGACGTCGTCGTAAACGGCGTCGTCGTCAGCACGGGCATCGTCGGGTGGACCGGCGAGTATTGGATCCTCCACGTCCCCGTGACGGACGGTGCGACCGTAAACACGCGAATCGCGCCGATCTCCTCGCCGACCGTAACCGTGCCCGAGTACGCCTCGCGACTCCGTGGGCCAGCCGGTTTCGTCTACGCGGACGGCACCCGCCTGATGCGGGACGGCGCCCCGGTCACCTTCTTCGGCGTGGACGACAACACGGTCTTCACGTACGCGCTCCTGACGTGGGGGTACGGGCAGACGCAGTTCGCGGGGTCGAACCAGAACTTCCCGAGCGGGCCCGGCGCGCAGATCCCCGGGATCGTGACGCCGGACGACCTCTGGCGGGAATACTTCCGATACTTCCTCCACTACCAGCAGAACCCGACCGCGGACAGCCCGTCGCCGAACCTGTTCCGCGTGTGGGTCGTGGACCAGAACTTCGGCCCGTACGCGTACGACGTGTGGGAGTCGAACCCGACGGTGTTCTACGATATCTTCGACAAGATGTTGTACTGGGCGGGGCGAGCAGGTGTGTCCGTGGTCCCGATCATCGGCCAACATCACATTCCGACGAACGACGCGTTCTACGACCGAACGAGCCCGGAGTATGCGCGGCACATCGCGTTCGCCCGCGGCGTGATCGCGCACTACGACGGGGCCCCAGAGATCGCGATGTGGGACCTATGGAACGAGGCGGACGTGGACAACGACGCGTATTGGCTCACGGTCGGCGGGATCACCGGGTACCGCGCCTGGCTCACGGGCCTCGTCGTCGACCTCCGCCCGTACAGCCAGAACCATCTCTTCACGGTCGGCACGTGCGAGTGGGACACGATGCCCAATCTCCCCTCTGCGTTCGGCGTCCGGACGTTCTTCCTCTACAACGACATCCCCGGAATCGACGTCGCGCATCAGCACATCTACGGGAGTTCCGAGGACCAGTACCTCATCGACTGGCAGACGGACTGGGGCGCGGCGCTGGGCCGCCCGTACTACATCGGCGAGCTCGGATACAACGGCGTGAATCAGAACGGGCTCGGATACGGCCACTGGCCCTGGTTCACGCGCCAATGGCGCGCGGGCGGGGCCGGCCCGATCACAGAAATGGTCTGGTCCGACAACGGGAAGGGACCGTACGCGGACTACCCGTACCGCGGGAGCCTTCCGAACTACCCGTCCGGGTTCGCGTTCTCGCTCGCCCTGAACCCGAGCGCCGCCGCGATTTCCCCCGGAGAATCCGCGTTGACGACGGTGACCGCCTCCCTCACGACGGGTCCCGCGCAGTCCGTGAACTTTTCGGCCTCAGGCTTGCCCTCCGGTGCGAGCGCGTCCTTCAGCGTAGCCTCGTGCAGCCCCACGTGTACTTCGACCTTGAACGTGTCGACGTCTCCGGCAACGTCCGCCGGCGCATACACGGTCACGGTGACGGCCGTTGGCGGCGGCGCGACGCGCACAGCGACCTACACCTTGACCTTGCGAACGCCCTGCCCATCGGCAGCGCCTTCCTACCCAACCGACTCGTGGGATCGCGTCTGGTGCGACTCGAGCTTCTCGACCAAGTTGGGCGACCTTCCGGACGAACCTTCGGAGATGTTCGACAACAACTGGTTCCGCGGCACGATCGCGGGCCTCCGAGCGGACGACATCGGATTCCGCTCCGGGCGAACCCTGAGCCTCCCCGCCACGAGTGCATACACGTTCACGATTGGCGGCGACGACGGAATTCGGTTGTGGATCGACGGGACGCTCCTCCTGGACCAGTGGATCATCCAGGCCTATACGACCTACAACGTCACGACCGGCCTGAGCGCCGGGAGTCATCAGGCCAGGGTCGACTATTTCGAGAACCTGTTCGATGCGAGGGTCAGCTTCCGCTACGCGCAGAACGCGACCCCCGACACGACGCCTCCCGCGATGGTCGTCAATCTGACCGCCACCTTCCCGGGAACCAACAACGTCTCCCTCGGATGGACCGCGCCGGGCGACGATGGGAATTCGGGGATCGCGTCGACGTACGACTTCCGGTATTCGACCCAGGGGCCGCTCAATGGTACGAATTTCCTGCTTGCGACGCCTTTTGCCGTGTCGGCTCCACGTCCCGCAGGGACCGTCGAGACGGTGAACGTTACCGGGCTCTCCCCGGGAACCCGCTATTGGTTTGCGCTACGAACCGCGGACGAAGTCCCGAACTGGTCGCCGATCTCGAACGGCGTGGACGTCGTGACCACGGTCCCGCCCCCGCCGCCCGATCAAACGCCCCCCGCGCGGGTGATGGACCTCGGCGCGACCACGGTGGGCACCACGAGCGTTACCCTTCGGTGGACGGCACCTGGGGATGACGGAATGTCGGGCAACGCAGCCGCCTACGATATTCGATACACGACTCTAGGTCCTCTCGACGACACGAATTTCCTCTCGGGAACCGCCGCCTCGCCCTCAGCGCCGGCCCCGGTGGGCGTGGTGGAATCGTGGACCCTCTTGGGCCTCGTCCCGGGGACGCGATACTGGATCGCGCTGCGCGCCTCCGACGAAGTCCCGAACTGGTCGCCCGTGTCAAACGACGTCGACGTCCTCACGGCCACGCCACCTCCACCGCCAGACCAGACACCCCCGGCGGCAGTCACCGATCTCGCGCTCCTGTCGCCCCACCCCCAAGACGTCACCCTCCAATGGACCGCACCGGGAGACGACGGGAATTCCGGCACCGCGAGTGCCTTTGACGTCCGATATACGAGCGCGGGTCCGATTGACAATGTGAGCTTCCCCTCGGCGCTCTCTGTGGGCTCGCCGACCCCAGGTCCCGCCGGGACGATCGAGACGCTCATGATTGCGGGGCTCTCTCCGGGTGTGCACTACTGGTTCGCGCTCCGGGCCGCCGACGAAGTGCCAAACTGGTCCCCGATTTCGAATGTCGTCGATGTCGTCACACCCGTCCCTCCCGCAGTCGACACGACTCCCCCCGCCGTCGGTTTCGTGACGCCGATCACCGGCGTGACCGTGGCCGGAAACGTCTCCGTGTCCGTCTGGGCCACGGACGATACGGCCGTCGCTTCGGTCAGCCTCTTCGCCGATGGCGTGTTTCGTAGCGCAGTCTCCTCCCCTCCTTACGAATGGACATGGAACTCCGACGCGGCACAACCCGGGACCCATCAGCTCAGCGCGGTCGCGGAGGACCCCAGCGGGAACCGGGGAAGCGCGATGGTCGAGGTCGTCGTCCCCACGGTCCCGCGGGTGAGTTCTGCGACGTGGGACTCCGAACGCCGCCAGCTCGCGATCGCGTTCTCGAAACCCATGAATCAAACGTCCGTCGCGGCCCATCTTCGATTGACCCCGGATGCCACCTACGCAATCCAGTGGCAAGGGGACTCGAGCCTCCTCCTTGTCCTCGACGACACCGCGGTGGGCGGCCAGACGTACATCGTAACGATCGATCGCCAGGCGCGCGACACGCAAGGGATCCAGATGAGCGAGGCGTTCTCGTTCGGGTTCCGTCCGACCGCGGATTCGCCCGGGGCACCCCCGCTCACTCTGTACTGGATGCTCGGAGGGTTGGCGCTGTTCCTCGTCGTCTTGGGAGCGGTCGGATCGATCTGGCAGAGTCACCGGCGCGTCAGGGCGCTCCAGTCCGCGATGACGGAGCTCTCGGACCTGCTCACTGCCAACAGCGCGCCGGAACCAACCGCGCGGCGCTCCCGGCTCGCATAGGTAGCCGCTGCCAAGGGGTGCCCGGCAGGGCAACCCTTTTCTCGCGCCCCGTCGTACGCGAGCCCGATGGGGAAGGACTTCGCCGCCAAACTCCGCATCGGCTGCTCCGGCTGGGGCTACGACGACTGGCTCGGCGGTTTCTATCCCGAAGGCACGCCGAAGTCCGATTACCTCAAGATGTACGCGAACACGTTCGACACGGTCGAGGTCGATTCCTCGTACTACCGGATCCCGCAACCGGCGATGACCGCGAATTGGCGGCGGACCGTCCCGGACGGCTTCCTGTTCACCGCGAAGTTCCCGAAGAAGATCACGCACGAAAAGAAACTTGTCCATGTGGAGGACCCGCTCTCGTGGATGTACCGGTCCATGGCGGAGCTGAAGGACCGCCTCGGAGCGCTCGTCGTCCAGCTCCCGCCGAGCGTGAAGTACGAGTCGCACCTCGAGCCGATGAAGATCTTCCTCGACCTGCTCGACCCGAAGATCCGTCACGCGATCGAGTTCCGCCACAAGTCGTGGTTCCGCGACGACGTGTACCAGATGCTGCGGGACAAGAACGTGGCGATGGCGTGGACGGAGAACCAGTACGTCACGAGCCCCCCCGTCGTGACCGCGGACTTCATGTACCTGCGCCTCGTCGGCGACCGGGAGATCGAAGAGTTCAAGGAGACCGTGAAGGACCGGTCGAAGGAGATGCGCGAGTGGTACACGAACTTGGAGAAGCAGGCGAGCGACGTGAAACAGGTTTTCGTCTTCTTCAACAACCACTACGCCGGCTTCGGCCCCGCGAGCGTGAACGAGTTCCGCCGGTTGGCGGGGCTCATGGAGGTGGGGTTCCCAGCGGCGGGCGGCGGGCGGCAGAAAGGGCTCGCGGACTTCACGTGAGGGCACAAGTTACATGTACGCCGAATCCCTATGAATGACGGACGCGCCGTCTCGGGAGCGTGGGTTTCACGTTCGTCGACCTCGGAATCGCGAAGTCGCTGGACAGCCCGAGGCGGACCGTCCGCGTCCTCGTCGACACGGGGGCGGGCTACTGCATGATTCCGAGGGAAATCCTGCTGGAACTTGGAATCTCGCCGGCTTGGCGGCAGACGTTCTTCCTCGCGGATGGAAAGCCAATTGAACGCGAGGTCGGATACGCGTTCATTCACTACGGGAATCGTCATCCCGCGGCGACGCACGTAATCTTTGGCGAAGCGGGAGACGAGCCCGTCTTGGGCACGTATGGACTTCAGGGTCTGGAGTTGGAAGTCGATCCATACAACCACGTCCTGCGAGCGATGCGAGCGATCCCGCTCGTGGGCACCGCGCCCGCATAGGCGCCCCAATCCCGGCGGACTCTGCGCAACGGATATGGCGGCGAACGCCTTCGCCAGGAGCATGGCTCTCGGAATCCAGATTGTCTACGACTGCGCCGACCCCCAGAAATTGTCCGAGTTCTACGCGGCCGTCCTCGGATACAAGCTCCAGGACCCACCCGAGGGCTTCGCGACTTGGGAGGCCTTCCTCGCCTCAATCGGCGTCCCGGAGGAGGAGTGGAACGACGGGAGCGCCGTCGTGGACCCGGAGGGGAAGGGCCCGCGGATCTACTTCCAGCGAATGGACACGCCGAAGCCCGAGAAGAACCGCCTTCACATCGACGTGAACGCGAGCGGCGGGCGGAAGGTCCCGGAGGACGAACGTAGGCGGCGGATCGATGCGGAGGTCGAGCGGATCCTGAGGCTCGGACTCGGTGCGGAGAAGCTCAGCGTGAGCGAGGACGAGAACTCGTATTTCGTCACGATGCTCGATCCGGAGGGAAACGAGTTCGACGTGCACTAGTCGAAGCTCGAGGGTGGACAACCAAGAACAAGTACATGTACGCGGAATTCCCTTGTACCGTCGCCACCGAAGAAGGGGGCGTGGGCATGACGTACGCCAGGGTCCGGGTCTCACGGAGCCGACGAGGGGAGGCGAAGGCCGTCCGACTCCTGGTCGATACCGGGGCGGACTACAGCGTTCTGCCATCGAGGTTTCTCGCACAGCTGGGCGTGCAGCCGGAGTTTGACGAGGATATCGAGATTGGGAACGGCGAGGTCATCGTGCGCCCCGTAGGTCGGTTACACGTCCGCTGGCGCGACCGGTGGGCGGAAACATTCGTGGCGTTCGGCGAACCCAAGGACGCCCGCGTGCTCGGTGCGCACGCTCTGCAGAGCCTCCGATTGGAGGTGGACCCGAAGTCTCATGCGGTGCGTCCGCGAAGGCGAGCCCTTTTCGTTCGCGCCACCGCCGGTTGACCGAACCCTTTTGTCGGCGCTGCACGATATGGCCTCCGTGGCCCGCATCGTCTTCCACGTCGACCTCGACTCCTTCTACACGGCGGTCGAGGTCCGCGAGCATCCGGAGCTGAAGGGCAGGCCCATGATCGTCGGCGCAGATCCCAAGGGCGGGAAGGGCCGCGGCGTCGTGATGGCGGCGTCCTACGAGGCCCGCGGACTGGGCGTGAAGGCGGGGATGCCGATCTCGATCGCTTGGCGCAAGCTCCCAGACGCAGTGTACAAGCGTCCGAACTACGAGCTGTACGGCACGGTCTCGGAGAGCGTGATGAGCATCCTGCGCGAGTTCGCGGACCGGTTCGAGCAGGCGAGCATCGACGAGGCGTACTTGGACGTCACCGCCAAAACGACGTGGGACGGTGTGCGCGCGTACGCCTCGGGAGTCAAGAAGGCCGTGCGCGTGCGGGAGGGGCTCACGTGTTCCCTCGGGGCGGCGCCGAACAAGTCCACCGCCAAGATCGCCGCCGCGCAGGAGAAGCCGGACGGCCTCACAATTGTGCCGCCAAACCGCGTGAAGGTTTTCCTCGCGCCTCTGGCGGTAAACGCGATCAGCGGCGTGGGGGAGAAGACGGAGCGCGTGCTTGCGGAGCTCGGCATCCGGACGGTCGGGGATTTGGCGGCGTACCCGGGGACGGAACTCACGAAGGTCCTCGGGCGGAACGCGGTCTGGTTGTGGGGGATTGCGCAGGGCGCGGAGGAGCTCCCGGTCGAGGAGCGGCCCGACCCGAAGTCGATCTCCGTGGAGCGCACGTTCGAGCACGACGTCAGGGACTGGGCCGCGATCCTCGAAACGCTCGAGAGCGTCGCGGACAACGTGTACCTCCGCGCGCGAAACGCGAAGATGACGTTCCGGCTCGTCGGCGTCAAGATTCGGTTCGAGGGTTTCCAGACGCACACGCGGGACCGCACGCTGCCGACATGGACGCTCGACCGCGAGATCGTACTGACAACCGCAAGGGAGCTCGTGAAGGAATTCGAGACACACGGCCGAGCGGTGCGCATGCTCGGCGTGAAGGTCTCGAACCTGCAGAAGCCGAAGGGGAAACAGGCGAGCTTGCCCGACTAGGAGGCCCGCCTCGCCTCGGACGCGGCGCGCACGTCGTCCGCGGGCCTCGGAAGCTTCGCGAGCCGTCGGAGCGCGAACGGCGTCATCAGCGTCGTCACGAGTCCGAGGACCACGAGGATCGAAAACACGTTCGCGGGAACGATTCCGAGTTCCAGCCCGACGAGTGCGATCACGAGCTCCATCGCCCCCCGCCCGTTCATCCCCACCGCGATCAAGCTCGCGGACCAGGACTGGAAGCCGCCGAACCGCGCGCCGACGTACGAGCCGACAACCTTCCCCGCCACGGCCATCGTGAGGAGCGCGGCGAAGAGCGTCGTGAGGGCGGGGTCCAGCGTCACCGCCACGAGGCCCAGGTACGCGAAGAAGATCGGCGCGAGGAAGCCGTCCGTGATCGCCCCGATCGACGTGCGGAGCCGCTCGCCCTCCTGCGGCGGGAACACGTGCTCCGCGATGATCACGGAACCGAAGAACGTCCCGACGACGAAGTGGAGGCCGAGGAACTCCGCGAGGAGGGAGAACGCGAACACGATGAGGAGCGGGACGGAGAACGCGGCCCCGCGGCTGAGGAGGCGGCGCGAGCCCGCCACGAGCCGCTTCGAGAGATACCCTTCCTTGA
>Ga0137380_10003097_pt1 | contig 14391 bp, 19 predicted proteins | sample SagtaG_17_FD_104809 | JGI IMG/M metagenome (GOLD analysis project Ga0137380, IMG submission 104809) | Vadose zone soil microbial communities from Sagehorn Ranch, Mendocino, California, USA - Sage2_L_100_16 metaG | ecosystem: Environmental > Terrestrial > Soil > Vadose zone | place: USA...
AATGGTTCCCGGCTAAGCAATGGCTGGAGATTAAGCGTCTTGGTCAGGTTTGACCCCAAATGAGTCCTGAGGCCCGTTGGGTAATGTTCTATCTGATATTTTCCATCTTGTTTACAATGCCCGTTCTCTTACTGGCCGTTTTCAGTATGTTGCCCTTAGCACTGTTCCTACTGGGGCATCATCTTCCAACACAACTTACTGTACTCGATCCTATTGGTGGGTTAGTGATCTGCATCTTCTTGGGCTTACGTATTGGACTGAAAGGTGCTGACTGGGCGACGAAAAGGTTCATGCCTCTAAAAATGAAGGAACAATTTCATGACTCAACGTGAACGGCTAGAATATCGGCCGCCAGTCGCCAGTCTCGACTACAACGATTATCTTCGCCAGGCATTATGGAACGCCATCAACTCTTTCAACACGTTCCAGGCAGAATCGGTTATGCTTCCTCAGATGGGAAGCACTTTCAAAGCCAATCTTGCCACAGAACGATTCACTGGCTGTATGGCAGTTCTACAGATGCTGGTTCTCGACGACCAGATGACTTCGACTTACAAGGCAAAGATGGAAGCATTATTGAAGGACAAATCAGACGAAGAGGCAGCTCTTGCATCTTTCAAAGTCCTTCATCTCATTGTCGAACTCTTCAATGAGAAAGGAATCTTCCGATCTGTGTCAACCTACGGCGGACATCTCAAGGCTCAGATCTGATCTGAATGGGACGACCTAGAGGATACTGGACTCAGGGTAGAGGTCCAGGACGAGTTGTTCACCCGAAAATGGGCTCTTTGGGACATCGCTCTAGACGAATGGCGAATGTTAGCAAATCTGGGATTCAGGCGATGCCTCAAAAACGTATTCCCTCTTCCCCATTTATTCCACGCGGAAAGATAGAAGTTCCTCTTCAAGGTCGTCCTTTGCTTCTTCGCCTTTCTAGGTTGATTGGAGATGCAAGCGATGCACTCGCATTTTTACTGGTGAGAGATGGACTGAAGCCTGCGGGTTGGATTGACAATCCATCAGATCCTATGAAACTGAAGGCTATCTTAGAATTATTGCAGATTCCATACAAGAGATTCAGAAAGCGTTTCTATTATGGCCAAACGCCTGAGACGCTTCAACGTCTTATCAATGCCGAAGAACTGGGAAGACCCGGAAAGGATGGCGAATTTGCCATCGGAAGGGCTTTGGGATTTCCAGATTCAGCAGTCACATTCTTCAACAAGAAAGCCATTGCCCAAGAAGAAGCTGAGAAAAAGTATCCTTTCCCTACGGCAAAACAACGTCTTGACCCTGCTTATGGTGAGGCTCGGAGACAAGCCTATGCAGAAGCGGGCAAGAACTTTCCGCAATTTGACAAGTCCATCTTTTTCATCTATTCCACTGACGACAAGGAATCCCGTGTTCTGGAAGAATCTTGGAAACAGCATCTCAAGAAGGACTACGGTACGAAGTTTCTGTAAGGTCGAGAATACTTAAGCTCGCCTTCTTCTGCTGGATTATCGCAGTTGAAACCATCAAGATCCTCTATGTTACCACCTGCGACTGTCGAGTATCCGGACAGCCCTTCAATGCTTGGTTCTTTCCCGCGTTCCAGCACCAGCCTTACACGTTCTGGTGGACATATCACGGGATAACTTGGTTGGCTGGACCTTATTCTCTTGGTTGGTGGGCTCTGAATAGTCCCGCTTTCTTCGGCTACTGGACTTTCTTCTCTTTCCTATTGATAGCTGACGGACTGGCCGGGTTCTTGCTGTCTAGGAAATCTTCTCTGTACGCCTTGTATTACCTGACTCTTTCACTTTGGTTCACAACACTAGACCCTGTCGACTTCTTCCCTATTCTCTTTGCGGTCGCAGGACGATACCGATGGTATTTTCTCATAGCTGCTCCAGCGGTCAAGCTTCCCATTGGAGCACCCGGCTGGGTTTGGGCATGGACGTTCACCAATACTAACAGCTTCTCAGGACCCGAAAACTATGGACGTTATCTGATCTTATCAGTTGTCTGGCTGTTTTCGCTACTGTTATATTTGAGGCATAGGTTCCCTAGCTTGCCGTCGAAAATGATTAGGCTGCATACCCCTGTGGACGACAGCGTCCTACCGAGTAGGATGATGGGAGAAAGCTGGTCTCCCGTGCAGGATACCCACGGAGGGACCTCGCGAGACGAAAGGACAGGGCTCGTACATGAAATAAGGAATCCCGTAAACATAGAGCCAACACTAGGCACAAATTGCATGGGTGCGAGTACAACTAGTGGCCTCTCGGGCGACGCTTAACACGCCCTCTTTTCGGGGAGGTTAAACAAGGGCGATGAAGGATTCGCGAATAAATGTGAGAACCTAGGATTTGGCGGCACAACTAAGATGGATATGGGATTCGATTCGAACACCAGCCATAATCGGTTTCTATCTCAGTATCATCATTCTCAGTATTCTTGGTCTACTCGGACAATCTAGAGATCCCGATCTTCCAAGTTACCAATCGATCCACACAGATCTGTTGAATCCTTGGATGACTTGGTGTTCTTGGCAAATAGGCACAATAACCGCTTGTTACGGGACGAGCTGGAACCATATTGGCGGGCCTTACAGCCTCTTCTGGTACTGGGCAATGGTCTTGGTCGGTCTAAATGGTGAAGTTAGTTTTACTGCTGGACTGTTCATCGTAAACATGATCCTTCTCGGTATCGTCGTCCTGAAGCGTTCATTCCTCATTCTTCCCTATGGAATCACCAGTTTGCTGTTTCTCTTAGCTTGGCCGCAGAACATGATTATCCTGTTTGTACTCTTGACAAGTTTCTGGACGCGATGGGGGCTAGTTCTCGCTCCAGCATTCAAACTGCCCATCGGAGCAGGGCTTCCCGTATGGAGGTTCTTTCTCAGCAACCCTGATAGCTTGCATGCAGAGTACAACTGGCCAGTCTACGGTGTTCTAGTTGCTTGGTGGATTGGCGGGTTCATCTTCACTCTTAGGAGGAATCGTGCGATAGAATATCCGTCGAATGAACCTCGGCATTCGGCTTCCAACTTTAACATCGATGTCAGTGTGAGATCTAGCTAATCCCAAGATTGCGAAAAGGAATCCTATCAGAATCAGCCCGGCGAGAACTGAAAGGAAAACCGATCCAGTTACCACGGCATTGTTGATATTAGTGGTTATTTTTGTCACGTTTGATGTTGGGAAGATGCCTGAGATTCCGGAGAAGCCTCCTAGGATAGTAAGAATGACAAGTGCAAAGATTCCCATGAATATTAGTCCCAAACCTCCACTGATGACGCTACTTAGAGTACTTGTCTGAATTGGCGGAGGCCCAATAGTGGATGTTCCAGTAATTGATTCAGCAGTTTTCTGTCTGATCGGCCAACCGCAATAGCGGCATATCAACCAGTTGTCTTTGTCTCTGATGAGATTGTTAGCTCTGAGATCTGCACCGCAGTTCCGGCAATGCCCATCTGTTGAATATGCTTTTTTCAGTAATTCTTGAGACTGGCAAAAATTGCAGTGCCCATTCCTCATCGGGGCTCCACAGTTCGGACATTCCTGAACTTCTTCACTCGACAAGTCTTTCGAGTTTCTCCCTGATTGCTTCCCGTACAAACTCGGACTCATTGAGATAGAGTTTCTTCTGGATCACATCTTGGATCTGTGTCCACATGTGCGGACTGACTCGAACTGCCACTGTCATGTCTGCCATAGTGAGAATCTTGTTTGCGTTTTCGTTCCACAACTGCTTATAATTCTATTGGCCGTTCTTGTGAACCGTTCGCTGTGGAATCGGTCATGAAATGAAACTTTTCCAAGGTATTAGCAGGCGACTTGCCGTTCGTATGGCCAAGAAGCGTGCTACACTCAACCTTCAGATTGCACAGTGGATGCTGAACTTCGCACCCGTTTCTCCTATTTTCGCCGCGATTGGTCTCGCGGACATTTTGACTATCGGTCTAGGATTCCTGTTCCTAGGCATCTTCGCCATCGTCATACTCGCGGTGCTCGGTGGATTCGCCACAGTCGCCTCCATCTGGCCAGCGGCCAACGTCACCAAAATCACAACCAACATCGCTAACAGCATCGTAACAGGTGCATCATTCCTAGCCATACTGGTGCTACTGATCGAGGTCGGATTCCTCTTCGTCGTGGTCGGACTGCTACAGAAACTGTTCACTTGACAGGTGAAACAACGTGAGCATGGTGAAACCCTCCCGCAAAACCCGGTACGGTCTCGTTGGGGGCCGTGCACGGGCTTTTCTTTCCCGTTCCCAACGAAGAGTAAAACAGAAGTCAGGACTAGGAGAAGCATGGAAAGCATTCAAGAACTCGAAAACACTGCGGAAAATCTGGCTGGGGCATGAATAATGCGGCCTATGGTTGATCCCGGCGAACATCACACTGAAGAAGAGGTCGATGATGTTGACAAGAGAAACATGGAACGGTTGCGTTCTGCTGGGGCAAAGGGCAAATCAGGCTTTCAGACAGTCAGTAACGTGCTCAAGGCTGTTATTGGACTACGCCATTATGCATCGATTTCCCCTCCTGCACGACAGATGCTAGGAGAAATGTGGAATGGTAACAAGACATCAGAACGGCATAAACCCCCGAAGCCCTTTCCAAGCTTCAACAGCTCTGGCGGGCATGGTTTTACTCTACAAAAAGAAAAGAGAGGTAAGAGGTGAGCCTATCTGAAACGTAAGCACCACCGCAGAACGGGACATCACAGTCGGAAAATCATGGTCTGTCCACATTGTGGCCGCCAGCTCAAGCATTGTCCTGGCTGTGGAACCATGAAACATGCCAGTTCGAGGAAATAGCCTGTGCGAGACCAACCTAAGGGCTGGTTCCGCGTCTCAGACAAAGCAAGCAAACTGATTTCTCGCCATATCCAACACCACATTCAGGATCACAAGATGCCGATGAAACAGGCTGTCGTAGCCGCTCTTGACGAAGTACGTAGAAAGGGCTACAAGGTTCCCCGAAGATAGGTTCTCAGTCTAATGTCTCTCAGACCCCAGAAAGTCCGGTCAAAGCCGAAAAAGCGTAGCATGGGCTATGCAGGAATGGGCCGAACATGGATTGGAGGCTGGAAGGCAAAGCGTGATGAATCCTCCGTTAAACTGAGAAACCAAGCGACAATTCTCGCCTTACTAGTACTGATAGGATCTGCTGGTTTTCTAGCACCTTCTTTCGCTTACTATCAAAATGTGGTTGTTCCAAACATCAAAGATGATCCATGGCAGACTCTCTGGAATGGGAACTTTAACGGATCCGCGACAACAAGTGTAACTCACGACCAAAGTGTCGGAATATCACTTAGTACTCATTTTGCTAATGCGACTTTTGAACTCGGTGGAAGTTCTGGACTTACTGTAACAAAGAATGAAGCAATCCTGATCGAAATCTTCAGTATTGGAACAACAAGTGCTACAGATGCCGGAGCCTTCTGCGGTCCCTGGAATGTTACTTACACTCCTGCTCTAAATAATGTGATTGACTTTGGTTGTAGTACAAATCTTGGTGCTTTACACCTAGGTACTGACCGTCTGTATGCTACAGATACAATTGGTGGATTTGCAACGACAGCAGGAACAGAGAATATTACAATTCAATCAAGTCTTGCACGGTCATGGGGAGCCTTTGGCAGTAGCTATCGGAATGCTTACAAGATGGTTACTCCTGCGCTTTGCCAAATATTCGATTCATTGAATCCTAATCCTTTGGTCCCACTGAATATCGGTTTCAATCTTGACAATTCTGACCCTGGTTCACCATATTCCAATAATCTTTGTGGTGGAAGTTCTAATTCCGACATAAGGAATCGGCCGATTGCAAATGATATTCTTTATGGACAATTTGCAGTCACTTCGAAGAATAATGCTCAATCTGCGGGATGTCATACTCTTGATACGGTGAATGACCTCGTGAATGGTCTAACTGGTGAAACTCGCGAAAACCGTGTATGCGATAATGGATTGACAAATCACGGGTCGAATAATGAATTCATTACAGGCGACCGCAGTTGTTTTGTTACTTGTGGTTCTGGCGGTATGACTTTTGGTGGAAATCAAGAAGGGGGGGCATACAATATGGGATATCAGTGGACAGTTTCAACTGGTAATGCATTTCAGGAGGACGCAACAGGATTCACAATTCTTCTTTTGTGGAATTCTGGAGGCAGTTGTGCTTTCGGTTTCAGTTGTTTCAATACTAAATCCAACGGCGACGGGACAATCACAATGTATGACCGTGGAACTTCAGAGACTGCAAACATGATTTCTACAGACTCAGTAGACTTCTCTGTTGCAACATCCAAAGCTCTCGGGATCTTTGAATACTTCATCTCAGTCAGTAGCGGAATTCCAGTACCTCCAAACAATGTCTATGTCGGAATGAACTGGTGCTACTACGGGACTTCCAACAGCACGCTTTCGCAGTCTAACTATACCCCGCTCTCCGACGGGCAAGTAGCCTTCGCGGTTTGCCAGTACGTGGAGACTGTAACATCCAGCAAGCCCGATGTCTTGAACAGCTACGTTTATCTTCAGAAGAACATCGGCCAGCAACTACTGGCCGACTCCGCAGCCGGGTCAGATCCCCTCGGTATTAGCGGGTCCGGTAACTGCCCTCAGTCCGCCACACTGTTCATCTGCGAGCACGACAGTCAGCCTTCTTCTGGGTTTTCGACTCTAAGCCTAACGCTCAACTTTACAGGTGGAGTCACAAGTGGCTCAACAACCCAAGGTACTTCATACATTTGCACTTCACATTCTACTGCTTCAGGTGTTACCTGTAATGTTGGTGGGGCACAGAGCACTCAACTCACAATTGCGAACTCAAACATTGTTACGACTCAAACTTTTCCGTGGTTGAATATCAATCAGAAATATCATATCGGGTTCGCCTTAATGCCTAAAGGCGACACTACAGAACATGTTCTGAAATCTGGTAATCCGACTCTTGCTACTGGAGCGGATATAGTCTCATACTTTGTGCCTGATATTGCGAAAGCAGCAACAACTGATTCTTCATTCCTCGGATGGCTCGGCAATACGATTGGAGGAGCTTGGAACGCGGTCGCAGGTGTGTTAAGCCCGATTATAGCTCCCGTCTTCGGTCTCGGTAACAGTCTGATGGCGGCAGTGGTCGCAGGATTGATCCAGGCAGGACAGTTATTGATCAGTGGTCTTGGATTGCTTGCTGGGCTTATTGTAACTGTCCTGAACGCTGTTGGAAACGCTCTTGGATTCGGAAACGTCGGAACAGATATCGCAACGCTAGTCGCTAGCCTAGTCATATTTTTTACAGTTGCAGTTCCAACTGAACTAGCGAATCTAGCGGCTACTTTCCTTCGATACTTCGATGTCTTAACCATCCTGTTCTCATGGCTTGCAACCGCATTTGCGATAATGAATTCGCTTCTGGCATGGGGAATCGGCAGCATCAGTTTCGGCGTTACATTGGCTCTAACCATAACAAAATACTACAGTATCGGAATAGGTCTGATACTCATAATCTTCTGGTTCGCCTACATCGCAGACTATGGCCTACAAGGCTACAGCATGTGGTTCGAGTTCTCAAAATATCTAATCTTCAACCTCGGAATAAAACCCTTGGCTCACAGCATCAACTTCGGAATCGATGTGATCACCAGCTTCATCGGGCTCGTTCCCAAACCTTTCGTCCAGATGGTAGCTCACAAGATTCCGAACATTCCAATCGTCGACATAAACGGGTCCTTCACTGCACCAAATGGCAGTGCTGAAGCTCTTAGAGAAAGGAACGTGTTCACGATACTCGGGTTTCTAGTAGGCTTCGTGGGGCTAGTCTGGTACGAGACTAATCCTGCTCTTCCAGGAACAATCGCTTCCATCACTCCTGTCGGGACACAAGCAGCCAGCACGCTACCCATTCTAGAACTGTTCACTGCAATAGCAAGCCTCATTGTGGTAATTACTCTTCCAGCAAGCATGCTTGGCAAAATCGGGCTAGATCTGCCGGGTAGACAAGCAGGACTCACAACAAGAATCTCCAGTGTTCCACATGAGAAAGTTCACATCGGAATTAGGAAGGCGAAGACTCATAGGATCATTCACCCGATTGGGGCTAAGAAGCCCGTGACAGGCATCCCATCATTCGCAAGGTCTCCAGCACAACGGGCAATGACACAGGAATCCACGAACCCAAAGTAATAAATGCACAACCATTAGTGAACAGGCAGGTCTAAAATTGGTACGCAGAGATTTCGGTGGACTCTTATCCAAAGCGAAGCCTGGGGGAAAACGTTCGAAGAAGGATTTTCCTAGTTTTCACGACAAGAAAAGGGGAGGCCCACATTTCGGGATGAAGCTTGAACCTCACATCGTCGGCAAATCCGGAAAATCCCACGGAACAAGCTATCCCAGCATCAAAGGCAAGCGGGGTAAGGGTAGGCAGTTTCCGAAGATCATCTCTAAGTGAGAATGATTGGGCAAAGCTCAGCTTAGTATGAAGAATCGGAAGATTCCAAGCATCAAGTCCTCTGAAGTTCATCGAGGAAAGGATTTTCCAAGGATTGGAGGAACTCCCAAAATTGGAAGTATCAAGATCCGTGAGCGTCACGGTGGACGCGACTTTCCCTCACTAAGGCATAAAGGCAAGAAAAAGTCCAAGTTCGGCTAGGATTGCAACAGGCAATAGTCATCGTCCTTGGAGATCCCAATGGACAGGCGACTAAGCACATGAAGGATTGTGTTGAACTTCTACAGCGGAAAGGGATGCCCGCTAAAGGCTGGGTTTCCGATCTTGACGACAATCAAGATGTTGTGTTGACTCTAGGTAAGTGGGCGAAGGCGGCTGCTGGCCGTTTCGATCCTGCACCATTGCATGATGAGTACGAGAATCAGGAAGCTCAACAGAATGAGGGGTTCAGCCAGTTCCTTCGACGAACGTTCACTTCTCCGCAGGCCAAAGGATTCTATAGGCAGATAATGTACGGAGAGCGGCCGGGAGAACAGAAGAAACCTGGGCCGTAGACAACCGATGCTCCGACAGACGTTCGCTCTCAGACGACAGTTTCCAAAGACAAAGCGTAGGCCCTTCACTATTGGCGAACCACAGCTAGGTCCACACCGAAGCTTTGTCCCGAATATCGCCACGATGTTCTACCGTTTTCTCTTTCTAACCCTGCTTCAAATTGCATGGATCCCATTCTCTGCACTGATTATCATGGGAGAAGATGTCTTCTGGAAGTTCAACTTCGTCGACCAATTATACGCGAACATTCCCACAAATCCCCTAGACGTTTGGACATTTATCTATCTCTCAGTTTACATGATAATCTGGTTCATCGGAGGCTTCTGGGCCGTAGGAGTCTTCGACTGGGTGTTCAGAGACAAATGATCCAAGAGCTCGGAGCCTTAGCATTGTTCACAAGGTTCTTTCTCTCCAATTCATGGGGCTCTGGGCGTAGACCCCAAAACCGTCGCCAAGCAACAACACAGAAAGGTCCACGTAAAGCATACAAGCCATCGACGAAAGCGATAGTCATTATTATTCTGCTTTGTCTCGTTGCTCTAGGTGCACTTATCGGATTCCAGGCATATCTGAACTCACGAACCTGTGAGGTAACAGGACAGCCATTATGGGGATGGAGCTGCTGAGCCAAGACTTCTGCGAGGATGATAACCATCCACTCGGCCACTGTGACACCTGCGGTAAACCAGTTAGGTTCTGGGAACTAGAAGATCAAAACATTCCCTCGTCATCATTAGCGGCTACGGGCAGGAGAATTTTCGGCCTTGGGATTGCCCTTCTTCTTTTAGCTGGCTACACAACTATTACCTTGAGCTTCATCTCGGCATGGCCTAATGGACCCCTAACAATCAATGTTCTTTCATTTAGTGTTGCAACAAAAGCCTTCACTCCCCGTGATGGCCCCACGGCTTTTCCACTTTTTCTCCTGATAGTGTTCTCAAGTTATTTCTGGTGGAGAATGTTGATCCATGTAGGGAACATATGCTACAGAATCGTTCGGTACTCACCTCTCTATGCACCTGTTTACGCCCAGTATAGGAAACTGTTAAGAACCCAGCAACCAACATCGCCGGAAGGATCCAGATTTGAGCGATAGAGACTGGCCGAGTTTCGGAAATAAGGAACTTAAATCCCCCATCAAAGATGCCACTGTTTGCGTTTCATGTGGTGAAGTTCATCCTGGACCATGTATGGTTCCAGAGAAATACTGGAAGAAGCCTGAAGCCCGAGCGTTCCTCGAGGGGCTGTCGCTTCAGAAATGACTAAGATGACGCTTGAGGAACTGAGACGGGCAGTTGCTGAGCGTCAAGCTAGGGGGGTTATCGCTCGGACAAGACGAGCGATTAAGAATATTCCGAACACATCAACCCGGTTCCAGTTGGAAGTTGAACTTGCTGCCCGTCAGGCAGTCTCAAAGGAGATCGCGAAAACTAAGCAGAAGTATCGGGATAAGAAACGCCCATTCCTAGAGCGTCTCTGGAGAGGTGGGAAGTAGTGGCTAAAAAAGGGTTTGACAAAGAGAACCAGAAGCGAGTGCAAGAGATAAAGAAGAAGCTGAAAAAAGAGAAATAGACAATGGCAAGCGATCTCTTACTAGGCTTCATCCTAGGAATTGCGACAGTGATAGGCCCGCAGGTATTTCTTTATGTTCGAAAACTTCACGGGCGAATCTACGATCTTGAAACACAACTAAACATTCCCTCAGAACCGAATAAGCCAGAGACACAGAATTGAGGCTGATTATCAAGATCAAAGGATGGGTCTTCTGTACATGTGGAAAGTTCCTCTGGGGCAGAACTCACACTCACGAGGTTGAGGTTCCATGAAGATCCACTTCACCGCTGAATATCACAGTCCTGCATCAAAGAAGGATCGTGATTCACTTCCGGGAAGCTATTCTCATGAAACCTACGAGTTAGACTGGGAGGGCGAGAACATTGATGACCTGTTCAATATGGTCATTGACTTCGATAACAAGTGGCATAAGAAGTGCGAAGAACGGGAGAAAACAGAAGATTGAGCGACAAGAAAATCGCGAAAGAGGCTATGGCGAAGCTTCAGAAGGTCAAGGCCAAGTCCAAGCGAGCCTATAGAATCGAAGAGGCTCGGTTCCGAGAATTCGTTGATAGTATCCGGATCAAGAATCCGCGAACCCGTTGAAATGGTGGGAGGCTGTTCCGGATAAGGTCTGGATGGCTTTCTTCATCTTCTGGATGTGTCTCTGGGCGATTCTAGACAAAATATTCCAAGTTGCACCGGACTCCGAGAACTTCGCAGACATGTCTCCTTGGGTCGAGACTTGGGCACAGGCTTGGGTTAGAGACAACAAGGAAGTTCTGGACAGAATGGCTGAGGACTGAAACCCTGTCGCTTCGCCAGATTAAGGAATGCCGGGCATGTTGGGGAAAGCTAGAACCTCTTTTCAGCCTCGGAGCCCAGTATGTTATTGAATACCCGAAAGAAAAAGGGGGATCGCTGAAGGCTCCACTCAACCTGATGAAATGCAAGACCTGTCATCTTGTCCAACTGGAGCACAATGTCGACCCTGGACGTCTGTTCAGCGAGTTCTGGTATCAATCAGGAATATCACCAACTATGAAATCAGTTCTCGGCGAAATCGCAGGTATTGTCAAAGCTGAACTTGGGAACAGAAGTGACATGCCATTAGTAGTTGATATCGGTAGCAATGATGGAACTCTCCTGCGAGCCTTTGGCCCTGAATTCCACCGGATAGGATTCGAACCGTCGAACCTAGCCGAGAAATCAGGCGATGCAGGCGAAATCATCAACGACTTCTTTTCCTTGACTGCTTGGAACGGGCATCTCGGAGATGTTCGAAAATGGAAAGTTGATGCTGTCACCAGCATCGCAATGTTCTATGACCTCGAAAACCCCTCAAAGTTCTGCGAAGATATAGCTTCAATTCTGAAGCGGGACGGAGTCTGGGTTGATCAGCAGAACTATCTCGGAAGCATGATCCAGAACAACGGCTTCGATAACATTGTCCATGAACACCTAGGCTACTACTCGTTGACATCTCTCTCAGAGGTTGTTGAATCCGCCGGATTACAGATCTACCGTGTCGAAACCAACGATGTGAACGGCGGAAGTTTACGGACCTTCATCAGTCATCGAGACACGAAGATTGTTGAGAATTCTGTGTCTCGCCAACTGGACTGGGAGAAATCAATGAAGCTCAATACTCGGGAATGCTACGAAGCCTTCTACGCTCGCATCATGACTCTTCGAAGTCGTACTCTGGGCTACATTGGACGACAGGTACGGGCTGGCAAGAAAATCTACGTTCTTGGGGCTGGAACCCGTGGAAACACAATTCTCCAATGGTACGGGCTTGATGAGCAATCTATTGCTGGAGCAGTAGACAAGAACCCTGACAAGTGGGGTCGTCGAATCGTTGGAACCGACATTCCCATTATGAAGCGAGACGATGCAATGCCAGACTTCTTCTTGGTCCTTCCGCATCATTTTCTGAGGGAATTTGAGGAACAGGAAAAGCTGTGGTTAAGTAAAGGAGGAAGATTCATTGTACCTCTTCCAGATCTGAAGGTTCCCATTGAACTCACTGGAAGAAGAATGCAAAGTGGTCTGCCCAAAACATCATCGTAAATGCGAAAGTCCTTCAAAAATGCTCTTGCATATTCACAAGACTGGCAGACCTTTTCCACTACTCTCCAAATGCTACTGGTCGAAAGAATATCCTCCTTGGTTCGGCTTTTGAAACCCGTCATCGTTCTTCGTGCATGGTACTATTTCCGTGTCGGCCAATCCGGTTATCTCTCGCTGATAGTAGGCCTAATCCAGTTCCTTTTTGTTGCCACGCTTTATCTCCAGAGAATCCCAGCCTTCGCAGACCTCCACTTTTCAGAGCTGGCGATAATCTTCCTCATTCCTTATGGGCTAGGCGCAGTCATAACAGGGTATGTTCATACAAAAAAGCAGACGAACATTGACACCGCGATTGCAGCCTTGCAGAACCCGTTCCTTTATACAATCATGCCTGGAAAAGAATCTCGGATTGGCTATCCGATGATGCTGTTGAACCTCGAGGTACAGAAACGATTTTTGAAAACGCTCAACATGATGGACAAGGACTTGGAGGCAGAATTTGATCAAATGGAAGAATTGGTCAAAGGCTTGTTATCGGGGAAAAAGCTGGAATGATCAGCCGGAAGATCATCACCAGGAAGTATGCGACTCTGAGACGGGTCGGTTTCCGAGAAGTTTTCTACAAGTATTCCAGACACTTCTTTCCAAAGTTCCAGTCAAACAGTGTGACCAAAAAGATTGAGGACGGACTCATCATTCACTACTTCCGAGGATCATCCTTCCCGACTCCCGACGAGTTCAACCGGATGGGCTACGAAACCTTCGATATTGCTCTCTCGCTAGAAGGGAACGTGGCTATTGACATTGGAGCCCATGTGGGAGCTTATGCTCTGAGACTGGCCAGAAAGTTCCGCTTTGTCTATGCTTTTGAGCCGAACCCAGTAACCTTCAGGATTCTAGCTAGGAATATCAAAGAAAATCACATCGAGAATATTGAGCCTTTGGAGATCGCAGTCAGCGACACTCCGGGCAAGAAACGGATGAGAACTTCTTCCAAGTTTCTTCCTGCTTCGACTCTTGCCGAGAAACATTATGACTGGGTAGATCTGGATGCGGTTATGTTTCCCATGACTGAATCTCTCGATCACTATTTCAGGAATGGAATCGGGAAGATTGACTTTATCAAGATAGATGCGGAAAACCATGAACTTTCAGTTCTGAAAGGAATGAGAGGAATCATCGAAAAACATCGTCCTATTATGAGTGTTGAAGTCCACCAGAAGCCTTCCACGTTGACGGACTGTGAATGTAACGTATGCAACTATCTCCGAGAACTGGGATTATCAGTCGAACTTCATGGTCGTTATACGCCTGAAATGGAAGCCCACTGGTTAATCGTAAGATGAAGACCGCACTCGTAATCCATCCCTATCTCTCTGTGTACGCAGGAGGCGAAGTCGTCGCCCTCCATGTCATTAATGCCCTAGTGAGAGCAGGCTATCATGTAAGCATCTTCTCTGATGTCGCAGATGTCGATGAGGCAAAAAGATTCTATCCGGAAGTCGGCGATGCTCTCTCCAAGGCAGATCATGTTAGCCTTCCCATCAATAAACGGATAACTCTGCTTCCTGGGATGCGAATGTTGAATATGGCACAGTCAGAACGGTTAATCTATCGGATGTTGGAGAATCTTAGGCCCGATGTCGCATTCAGTACCCAGTCAAGCATCTTTACAATGAAACATTACACCCGGCTAATCCATTTCACCTATGACTACAGTGATCTTTTCGTATTCTCCCCGTTCACAAGGATGCGG
>Ga0137380_10003100_pt1 | contig 14382 bp, 16 predicted proteins | sample SagtaG_17_FD_104809 | JGI IMG/M metagenome (GOLD analysis project Ga0137380, IMG submission 104809) | Vadose zone soil microbial communities from Sagehorn Ranch, Mendocino, California, USA - Sage2_L_100_16 metaG | ecosystem: Environmental > Terrestrial > Soil > Vadose zone | place: USA...
CGTCGCCCGCCGCCGGCTCGCTGGCCCGGACGTCGTCCGCGGCGCGGGGGCTGTCCGGGCCGGGCTCGGCCGGGGCGCCGGCGGCATCGGCGGGCTCGCCGAGCAGCTCGCGGAACAGCGTCCGGTAGTGGATCATCGCTAGCCGCAGGTCCTCGGTCGAGGCCGTGCCGGCGGCGGCGCGCTCGGTGATGTCCTCGGCCTGCCGGTAGTGGTCGAGCGTGCTGGCATGCTCGACCGACAGGTCGGCCAGCAGCTGCTCATGCCGCTCGACCGGGTAGCCCCGGTCAGTCATGACGGCCACGACCAGCACGTTGGCAGCGGAGGCCGCCTCGGCCGGCTCGTCAACGAATTGCTCCTGGATGGCCGCCCACCGATCCGTGTAGCCTGCGCGGGCGGCAGGGGTCAGCGGGCGGAGGTCGAGGTTACGGACCCGCCGCTCTCGCTCGAACAATTCGGCCTCGGCCTTGAGCCTGCTGTCGCGCTCGCCTACGAGCCTGTCGTACTCCGGGCCGAAGCGCCGCTGAAGCCGCCGCCGCCGCGCCGCCGCCATCAGCATGATCGCCACGGCGGCGACCACGACGATGGCCACGACGATGGCCACGATCGTTCCAGTTGACACGAGAATCACCTGCCTTCGATCTGATGACCCCTCGCACTGCCCAGGAAAGGCGAGGTCAAACTCGCCTGGCGCAATTCCCGGCCGCCAGCCCGCCTGCCGCTGATGCGGATCCGGCTAAGGCGCCCATCGGCTGTACGCGGACCCGAACTCGCCGGCCCATTCTGCCCTGACCTGCTCCTCCAGCTGGAATGCTGCGCGCTGGCACCGCTCGTGCAGGATGCCGAAGATAAAGGCGTTCTCGCCGGCCAGGTGAGCGCGCACGCCGATCTCCCTGGCCGTGTCCCTGGCTACCACGGCATCGTGATGATCGCCCAGCGTGGACTGGAGCTTCTTCATCCGGCGGGCAGTCCTGTGGCCGGCCTTCCGGCCGGCCAGGCTCGCCGCCTCGGCGGTGTACCTGGCATCCTTGGCCGCCTTCCTCGTCTCGTGCAGGGCGGTCTCCCGTGCGTGCCCTGCTGGGGCGCGTGCCGCGCGGCGGGCGCGGCGGCGCACCCGCTTCCTGGCGCGGCGCATGGCGGCCGTCAGCACGTCCGCGGCCGGCCGCCGCGCGTTCTCGGCCGTGAGCGGGCGCTGGATCGCCTGGTCGAGGTCGTTCAGCAGGGCGATATAGCGATCGGAGTCCAGGGCCTCGATCAGCGCCGCCCGGGCCGCCGCGGCGCGGGGGGCGAAGTAGCCGGTCACCCGCGCCTCGGCTGGCCCCATGACCTGCTCGGCGGCCACATCGGCCAGCCTGGCCTGCAGGTAGGGGGCGAGAACCTCGTTGTCTCTGGCGTCGCCGAGTACTCCGCCGAGCCACTTCAGCTCCGCGCGGAGCCGCCCGGCGCCCGGGATGACCGCCGCCTTGGCCGCTGACTTCAGCACGCTGCGCAGCCGCCGGGTCGTGACCCTCATGTCGTGCACCGACTCGGGCTCGCCGCGGCGGATCATCGGGTCGAGCGCCTGCAGCGCGGCGGCTTGCGACCGCAGATAGGCCAGCAGCACGTCGGCTGCCGGGGAATCGGGGCTCAGGCGCCGGTCGCGGTCCGGCGGGGGCAGCTGGCCAGCCAGCGCCCTGGCCAGCTTGGCCGGCTGCCCGGCCGGGCGCAGGCCGTTCCCCCGGAGCAGCTTGTCGGCGGCTTCCAGCAGTTCAGGGCCGGCGCCGGTGAGCTCGACCTCCACCTCGCGCCATTGCGTCATGGCCGTGGCCTGGCCCAGGGTGCGTGCGGTGACGTCGTCGGCCGTCACTTCCGCCAGCGACTCGCCCGCGCTGCCGAGGAGGGCGCGGCCGCGGCGCGTGGTCGTGATCGTCGCCACCGGCCGGAGTTCCTGTCCGCGGGCATACGCCCGCACCAGGCTGGCCAGCTCGGCGGGCACCTGGCGGCTGCGCCCGAGCGGCAGCGCAATCTCCTGCCGCGCGTCGCCACGGCGCGGCAGCTTTAGGTGCCAGCCCTGGTCGCTGCCGCCGCGGCGGCGGCGCAGCGTCACGCTGCTGCGGACCAGGCGCAGGTCGGCAGTGTCGTAATAGTCCGCGTCCAGCTTCTGCTCGGGCAGCCCGGATTCCTGCTCGACCGACGGCAGCCCGCGCAGGCCCGGCAGCGCGGCTCCCGGTTCGAACTCATATTTCCGCTCGGTTTCGGTTATTTCGGTGGCCATCTGTGGCCCCTACCCGCCGATGCCGTGATGACTCGCGGCGGCCGGCCATCCCGGCTGCGGCCTGCCCGGCTGCGGGCGGCCGTCGCAGGCGCATGCTGAGCGCGGCGATCCGGCCGCTAGCGCGCCATGGACAGGCCCGCCTGTCCGCAGGCCGGCCAGGCCAGCCCGTCACCCCGGCGGGCATCAAGCCGCGTCGCCGGATTGCCGCGTTCCGTGGCGGTGAGAAACCAGCCGGCCAGCCCGCCAGCGTCCGTCATTCCTCGTAGTACTCTTCGACGGTCTCCGTTTCCGCGCGCCGCGGCCGGGTGGGCTCCGTTTCATCGATCCCGGCGGCCACGTCCTCAACGGTCGGCGCGCCCGGATTCAGCACGTACGGCGGCTCGATGGCCTCATCGACCGTTCTGACCACCTGGCCGCGCGGCCCCCGCCTGACCACCACGCGCTTGCGCAGCCAGCCGTACCCGCTGCGCGGCACGAAGATTCCTGCCAGCCCCGTTAGGATGACCACCCAGCCCACGACCTGCACGTTCAGGACGCGCAGGTGGGCATGAACGGCGAACGCCAGGATCGCTCCGATGGCCACCAACGTCAGCCCAGTGGCGGTTTTCATGGCTGTCCCTTCATCGAGCGGTGCTCACCTGTGATCTCCGCCGCGGCTGGGGTGCACACCGCCTTGTCGCCGGCCGCGGCACAACAGATCCGGCGTCACTGGCTAGGATGCGGCGCCGAGCATGAAGTCTTCGGGTTGACGCCGAAGTAGTTGAGCGGGCCCGCAACGACCGTCAGGGCGATCGTGCCCGCCTTGACGCAACTGTTGACCGGCCCGCGGTAGTAATGGCGCTGGGCGCCCGCTACGGCTCCGATGGCCAGCCAGACGACAAGCAACACAGCTGCGTAACGCATTGCTACCTCCACATGACCTTATTCTTAGCTGCAGGGTAATGACTGGCTCTCCGATATCAATGCGCCCTTCCGCGGGGGTCAGGACTTAAGCTGCTGTATTTTATCCCTGAACAGGGTTGTCGCGATGGTCGCCTTGCGCGGCTGCCCCTTCAGGAATGCCTCGGCGAACTTCCTCGCCTGCTGGTATTCGACCTTTCCCGGCAACGGCGGCTCGTCCGGGTTGACGTTGACGTCCACCAGGGCCGGGCCATCGTGGCTGAGCGCGCGCTCGACGGCGCCGCGCAGGTCGGCCGGATGTTCCACCTTGATGCCCAGGCCGCCGTTGGCGCTGGCCAGGGCCGCGTAGTTGATGAACGGCTCGGGGTAGCGGACGCCGTGCTCGGGATAGCCGAGCACCATCTGCTCCCACAGGATCTGCCCCAGTGAGTTGTTGTTGCTGACCACCACCTTGACCGGGAGCTGGTGCTGGATGGCGGTGAGGAACTCGGCCATCAGCATGGCGAAGCCGCCGTCGCCGACGTAGGCGACGATCTGCCGGCCGGGGAAGGCCTGCTGCATCCCGATGGCGTACGGCATGCCCGGCGCCATCGTCGCGAGGTTGCCGGACAGGTAGAACTCGCGGCCGCCGCGTACTGTCCAGTGCCGTGCCGCCCAGGTCGCTATCGTCCCGCTGTCGCAGGTGAGGATCGCGTCATCCGCGGCCAGGTCGTCCAGCACGGAGACGAGGTACTGCGGCGCGATCGGATCGCGGTCGGCATTCTCCAGATCCGCCATCTTCCGCCGCCAGGTGGCCATCTGCCGCTGGCAGCGCGCCAGGAAGGACTGGTCTGACCGCTGCTTGAGCAGCGGGAGCAACCCGGCCAGGGCTTCCTTCGCGTCCCCGATCACGGGAAGCTCGGTGGGGATCCGGCCGCCTGCCCTGGCCGGGTCGGCCTCGATCTGGGCGACCCGCACCTTGCCTGGCTCCGGCAGGTGCTTGGTGTACGGGAAGTTGGTCCCGACCATGAACAGCGTGTCGATCTCCTCCATCAGCTGCTCGGAAGGCCGGGTGCCGAGCAGCCCGATCCCGCCGGTGGTGTACGGCGAGTCGTCCGGCACGGCGCCCTTGCCGGACAGGGTCTTGACGATCGGCGCCGCGAGCATCTCTGCCAGCGCGAGCAGTTCGGCCCGCGCGTGCAGCGCGCCCGCGCCGGCCAGGATAGCGATCTTCCTTCCGTCATTGAGCAAGTCCGCGACCCGCTGCAGATCCTGCTCCCGCGGCCGGCCGGGGGCCGGCAGCCGGATGGGCGCGGTGCGCGGCGAGCGGGCGGGCGCCACGTGCTGCCAGGGATCGGCGCCGGCGTCCGCGACCTGGATGTCGTTCGGCATGGTGATGTGGGCCACGCCGCGGCGCGCGTACGCGGTCCGCACTGCCAGGTCGACGACCGCCCCGGCCTGAGCCGGGTTGCAGATCATCTGGTCATACTCGGCGACGTCGGCGTAGAGCTTGTCCAGCGCGACTTCCTGCTGGTAGCCGGTGCCGAGCACGGATGTCTCCTGCATGCCGGTGACGGCCAGCACGGGCACATGGTCAAGCTTCGCGTCGTACAGGCCATTCAGCAGGTGGATGCCGCCCGGGCCCGATGTGGCCAGGCACACCCCGAGCCGCCCCGTCGCCTTGGCGTAGCCGGTAGCCATGAACGCGGCGGCCTCCTCGTGGTGCACAAGCACGAAACGCACCCGGTCCTGGTGCCGGCGCAGGCCCTCCATGATCCCGTTGATGCCGTCGCCGGGAAGCCCGAAAATCGTGTCGACGCCCCAGTCCGCCAGCCGTTCAATCAGCGCCTCGGAAACGATCTGGCTCACTTGCCCGGCCTCCCTCAGTCCGCCGCCATTGCCGCGCGCCATGCGCGTCAGCTCAGTTCTCCGCCCTGCGCCCCGCCAAACATGCGCCGCGCTTAGCCAGCGGAAGCCGGGGTAGGGGCAGGATTCGCCGGTCACGCCGGCCTGTCGGGAGAGGAGGCAGCAGCTATGCCTACGGCACAGATAAAGGACGAGAAGACCTACCGGAAGCTGCGGTCACGCGGCGAGGGCAAGGAGAAGTCGGCCAGGATAGCCAACGCGGCGGCAGGAAGCTCGCGCCGCGCGGTCGCGTCCAGGGGCGGCACGAGCCCGTCCTACGCGCAGTGGAGCAAGCAGGACCTGCTCGCGCGGGCCAGGGAAATCGGCATCAGGGGCCGTTCGTCGATGAGCAAGAAGCAGCTCATCGACGCGCTGCGCAACCACTGACCACTGCGCAGCCACTGACCGCCGCGCGGGACGGCTACGGGCGCACTGCCGCCCGGGCGGCGGCCGCAGTGGCGCCTCGGGCCGGCGGTTCCCCGGGGTCAGCGCTGCGAATAGCGCACTGCCCTGGGCTGCGCGGTGCCGCAGCCCTTGGCCTTGACAAACTGCCGCGCGGGCACGTGCCAGGCAGCCGCCGACCCGCACAGCCGGGGGCTGGCGGCCAGCGGGCTCAGCACGAGCCCGGTGAGAACGGCCGCGAGTGCCAGCGGGACGAGCACGACCGGGCGCAGCCACACCCGCGGCCGTAGCCAGCCCATGTGCAGGGCGCGCAGAGCGCGCAGGGCCCGCCGGAGCCTGCCGGAGCCGTCCAGGGTCTCCCGGCTGGGCATCGGCTCCTGCCGGGTGAGCCTGGTGAAGATCGAGAACAACGAGGCGAGCTTGGGATCGCGCGCCAGCAGCGTCCCCGCGATCTTGTCCAGGCTCCGCTGCTGGCAAGCGGGCAAGCCCATGGCGTTCTCCTATCTGCCCCGGCAGCGGGCTGAGGCTCGGCGCCGCGGGCCAGCTCGTAACCTCGGCGCGGCCGTGCGGCCGACAGCCTGCTAGTACCCTGCTGCCCGGACTGAAACAAGCCACGCGGCGAGTTTTCGGTGCGTCCCGGGCGGCGCGCCGGCTACGGGCGGTCAGCGCCCGCGGCGGTTAGAGCGCCATCGCCTGGGTAGGCCGCAACGCCATGGAACCAGCCGTCTAGCAGCTGCGCTTCGGGAAAGGAGCCCACGATGGCAGTCTCTGCATTCCAGGATCTTCCGCTGGCCGACTCCGATCGCGCGTGGGATGGCGCGGCCGCGGAAAAACGCGTCCGGAGCTGGGCCGGCGCGCAAGACGAGCCCAACGAGAAATACCGTGATGCGCACGTGTGGTACGACGCGGACAACAAGAACAATTTCACCGCCTACAAACTGCTCATCGCCGATGTCGTCAACGGCAGGCTGGTGGCCGTCCCGCGCGGCGTCAAGGCGGCGGGAAATGTCATGCAGGGGTCCCGGGGCGGCACCGACCTGCCGAACCGGGATATCGGCCGGGTGAAGAGCCACCTGGCGAAGTACTACGCGAAGATGGGCGACGTCGCGCCATGGGACCGCGACTGACCCGCGCCGGCCTGGCCGGCGCCACGCACGGCGCCCGGCCGATCACGCCGGCGACGCCGGCTTCATGCGCGGCGGCCGGCCGGGCCGCGGCGGTGACCAGAGCGGTCAGGCTGCGCCGGTTCCTGACCGGCCCGGCCGGGCATCGCCGCCGGGCGGCGCGGGCGGTGCTATCTCCTCGGGCGTTCGCGGCGTCCCGCTGCCCCGCGGCGCGCCGGAGCCTCGGTCGGTGAAGGACACCTGGATGCTCTCCTCGTCCCGCCGCTGGTTCTGCAGCGCCTGCAGCGCCATCGCGGCCCGGTCTGCCTCCGTCAGCGGTGGCTGGATGATCGACCGCGGCCACAGCCGCCGCTCGAGCACCACATTGACCTCGGCGGCGTAGACCGTCACCTGCACGCTGAGGTAGAGCCACGCGACCAGGCCGAGCACGGTGGCGAACACGCCGTAGACCGAGTTGGCGTGCAGGTAGTGGTGGACGAGATAGGCGCCGAGCGCCTGCAGCAGCGTCCAGGCCACTCCTCCGGCGGCTGCGCCGGGCCACAGGGCACGGCTGGGAACGCCTTTCGGGGTGAGCACCCGGAAGCTGGTGAAGTACAGCCCGACGTTCGCCAGCAGCGCCAGGACGACGGCCAGGACGACGATGACGGGAGTGTGATGGCCATAGGTATCGAGGCTGGCGAGCAGCGTGGTGACGATGACGACGGATCCGAGCACGCCGAGGAAGGCCATCGCGCGGCCGAGCCGCTGCAGGTAACCCGGCCGCGCCGGGCCGGGCAGGTTCCATACCTGCTCCATCGTGAACAGCCCCGCCTGGGCGAGCCCGGTCGCGCCCCAGATCAGCCCGATCAACCCGACCACCAGCCCGATCATGCTGGAGCGCCGCAGCGCCTGCACGTTACCGGTCAGCTGATCGCCGATCAGCGGGAACTGACTGGCGACGGCATTCAGCACGTCCTGGCGCAGCGCCTGGTCGCCGGCCGCGACGAGGCCCAGCGCCGTCACCAGGATGAGCAGCAGCGGGAACACCGAGACGAACGCGGAGTGCGCGAGGCTCGCTGCTAGCGTGCCGCCGTTGTCGTCGCCGTATTTCTTGATGACGCCGACGACGAACGCGGACGCCAGGTGACGCTGCTGGGCCCGGTCTGCCCGCCGGAGCGCGCGCTCAACGGGATTCATCGTCTTCGACCGGCCTTTCCGGCGGGTTCATCCGGCGGGCTGCTATCCGCCCGGCGGCTCGCCTGCCCGCAGGACGAGCATGGTCATGTCGTCGCGGAGCTGGCCGGCGCAGAAGTCGAGCACGGCGGCCTGCACGCGCGAGGCAACCTCGGCGGGCGCCTTCCCGGCCAGCGCGGCGAGTTCCTCGGTGAGGCGGTCCTCGAAAGAGTCCTGCTGGGGGCTGCGCGCGTCGGTCAGGCCGTCGGTGTAGAAGAACAGCACGTCGCCGGGGGACATCTCCAGGTCCTGGGCCTGCGGGCCGGCGTCGGGGAAGATGCCGAGTGGCAGGCCGCCGCCGTTCATGGTCTGCACCCGGCCGTCCGGCCGGACAAGCACGGGCAGCGGGTGGCCGGAGCTGCCGACGGTGACCCGCAGGGTGCCGTCCTGCCACCGCAGCTGTGCGGCGTCGGCCGTGACGAACCGCCCGCCGAACTCCTCGGCCAGCATGATCTCGTTGACCATGCTGAGCACCTCGGCCGGGTCAGCGCACCAGTGCCCGGCCACCCTGATCGCGTGCCGCGCGGCCGCGGTCACCGCCGCCGCGCCCTTGCCCTTGCCGCAGACGTCGCCGATGGCCACCCCCCAGCCGCCCGGGGTGCGGTACACGCTGTAGAAGTCCCCGCCGGGCCCGGGGGTGCTGGTGGCATCGGTGTGCGCAGCGGAGATCTCGACGCCTGGCACCGCGGGCAGCTCGGTGGGACGCAGGCCCGCCTGCAGCGCCCCGGCCATGTCGGTGCTCTGCCGGAGCATCCGGTCCACCCTGATCGCGAGGGCCAGGTGCTCGCCGATTTCCTCGATGATGCCGACGTCCGCGGTGCCGAAGTAGCTGCCGCCTGCTTGCCTGGCCAGGGTCAGCGCGCCGTAGGACCGTTCCCCGTCCGACAGCGGCACGGTCAGCACGGAGGTCGCGCCCAGCCGGAAGAGGAACGGTATGCCGTCGGGTCCGGCACCGAGCAGCCCGCCATCCTCCGCGTGCGCGATCAGCAGAGAGCTGCCTGACTCGTGCACCTGCCCGGGCGCGGATGCCCGGTCCGGGTCGGTGCCGCTGATCAGCTTGGCGAGTTCCGCCGAGGCCTCGTCCTGCGGGCCGATGACAAACTGGCGCCGCAGCGAGCCCTGCCGCTCCACGTCCACGATCACCCACGCGGCCAGCTCGCTGGCCAGCAACCTCGCGCAGCGCTGCAGCATGACGGGCTCGCTGACCGTTGCGTTCTCCAGCACGAGCCTGGTTGCCGCGCCGAGCAGGTCAAGCCGGCTTGTCACGGTGCGGACAGCCGCCGCCGTGCCCGGATCCGGCGCAGCCGCCCGGCCCGGGCCGGCCGTCTTCGGCCGGCCCGGCCGGGCAGCCGCGGAGCCGTTCCGGGTCGCGGCGACGATCAGCTGTCCGGCCTCCCCGGCCAGGCTGACCGGGCAGATGTCCAGCACGTTCGCGGCGGCGCCTGCCGCGCCGAGGAGGGCGCACTGGACCTGGCGGTTCTTGCCGGTCCGCCGCGCGGCGGCAAGCTGAGTCTGCACCGCCGCCCTGGCGGGCAGCTCGACGAAGGCGGTGAACGACTTTCCCGTTGCGTACCCGGGAGGAAAACCGAGCAGGCCGGCTGCCCGCCGGTTAGCCCGCCGCACGGTGCCATCGCGATCAAGCACGAACAGCGGCACCGGTGCTTCCTGGAAGAGCGCCTGCAGCAGCCGGCGGTCCCCCTGCGGGCCGCCGCCGGGCCGCTCATCGGCGGCCGGGCCCGCAGCGCCCTGCGCCCGCAGCGCGTTGAGCGCATCGATCGCGCCGTCAAGCTCGGCAAACGCGGCGTCAAGTACCTGCCGCAGCTGCGCTCCCGGCAGGGCGGCAGCCTGCCGCAGCTGGCTGCGGCGCGCAGTCAGCCCGGAGATCTCGCTGTCGAGCCCGGGAGAGTGCGGCATGGGCACGTCCTGTCTCTCGCACTGGTTGTCAACTACCGCCCACGGCGCTCCGCAAACGCGGTGCGCGTCCTGCTCCTCAGTCTGACATGTTTGGCGGCCTGGCCACGGGTACGGCAACCGCGGTCGAGCCCCGGGGGCGCGCGGCGTGACTGACCGGGGGTGGCGATGAGCGGAGGCCCGTTGCGAATGAGCGACACGAGGAAAAGGCGGCTCGCCGGGACCGGAGCGATCTTCTGCTGGGCCTTGCTCGTCTGGATGCTGCTGACCTGGACGCTGACGGCGGAGCAGGTCCTGTTCGGGACCGCGGTGGCCGCGGTCGTCGCCGTCGCGCTCGCGCCGCTCGGCGGCGCGGCGGGCCCCTGGCTGCTGCTGCGGCCCCGGCGGCTGGCCGGGGCTGCCTGGCTGGTCGCGGTGACGGCCGGCCGGGTCGCCGCGTCCAACGTGCGGCTCGCGCGGCGGATCTGGGATCCGCGCCGACCGCTGGCCAGTGGCATGGTCATCGCGGCCACGCCGGAACGCCGGGCAGGCCGGCTCACCGCCGTTGGCCTGATGACATCGGTGGTCGTCGACAACCAGCTCGTCGACATCGATCGCAGCCGCGGCCGGCTGCAGTACCACGCGCTGGCCGTCCCGCCCGGCGGCCCGGAGGAGACGGCGCGCGTGATCAATGCTCCTGCCGAGAGGCTGCTCGGGCCGCCGCGGACAGGCGCCGGGGAACGACCGTGACCGGCGCCTACCAGTCCGTCACGATAGTGGTGATAGCGATCGCCGCCCTGCTGCTGATCCGGCTGGCAGCCGGCCCGACGATCTCGGACCGCATCGTCGCGCTGAACGCGATCTCCACCCAGGCGGCGCTCGCCGCCTTGTTCTTCGCCGCGTTCGCCCGCCGTCCCGTCTACCTCGACGTGGCGATCTGGCTCGCCTCGTTCAGCTACCTGGCGGCCATCGTGTGGTCACGGTACCTGGAGCGGGGGCTGCTGTGAGAGAGGGCATCGTCATCGCGCTGGCTGTCACCGGCGGGTTCTTCTCGCTCACTGCCGCCGTGGGCGTCCTGCGCATGCCCGACGTGTACTGCCGGATCCAGTGCTCCAGCATGAGCATCACCATGGGCGCGCTGCCCTTGCTGGCGGCGCTGGTCGTCGGGGAGGGCCCGCTCAGCGCGTACGGCAGCCGCGCGCTGCTGGTCGCCGCGCTGCTGCTGGTGGTGAATCCGGCGGCATCGCACGCGCTGGCCAGGGCCGCCTACAAGACGGGCGTCCCGATGTGGCCAGGGGCCGTCGCTGACCGGGTCAGGGAGCAGCGGGCTGGCCACGGTCAGGCGGAGGCGCCGTGAGCGGGTTCTGGGTACTCGACTACCTCCTGCTCGCGCTGCTGCTGGCCGCCGCGCTGCTGGTGCTCCTGCTGCGCAACCTCAACGGCGCCGTCGTCGCGCTGTCCGCGGCGGGCACGCTGCTGGCGGTCCTGTTCGTGGTGCTGGGAGCACCGGACGTTGCGCACTCGGAGGTCGCGGTCGGGGCGATCGCGCTGCCCGTGCTGTATCTCGTGGCCATCGGCAAGTCACGCACCGTCGTCGACGATCCGGACCTCGGCGAGACCAGCGAGCCCGGCAGTGAGACCCGCTGAGACCGGCGCGCGGCGGGGGGCCGCCTCCGGCCGCATGCGCCCGGAGGCGGCCGAGCACGAGCCGCTGCACCGGCCCTTGATCGCCGCGCTGCTCGTCGGCGGGCTGGCCGCGGCCATGGCGATAGCCGTGGCCGGGATCCCGCGCGAGCACGCTCCGCCGCCCGCCATCGCGCGCCAAGCCAGGACGATCGCGCTGCCGAAATGGGGCCTGACCGAGCCGGTCAACGAGGTGGTCTACGGCACGCGCGGCTTCGACACCTTCGGCGAGACCTTCCTGCTGCTGGCTGCGGTGATCAGCGTGGTGCTGATCACCCGCTCGAAGGAGCCTCGGCGGGGTTATTTCGGCGAGGAGACCGCGGCCGGGCGCGAGCGCTCGCGACCCGGCCGGGCAGCGCCGGCGGACGCGGCCGAGGACGCCGCCCGCCGGGCGGAGCACCGGGAGCAGGACGGGCAGGATCCCGCCGGTCAGGCCGGGCCGGCGACGCCGGACCGGGTCCCGCTGGGCACGCCCGCCCCGGAGACGGCGGCCGCGATGACCGTGGTGACCAGGACCGCGATCCGCGCCGCGCTGCCCGTCCTCGCGGTGGCAGGCCTTTACCTGGTCGCATGGGGCTACGCGCCGGGCGGAGGCTTTCCCGGCGGGGCGATCGTCATGGGGGTCGCCCTGCTTGCCTACGCCGGCTTCGGGCGCCGCCGGATCGCCCGGATAGTCCAGCCGCGGTTGCTCGAGGCCGTCGAGATCGCAGGAGCGATGGCCATCGTCGCGACCGAGCTGCTCGGGCTGCTGCTCCGCGGGTCCTTCAGCGCCAACTGGCTGCCGCTGGCGGCGCCGCAGACCATTGCGTCCGGCGGGATCGCTCAGCTGTTCTCCGCCAGCGAGCTCATCGAGGTCGGCACGGGACTGACCATCGCGGTATTCACCCTGCTCGCCATGGGACACGACTGGGCACAGGATGAGCAGGGAGATGCTGGCGAGAAGGCCGGGTCCGCGGGCGCTGGCACCCCGGCCGGGCGGAGCCGGCCATGATCCTGGCGAACTACCTCACCTCGGCCGCGCTGTTCGGCATCGGCCTGTACGCCGTGCTGACCCGGCGCAACATGATCAAGATAGTGATGGGCCTGTCCCTGATGGAGGCCTCCACCTACCTGTTCATGATCTCGCTGGCCTACCGCGGCGGGTCCACCGCGCCGGTGCTGCTGAACCCGCCGCCCGGGCAGAGCATGCGTGCGCTCGCGCACGGCAACGTGGCCGACCCAGTGCTGCAGAACTTCTGCCTCACCGCGGTCGTGATCGGCGTGGCGGTCACGGCGGTATTCCTCAGCGTGGTGGTGCGCATAGCGCAGCACTACCGGACGCTCGACTGCGACCGGGTCAGGGAGATGCGCGGATGACCGCGGCGGCGCTCGCCTCCCTGCTGCCGCTGCCGGTGGCGCTGCCGATCGCCGGCGCGGCCGCGGCACCGCTGCTGGCGGGGGTCTCTGCCCGGCTGCCGGTCATCGTGTCACTGGTCGCCCTCGGTGCCGCGGTCGCGGTCCTGCTGCTCGAGGCGCCCGGCGTGCTCGGCGGCCGGGTGCTCGCGCATTACCTCGGCCGGTGGCGTCCCGTGCACGGCCACGCACTCGGCATCGCGTTCGCCGCCGACCCGCTCGGCCTGGTCTTCGCGCTGGCGGCGGCGGTGATCGGCGCCGTCCTGCTCACCTACACGTTGTCCGAGCTCGGCGGCCTCGGCCCGCGCGAGCTCGGCGGCTACGCGTGCCTGTTCCAGCTGCTGCTCGCCGCCCTGATCGGCGCCGCGCTGACCGCCGACCTGTTCGACCTCTTCGTCTGGTTCGAGGTCGCCGCGCTGGCAAGCTACGGTCTCACCGGCTTCTTCCTTGAGCGGCCGATCGCGCTTGAGGCCGCGTTCAAGGTCCTGGTGCTCACCACGCTGGCCAGCTTCAGCATCTTCACCGGCACCGGCTTGCTGTACGCGAGGCACGGCGCGCTGAACTACGGGCAGCTGCACATCGCGCTGCGCGGCCACGTCAGCGCACCGGAGCTGGTGGCGCTCGGCCTGCTGATCGGCGGCTTCGCCACCAAGGCTGGGCTGATCCCGTTCCACGGCTGGCTCGCCGACGCGCATACCGCGGCGCCCGGGCCGGTCTCCGCGCTGTTCTCCGGCCTAATGGTGAACCTGGGCATCGTGGCGATCGCGCGGGTCGCGTTCACCGTCTACGGCCCGGGCAGCGCCCCTGTTCTCGGGCTGCTGCTGGCGGTAGGGCTGGTATCTGCCCTGCTCGGCGCCCTGCTCGCGCTCGCGCAGGACGACCTCAAAAGGCTGCTTGCCTACGACACCGTGTCGCAGATGGGGATACTCGCCGTCGGCCTGTCGACCGGGACGGCGGCCGGGATCGGCGGCGCCGTCTACCATCTGGTCAGCCACGCGCTGTTCAAGCCGCTGCTGTTCTTGTGCGCGGGCGCGATCGTGCACCGGACCGGGCTCACCAGCCTGGCCGAGATGGGCGGCCTGGCGCGCCGGATGCCGGTCATCACGGCCGCCTTCGTGATCGGCGCGCTGTCCATCGCCGGCATCCCGCCGTTCAACGGCTACGTGTCGCTCGGCCTCATCCACCAGGCACTGCTGGAGAAACACCAGGCCATCCCGTTCGCCCTCATGCTGATCGCGCAGGTCATCACCATCGCTGCGCTGGGCCGGGCGGCGTGGCTGGCGTTCTTCCGGCGCGCCGGGGACCGCGGCGGGCTTGAGCGGCTGCAGCCGGGGATGCTGGCCGGGCTGGCCAGCCTGGCCGGATGCTGCGTGGCGTTTGGTGTCGCTCCCGGCTTCTTCCTGGAGAACGTGATCGCGCCGGCGGCTGCGGGCGTGCTGCACCCGGGCCAGTACGCCCGGGCGGTCCTGTCCGGTGCCGCGCGGCTGCCCGCGCTGCGGATTCCGTTCGACTACGCGTCGCCGGGCGAGCTCGCCTCGGTGGCGGCGTGCCTCGGCCTGGCCGGGCTGCTGGCCTGGGCTTACCTGCGGATGTCCGAGCCCGCGCCGATCCGGGTGCTGCGCGCGGCGCACACCGGATCGGCGA
>Ga0137380_10003108_pt1 | contig 14367 bp, 16 predicted proteins | sample SagtaG_17_FD_104809 | JGI IMG/M metagenome (GOLD analysis project Ga0137380, IMG submission 104809) | Vadose zone soil microbial communities from Sagehorn Ranch, Mendocino, California, USA - Sage2_L_100_16 metaG | ecosystem: Environmental > Terrestrial > Soil > Vadose zone | place: USA...
CGTCCCCACGACCTTGCCGTCCGTATTGTACAGGTGGACTTGGAGCGGCGCGAGGTCCGCGGCCTTTGGCGTATCCGACGCCTCCTTCGCGGCCTTCTTCTTCGCCATCTCACGCCCCCTGCTTCGATTCCTTCGACACGTACGTGAGCTCCGGCGCCTTTTCCAGCGCGACGTACACCTGCGGGCGTGCGGCGTCGCGGAATCGGACGAGGCGCTTCGTCGGCCCCGGCACGGAGCCGTGCAGGATCACGTACGAGTTCCGGATTCGCCCGTAATGGAGGAAGCCACCGTTCGGCGTCACGTCGTCCCCGTCCTCCCCGACCTTGAGAACGCGCTTGTTGTACTCCGTCCGCTGATGGTACCCCATCTGTCCGGAGTTCGGCACGGTCCCGCGGACGTACCCGGGCTGGAACGAGCCGAGTGTCCCCACGTTTCGGCGGTGCTTGCTGTTCTTGTGCGAGAGGAGCTTAATCCCGAACCGTTTCGTCGCGCCCTGGAAGCCCTTGCCCTTCGTGACCGCCGCCACGTCGACGATCGCGCCGTCCTTCGCGAAGTCCGTGATCCGGACCTCCTTCCCGAGGATCGTGCGGCCGTAGGCAATCCGGTCCTCGATCGTACCGCCGCCGATCCGGTTCTCCATCATCTCCGGCACCTTCTTCGGGACGCCGGTCACGAGGGTCGGCTGCGTGTAGGTGAGCGCGCGGACGTCCTCGACCTGCGCGACGTCGATCGCGTTCCATCGCTCCTCCGGGTTGCTCTTCTTCGGAATCGGCAGGAGGTCCCCGAGTTCCTCGTCCACCTTCGCGGCCCACACCTCGCCCATCGAGCGCAGGCCCTCGTACGTGCGCGTGTAGAATCGGATCGCCACCACCTTCATCGGCGGACATTCGACGACCGTGACGGGGATCTGGACCTCTTGGCCCGCCGTCGTGCTCGTCGGTCGGTAGTCGACGACGAACGCGTGGGTCATCCCGGCCTTGTACCCGGCGAAGCCCTGGAGCTTCGGCCCGTCCGCGATGTCGGGCCAGGACGCGAATTGAGGGACTTCGCTCGCCGCGCGCTTCCGGTGCCAGTACGCCATGGACCCATGGCGCGGTCGTCCTTCCTTCGGCATAGCGTCCCCTCGATGGAACTCCCCGTCCGGGAGCGCTCGAGGGGCCTCCGTCCTCGCGCGCGACCGTGACGCCGCCGAGGGCCCCAGAAATCCGAGGCCGTCTTACGGGACGCACGAGGCGTATCCCGGAGCGTCTGGTCGGGCGCTGAAGGGCTGCCAAAAGGAGAGCCGTATATGTAGTTTGCGCAGACGCGCTTTCGTTGACCGGCCCGGAGCGAGGCTCACCGGACGAGGAGGGCGGGCCTTCGCTTCGGCTCGGCCGCGGGGGGCGGCAGCTCGATCTTCAGATCCGTCAAGGTTTCGACGTTCTCCTCTTCGCGTTCCTCAAGGCTGACCCACCGGTTGAGCCGTCGGTCCCAATAGCCTTCGCACATGGGGATCGACCCGGGAAGGACGCGCGCCATCTTACCCCTTTCGGTTTGCCGCGCGACGGACCGGAGACCTTATGTAGAAGTCCTTCTCTATGCCGACGGGGGACCACGAAATGATGCAGGGCCAACCCATTATCATCTTGAAGGAAGGAACGGCGCGGGACCGGGGCAAAGGTGCGCAATTCAACAACATCGCGGCCGCACGGGCGGTCGCGGACGCGGTGCGCTCGACGCTCGGTCCGCGCGGCATGGACAAGATGCTCGTTGACTCTCTCGGTGATGGGACGATCACGAACAAAGAGACGACGATGTTGAAGGAGATCGAGGTCGAGCACCCGGCGGCGAAGATGATCGTCGAGGTCGCCAAGACGCAGGACCAGGAAGCCGGCGACGGGACCACGACCGCCGTGATCCTGGCGGGGGAGCTCCTGAAGGAGTCCGAGTCGCTCCTCGAAGCGAACGTCCATCCGACCACGATCGCGAAGGGGTTCCAATTGGCGGTGGCGCGCGCGGTCGACATCCTGAAGGAGATTGCGTTCCCGGTGAAGCCGGATGACAAGGAGACCCTCAAGCAGATCGCGTCGACCGCGATGGGCGGCCGGTCCGTCGGGGACGCGCGGGGCTACCTCGCGGACCTCGCCGTGCGCGCGATGCTCGCGGTGACGGAGGAGGTCGGGGGCGCGCGGCAGGCTGACGTGGACAACGTCAAAGTCGAGAAGAAGCACGGCGGCGCGATCACGGACACGGAACTCATCGACGGGATCGTCCTCGACAAGGAACGCGTCCACCCCCGGATGCCTGTACGGGTCGACAACGCGAAGATCGCTCTGATCAACCGCGCGCTCGAGATCAAGAAGACGGAGGTCAGCGAGGAAATCCGGATCCGCGATCCCTCCAAATTGAACGCCTTCCTCCAAGAGGAGGATCGCACGATGAAGGGGTACGTGGACCAGATCAAGAAGTCCGGCGCGAACGTCGTGGTCTGCCAGAAGGGGATCGACGACCTCGTGCAGCACTACCTGGCGAAGGAAGGCATCTACGCGGTCCGACGGGCGAAGGAGAGCGACATGAAGGCGCTCGCGAAGGCGACGGGCGGCCGCGTCGTGACCGCGCTCGAGGACCTCGCCGCCAAAGATCTCGGTCATGCGAAGCTCGTCGAGGAACGAAAGGTCGGCGATGACGACATGACGTACATCACGGGGTGCAAGAACCCGAAGGCGGTCTCGGTCCTCATCCGGGGCGGCACGGAACACGTCGTCGAAGAGGTCGAGCGGATCCTGCACGACGCGCTTCGGGTCGTCGGCCTCGTGGTCGAGGACGGCACGGCCCTCCCCGGCGGCGGCGCCGCGGACATCGAGGTCTCGCTCCGCCTCCAGGACTTCGCACCGACCCAGGGCGGGCGGGAACAGCTCGCGATCGAGGCGTTCGCGAAGGCCCTCGAGGTCGTGCCGTGGACGCTCGCGGAGAACGCGGGGCTGAACATGATCGACACCCTGATCAACCTGAAGGCGGCCCACGAGGGGAAGAAGGGGTCCGCGACGGGCATCGACGTGTTCAGCGGAAAGCCGCAGGACATGCGGAAGGCCCACGTGATCGAGCCCCTCCGCGTCAAGAAGCAGGCGTACGAGTCCGCGGCCGAGGTCGCGACGATGATCCTCCGGATCGACGACGTGATCGCCTCGAAGAAGTCCGCGATGCCGAAGGGCGGCGAGGGCGGCGAGCACGGCGGTGGCATGCCGGGCATGGGGGGCATGGGCGGGATGGGCGGCATGGGCATGGGCTGAGCCTAAGCCTCGACGAGCACCGCGCCGAATTTCCCACGGGACACCTCCGTCCCGAACCGCGTGGCCCGCACGAAGCAGTCCAGCAAGCGGAGGGTCGAGCCGACCTTCACGCGTCCCTTATCGACGAGGGCGACGTCATCGTCCCACAGCACGAGGCGGCATCGTCCCGTTCCGTCCGAAATGTCCAGGTTGACGACCCGACCCTCGCTCCCGTCTTGGCGGTGGAACTCCCGCACCGGCGTGATCGCGTCCACGCGCGCCCGGAGCGTGACCTCCATGCCCTCACGCAGGTCCCGAATCGCTTCGACGTTCAGCTCGCCGCGACCCAACTGGTCGAGCACGAGCCGGGCGGCGGCGTCCTCGTCCGCGAGATCGCCCCACTCCTCGCGCTTCGTGCGCACGCGGGCCTCGAACTCCTCCCGCGAAAGGAGGTCCTTCGCCTTCTCGTACCAAGCGGTCCGCATCGCCGCCAAAACGCGGCGGGCGATAAAACCCTACTTCAGGCGGATCGTCTCCAAGTTCATCGGCGCGCGCGTCTCCATCCCGTACTTCTTGTACAGGCTGGAGGCGAGGTCCGCGCACTTGTACTCCTCGCCGTGGCCCACGATCACGCGCTCGGGCCGCGGCTCCATCGTGCCGACGTAGGAGAGGAGCTGAAGCCGGTCGCTGTGCCCGCTGAACCCGTCGATCGTCTCCACGTCCATCTTCACCTGCAGGTTGATGGGGTTCCCGCGGTCGTGTACCGTGACCTCGCGCGTGCCCCGCTGGATCTTCCGACCGAACGAGTTCTCGGACTGGAACCCGACGAACAGGAGCGCGTGGTTCGGGTTGTCCGCCCAGTGCTTGAAGTACTCGATCACGGGGCCGCCGGACATCATGCCGGACGTCGCGAGGATGATGCACGGCTCCGGGTCGTCGATGATGTTCGACCGCATGTCCGAGGTCTCCACGCGCTTAAAGATCGGGCTCAGGAACGGGTTCTCGCCGGTCTGGAAGATCTGCGTGCGGAGCTGCGAGTTCAGGTATTCCGGGTAGGCCGTGTGGATCGCCGTGGCCTCCCAAATCATCCCGTCGAGGTAGATCGGGACCTCCGGGATCCGGCCGCTCCGCATGAGGTCTTCGAGGACGAGCATGACCTCTTGGGACCGCCCGACCGCGAACACGGGGATCAGGACGCGACCGCCGCGGCGGAGGATGCGGTCCACGTTCTCCCGGAGCGCCGTGCTCGCCTCGTGGCGGCTCGGCTGCAGGTCGTGGTACCCGCCGTACGTCGCCTCCATGATCAGGGTCTCGAGGCGGGGGAACTTGTTCACGGCCGGGTTGAACAGCCAGGTCTTCTCGAACTTGATGTCCCCCGTGATCGCCACGTTGTACAGCCCGTCCCCGATGTGGAAGTGGCACACGGACGATCCCAGGATGTGCCCCGCGTTCTGGAGCGTGAGGCGGATATCCGGCGCGATGTCCGTCGTCTCCCCGTACTTCAGCGGGATCGTGTTCAGGACCGCCTGGCGGACGTTCGAGGAGTCGAACGCGGACTTCCGGGCCTCACCCATCGCGACCTTGATGAAGTCGAGCTGGAGGAGCGCCGCCAGGTCCCGCGTGGGGGCCGTGCAGTAGATGGGCCCATTGTAGCCGTACTTGAACAGCGCCGGGACGATCCCGCAGTGGTCCAGGTGCGCGTGCGTGAGCACGACCGCGTCGAGGTCGTCGAGCGGCATGACCTCGGGCGCGTTGAGGTACGGAGACCCGTTCTCTTCGGAGATCAGGACGCCGCAATCGACGAGGACCTTCGACTCGCGCGTGCTGAGCAGGGTCGCGGACCGACCCACCTGGCGGTAGCCGCCGAGGCTCGTGACCCGGACCCAGGTCTCCCCGCTCGCGAGCTCCCGCGTGAGTCGCCGGCCGACGGTCTGGAGGAACGACTGCCGCTGATCGCGCACGGACCGGAGGTACTGGCGGATCTCCTCGACCGTTTTCGACGCGATCGGCGGCGTCCGGACGACCTTCGGCGCCCAGCCGATCTTCTTCTTGATCTCGTTCAGGACGGACCCGTGGCGGCCGATCACGAGGCCCGGCGAGAGCGCCTCGATCGTGACCTCGCCGCTCTCCGGTTCGAAGTAGATGTTCGTGATCTGCGCTTCCGCGGGGATGATCTCCTTGATCACGGCCTCCGCCTGCTCCTGCGGTGCGAGGAGGGACGGGTCGGGTCGGATCGTCACGCGCCTCCGGAGTCCCTGCGCGAGCTGTCGCACCAGGTCGTTGTTCTCCGCGAACACGTCCATGTTCTTCGTGTAGATCACGACGGTCGGGCCCTCGAACTCGATGTTCGTGATCTCGACCGTCGAAGGGACGACTTTCCGGACGACTTCCTTCGCGGAACTGAGGATATCCTCTAGGCTCATTCCTACCACGTTGTGATGCTGGGGAAAGGGATGGGAGTTCTAGGTGAGCTTCATCGCCGCCTTGCGGCGCTCGACCTCTTTTTCGTCGACTTCCTTGAACCCGTCGCGGGAGATGATCGCCACGTCAATGCCCTCGCCGGTCGCGGAGTCGCGGCGCATCGCCATCGTCACCGCCCGGATCGCGAGGTCCACGCCCGCCTTCACATCCGTGTCGTCGACCCAGTGGTCCTCGAGGACGCCGTACACGTACGGGCTCCCGGAGCCGGTGCTGACCCACTTGTCCTCCAGGCTGCCCCCCGCCATGTCGAGGGAGTACACGTGACTGCCCTTGGCATCCACGCCGCCGATCACGAGCTGGACCCAGTACGGGAAGTACCGCCGCCCGGCGAGGATGTTCGCGGTCAGGGTGGCCGCGGCCTCCACGGACATGGGCAAATTGCGCTTGAGTTTGTACAACTCCGCTTCCGCGGTGATGTACCGCGCGAGCATCTGGAGGTCGCCGACGAGCCCCGCGGTCGTGAGGCCGAGGTTGTCGTCGATCTTGTAGACCTTCCGCGTTCGCTTGTGGGCGATCATCGTGCCCGCGGTCGCGCGGCGGTCCGCCGCCAGGACGGTGCCGTCCTTGCAGGCGAGACCCAGGGTCGTGGTACCGGTCTCGATCTCGTGTCGTTCCATGGACATGTCCTCTTCGAGAAAGACGGGAAAAACCCGACATCGGGGCATACCGGGCGGTCGTACTTAAAGGTTGCTTCCCGCGTCGCGCCTCAGATTCGCTCGACGCCGCCGGCCGCCCGGCGCTGCGCGTCGATCCGGTCCTGGTACGACTTCAGGCGGTTGTCGTACTCGGACGCCGCGAGGCGACTCCCCGCCTCCGTCACGGTGAGGATGAACTTGTTCGGTCCCGTCCACTCGAGCGCGACCAGCCCCTCCCCCTCGAGGCGTCGGACCGCGTCCTCCAGGTCCTCGTACCGGATCGCGCGGATCACGCGAAAGAAGTCCTCGCGGGTCGCGCCGATCACGCCTCGCTTCGCGGTGAGGCTGAGCACTTTCCATTCGAGGTCGTCCATGGGGGGACGTCTATCCATCCGCGCGGCGGGGGAAAAGCCTTTGCTAGTGTTTCGCAGCGGTGAGAGCCTCGATCGCGCGCTCGAACACCTCGTCAATCAGCCCGCTCCCGTAGACCTGGGTGAGGATGCCCTTCTCCTTGTAGAAGGAGACGAGGGGTTTCGTCTGATCATCGTACACTTGGATGCGACGCCGGACGGTCTCCTCCTTGTCGTCCTCGCGCTGGATGAGGCGTCCGCCGCATCGGTCGCAGAACCCCGGTTTCTTCGGTGGGTTCGTGATCACGTGATACACGGACTCGCAGTTCTCGCACACCCAACGGCCGGTCGACCGCTTGATCAGGTCCTCCGGGTCGAGGAAGAGCAGAAGGGCGTGGTCCACGTTCGCCATCTTGTCGAGCGCTTCTGCCTGCTCCCGCGTTCGCGGGAATCCGTCGAGGATGAAGCCCTTCCGCGCATCCTTCTCACCGAGGCGCTTGCGCACCATCTCGATCACGAGGGCGTCCGGGACGAGCTTGCCCCCGCGCACGTACGTCGCCGCCTTCTTCCCGAGCTCCGTCTTCGCGGCGACCTGGCGGCGGAGGATGTCCCCCGTGGAAATGTGGGGCACGCCGAACCGCTCCGCGAGGCGGACCGCCTGCGTACCTTTGCCGGCACCGGGCGGTCCGAGAAGGACGAGCTTCATCCGACCAAGGAACGGATTGACGGTTTATAGCGTTTGGCGTCGACGTTTTCGGATTCAGAAAAGATGGTCGTCGACGGTCCGGGCTCCGCCGCCAACCGCGCAACGGATCGTGTCGACGCCGAGCGCGCGGATTCGCGATTCCACCTCGTCCGCTTTCTCGGGGAACGTGTTCACGTAGACGGTCGCGCCCGTGTCGATTGAGAAGAACGCGGGTACCCCTTCCTCACGCATCCGCTTCACCGCGAGGATGACCTTGATCGTCTCGGGCCGCCACAGCATCATCTCGCTCGTCCCCGTCATCGTGATCCCGTGGAGCATCATCGTGTCCTTCTCGGCGAGTTGCATGATCCGTCCGAGGTTCCCGCTCCGGATCGCGAGTTCCATCTCCGCGAGCATCTTCGGCATCTCCGCGAGGCGCGCCTCGAAGAACGGCGACGTCGGCGCCTCCCTGTGCGCGGATTCCGTCTCCTTGAACGCGGACACGAGGGCGACGACGATGCCCATGCGAAGGTCCTCGCCGCGCAGCGGGTACGCGTAGGAGTCTTCGTCCGAGGTCCCCGTCCGCCAGCGGGCGAACCCGCCCGCGACGGCGCGCGAGGCCGAGCCGGCCCCCCGGCGCGCGATCCGCGAGACGTCCTTGGCGGTGAGCGGGAGGCCCGCGGCCGCGCAGGCGGCCCACGCGAGCGCCGCGAATCCGGACGCGCTCGCCCCGAGTCCCACGTTCGACGGGAAGTCGTTCACGGACTCCATCCGGAAGTTCGCCCGAAGCCTCGCGCGTACGCGGACGACGTCGACCACCGCCAAAACCCGCTCGAGCTCGTGACCGCCAATCCGGCGACCGTTCACGGACGCCGTGTCTTCCGGGAAGTCCCCGAACTCGATTGTGGTCCTCGTCGTCAAGGGGGCCGTGCACACGGAAATCGAATCGTGAAAGGCGAGACGGAGCCGTTCGTCGACGAGGCCGTGGTACTTGATGAGGCCCTGGATGGGGTGCGCGATCGCAGACGCCTTCTCGTTCACCATTTCGCGAGCACCTCCGGGAGTTCCCGCCAGGCGTGGATGACCGCGTCCGCGCGCGATCCGTCGGCAGCAGGCGATGTGGCGCTGTCGTACCACACGGCACGCATCCCGAACTCCTTCGCCCCCGCCACATCCGCGTCCACATCGTCCCCGACGTGGACCGCCTCGTCCGGCGCGACCTCCAGCGCCGCCAACGTTTGGTCGAAGATCGCGGGCGCGGGTTTCCGGACGCGGACCTCATCGGAGAACGCTCGATGGTCGAACAGGCCGTCCATCCCCACCTTCTCCTGGACTTGCCGCAGGAAGCGACCCAACGTGCGGCCGGTGTTCGAGATGATCGCGAGCCCGATGCCGCGGGCCTTCAGGGATCGGAGCGTGTCGATCGCTCCCTCGTGGATTGTCGGCGGCCGGTCGACGAGTGGCCTCCCGATGATTTCCGCGATTTCCCCGACGGCATCGCTGTCCACGACGCGGTCGTAGCCCGCGCTCGCGAGCAGGTCCGCGATCTGCTCTTCCCCCGGGAGGTCCGTGTTCTGCCTCCAGCGCCGTGCGAGGTGCTCCGTCCACAGATCGTACGCGATGTCGAGCCGGGCGAGCGTGCACGCGATCCCGTGCGCGCGGAGGACCTCGCGGATTCCCTCGATCCGCGTCCGTTTGGAGAACGGCTCCCAGTCCTCCGGTGGTGCGGCGAGCGTGTTCCACCAGTCCACCGTCACCGCGCGAATCATATGTCGAAGATCACCTGGGCCACGCCCCTCTCCGGGTCGACCTCCATCGCGTGGTACGTGACGGCCTTCACCGCCAAGTGGAGGGCGTGTCGCTTGCGATCGATTCGCTCGCCGCGCGCCCGCGCGTCCACGGCCAGGCCGGCGACTTTCGCGGTGAACTCGGACAGGAGCACCTTCTGCGTCTCGTGGAGGAAGAGGAGTTCCGAGAGGTAGTCGAACAGGAGGGACTTCACGTCCTTGGCGGAGAGCTTCACCTCGTATTCCCCGACCGGCTTCACCGCGTCGAGTTCGGTGATCAAGCTGAACATGCCCGCGGCGGCGTTTTCGAACAGCTCGTCGAGCGTGTGCCCGTACGCCCGGATGCCGACGTCCGCGGTGTGGTCCAGCTCCTCGAACCGCTTCACGCATGGAGTTAGCGATGGGTGGTAAATGAAGGTTCAGATGCCCCGCTCTTTCCCAGGCCACACGAGCTTGTGGACCTGGAGCTGGAGGCGCACGTCGAGGCCGTCTTCGAGGATCCACGCTGCGAGCGCAGCCGGGTCGAGACCCGCCGCAACCTCGTGCGCGGGCGTCGCCGGCGAAAACAGGATCGTCTTCGCGGGGATTCGGTTCGCCTTCACGAAGTCGCGGGCAAACTCGTAGTCCACCCGATCCAGGATCACGAACTTCACCTCATCCTCCTCGAGCAGGTGCGTGAGGTTCTTCGTGGCCATCTTCGCCCTCATGCCGGAGCCGGGACACTTCACGTCCATGATATAGCGGAGGAACCCCGTCTCCCGCTGCTTGGGCAAGGCGCGGCTCAGAGGCGCGATGGGCACCTCCCCGTCCGTCTCGACGGAATGGAGGATGCGCGGCGGAAGAGCCTCGATCGCGCGGGCCATCGCCCGCCACTGGAGGAGCGGTTCCCCGCCCGTCCAGCACACGCGGTGCACGCCCCCCGCCGTCAATTCCTGAACGCGATCGACGATTTCGTCGACGCTGCGCTCTTCATACTCCCCGCCCTCGACCGCATGCATCGAGTCGCACCAGACGCATCGCAGGTTGCACGCGTACAGTCGAACGAACACGGTGGGGTAGCCGACGAGGGAGCTCTCGCCCTGGATGGTCTTATAGATCTCCGAGACGCGGAACGTGCCCTCCGGCGGGGTCTCCAGGGTCTGCGCCACATCACGACAGAGGGGCCCGGCCTTATGCCTTTGGCGGTGACTCGTAGGGAATCGGATCCTCGAGACCCGCCTCCCGAAAGCCCTTGAGGCGCAGCTGGCAGGAGTCGCAGACGCCGCACGCCTTCGCGCGGCCGTGGTAGCAGGACCACGTCAGCTCGAAGGGCACACCCAGCTTCGCGCCCGTCCGCACGATGTCCGCCTTGGTCATCCGGATGAGCGGGGTGTGGACGTGGATCGGACGGCCTTCGACGCCGCGGCGCGTCCCGAGCCGCGCCACTTCGCGGAACGCATCATAGAACTCCGGGCGACAGTCCGGGTAGTTCGAGTAGTCGATCGCGTTGGCGGCGATGTACAGCTCGTCCGCATCCGACGATTCGGCAAGAGCGAGTCCGAGGCCGAGGAGGATCGTGTTTCGCGCCGGCACGTAGGTCGCGGGAATCCCGGTCCGCATCTCTTTCCTCGTACGGTCGATCGGAACCTTGACCCGCGCGTCGGTCAGCGCGGACCCGCCGATCGGTCGGAGGTCGACCTTGAGGATCCGGTGATCCTGGACCCGGAAGTGCTTTGCGACGCGCTTGGCGGCGTCCACCTCCTTGCGATGGCGCTGGCCGTAGTCGACCGTGAGCGCGTGCACCTCGCGCCCCTTCGAGAGGGCGATCGCGAGGACCGTCGTCGAGTCGAGGCCCCCGGAGAGGAGCACGACGGCGCCCGTGGCGTCCACGAACCGCGAATTGCGCGCGGGCTTAAAGGATTGGAGCCGTCCGGTCAATTCGCCGGCGTCTGCAGGATTTCGTCCAGAAGAACGTCCACGCCCTCCAGCGATTGGAGCTCGCCGTCCCACGGGCGAAGGGCCGCCTCGTTCCGGCGTTCGAATTCGCGGAGGGCGTCACGAGCGACGGCAACGTAAGCGTCGCTCATTCGCCCCGTGGCAATGATCGCGACCGTGGCGAACCGTCCTCGAAGGAGCCGGACCCGAAGGTGCGCGAGCTCCATCTCCTCGAGCGCGCCCCCTCCTTGCTCTCGGAACGTGTCCTTGACGAACGACTGGACCGCGCTGAACATCCCCGCGACGACGTCCCGATCCATAGAGCGGTTCGGGTTCCGCGACGCGTGGGAGATCAGGAGACCACCCTCGGCGAGCACGAAGACTTCCTCGACGCGCGTCCCCGTCGGGATCGCGAGTCCGAGCTCCTCTTCCAAGCGCTGCGCGGCGACGGCCATCTCGAGCTTCAACAGACCCGTGTTCGTGTCGGGACGGACCAAGGCGATCAGACTCGCTTGCCCGACCCCGAGCTTGTACACGACGACCTTCGCGTCCTCGCCCTCGATGAAGACCGCCCTCGGGGCCTTGAACCCCAGATGGTCGAACACCGTCCTCGAGGACTGCGCCGCCAGCGTGCTCATCGCCGCGACGGCGACCAGGTCGAACGGCTCACGAAACCCGTTCGCGATCGGCAGGCCCTCGTGGTCCGCGATCGCGGAGCCGCGGACGCCTTCCACGCCCCGCTCGAACGTCTCGAGGATCGCGATCAGCCGCGCCTCTTTCGACTGCGGGGTGCCGCGGGCGGAAGATGTCCGCCGCGTGTCGCTCTCCGTGCGGGAGCGGTCGGTGAACATGGCGCGCCCCGGGAGACGGCATCCCGTATTCTTGAAACTGACTGTGTAATGTTCAGAACCGATAATGCTATTTTCAGAATTAAGAACTGCCCCCGCACCGTTCACGCCCGGATCTCGTCGAACGCGTACGCGTCCCAGGTCCGTTCTCCGAGGACGATCTCGAGTTCCTGGGGCGTCAGCATCGGCTGCTTGTACCGCAGGTAGTCCTCGATCGCGATCCGCGGGCACGCGGTCGAGACCCAGGCGTCCACCCCATACCCATCGAGTAGCTCGGGGGCGACGAGGTCCATGTAGAAGAGCCGGCCCTCGCGACCTTTGGCCTCCAAGAGCGCTTTCAGCCGGGCCGCCAAGTCGCTCCGATCCTGGCCGACTTTCTTCGAAAGGATGATTCCGAACGTCCTCGCGTCCTGCGCTCGGACGATGGCGCCCCACCGCTGGCGGAGGACGCGGTCTTTCACCTCGTCCAGGGTCCGTGCTTCGCCCGTGCTCGGGTCGGCGATCACGACCGGCTTGTCCTTTACGATGATTGCGACCCCTAGGGGATGGAAATCGCCCGTACCGACGTACAGGAAGCCGTCCACGTCCGCGGCGATGTTCGTCGCAGCGAAGTAGTCGCATCCCAAGACCTGGGCCGCGTACGCGACGCGCCGATCGGGCTCGCTGACGACGGGCTCGAATCCTTTCGCTTGGAGTCGCTCGGTAATCTGGGGGACCCATTGTCGATGCTGTGTGGTCGTCAGGATCCCGACGCGCTTTGGTAGGCGCGAGAGGGCCGCGTCTAGGAAGGCCCACGACTCGGGCAGCGGCGTAGGCAGGTCGTAGAAGAAGACGTTTCGATACCGGAGGTGGGGCATCGGCGCATGGGCGAGGTGGACAATCAGGTCAACGGGCATCTCAGGTACGTCACAGGCGCCGAAGCTCGGGTCGGCGGCGATCATGCACGTGACGCCCGCCCGCTTCTCCAGTTCCCCCGCCAACTCCACCGCTCGGGGCCGGAGCCCGACCGGGAACTGGAGGCCGACGGTCTTCGCCCCCCGGCCCCGAATGACCTCCAAGAGCCGCTCCGTCTCGTCCATCGCCCTCCCTACGCTACGGCGTATATCAGCCTTGCCGGCTTGGCGGGGAACACCTATCCCGCGACCTTCCGGCATTCCGTGACGAGGTCCCGGGCGAACGATGCGGTGGCGCGGGCGGTGATGTGCGGCATCACGACGATACGCAGCGCCGGGGGGTTGCGCGACGTGCTCACCTTCCACCCGCGCGCGTCGAGGGCGCGCTGCACGGCCTCGACGTCCCTGACTCGGAACGCAAGGACGTTCATCGTCGGCTCGACGACGGGTTCGATGCCCGCCTCCCGCGCCCGCTTCAAGATCGTCCGGGTGTTCCGCATGCACCGGGCGACGATTTTCCGGTAGCCGTCGCGGCCGAGCGACCGCATCGCCGCGTACGCGGCGGCCACGCCCGCGCTGTTCCGCGTCCCCAGGAGCGAGGTCTGGTATACGCTCGTCAGGTACGGAGACTCGACCGCGATCTTCGTGAAGTGCTTCGCCTCGCGGACGAGGAGGTGGGAGGCGGGGATCGTCGCCATCCCCATCTTGTGCGCGTCGAGGACGAGGGAGCTCACCCCCGCCACGCGGAAGTCCCACGCCGGCACGTCCGCGTCGAGGAACGGGAGGACGAAGCCGCCAAACGCTGCGTCCACGTGGAGGAAAGTGCGGTCGAGGCACAGTTCCCCGATCTCGTCAATCGGGTCCACCTGGCCGAGCTCCGTGGTCCCCGCCACGGCTACGACGGCGGCCGTGTCCTTCCCGACCTTCCGCCGCAACGCGTCGGCGTCGAGTCGGTACGCGTCGTCGTGGGGGACTTCGACGAGGCGCATTCCGAGGAGGTCCACCGCCTTGCGGACGGAGAAGTGCGCGGTCTTGGCGGCGACGACCGTCTTGCGCTTCGTCGTGTTCCGCGCCATCCACAACGCGGTGATGTTCCCTTCCGTCGCGCCGGAGACGGTGAATCCGCCGAGGCTCTTTCCGTGGAGGAGCCCCGCGAGCATCCTGAGGGTCTCGCGTTCGAGCCGCCACGTCCCCTTGTAGTAGCCAGGGTTCCCGAGGTTCGACTCCAGGAACATCGCGTGGGCGCGACGGGAGATCGGGAGTGGCTCCGTGCACATGCTTCCGAAGATGCGGGCATCCCGGAAGTGCAGGTCCTCGTCTTGCGCCTCGCGCAGCTCCGCGACCACCTTCGAAGTCGACGTCCCGCGCTCATCCATCGTGGGGCGCGAATAGACCAGGGGACAAGAAGATACCGTCCCGCCCTACCGAGATATCGACCGGGCGGATTCAGATGCGATAGGACGCGCTCGGGTCCGCTCTCCCCCATCGCAAGCGGGGCTACTTCACCCGCTCGATCTTCAGGTGCC